>Ga0181595_10001178_pt1 | contig 28608 bp, 26 predicted proteins | sample 041ome_7_FD_145604 | JGI IMG/M metagenome (GOLD analysis project Ga0181595, IMG submission 145604) | Coastal salt marsh microbial communities from the Groves Creek Marsh, Skidaway Island, Georgia - 041401AS metaG (spades assembly) | ecosystem: Environmental > Aquatic > Marine > Intertidal zone...
ACTTTGACAAACAAGGACTTATAAGACTCTCATGACCTCAACTTCTCGAACCGCCCGGTGCGGACCCGCATGCCGGGTGGTGTGGCAGGGGTAGATCAGATAATATGATCTCCCCTATGCCGATTATTGTCTATTCTTGCGGTGCGGCGATGGCGGGAGCGGTAAAGCCGGCGGCAATGACGGCATGGCTCTCCGGTAATAAGGCCGAAATACCAACCAGTTCAATCCCTTCTGCCTCTAACTGCGGTAGGCGTCGCTTTAGAAAGCGGTAAGTTTCCGGATACGGGTGGCCAATGGCAATGGCCACCTGGTGACGGCGCGCGATCTGCAGTAGCTGTTTAAACTGGCGCTCCAACGCGGCTTCTGTTAATTCATTATCCAAAAACACATGGCGCGCCAACAGCGTCACGCCATACTGGCCGGCATACTTTTTGGCGGTGCTTTGTGGCGTGGTCAGACTATCAACAAAAAACAGCTGCCGCTGTTGTAGATATTCCATGGTCCAGGCCATCGGCTTGTCTAAAGCGGTAAACAAACTGCCCATATGATTATTGATGCCAATAGCGTACGGAATATCGTCGAGTGCTTGCTGCAGGCTATCATGGATTTGCTGGCGACTCATATGTTGCGTTAGCGCACCCGGGCCTAACGCATTTTGTTGACTGGCTTCCATTGGCATATGCAGCATCACGTCTTTTTGTGAATGTGAAGCTTGTCTTGCCGCCTGACGGCCATAAGGCGTGTGCGGTAAAACGGCATAAGTCAGGGCGTGCGGCAACTCGACCATCTTTAAGTCTGCTCGCTGATAACCAATATCATCGATAATGATGGCAATGCGGGGATTAGCGAAAGCCAGGCTGCTTACGCAGAACAGACTTAAGCACAGAGCACGAAACAACGGCACAGCAATTCCTTTTCAAAGCCGGTTTTGCAGCTTGCCAGACGCAGCACGCTGTAAAACCTCAGTTTTACCTCACCCATTCAGGTTATAGGACAGCGCGAGTCTGGTGCAAGTTTTTTATTGTTTACCGAGCCAGTTTAATGGGTTGACCGCATCGCCTTTTTCACGGATTTCGAAATACAGGCCCGGATCGGCCTGACCACCGCTGGCGCCGACCTGCGCAATCGCTTCCCCGGCTTCGACATTGTCCCCGGGCTGTTTTAGCAAGCTTTGATTATGGCCGTACAGGCTCATAAAACCTTTACCATGATCGACGACGATGACCCAACCATAGCCTTTTAACCAGTCGGCATAAATCACCCGGCCGTTGGCGATGCTCTGCACATTAGCGCCGCTGACGCCCTGGATCAGAATGCCGCGAGATGCCAGCCCGCCCTGGCGGTTTTGACCAAAGCGCTGCAGCACCCGGCCGCGTAATGGCCACGGATATTGGCCGCGACCTGCGGTCAGACCGGACAGATCTTTATTGCGCTCTGCCAGGCGACGCAGCTCATTAATGGTATTTTGTAGGCTGGTTTCGTTCTGACGTAAATAGGCTAACTGGCTGCCTTGCTGTTTTAGTAGTGCTTGCAGGTTGCTAACTGATTCCTGCTGGCTACTGCGAGCCGCCGTTAATTGCTGCTGCTGTTGTTGCAACGCGGTCAGTTCAGTTTGCAGCTGCTGTTGTTGGTTGCTTAGCTGCTGTTTCACCTGCTCCAGCTGGGTAACGGTATGATTAATCTCGGCTAACTGCCGCAACCTGGCTTGGTTAAAGTATTGATAATAAGTAAGAATACGCTCCAGCTTGCCGGTTTCCTGTTGATTCAGGATCAGTCTGGAGTAATCATGCTGGCCCAAACTGTAGGCACTTTTCAGCTGCGCCGCTAACAACTGTTGTTGCTCAGTCAGTTGCTGTTGCAGTTGTTGCTGTTGTTGGCTGAGGCGGGCACTTTCTTGCTCCAGCCGTTGTTTACGGCTTGCTGTATCGCGGAGTTTTTTCGCCGCTTCGGCCAGCGCTTTATCTGCAGTTTGTAATTTTTGTTCAGCTTGTTGTAGTTGGCGCCGTTGCTGCCGTACCTGCTGTTCAGTTTGCTTAATCTGCTTTTGCAGTTGTTGCAATTCCTGTTCAGCCTTTGGCGCTTGCTGGGCGACTGCTACAGGCAGCATCAATACTGCCAGTAGCATACTATTGATTCCCAGACAACTTAGCCGCATCTGCATTAAGCCAGCTGCATCAATACTTTGCCGGTCATTTCAGCCGGAACGGGCAGGTCCAGCAGCGACAACATCGTAGGGGCAATATCACTCAGCACGCCGCCGGCAACTGCGGTTGCGGGCCGGCCAACATAGATTAAAGGCACAGGATCACTGGTATGGGCCGTATGAGCCTGACCAGAGACGGCATCCTGCATCTGTTCAGCATTACCATGGTCTGCGGTAATCAGGCATTCGCCACCTACCTGTTGTAAGGCTGCAACAACGCGACCAATACTGCGATCAACCGCTTCCACTGCTTTAATGGCGGCAGACATTACACCGGTATGGCCGACCATGTCGCCGTTTGGATAGTTACAGATAATCACATCAAACTTGCCGCTTTGAATCGCCGCGACCAGTTGATCGGTGAGTTCTTCTGAGCTCATTTCTGGCTGCAGGTCATAGGTTGCAACCTGTGGTGATGGCACCAGAATCCGCTCTTCCCCCTGAAACAGTTCCTCGCGGCCACCACTGAAGAAAAAGGTAACGTGGGCATATTTTTCGGTTTCAGAGATCCGTAGCTGGGTTTTTTGATGTTTGGCCAGCCATTCGCCGAGCACATTATTCAGGCTCTCTGGTGGATAGGCGCAGGGCGCCTTAATATCTGCGGCATACTCGGTCAGCATCACAAAGCTACTGAGCTGCGGTCGTGCCTGACGGGCAAAACCCTGGAAATCAGCATCGACAAAGGCGCGGGTAAACTGCCGCGCCCGGTCGGCCCGGAAATTCATAAAAATCAGCGCATCGCCATCCTGTAGTGCTATCGCCTGGCCCTGCGGATCCAGAATTGCTGAGGCTTTGACAAACTCATCATTTTCATCACGGGCATAAGCCGCCTCAAGCGCTGCGCTGGCACTGTCAAAGCGGTAGGCTGCTTTACCCTGGGTAATCAGATTATAAGCCTGTTCGACCCGATCCCAGCGCTTATCCCGATCCATGGCATAGTAGCGACCGATAACCGACGCAATCTGGCCTTTACCTGAGCTGGCAAAATGTTGCTCAAACATCTTAATCGAGGCCGCAGCGCTGCGTGGTGGCGTGTCACGGCCATCCAGAAAGGCATGCAGATAAACTTGAGTGGCACCGCGTTGTTCGGCCAGTTTTACCATCGCTAATAAATGTTCTTCATGGCTATGTACGCCGCCGGGCGACAGTAGCCCCATCAGATGTACGGCTTTACCCTGGCTGACGGCCTTATCAACAGCTTCAACCAGCACCGGGTTGTGATAAAAGTCACCATCGGCAATGGCTTTGGTAATGCGGGTAAAGTCCTGATAGACAATGCGACCGGAGCCCAGATTCACATGGCCGACTTCTGAGTTACCCATCTGGCCATCAGGCAGACCAACGTCCAGACCCGAACCGGAAATCAGCGTATGCGGATACTGTTGCCATAAGGCATCCATTACCGGCGTGGCTGCCTGCGCAATGGCATTATGTTCTCTTTCCTCACGGTAGCCCCAGCCATCCAGGATCAGTAAAACTAGGGGTTTCTTCGGTGTGGACATACAGTCTCCCTTAACAGGTCAATTGATTTTGTGGAAATAGCGGAATAATGCTGCTTATCTTACCGTTTTTTTGTTTTTGCACCAGTGATCATTCGCCATCAGTGGCCTGGCGTTGTGGCTTGCGGTGTTTTTTAGCTGTCGATTTGCCATAAAATCGGTATACTCAGCGCTGTTTTTAATCTCAATCAGAAGAAAAGTTGCGCTATGGACCAATTACTCGAATTTGCCGGAAATCATCTGCTGTTAGCGATCATTTGGCTGGTGTTAGTGATGCTGATTATTGGCAGTTGGCTGAAGTCCAAGCTGTCGCCAATCAAAGCGATCAGCCCGACTGAATTAACGCTGAAAGTGAATCGCGAAAACGCTGTGGTGTTGGATATCCGCGGGGAAGAGGATTATCGCAAAGGGCATATTACCGACGCCCGTAACGTAAAACTGGACCAAATTGATAAACAGCCACTAACCGGGCTTGAAAAGCAAAAAGATACGCCCATTATAGTAGTGTGTCAGGTTGGGGTTACCGCGCAAAAAGCGGCAGCTGCATTGGCGAAACAAGGTTATAGCCAGGTATCCATTCTGCAAGGTGGCATGAATGCCTGGGCCGGCGCCAGTTTGCCGGTAGTAAAAGCGAAGAGGTAAGCATGGCTGAAGTCACTATTTACACTAAAGCCTATTGTCCTTACTGTGTAAGGGCGGTGGGTTTGCTGCGCGAGAAGCAGGTGTCTTATCAGGAAATCCGCATTGATTTGCAACCCGAGCGCCGGGATGAAATGATTAACCGCGCTAACGGCCGCACTACGGTGCCGCAGATCTTTATTGGTGAGCAGCACATTGGTGGCTGTGACGATATGTTTGCGCTGGATGCCCAGGGTAAACTTGATTCATTATTACAAGCATAACTTAAAACAGGATCTATCATGGCAGAACAACAAGCCAACGGCGTAGCAGCAGAGCAGGCTGCACAGGGCGTACAATTTGCAATTCAGCGTATTTTCGTAAAAGACATTTCTTTTGAAGCACCGAATGCACCAGCGATTTTCCGCAAAGAGTGGAAACCAGAAGTCAAATTAGATCTGGATACCCGCAGCGAAAAGCTGGATGACAGCACTTATCAGGTGATTCTGTCTTTGACCGTGACCACCACTGTGGGTGATGAAACCGCTTTTCTGTGTGAAGTACAACAAGCCGGTATCTTCTCTATCAGCCAGCTGGAAGAAGCGCAGATGGCACATATGCTGGCAGCATTCTGCCCGAACATTCTGTTCCCATACGCCCGCGAAGCCGTATCGAACCTGGTTAACCGTGGCACCTTCCCACAGTTAAACCTGGCACCGGTCAACTTTGACGCTTTATTTGCCCAGTATCTGCAGCAGCGTCAGTCTGAAAGCCAACAGCTGAACGCCTGATGAGCCGCACCTCAGCGATGACGGTCTTAGGAGCAGGGTCTTATGGCACTGCTCTGGCAATTTGTTTAGCCCGCAATGGTAATCCTATAACCTTATGGGGGCGCAATAGCGCAGAAATCGCGCTGATGCAGCAACAACGGCTGAATCAGAAATATCTGCCGGATATCCCCTTACCTCCGAGTTTAAGCCTGACGGCTGATTTAGCCTCTGCCATTCAGCAAAGTCGCGACATTCTGGTCGTGGTACCGAGTCATGCTTTTGCCGATACGTTAAAGCAAATCAAGCCGCTGTTAGCGCCGGATGCCCGGGTTGCCTGGGCAACCAAGGGGCTGGAACCAGAAACTGGCCGTCTGTTACAAGAGGTCGCGCGGGAAATTCTCGGCGAGCAGATCTCGCTGGCCGTATTGTCCGGGCCAACCTTTGCTAAGGAGATGGCCGCGGGTTTACCAACAGCCATATCGTTATCTTCGGCTGATTCAGAGTTTATCCGGCAACTGTCTGATTTATTGCACTGTGCCAAGACATTCCGGGTCTACACCAATAGTGACTTTATTGGCGTACAGCTGGGTGGTGCCGTGAAAAACGTGATCGCCATCGGTGCCGGTATGGCAGATGGTATTGGTTTTGGTGCCAATGCCCGTACTGCACTGATTACCCGTGGCTTGGCCGAAATGTGTCGTTTAGGCTGTGCTATGGGCGCTCAGAAAGATACCTTTATGGGGATGGCAGGGCTGGGCGATCTGGTGCTGACGTGTACTGATAACCAGTCACGTAACCGGCGCTTCGGCTTATTACTTGGTCAGGGTAAAGGGGTTGAGGAAGCGATGCAAAGCATCGGCCAGGTGGTCGAAGGCTATCGCAATGCCAAAGAAGTCTTTAATCTGGCACAGCGGGTCGGGGTCGAGATGCCGATTACCGAGCAGATTTATCAGGTGTTGTATCAGGGTAAAAACGTCAAATTGGCAGCCCAGGATCTGCTGGGCCGCGAACGCAAGGATGAAATCAGTTAGCTATCTGGCGCTGGTTATTCAACAGTTGGTTCTCTTTCAGCAATAACTGACCTATGTCTTCAGCCGGGATCGCCCGGCTGAATCTGTGGCCCTGCTGACAATCACAGCCCATCACATGCAGCAAGTAAGCCTGCATCTCAGTTTCGATATTGGTTGCAGTCACATCCAGCTCCAGATATCCGGCTAACCGGATTAAGGTAGCGCAGATATTGCGCTGTTGTTCTTGCTGTTCGACATAACGCACCAGTGATGGCGCCAGCTTTACGCCGTTAAACGGAAATTGCCGTAGTTGCGTCAATGAGGAGACGCCCTCGCCGAAATTATCCAGAATCAGCCGAAAACCAAGCCGTTCCAAGCTATTCATGCGTTCGCGCAGCCAAATTGTCGGATGCCCGAAGATCGCTTCTGACAGCTCTAACTCAAACAGGCTGGCCGTTAATTCAAATTCAGCTAAGGTGTCCTGCATAAAGCGCAGAAAATCTTTTTGCGCAAACTGTTGAGCGGAAATATTCAGCGCCAGCCTGCCGCGCATCAGGCCGGTTTGCTGCCAGTAACTGACTTGCTGACAGGCTTTACGGAACACCAGGCGATCCAGGCTGATAATCAGGCCGGTTTCTTCAACCACCGGCAAAAAAGTTGGCGGCGGCAACATGCCCCGGCGTGGGCTGGGCCAACGTAATAAGGCTTCAAAACCAACAATGCGGTTGCTGCTGATACTGAATTTAGGCTGGTAGTACAGTTCAAACTCACCTTGCGCGGCACTGCGATACAGTTCACCTTCCAAGGCTAACAAATCTGGCGCTTGTTGCTGACTGGCACTGTCGGCAAAACAGAGCGCACTTTCGGCTTGCTGTGCGGCACGACCGGCGGCTTTTTCAGCACTGCTGAATAGGCTGCTGACATCCTCACCATCATTTGGGCTGATGCTGATGCCAATATAGATCCGTAGCGGCGAACGCATACCCTGGGCATCTTGCTGGTTAAAGCCGCTGATTACTTTATGGGCTAACTGATTGAGAATAATATTGTTATTGTGCAAGCACAAATGGGGTGGAATCAGGATGCTAAAGTTTGCCCCTGCTTGACGAGCCAACAAAAATTTACTGGGGACCAGTGTTTGTAACCGCTCGGCGGCCTCACTCAAGCGAGCATCTGTCAGTTGTTCGGGGTGTTGCGCCAAGCTGCTATCATGCAACCGCAGAAACATCACTGCCACTGAGGGGTAGTGCGCGTCACAACTAAGTAATGCCTGACGTAGTTGCTCTTCAAAGATAAAGGGGTTGGGTAGTAGCGTCAGGTCATCCCGTACCTGCAGCTGCTGCTGACGTTCGTTTTGTTGCCGTAACTGGGTAATATTTTGCCCGTATAGCAAATAGAAAGGACCTTTTACACTTTCGGTTGCCAAGGCATGAATACTGATTTTATAGGCTTCGGCATAACGTTCTGTTTTCAGCCAGACTTCGCCGTGCCAGACACCGTGCTGACGTAGCTGGCTTTTCAGGGTGCTATCCAGACTAACGCTGCCCTCGGCATCCGCATACAACGGCAGTGCTAAGGCCAAGGTGCTATGATCCTGCACCTGTAGCAGACTTTTTAACGAGGTACTGGCATTTCGCAGTAACAGGTTCTTGTCGAGCACGGCTATAATGCCGGGAGTTTCTGCCAGTAGCTGCTGAAAACTGCGCTGTTGGCGTAACAGCCTTTTGCTGCGACGGCTGAGGCTGCTCAGGGTGAGTAACAGTGCTAAACCCATTAAACAAAGCACGGCTGTAGTCAGTAACAGACCGCCTTCGAGAAAGGTTTGCTCGGCATAGGCAGGGGTTGCCAGTGTCATCAGCAAAATGATCAGGCCGGAGCTGAGCTGCAGCATGCTGTTATCGTCCTTGGTTAATTAATGACCACTATTGAATATAGTTGGTTTGAGCTAACAGGCACAAGTACCTGACAGAAAAATATTTTGTGTTGTCATAACTGCGCAGCGCTGATGACGGCAAAGGAGCTTTAGCATGTTACATATTGCGCTTTTTCAGCCACAAATTGCCCCTAATACCGGTAATATTATTCGGCTGGCGGCGAATAATGGTTGCCGCTTACATATTATCGAACCGATGGGCTTTGATTTTGAAGAAAAGAAATTACGGCGCGCGGGATTGGACTACCATGATCTGGCGAATGTCAGCCGTTATCCGGATTACGCCCATTTCTTAGAGGCGATGGCCGGTAGACGGATTTATGCTATTACCACCAAAGGAAGTCGCTTTTATCATCAGGTGAGTTACCAGAGCGATGATGTGCTGTTGTTTGGTTCAGAAACCAGCGGCTTACCGGATAGCGTACGCGATAATTTGCCGGCAGAGCAGAAAATTCGTATTCCAATGCAAGCCGGTGCCAGAAGTTTAAATCTGTCGAACAGTGTGGCCATCGTCAGTTATGAAGCCTGGCGCCAACTACAATTCGCCGGTGGTGTCTAGAGCACCATATAGTTGGCGCTACGCCAGTTGCTGCAGAAACTGATTAATGGCAGCAAACACCTGTTCGCGCATGGCATCCTGCTCCATCAACAACTCGTGCCGGCCAGCGTTAATACTGCACAGCGTCCTCGGCAAGTCTGCTGGCAGGGCATTAAACCATTGCCGCTGCGCAGTATTGGCAACCACTTTATCGGCACTGCCTTGTATTAACAGTACTGGCGTTTGACAGTTCACCACATCCCGCCTTAGCTGACGCATAGCCAGAATGGCCTGCACCAACCACTGACAACTGACACCACCCAATTGCAGTTGTGGTTCACGTAAATAGCAGTCACGCAGTGCCTGATAGCGGGCCGGGCTGGAGGTCAGATCATTACCGGCAAAGACTTTATCGCTATAGGCTTGCTGGCCCGGAAAATAGCCCGCCTGCGCCAGTGGGTTGGCCCTCAAGCGACGGCAATAGGCTAATGCCAGACCTTCAGCCACGCGGGTCGGGACCGGCCCACTGTGAATACCAAACATCGGAGAGCAAAACACGGCAGCACTGAAAAAGCTATGCCATTCCTGCCACATGGCACCAGTCAGTAAAGCGGCGGCAATAGCACAACCCATTGAGTGAGCTAATAACAGATGCTGCGGGTGACCGCTCGGTTGCACTATCTGGCGTAGAAACTGTGCTAAATCCTGCTGATAACATTGAAATGATTCAACATAACCTGGTTGTGGATCGGGCAATAAGCGGCCAGAGCGCCCCTGACCGCGATGATCCAGAATAAAGACACTGTAGCCGGCACTTACCAGCTCGTACATCAGTTCACTGTATTTGACGGCGGTTTCGATGCGGCCACTGCTAATCACCCAGGCCGCAGTGGCACCTGGTGTCAGCTGGTAACTGTAATGGATGGGGATACCGTTGACACCGGTAAAATGGCCGTGCTGCAGCTGCTGCCAGAAGGGGAGCAAGGTTTGTTGCCAGTGATCACTCAGTGTCGTTTCGTTGGCAAGTTGTCGGAGTTCAGGAAAGCAGCGGTTAGTCATCTGGGTCAAGCGTCTGGTTTGGCGGTGGCAGCGGCAGTGTAACATTGATTTGCAGGCCGCCACCAGCCGGCAGGCTGGCACTAACTTCGCCGTGATGCTGGCGAATAATTTGCGCGACTATCGCCAGGCCAAGGCCGGTACCACCGGTTTGGCTGTTGCGGCTATCACTGACCCGGTAAAAAGGCTGAAAGATATCACTTAGCTGCGCCTGCGGAATACCTGGTCCATAATCGCGCACTGTCAGCAGGAGTTGTTGCGTCTGCACTGTAATGGTGCAATCAATGTGCGAGTTAGTTGGGGCATATTTCAAAGCATTGCGCACGATATTCTCAATTGCCCGACCCAACAAGTGGCTGTCGGCCAACAGCCAGACCTGAGCCGGTGCCTGGAACCGGAAGTGCTGCTGCTTCGCATCGGCTTCCAACTGATTAATATCCAGCACCTGCTCGGTCAATGCCACCAGATCAACCGGATGGCACTGTAATTGATACTGACCGGCGTCGAGTTTGCTATAGGTCAGCAGTTCATCCAGCATCGCCTCCAACCGTTCCAACTCGCTTTTCAGTCGTGGTAATTGTTGTAAATCCTGCTGGCGCTCGCTTAAACCCAAAGCCAGTTGCGCCCGGGCCAGTGGCGAGCGTAATTCATGTGAAATATCGCGCATCAACCGCTGTTGATTATGCAATAGCGCACTGATCCGCTCGGCCATGGTATTAAAACTGCGGCCAAGCTGCCCCAGCTCATCCTGTCGCTTGGCTAACTGTTCAACCCGGCTATCCAACTGACCATTAGCAAAGCGCAGATTTTGCTGCAGTAGTTCGCGCAAAGGTCGCGAGATTGAAATGGCCAGGACAAAGCTGGCCGCGGCGGAAATCAGTAATAGCAGCAAAACTAAAATGGGCTCTGACAAACTACTTAACCGCCACCAGGGCTGCGAGGGGCGCTGGCGTAATTGATAAAACGCCAGTTGCTCGTCAGCCAGTTGCAGCATAAAGGGGCCGGCGAGATGAATATTATTATGCCGTAACAACCGTGGCCGGTTGAGTTGGTTAAGCTCCGTTAACCAGTTCTGGTTGAAGTTGCGTGGCAGTAACTGCGGCGTCAATAACTGATTGTCGCGGCTTCGGACTACCACCCAGCGCTGCTCGGCCTGCTGCGACAGGCGTTGCAATAGTGACGGCGTGTCCGTCAGCTGTTGCCATTGCAAAATTTGCTGCTGCAATTGTGCAGTAATACTGGGGGGCAGACGGCGGATATCGGTATCTTCAATTAATTGCCTGGATAGCAACAAGGTGAGGGCGACCGTCAGCATTAACACTAACCAAAACCAGATAAAGATGCGTCCAGCCAATGAATTAACCGGGTTGAGCCAGCCTAACTGCATCAGGATCCCTCCGTTAAAAACAGATAGCCACTGCCACGTAAGGTTTGGATTTTTTCACTCTGGCTATGCTGCGCCAGCTTTTTCCGGATATTACTGATATGCATATCCAAACTGCGATCATACTGTTGTAAGCGCCGTCCTAATACAGCACGGCTTAAATCATCTTTACTGACCACTTCTCCGGCCCGGCGCATCAGCTGTTCGAGTAATTGAAATTCGGTGGCGGTAAGGCTGATAGGATGACCGGCACAACTGACCTGGCGGTTTTGTGCATTCAGACGGACCTCATTCAGCTCCAGTAGCGGTGAGAGATCGTGTTGTTCTTGCTGTAACAGTTCGATACGGCGCAAGATGGCTTTGATCCGTGCTACCAGCTCGCGCGGATTAAAGGGTTTTGCCAGATAATCGTCTGCCCCGAGTTCCAGTCCCAGAATGCGATCGATATCGTCACCGCGGGCCGTTAACATTAATACCGGACAGTAGGGGCCCTGACGTAGGGCTTTTAGCACAGATAAACCATCAAGCTTTGGCAGCATCACATCCAGCAGAATTAAATCGCAATTGCTGTGAGTCGCGCGGGCCAACCCCTGTTCCCCATCATGCACCGCCTCAAACTCGAAACCGTCCAATGCCAGGTATTCTGCCACCAGTTGGGTCAGTTCGGTGTCATCATCAATCATCAAGATTTTGGGCATAGCTAACCTCCTGCTTTAGCTCAGTTTACGTGGTTGTCAGGATACTGTCAGGTCCTTTACAGAACCTTTACCTGAGGTTTGCGTTGCTTTGCACTTGGCGGGCTAAACTGAAAGCGTCAACAAAGTGGAGTACACAAAATGAAGGTTAAAACGATTTTAGTCAGTATCACTAGCGGTTTATTATTAATCAGTAGCCTGAATCCGGCGCTGGCCGGCGACAAAGGCGAGTGGCGGCAGAACATGGCCGGTGCCGGGCAGCATGGTCAGCTCTGGCAGCAACTGGACTTAACTGACCAGCAACGTCAACAGATCCGCGAGTTGATGCAAGCGCATCGTGCGGCTAAGCCAACAGCACAACGTGAGGCGATGCAAGCGCTGCTGGACGCACCGCAGTTCGACGAGCAAGCTGCGCGCGACATACTGGCGCAACGCGCGGCACAGCGTGAACAACGGCAACTGGCCGGTTTAAAGCTGCAGCATGAGATCCGGCAGTTGTTAACCAGCGAACAACGTGAACAGTTGCAGCAATTGCAACAACAACGCCACAGCAAGCGGCATGACAAAGCCGGCAAGCCAGGACGTTGGCATAAGCAAAGCGCCGATAATAACTAATCGACGCCGAGCTCTTTCAGTTTCCGTGTCAGGGTATTGCGGCCCCAACCCAGTTTGCGGGCCGCTTCTTGTTTATGACCATGGGTATAACGTAGCGCCTGTTCCAGCACCACTTTTTCAAAAGCGGGTGCCGCTTCGGCCAGGATATTATCCTGCCCGGCTGCCAGACGCTCACTGACCCAGCTCGCCAGTAAGGCTTGCCAGTTATCTGTGGTTAAACCGCTACCGTTAACCAGCTGCGGCTTGGGCTGCTGCAGCAATTCCGGCGGTAAGTCCGATACCACTATATGCTTGCCACTGGCCATCACGGTTAGCCAGCGACAGGTATTCTCTAACTGCCGGACATTACCTGGCCACTCCAGATTGCACAGTACGTGTTCTGCTTCTGTACTTAGTGTCTTCGCTTCAACGTTAAGCTCAGTGGCAGCTTGCTGTAGAAAGTGTCGCGCTAACTTGCCGATATCCTCGCGCCGATCTTTTAGCGCCGGCAAATGAATCCGAATGACATTCAGGCGATGAAATAAGTCTTCCCGGAATTTACCTTCCTGTGCTAATGATTCCAGATTTTGATGCGTGGCGGCAATGATCCTGACATCCACGCCAACCGGCTGATGGCCGCCTACCCGGTAAAACTGACCGTCGGCCAGCACCCGCAGTAAACGGGTTTGCACATCCAGTGGCATATCACCGATTTCATCGAGAAACAGGGTGCCACCATCTGCCTGCTCAAAGCGGCCTTTGCGGGCATTATTGGCACCGGTAAAGGCGCCTTTTTCATGACCAAACAACTCGGATTCAATCAAATCTTTTGGAATGGCCGCCATATTTAGCGCGATAAAGGGCTGCTCATGTCTTGGGCTATGTTTGTGCAGTGCCCGCGCCACCAATTCTTTACCGGTACCGGACTGTCCATTAATCAGCACACTAATACTAGAGCGGGCCAAGCGGCCAACTGCTCTGAATACCTCTTGCATCGCTGGTGCCTCACCGATGATTTCGGTGCTCAGCAGCGGTGGCGTCGGTTGCTGTTTCGCCCGGCGGTTTTTGTGATGTTCCAGCGCTCTGCTGATCAGTGCTACCGCATCATTAACGTCAAAGGGCTTAGGCAGATACTCAAAAGCGCCGCGTTTAAAGGCATTGACTGCGCTGTCCAGATCGGAGTGCGCGGTCATAATGATGACCGGTAATTCCGGGCTAAGCTGTTGTAGTTTACCCAGTAACTCCATGCCATCGGTTCCCGGCATTCGGATATCTGACACGACCACCGCCGGCTGCTCGTAATCGAGTCGTTGTAACATTAAATCGGCGGAGGCAAAGCTTTCACAATGAATGTCATTGCGACTGAGGGCCTTTTCCAGCACCCAACGGATCGAATTATCATCATCAATTATCCAGACATCCTGGTTCATAGTGGGTCCTCATGGTCTGAAATTGGCAGATAAAGCGTGAAAGCGGTGTAGCCTGGCCAGCTTTCACAATCAATCCAGCCACGCAGTTGATGGATAAGCGTTTGTGCAATAGATAACCCCAGGCCGGTCCCGCCGGCTTTACCACTGACCATTGGGTAAAACAAGGTGTCTCGGATCTCGGCCGGAATGCCGGGGCCGTTATCAATTACCTTGATACAGGCTACCAATTTATACCTTTTGCCATGTAGGGTATGTTGCGACAGAATCCGGGTCTGCAGCGTAATATCGCCGCCCTGGGCCAGGGCTTGTTGGGCATTGCGCACAATATTCAAAATGGCCTGTTGCAACAATTCCGGATCAAAGTAGAAATCCGGAATACTGGGATCGTAGTCACGATGAAAATGGATCGGTGCCGGGTTATCAATGCGGGCCAGTTGCAGCACCTGCTCGACCATCTGATGCAGGTTGCTCAATAACAGCTGTGGTGGTCGGTAAGGCCCGAGCAGACGGTCGACCAAATTACGTAAACGGTCAGCCTGAGCAATAATTAATTGCGTATATTCTTTTTGTTCTTCGCTTAATGACTCTTCCAACAATTGTGCGGCGCCGCGCAAACCACCAAGTGGATTTTTGATTTCGTGCGCCAGATTGCGCACCAGCTCCCGTGCTGCCAGATGTTGATGCTGCTGTAAGCTCTCCATACTAATTTTACGTTGCTGATCAACCTGCCTCAGTTCCAGTAATAATTGCAGTGGTTGCTGGTCGAGCAGGGTGACGGCGATATCGAGCAGTAAATGGCGCCCATCCGGTGTGACCGCCTGCACGTCGCTTACGCTAAATGACTGCCGGTGCAACAGTGCATTCTGCAGGTGTGAGGCTTTTAAATCCAGATGCTGAAATACGGTTGGAAAATGTTGATTACTGAGCCGTTTCTCACCCAAACCCAAGACAGCACAGCTGGCGGTATTGAAATAACGGATATGTAATTGCTGGTCGAGCACCAGCACAGCGGTGGTCAGCTGGTCGGCAAGCGCACTGGCAAACAGATCCTCGGGCATAAGCTATCCTCTTGCACCAAATTGGTGCTTTCGACCGGTAGTTTAGCCCGAGCGGTGTCAGATTACACTGACTTTGCACTAATTTGGTGAAATTACACTGGCACGGTGTAAGTAAAACGTTGTTACAGGACTTATTGCAATTAGCTTGCCGTTTTGATCGATGAGTTCTAATTGAATGGTGTGTTCGCCACGGTCAATATCACGTAACACAAAGACCGCACTATTTTGGGGTTCGCCATAAGCCAGGCCGTCGAATACCAGCCGCACCCTTAAGCCGCGCTGAAAACGTGGTTTGATCCGACCTTCAATATAGACTGAGCCGGTATTATCACGCAACGTCGCCTGATCTTCTGGTTGAAACACCTGGACTTTAAAGGGCTCTGGCGCGGCAGGCTTGGGCTCGGGGAATTTGACTTCAGTCGGATCCATCAGATTAGGCCGAACGGTAAGGGTAATTTCCTCCGCTCCTGGCGATGGACTATCAGAGAAAATCACCACTCCGTTGGCATCGCGGCTGACATAAATACGTTTCTCCTGCGCCAAAAGGGTGCAGCTTAGCGTGAGCAACGTCAGTATTAAAATCAGTATCCGCATCTAGCCTTATTCCCATATTGTCATCCTGACTCAGTTTTATAACTCTAGCTGGAAAATGTTAAATTTTCTACAAAAAAAAGCCCACCGAAGTGAGCTTTCTGTTTTAGTACTTTTGCACTAGTCGAGCTTAGACACTGTAGTACAGTTCGAATTCCAGTGGGTGCACAGCCATTGAAACCTTGCGGGCTTCTGCGCGCTTGATAGCGATGTAGGCATCGATCATTTCGTCGGTCATTACGCCGCCTTTGGTAAAGATCGAGCGGTTTTTATCCAGCTCGTTCAGTGCTTCATCCAGTGAGGTAGCAACCTGTGGAATATTCGCTGCTTCTTCGGCTGGTAAGTCGTACAGATCTTTATCCATCGCATCGCCTGGGTGGATCTTATTCTGGATACCATCGATACCGGCCATCAACTGAGCGGCAAAGGCCAGGTATGGGTTAGCTGCCGGATCTGGGAAACGACATTCAATACGACGCGCTTTAGCACTTGGTACCAGTGGGATACGGATTGACGCAGAACGGTTACGGGCTGAGTAAGCCAGCATCACCGGTGCTTCAAAGTGGGGTACCAGACGCTTGTACGAGTTAGTCGACGGGTTAGTAAAGGCGTTCAGCGCCTTGGCGTGCTTGATAATACCGCCGATGTAGTACAGTGCGAGCTCAGATAAACCGGCATATTTGTCACCGGCAAACAGGTTTACCCCGTCTTTAGCCAGTGACTGGTGGCAGTGCATACCTGAACCGTTATCACCAACCAGCGGTTTTGGCATAAAGGTCACGGTTTTACCGTACATATGTGCCACGTTGTGGATCACGTACTTTAATTGTTGAATTTCGTCGGCTTTTTTCGTCAGCGTATTGAAACGGGTGGCAATTTCGTTCTGACCAGCGGTCGCCACTTCATGGTGGTGTGCTTCTACGGTCTGACCCATTTCTTCTAACACCATACACATAGCGCTACGGATATCATGACCTGAATCGACCGGCGGTAACGGGAAGTAACCGCCTTTCACGCCCGGACGGTGGCCTTTGTTGCCGTCTTCATACGCAGTACCTGAGTTCCAGGCAGCTTCAGTCGAGTTAATTTTAAAGAATGAGCCCGACATATTAGTTTCAAAACGAATATCGTCGAACATAAAGAATTCAGGCTCTGGTCCGAACAACACGGTATCCGCAATACCGGTCGACTTCAGATAGTCTTCAGCACGCTTGGCAATAGAACGTGGGTCGCGGTCATAACCTTGCATCGTGCTGGGTTCAATAACGTCACAGGTGATGTTAAGGGTGGTTTCTTCGAAAAACGGATCCAATACTGCAGTGCTTGGGTCCGGTAACAGGATCATGTCTGAATCGTTGATGCCTTTCCAGCCAGTGATCGACGAACCATCGAACATTTTGCCGTCTTCAAACATCCCTTCTGAAACCTGACTAACCGGAATGGTTACATGCTGCTCTTTACCTTTAGTATCGGTAAAACGCAGGTCAACAAACTTTACTTCGTTTTCTTTGATTAACTTCAACACGTTTTCTACAGACATGTAATCCTCCAACTGACCCATTTTGAACATTGCGCAAAGTGCTTGCCCTAATAATGCCAATACCATGCCAACATACTAAGCTTATGTATTGTATGGATTTGCTCTTTTAGTGTCAGCGTTATATCTCACCGGCTGCACAATAACGGTGCAACGCTGCGCCAATTTGGTGCTAAGCAAGCAAGGTGTTGAGTGTAGCTGAGAATTGGACTGTTGAAAAAAAATACCAAAATCTTTACAGGAGTTTTTTCTTTCAGCACGAAAACAGAGTAGAATATGCGCCCTTTAGTTTTTATTTGCGTTCGCCTGGTGGTCATTCTGGTCATCTAGTGCCACACAGAGGATAGTTATTCATGAGCGTCACAGCGTCATCCATCGACAAGCTACGTAATATAGCCATAATCGCCCACGTTGACCACGGCAAAACCACCATGGTAGATAAACTGTTGCAACAGTCAGGTACTTTTGATGCCCGCACCAAATTGCAAGAGCGGATCATGGACTCCAATGCGCAGGAATCGGAGCGGGGTATTACTATCCTGGCGAAAAACACCTCGGTGCGCTGGAACGGTTACCAGATCAATATTCTGGACACGCCAGGCCACGCCGATTTCGGTGGTGAAGTTGAGCGGGTTCTGTCAATGGCAGATTCTGTGTTGTTGCTGGTGGATGCGGTTGAAGGCCCGATGCCACAAACCCGCTTTGTAACACAAAAAGCCTTTGCGCACGGCTTAAAGCCGATCGTTGTCATTAACAAGGTTGATAAACCAGGCGCCCGCACCGATTGGGTTATTGATCAGGTATTTGATCTGTTCGATAACCTGGGTGCCTCTGATGAGCAGCTGGACTTCCCCATCGTCTACGCTTCTGGTCTGAATGGTTGGGCTTCAATGGAGGCCGACGTAAAGAAAGACGATATCACCGACCTGTTCGAAGCGATCATCAAGTATGTTGAGCCACCAAAAGTCGAGTTAGATGGTGAAACGCAACTGCAGGTATCGCAACTGGATTACTCCAGCTACCTGGGTATTATTGGTATTGGTCGGATCAAGCGTGGCTCGTTAAAACCAAACCAGCAAGTGACTATTGTTGGCGCTGACGGCACTAAGCGTAACGGTAAAGTGGGTCAGGTCTTCGGTTACCTGGGTCTGGAGCGGATTGAAACGAATGAAGCCACAGCTGGTGATATCGTTGCCTTTACTGGTCTTGGCGAGTTAAAAATCTCTGATACTATCTGTGCCCCAAATAAAGTTGAAGCGCTGCCGGCACTGCAAGTTGATGAACCAACGGTAACGATGACTTTCCAGGTAAATACTTCGCCTTTCGCTGGTAAAGAAGGCAAGTTCGTGACGTCACGTCAGATTTTAGAGCGGTTACAAAACGAGTTGAAACACAACGTGGCCCTGCGGGTTGAAGAAACCGAAGACGGTGACAAGTTCCGGGTTTCAGGTCGCGGTGAATTGCACCTGGGCGTATTAATTGAAAATATGCGTCGCGAAGGTTTTGAATTAGCAGTATCACGGCCAGAAGTGATTATGCGAATGGTTGACGGTGTAAAACAAGAACCATTTGAAGAGGTGACCATCGACGTGGAAGAGCAGCATCAAGGCTCGATCATGGAGAAGATGGGTGAGCGTAAAGCGGAAATGACCAATATGCAACCTGATGGCAAAGGCCGGATCCGGATGGATTTCGTGATGCCAAGCCGTGGTTTAATTGGTTTCCGTACCGAGTTTATGACCTTAACCTCAGGTACCGGTTTGATGTATCACACCTTCTCGCATTATGGTGATTTCAAAGGCGGTACTATCGGCTTACGCAATAACGGCGTATTGATTTCCAATGCTACCGGTAAAGCGCTGGCTTATGCGTTGTTTACGCTGCAAGAGCGTGGGCGTTTATTTACCAGCCATGCCGATGAAGTTTATGAAGGCCAGATTATCGGTATTCACAGCCGTAGCAATGACCTGACGGTAAACTGTCTGAAAGGCAAGCAACTGACCAACATCCGTGCTGCGGGTACGGATGAAGCCTTAACCCTGACACCACCGGTGCGGTTAACGTTGGAGAGTGCGTTAGAGTTTATTGACGACGATGAGTTGGTTGAAGTGACGCCAAAATCAATTCGGATCCGGAAAAAGTATTTGACCGAAAACGAGCGTAAACGCGCCAGCCGTAATGCTGAATAAGCGCCTTACCTGGTAACAAACAGCCCCGGCAACCTTGCCGGGGCTTTTTTTTATCGGCTTGGGTTACCGCTTAGGGCGCGACCTGCTGCAGAATCAAACCACAGATATAGGCACCATAAGTTCCCAGGCCATACCCTAACACAGCCAGCAAGACGCCAACCGGTGCCAGCGATGGATGAAAGGCTGCGGCGACTACCGGCGCAGAGGCTGCACCGCCGACATTAGCCTGACTCCCGACCGCCATATAGAATAGCGGCGCTCTTATCAGACGTGCGACAAACAACATCAGGCCGGCATGACAGGCCATCCAGACAATACCCACCAGGAACATCTCCGGATAGTCTAAGATCGCCGTAACGTCCATATGCATGCCAATGGTGGCGACCAGAACATATAAAAATACGGTGCCAAGCTTAGAGGCGCCTACCGCTTCCAGTTTCCGGACCTTAGTACCGGATAACAGTAAACCTACTGTAGTGGCAATCACCACAATCCAGAAAAAGGAGCTGGTCAGGCTGTACATTTCTAAATGTGGGGCCTCGCGCTCAATCCACGGCACAATCAGATCGGCCAGTAAGTGCGACAAGCCGGTTACACCAAAGGCCACCGCCAAAATCAGTATTAAGTCGGTAACCTGCGGAATTCGCGCATTCTCAGCATGATATTGTTCAATTTTCTGCTGCAGATGACGAATCGCACTGGTATCGGCGCCGGTCTTCTGATCGAAATAGCTGGCACGGCTGGCCATAAACAGCAGTACCGCCATCCAGATATTGGCAACGATCACATCGACCGTGATCATCACTGAGAAGATACTGCCATCGACGTTAAACACTTCTTTCATAGCGGCCTGGTTGGCGCCACCACCGATCCAACTACCGGCAATGGTGGTCATGCCACGCCAGATATCGCCACCAAGAGCCTCCGGGTAGAGACTCCCAAGCATCAGAAGCGCCAAAGGGCCGCCAATAATAATGCCTAGTGTCCCGGTTAAAAACATGATTAAGGCTTTAGGGCCGAGACCCAGGATGGCTTTAAAGTCGACACTCAAGGTCAGTAACACCAGACTGGCGGGTAACAGATAGCGCGATGCCATCTTGTATAAGGATGACCCCTCACCGTCGATAATGCCAAAGCTGTTAAATAACGACGGGATAAAGTAGCAAAGTAACAATGCCGGTACGTAACGGTAAAAGGCTTTGCAGTAACGGTTTTCGCTATGGCTGGTATAGAACACCAGCCCCAGAATCACCGCCAGGATGCCCAGTACTACCGCATCATTAGTGATCAGAACAGTGGTTTCTTGCATATGTTATTCTTGTAGTTAAGGCCGCAGCCTGGATTAAAATCGCAACATAACGCAGCAGGGTTAATATTTGCCAGCTGCCTGCGGCAGTGTGCCGTAAAATGTGGTCTGCTGGCAACACGCTGACACAGCCAGACACAAAAATCGGCAGTGGCCTGAACACAATTAATACCTAATATAGGTCGCCTGGTATGGCGTTATCTGCTAACCTCTAAAGCGGCTAAAGTTGATATTTATCAAATCCGCGCAGACGGATCCCCAGTATTATTTACCAAACAATGCAGGAGTTTTAGAATGAATAATATTAACCGTCGTAATTTCTTTAAGATTTCAGCTGGCGCGGTCATCGGTATGACTGTCGGTGGTGTCAGTTTGCGCGCCTTTGCCGCTGAGCCGGTAAAGCTGGATGATCCCCTCGCTGCTGCGATGAAATACACTCATAAATCAGAAAAGGCTGACCAGAAATGTGCCAACTGTAACCTGATCCAGGGTGAAGATGGTCAGGAATGGCGGCCATGTGCGATCTTCCCGGGCAAGCTGGTAGCTGCTGAAGGTTGGTGCTCAGCCTGGGTGAAAAAAGTTTAAGTCTCTCCCGTGTAAAACAAGCGCCGGCAATTTGCCGGCGTTTTTGTCAAAGTAACGCATCAGGGCAGATTTAAATGCCGCCCCCCATCTAAAGCCAATACCCGGCCAGTCAGATAGCGGCTGCTTAAAATATAATTGACCGCTTTTACTACTTCTTCGGCACCCGGCTCGGTTTGCAGTAACGATTTTTGCAAGGCGTGCTGTTTATACTCTTCACCATCACCAGCATTAAACATCAACAGGGCCGGGGCTATGGTATTGACCTTAATGCCGGGGGCAAACTGGCGGGCAAAGGAGAGTGTCAGATTTTCCAGTGCTGCTTTTGAGGCGGCATAGGCAATATGTTTAGCACTGCCAACACTGGCGACAAAATCACTTAACTGAATAATATCTGCCTGCTCACTTTGCTGCAGTTGCGGCAGCAAGGCCCGGTTTAGTAAATAAGGCGCTCTGGCATGCACCTGCTGCAGATAATCAAAACTGGCTGCTTCGGCTTCCAGTTGTTGTAGCAGACTCTGGTGCTGTGTTAGCGGATCTTTACGCCAGTCTGAGGCATTGTGAATCAGTGCCCGCAGTGGGCCCAGGGTTTGTAGCTGGCTGATAAAGTTCGCCAGGCTGGGTAAGTCGGTTAAATCACATTGTAGGGTCATGACGCCGGCGGCCTGCAACTGCTCCAGCCCGGGCCGCACCGAACGGTAGCTGGCGACAACCTGATAACCCGCTTGTTGTAGATCTAACGCCAATGCCAGGCCAACGCGTTGCGCGGCGCCGGTGATTACAATAATTTCGTTCTGCATAAGGTGTTTATTCGCTTGATTCGGATACGTTCGGCTTTTTACGTGCAATACGCGGTTTAGCTCAGTTGCTGCGATCACTTCGTTGTCATAAAAAAGTCATATCGCACTGTTAAGGTTCGCCGCAGCGAAAGGCTGGCTGAGGAGAAGGCGATGACGTTCGGGATAAAAATTGCGACCAGGGTAATGCTGTTAGGGCTGGTACCTCTGGGATTACTGGTCGCGGTGTTATTGGCTTCATTTTATGCTGCCAACGAGAAAGATCAACTGTTTAACCGCTTATACAGCGAACACCTGGTGATTCTGGCTGACGTCATGCATACGCAAAAGATCCTGCAGCAACAAGGTTTGGCTGAGCTCCAGCAATATCGAACTGGTTGGGCTTCAGCCGAGGCAACCCATACTAAGGTCACCACCCTGCTGCAACAGGCTGAACTACACTGGCAGCAATTTCAGGCGCTGCGGGTCGTAGATAGCGAAGAGACAGCCGCAGCCTTTACCGAGTTGGATCAGACGTTTGCCCGGGCTTTGAAGCACTATCAGGACTGGATAAGTTATGTCGGAACAGACGCTTTGCTGGTCAGAATTTTAAATGAGTCGACGATTAGTAACGAGGTGAAGCAGCAGATCCAGCCGTTTACCGATCTAGCTGACCAATTTATTCAGCAGCAAATTGCCACGGCGGCGAAAGTACGGGATCAAGCCACAGCTCTGACTCAGCTGATGTTGCAAGTTTATCTGCTCGGGGGCCTGTTATTAGCGCTGCTGATTCTGGGGTTGATTTGGCGCACCCGACGTGCGGTTAATCTGCCACTGCGCCAATTACGCGATTTGTTGCTGCGATTGGAACAGGATGCGGATTTAACGCTGCGTGCTAATGCGCAGGGCCAGGACGAAATAGCAGAAGCTGCAACCGCGCTCAATCGGATGTTGCAGCGATTTGCGGCCTTGCTGCAACAATTAGGGGTGAGCGCAGCCCAGCTTAGTCAGCAAGCAACAGAGGTTTCTGCCTTTGGTGAACAGGTCAAGGGCGGTGCAGCTGAACAAGCCCAGCAAGCTGACCAGCTGGCGCTGGCAGCCGCTGAAATGCAGCAGGCATTACAGCAGGTAACCTCGCAAACGCAAGCAGCATCGGAAACTGCCCAGGTGGCGACAGAACACTGCGCCAACGGGCGACAGGTGAGTCAAGCCAGTATGCAAAGTGCCGAACAACTTGCAATAGAATTGACACAAAGTGCTAAGCTTACCGCAGCCTTGCAGCAAGACTCGGCAAAAATTTCCGGGGTGCTGGAAGTGATAGGCAAGATCTCCGAGCAAACGAATTTGCTGGCGCTCAACGCTGCCATTGAAGCGGCACGCGCTGGCGAGGCAGGACGGGGCTTTTCAGTCGTCGCCGACGAGGTCCGGACCTTGTCTGCGAATACGCAAGCAGCAACGGAATCGATCCGGCAAATGATTGTCAGCTTGCAGCAACAAGCTGACAAGGCGTTGGCAGGGATCAGTGTCGCCGATCAGCGGGCATTACACAGTGTGCAGCTGGCACGGCAAACCGAACAGATGTTTGGCGAATTAGCCAATGAAGTCACAGCGCTACATAATTTTAATGCCAGAATTGTCAGCGCCAGTGCCGAGCAACAGCAACTGGCCGTGCGTTTCAATCAGGGCATTAATCGCTTACATGATGCCAGCCAGCAGTTGCATCAGGGCACAGCGGCATCCGCACAGGCCAGCGAACAACTCTCAGCTGTGGCTGCACAGCTGGAGCAGGGGTGGCGTTCATTTAAAGTGGTTTGATTTGAATTTTGTCATATTAGTGTCACAAAAATATCGCAAACTGAGTGCATCAACTAAGCAGGTACTGAGGGTACTCCAGATGAAAATGTCAAAATTACACACCGTTGTCGTCGCTGCAGCTGTCAGCATCAGTCTGCAGGCCGTTGCGCAAAGCACGCGTGACACTATCCAAATTGCCGGTTCGTCGTCGGTATTACCGTTCTCATCGGTTGCAGCAGAAGAATTTGGTAATAACTTTGCCCAGTTTAAAACGCCGGTCGTCGGTTCAGGTGGTTCTTCAGGCGGTTTACGCCAGTTCTGTCAGGGTGTCGGTACCAACACTATTGATATCGCCAATTCATCACGGCCAATGCGTCCGGGTGAAGTAGAAGCTTGTAAAGCCAATGGTGTAAATTCAATTATTGAAGTCAAAATCGGCTATGACGGTATCGTGTTTGCGTCACGGATTGATGCCGGTGATTTTGCGTTGAAACCAGAGCATGTGTTCCTGGCGCAGGCAGCGCAAGTACCACAAAATGGCAAAATGGTAGCTAACCCTTATACTAACTGGCGCCAGATTGATGCCAGCTTACCAGATCAAAACATTCTGCTGGCGATCCCGGGTTCTAACCATGGTACCCGTGAAGTCTATGAAGAGAAGGTTGTAGTGCCGGGTTGTCAGGAATTACCGGAAGTCAAAGCCATGAGCAAAGATGACCAGGGTAAATTCTGTGTTGCGATGCGTACCGATGGCCGGGTAGTAGAAATTGCCGGTGACTACACTGAAACTCTGGCGCGCTTACAAGCACAGAAAGATGCGATTGGTGTCTTTGGTTTAACCTTCTATGAAAACAACCGTGACCGGATCAAGGTAGCGACCGTTAGTGGTGTCGTGCCGACCGTTGATACAGTGCTGTCTGGTCAGTATCCGGTAGCCCGCCCATTGTTCTTCTATGTGAAAGGCGCACATATTGGTGTGATCCCGGGGTTACAGGAATTTGCCGAGTTCTTCGTAGCAGATGCCACCTCAGGTTTTGGTAGCCCGTTAGAAGCGGTAGGTTTAATTCCGTTATCAGATGATGAGCGTGAGCAGATACTGCAGCAAATTCGCAGCAAGCAGTCACTGTAATCTGAACTATGCTTAATAAAAAAGAGTCGCCCGTCGGCTCTTTTTTCGCCACTTTCGCTGGCTGTAATAAAACTGTCATTTTTGGCGTTTATGCTGTCGGCCTTTGGCTGCAGGGCAATGGCGCACTGCTAACACGGAGCAAAGATGAGTAACCTAACGTTAATTGTATGCTTGCTGGTAGTGATGGCAATGGCCTATCAGCTTGGCATGGTGCGCAGCCGCAAGGTAGCGACAATTAACCCGGTACAGCGGATGCATTCGCGACCACAGCACTACGGCATGATGGTTGCGCTGTGGGCCGTATTACCGGCTTTTTTTATCTTAGTTATTTGGAATCTGTTGGCACCTGATGTGATAGCTGCACTGGTACAGCAGAGTTTACCGCCGGAAATTCAGAGCCAGGATGCACAGGCAGTGGCGGTAACGCTGCGCCGGATTGCCAATCTGGCGGCAAATTTCGGCATCGTCGCGGAAGCCGCTGATTGGGAACTGGCAGCAGCAGCTTATATGCAGCAGTTACAGCATAGCAGCGGTCTGATGCTAACGGCGTTGATGGCGGCGATTGCGGCAGCAGGCCTGACCTTCAGTTACTTTAAAATTGCACCACAGCACCGCGCCCGGCATCAGGTGGAACGGGTCGTGAAGGCAGTGCTGGTGATCTGTTCAACTATCGCCATTTTGACCACTATCGGCATTGTGTTGTCGATGGTGACCGAGACGCTGAAATTTTTTAGTTTTATCAAACCGACAGATTTCTTTTTTGGCACGACCTGGAACCCGCGGTTCTCGACTACCGGCGCCACCGACCAGGGCAGCTTTGGTTTATTGCCGTTGTTAAGCGGTACCATGATGATTGCGGTTATCGCATTATTAGTCGCGATTCCACTGGGGTTAATGGTGGCGATTTATCTGGCTGAATATGCGCCCGCTAAGTTACGTAATACGGTAAAACCGGTGATTGAAGTTTTGGCCGGTATTCCGACCATCGTCTATGGCTTCTTTGCGTTGGTGACTGTCGGTCCTTTTCTGTCCGATCTGGGGCACACACTGGGCCTGACCATCCGCGCCACTTCGGCGCTGACCGCCGGGGTGGTGATGGGGATTATGATTATTCCTTTTATCTCGTCTTTGTCTGATGACATTATTACTCAGGTACCCAAGGCACTGCGCGATGGCTCGCTAGGCCTGGGCGCCACTAAGTCAGAAACGATTCGTAAGGTGGTATTACCTGCCGCCTTACCCGGTATTGTGGGGGCTGTGTTGCTGGCCGCGAGCCGGGCAATAGGTGAAACGATGATCGTGGTGCTGGCCGCTGGTAATGCGCCGGCGCTGACGGCTAACCCGTTCGAGGCTGTATCGACGGTCACGGTAACTATTGTCAATCAGCTGACCGGTGATAATGACTTTGCCAGCCCACAATCGTTAGTGGCCTTTGCCCTGGGTCTAACCCTCTTCGTGATTACCTTATTGCTGAATATTATTGCGCTGGTGATCGTCCGTAAGTATCGCGAACAATACGAGTAAGCCAAGATGACTGTCGCAGAAACTGAAAAGAAACCCTTGCCGGCGCCGTCTAAGGTGCAGCAAAAGGTGCAGCAATCGCTGGCACGGCGCCAGCGCCAGGAAAAACTATTCCGTGGTGTGGGTATCAGTGCGGTCGCCTGCAGTTTGTTGTTGGTGGCGCTGCTGTTTATTAATATCTTCTCCAAAGGCTTGCCGGCGTTCTGGCAGGCCACTATCACGCTGGATATTTACTTTGATCCGGCAATAGTGAAAATTCCGGAGCGGCCGGTGCAGGGCGCAGAGGAGTCTGATAATGACTTTCGCGAGCGCGATCTGGCGTGGCGCTCGGCGGTGGGAATGGTCAATTACAACCGGCTGATTCAGGCCGGTCTGGAAAAAGTGATCCCGGATGCGTTGCAGCATCGCCGTGATCTGGCACGTATCGTGACTTCGGGTGAACGTTTCGCGCTACGGGATCTGGTGATTGCTGATCCAACTTTGGTTGGTCAAACCAAAACCCTGCATTTACTGACCGATGCTAATATCGACGTCTGGTTAAAAGGCAATATCGATCGCAGTTTGCCGGATGCTCAGCAGCAGCTGAGTGCCAAGGTGCGGGAATGGGTTGACCAATTAGCTGCCGAGGGCGTGATCCAGAATCGTTTTAGTTTTGCACTCTTTATGAACCCGGATTCGCGCAGCTCGTTGGCCTCCGCCGGTCTGGCTGGCGCCTTTATGGGCTCCTTATATATGATGCTGGTGGTGATCCTGCTGGCAGTACCTATGGGTGTCGCCGCCGCGATTTATCTGGAAGAGTTTGCACCAAAAAATAAACTCACCGATTTGGTTGAAGTGAATATCAACAATCTGGCAGCGGTACCTTCTATCGTGTTTGGTTTGCTCGGTGCCGCGGTGTTTATCGGCTGGTTTAACCTGCCGATGTCGGCGCCGGTGGTCGGTGGTTTGGTGTTATCATTAATGACCCTGCCAACTGTCATTATCGCCACCCGCTCGACCTTAAAAGCGATACCGCCATCGATCCGGCAAGCGGCGCTGGGCTTAGGTGCCTCGAAGATGCAGGCAATCTTTCACCATGTATTACCGTTAGCCATACCGGGCATTTTGACTGGCGCCATTATCGGGGTGGCGCAGGCGCTGGGCGAAACCGCTCCGTTGCTGTTAATCGGTATGAAATCCTTTGTGGCGTCGGTACCGGCAGGTCCCTTTGAACAATCTACAGCTTTGCCGGTACAGATTTATCTGTGGCAAGGTAATGAATTACGTAATTTCTTTGAGGCCAGAACCTCAGCGGCGATTATCGTGCTGCTGGCGTTAATGCTGAGCCTGAATGCGCTGGCCATCTGGCTGCGGAAAAAATATGAGAAAAGGTGGTAAGGCCGATGAGTAATGACAAGCTTCAGACTGCGACCGTAACAAGCGCTGATATTAACGACATTAAGCGGCAGGAATCGCTGGCAGCGACTGCGGCGCAGCCGGTCAAGATTACGGCACGGGATGTGAAAGTATTTTACGGCGATAATCAGGCGATTCACGGTATTGATTTAGACGTTTACCAAAACGAAGTCGTCGCCTTTATCGGGCCGTCTGGCTGCGGTAAATCAACCTTCTTACGTTGTCTGAACCGGATGAACGATACCATTGATATTTGTCGGGTAACCGGTGAGATTAAGTTGGATGACCGCAATATCTATGATCCGACGCTGGACGTGGTGCAATTGCGTGCGCAAGTTGGCATGGTATTCCAAAAGCCGAATCCGTTCCCAAAGTCCATCTATGAAAATATTGCCTACGGGCCAAAACTGCACGGTTTAGCCGAGAAAAAGTCGGATCTGGATGATATTGTCGAGTCGAGTTTGCGACGTGCCGGTTTATGGAATGAAGTTAAAGATCGTTTAAATCAGCCAGGCACCGGTTTGTCCGGTGGTCAGCAGCAACGGTTGTGTATTGCTCGTACTATTGCGGTGAGTCCTGAAGTGATTTTGATGGATGAACCCTGCTCGGCGCTGGATCCGATTGCGACCTCGATTATTGAAGAGTTGATCGACGAGTTAAAGCAAAACTTTACCATCGTTATTGTGACTCATAATATGCAACAGGCCGCCCGGGTATCGGATCGTACCGCTTTCTTCCATTTGGGCAACCTGATTGAGATTGGTGCCACTAACGAGTTATTTACTAACCCGAAGCAAAAACGCACCGAAGATTATATTACCGGCCGTTATGGTTAAGGGTGATAGTCAAGGTTTTGCAAACCCGCCGCCATGGCTGTCTCTTGATCACAAGTCAGCCTCAAGAGACTTTGCTAGGTCATAACCTTCAAGGATGGTTTGTAGTTTGAACCATCCTTGCCACAATACCTTGACCGAGGCCTTGCCGGTTTGTTTTGTATCTT
>Ga0181595_10001179_pt1 | contig 28596 bp, 25 predicted proteins | sample 041ome_7_FD_145604 | JGI IMG/M metagenome (GOLD analysis project Ga0181595, IMG submission 145604) | Coastal salt marsh microbial communities from the Groves Creek Marsh, Skidaway Island, Georgia - 041401AS metaG (spades assembly) | ecosystem: Environmental > Aquatic > Marine > Intertidal zone...
CAAACCGGCGTCCTGTTGTGTTTATGGATCCTGTCGAGTTTTGGGCACTTCCTTTATGGTTTGAAATGCATCCATAGAATTTCTTATTAATTGAAGTAGACTCAATGGTATTTCATTTTCTTCGATGAGAATTTTAGCCACTGACAAGCATGCTGACATCTTTTTTTTTGAGGTAATAAGCTCAAGAAACTGGTTTATTTCCACTTTTTTCGGCTTACTAACATTAGCGCTATTAATATTAATTTTCCGACCAAGCACAGCTGTTTAATCTGCAAGTTCGATCACTTTTTGTAGCTTTTCAGATAAAATCGGGGGCTGATGATAATCTTGATTGATTTGATCACGCTGTATCATGAGAAACATAAGATAATTATTCACATCATGAATAATCTTCTGAGCATGAAATTTTTCTAATGCAGTCAAATCCTGTGACTCCATTTCTTTAATCGCAGCGTGGCGCTCACCCAAAATTTGTTTCTCATTATAATTTAGATTCATTTGTAGTGCTAATTTTCTTCACGTTTAGCACAACCTAAATGGAGACAAAGACTTGTAGAAATACAACAATAAAAGGTTAAGCAAATTAAAACGTCATATTAATAATTTAATTATCCCACTAACCTTTTATTCGAATATGTAAAAAAAACTAAATTTAAAACCACAAAATAATGATATATTTTAATGTGTTACTAACGTCAACAGGAGCACCAAGAAGCGCACCAGAGACCTAACGCCAAAAATTAATCGTCTCTGTGAACGCGCTCCATTCTCTCATGCATCTCTTGTGCGTGCAAACTCAATGCCGCAATTGGCCGCGCTTCTAAACGCGAGAGACTAATTGGCTCTCCCGTCTCTTCACAATAACCATAGCTTCCATCTTCGATACGTCTCAATGCTGCTTCAATTTTTTGTAATAGCTTTCGCTCTCTATCTCTGGTACGAAGATCTAGAGCGGCATTACTTTCAATTTGAGCGCGATCCATTTGGTCAGGGCGATGAAGGCTTTCTGTTGATAAATTAGCAATGGTTTGGTTGGCCTCATCCAATAGCTCAGAACGCCAGCGCAATAATTTTTGACGAAAATATTCAACCTGATTTGGATTCATAAAATCTTCGTTTTCAGAAGGTTTGTAGTTAACTGGCAGTTGGACTTCTGGTTTATTTTCGTTATTTGCCCTCGAAACATTGGTGTTACGCTTTTTCGTTAGTGTCGAAACTTCCATCATAATTTCCCCCAATTAACAATAGATTCGCGATATTAAAACGGTAATGGTGTCGGATATCGCTCTTACATAAAAAAATCAAGTTTATAATGGGTCAACCCATGCTTTTTCTCTCATATTGGAAAGGTTACCAATCGTAAATCAAAAATTTGTGATTTGATCCTTTGAAAAGGGAACAAACATATAAGCAAGTAAGCTAATCTTAAAGAGTGTTAATTTTATCCATCACCGTATTCACGGTAAATAACTAAAAAGGGGATACCCAAACAAACAGATACCCCAAAAGAAGCATTCAAACTTTAGGTCAGACTTCAATATAAATACCATTGGTTGATAAGAAAGCCGTATTATAGGAAAAAAGTATTAATATTTTAATTGTTGAAGATGTTCCAATCATTACTGATGCTCTCAATTTAATATTGAAGGAACGAGGAAATAATAGTTTTCAGGCTAGCGACATAAATTCTGCGCTAAATGAAATGAGATACTGTACCTTTGATGGCGTGATATAAGACCTAAATCTTCCAGACGGTGATGGAACACGGCTGATCCGCCTTATTATAAAAATCTATATTCCTGTCCCAATTTGGGTTGTCTCGGGCAATAGCTCTGTTGACCAGCGTATAAATGCATTAGGCGCTAGTGAGGGTGGATATTTAACAAAGCCTTTTAACAAACATATATTATTAGCACATTTGAGCGCTATCATTGATATAGGTCATTTAGAAATAAACCTTAATAAGCATTTTGCAGCAGTAGATGAAAAGCCTGTAAGCCTTACTCACAAAGAATGTCAAATTCCTCATTTACTCTCAGTTCGCAAAGGGGCCTTTCTAAATAAAGATATTTTCTTATCTCATCTCTATGGCGACATAGAGGAGCCAGAATCTTAAATAATTGACGCTTTCATATGCAAGTTACGTAAGAAACTAGAGCGCGCTGGTCTAAAAAACGCGCAGATCCAAGCTATTTGGGGTCAGGGATATGTATTAAGAAGCACAAACCCAGATTCCGACCCAACATCTGATGAACTCGAAGATATGAATGTAAAAATTTAAGATGCATAATTAGAATATGATTTACGCAATTTTCAGCACTAATTTTAAAATTCAATCTTTACAGCTAATTATTAGGTTATTTAGATGTGTTTTTGGATAGATGAGTAGAAATTATCTACACTCCATGATATGACAACTTAAATATGACTCTATTTATTGATTATAGTTTGGGGGATTTTGTTACACACCCCGAAATGCCTGATTGGGGTATTGGACAGGTGCAGTCTGTCGAGGGCTCTAGAGTGACTGTTAATTTTGAGAATTCAGGAAAACAACTTATTAATGCCTCGCTCATTTTGCTTGTCCCTGTCGCTGATAAGACAGAATAAGGCATTGACAGTTTATTTCCCCTTATATTTTGAAGTTTATAAGTTATTAGAGAATAACGATAAGCAGTCTTTTAAATTACAATTTAGTGTCTTTCCTTCCTTATGGATCTGAAAAATGGCGATTTCATTTGATTCCCGAAACCACAAAAAAAGATCAGGCAATTTCAAACGTAAAGGGCGAATTGCAGATAAGGCGGCTATTGATGATGTAACGGATTTGCTCCCAAATCATTTACAAAGAGATATGTTAATAGAATATTTACATTTAATTCAGGACAAATATTCTTTTCTTTCTGCTGGTCACCTCACAGCACTAGCATTTATTATGAAACTTCCTTTGTCAGAGGTTTGGGAAGTTGCAAGTTTTTATGATCATTTTATTCTTGTAAAAGAAACACAAACACCGCCGCCATCTCGCACTATTCGGGTTTGTACCTCTCTTACCTGTAGCTTGTACGAATCAGAAAAAATGCTCGATGCGGCATCACAAAGCGATACTGATGAAGTTCGTTATATTTCTGCACCTTGCCTAGGTGCTTGTGACCAGGCACCTGTTGCGGCAGACGGTCATTTTTTAATTCCAAAAATAAATCCAGACACCTTAAAAAAACTCAAACATACACAATCAACAAAAGAAAAAAACACGTTAGATATTTTGAAAACAGCTTGGGATATGGATGCCTATATAAATTCTGGTGGATATGAAATCTTAAGTCACCTTAAGCAATCTGATGACAAGGAAGACCATGAAGCAGCACTGTTGCAGATTGAGGGCTCTGCATTGAGAGGTCTTGGCGGGGCAGGATTCCCCACAGGCAAGAAATGGCGGATTGTACGTCAACAAAGTGGGCCGCGCCTGATGGCCATAAATGCCGATGAGGGAGAGCCTGGAACCTTCAAAGATAGGCATTATCTGTCATCAAATCCGCATCAAATGATTGAAGGTATGTTGCTAGCCGCGCTGTTAGTTGGAATATCTGATTGTTATATATATGTAAGAGATGAATACCCTGAAATACTGCATTTGCTAAAATGTGAAATTAAAAAACTAGACGCAACCAATTTAGCAGACCATACAACTATTCACCTTAGGCGCGGCGCTGGCGCTTATATTTGCGGCGAAGAATAGTTGTAGATAGAATCAATAGAGGGCAAGCGAGGATTACCGCGTCACCGACCGCCATTTGTTGCCGAAAAAGGTCTTTTTGGATGCCCTACTCTGGTAAATAATGTAGAAACCTTATTTTGGATTCCTGCGATACTTAAAAATGGTGCCGATTGGTTTAACGACCAAGGAACCACCGAACATCCAGGGCATCGAACCTATTCTGTGTCTGGAAGAGTGGCAAACCCTGGATTAGTGTTAGCACCTGCGGGTATTACGGCGCGTGAATTAATTGAAAAATGTGGAGGTATGGCAGAAGGTCATAACCTCAAAGCCTATCTTCCAGGTGGTGCGTCTGGCGGAATATTGCCCGCTAGCAAAGCAGATATAAGACTTGATTTTGGAGGGGAGCTTGCCGAATATGGCTGTTTTGTTGGAAGCCATGCGATTGTTATTCTCTCCGACCATGATAATATCTGGGATGTTGCAATGAATCTTATGAAGTTTTTTAAACATGAATCTTGCGGTCAATGCACGCCATGCCGTGCTGGAACAGACAAAGCAGTATCGATCATGAACGCAACAGAGTATCGGCCAGAATTATTATCCGAAATTGCGACAGTAATGAGAGATGCAAGCATATGCGGTCTTGGGCAAGCCGCCGCTAACCCCTTGAGCTGTGCGATGCGTTTTTTCCCTGAAGAATGTGAGCGTTCGTTCTCGTCCGTTTCAACAGATGTTAATTTATCAGGTAGCAATACATGAATGAACATAATCCAATAGCCAAAAATCAAGTCAAGTTCATACTTAATGACAAAGAGGTGTATGCGCACTCGGAGCAGACCATTTGGCAAGCTGCTCATAAGCAAGGCGTTGAGATCCCGCATTTATGTTATAGAAATGATGAAACCTACAGAGCAGACGGAAACTGCCGTGCATGCATGGTTCAAATCGAGGGTGAACGTACTCTTGCAGCCTCATGCCAACGAAAAGTCAGCAATGGTATGGTCGTAACGACAGATACAGATAGAGTCAAAAATTCACAAAAACTGGTCATGGAACTTTTATTATCTGACCATCCCGATAAAGAGATAGCTCATGATGATAGCTCGCATTTCTGGCAAATGGCTGAAACACATGCATTAGAAACCAGCAGATTTCCGAGTAGACCAGCAATAGAAGCTGATAACTCGCACCCCGCAATAGCGGTAAATATGGATGCCTGCATTCAATGCGGCTTATGTGTTCGTGCCTGCAGAGAGGTTCAGGTGAACGACGTTATTGGAATGGCTGGCAGAGGCGCTGATGCTCATATCATATTTGATTTTGGTGATGATATGGGCGCTTCGACCTGCGTTGGTTGCGGTGAGTGTGTACAAGCCTGCCCAACTGGTGCTTTGCTTCCAAAATCCTTAATGAATGAGGATGCAACAAAACGCACTATCACCCCTGATAACCAGGTTGATTCTGTATGCCCTTATTGCGGTGTTGGGTGTCAATTAAGCTTTCAGGTCAAGGATGATAAAATCGTTGGCGTTGAGAGTAAAAAAGGCCCTGCCAACCTTGGTAGGCTATGTGTAAAAGGGCGATACGGGTTCGATTATATTCATAATAAAGAAAGACTTACCAAACCGCTTATTCGAAGGGAAGATGTCCCAAAAAAAGACTGGCACAGTTTTAATCCATCAAACCCATTAACGCACTTCAGAGAAGCAAGTTGGCAAGAAGCTCTTGATAAGGCTAGCGAGGGGCTAAATACGATTAAGTCAAAACATGGCGGTGCTGCCTTGAGCGGATTTGGCTCTGCAAAAGGAAGCAATGAAGAAGCCTATCTTTTTCAAAAATTAATTCGCACTGGTTTTCAAACAAATAACGTAGATCATTGCACAAGACTATGTCATGCATCATCTGTTGCTGCATTGCTAGAGAATATCGGGTCTGGTGCGGTAACAGCTTCATTCTCGCAAACCAAATACTCAGATGCTATCATTGTTATAGGTGCAAACCCAACCGTCAATCATCCTGTTGCAGCAACTTTCATCAAAAACGCCGCGCAAAGAGGCGCAGAATTATTTGTTCTAGACCCGCGAGCGCAAGCACTTGATAGATACGCTACAAAATCACTTAACTTTAAACCGGGCAGCGATGTATCATTGCTGAATGCGTTAATAAATGTGATTATCAGCGAAGAATTATATGATCGGGATTATGTAAACACCCATACTGAAGGGTTTGAACAGCTTGCAGAAACAGTAAAATATCTTACACCAGAGGCAATGTCTCTAATTTGCGGGATACCGGCTGAAGATATCAGGCTTGTTGCTCGCAAATTCTCAAATGCGCCTGCTGGCATTATTTTCTGGGGTATGGGGATATCGCAGCATACCCATGGAACAGATAATTCTAGATGTTTGATTTCATTGGCATTATTAACAGGTAACATTGGCAAAAAAGGAGCTGGACTTCATCCGTTGCGTGGGCAAAATAATGTTCAGGGTGCATCAGATGCAGGTCTTATTCCGATGTTCCTGCCAGATTATCAATCCGTATCCGACCCTCAAATCAGAAAAAAATACGAGGCTATCTGGCAGTTTCCAATCCCAGAGAATATAGGGCTGACAGTTGTTGAAATCACCAATGCTGCCTTTAATGGAGATATTAAGGGAATGTATATAATGGGGGAAAACCCTGCTATGTCAGATCCAGATCAAAACCATGCAAGAGCTGCTTTGGAAAATCTTGACTGCCTTGTTGTTCAAGATATTTTTCCAACAGAAACTACTGCATTTGCTGATGTGATACTTCCCGCATCTGCCTTCCCAGAAAAGACTGGCACAGTTACCAATACTGATAGAAGAGTACAGCTTGGAAGACAGGCAGTTCCTCCGCCGGGGAATGCCAAACAAGATTATTGGATTATTCAGGAAATTGCCACCCGCATGGGACTTCGATGGAGCTATCAGCATCCAAAAGATATATTTGCTGAAATGCGAATTGTAATGCCTTCACTCACTGGAATCACATGGGAGCGTCTGGAAAAAGAAGATGCCGTAACATACCCCTGCATAGATGAGCATTCAGATGGTCAGGATTTGCTATTTAGAGAATCATTTCCTACAAAATCAGGCTTAGGCAAATTTACGCCAGCAGAATACACTCCCCCAGCTGAAGAGCCTGATGATGAATATCCCTTTGTCTTATCCACAGGAAGATTGCTTGAGCATTGGCACACAGGCTCAATGACACGCCGTTCTGTCGTTTTGGATGAGATTGAACCTGTTGCTGAAATACATATAAATCCTGAAAACCTGCGTAGTCTTGGCGGTTTTGCTGGCACCCAACTGCAAATATCCACCAGACGAGGCGTTATAACGCTTGCAGCACGCCTTGACCCTGGATTACCAGATGGCATGGTGTTTATTCCGTTCTGCTTTGATGAAGCACCTGCTAATATGCTTACAAACTCAGCACTTGACCCATTTGGAAAAATTCCCGAACTTAAATTCTCAGCAGCAAACATTAAAATTGCAGAATAAATTTTCATGTTTTAGACGCATCATTTTGTCACATGGTAAAAGGACTAGCCCAATTTAGGTTAAAGCTGTTACATTTATAACGTGAAGTCATTATAGAATATCGAAAGTAAGTGATATCTGCAGTTTTGGAGTGTTAATTGGATTATCAATCCTTATTCAAAGAACAAGTTAATCAATTAAAAACGGAAAATAGATACCGTTTATTCGCTGAGCTTGAGCGCAAGGTAGGAGAGCATCCTCACGCCATATGGCACAGCGACACAGGACCAAGGGACGTTATCATCTGGTGTTCTAATGATTATCTTGGAATGGGTCAAAGCAAACAATCCATAAAAGCGATGACTGAATCAGCTATTAATCATGGCACCGGCGCTGGTGGTACACGCAATATTTCTGGCACTAGCCATACAATCGTAGCATTGGAATCTGAACTTGCCTCTCTTCACCGAAAAGAGCGTGCGCTTGTTTTCACATCAGGCTATGTTTCAAATGAAGCAAGTATCAGTGCTATTTCTGCCTTATTAGATAACCCTGTTATTTTTTCGGATTCTATGAACCATGCTTCTATTATCTCTGGAATACGTCATGGAAGAGCGGAAAAGATTATTTTTCGCCATAATGACGTTGACCATCTGGAGACCTTGTTAAAAGCGCAACCTTATGAGCGTCATAAAGTAATTATTTTCGAATCTGTGTATTCTATGGATGGGGATGTATCTCCTATCGAAAAAATCATTCATTTAGCTAAAAAATACAATGCAATGACTTATCTTGATGAGGTGCATGCTGTTGGGATGTATGGTAGTGAAGGCGGCGGTGTTGCCCAGCAAGAAGGCTTAGAATCCGAAATTGATATATTACAAGGAACGCTTGGAAAAGCGTTTGGAACCATGGGCGGGTATATTGCTGCTAGCGATGCAATTTGTGATGCTGTTCGGGGTTATGGCTCTGGATTTATTTTCACAACCGCAATGCCCCCTCCTCTTGCTTCTGCTGCTCTTGCTTCGGTTCAACATTTACGTCAAAGCCAGATGGAAAGAGATGGCCAGCAACGACAATCCAGACGTCTTAAAAAGCGACTTCGGGAATATGGCATGCCCTTTTTGACAGGAAATACACATATCGTCCCAGTGATGGTAGGCGATGCTGCTAAATGCTCGCAAATCAGCCAGATGCTCCTTGATAAATATGGTTTTTATATTCAGCCAATTAATTTTCCAACTGTTCCAAAAGGTACAGAGCGGCTTCGCATTACACCTGGACCATTGCATAGCAATGAGATGATAGATGATCTTGTAATGGCGCTATCAAAGATATTTCATGAGGTTAATCCGCCTTCTGTGGTTTCGCCAAATGCCAATAACCGAGCTATATCAGCTTAATATATATTTAAGTTTTTTTGTGATCTCTTCAGTTTGAGCGTAGCTATGAGCCTAAAACCAATTCCCGATGACCATCCCTCCTTTCCGCCTGTTACCAAAACAGGGTTATTGCTGGTTAATCTTGGTACCCCCGATGCTACAGATAAAAAATCTATGCGTCGGTATTTAAAACAATTCCTTTCAGACAAGCGTGTTGTTGAAGTGCCAAGAGTATTATGGTGGATAATTTTAAATGGCATTATCTTAAATACCCGTCCCAAAAAGTCAGGTGAAGCTTATGATAAAGTATGGATCAAAGATGATATTGATGGTAGTCCCTTGCGCAAAACCACACGGTTACAGGCAGAACATTTAGCTGCAAGCTATAAGGATATTACAAATCTTGAGGTTGCGTGGGCAATGAGATATGGAAACCCATCCATACCGGACCAACTTAATTATTTAAAATCATTGGGTTGCAGTCAATTCTTAATCTTGCCGATGTACCCGCAATATGCTGCTGCCACGACAGCAACCGTTAATGATGAAGTTTACAAATGGGCGCTAAAGCAACGATGGCAACCTGCTATTAGGACAGTTCCGCCTTGGCATGATAATGATGTATATATCGAAGCTTTGGCGCAATCATTCCGAAGGCAGTTTATGCTCAGCGAACCCCCGGAGCATTTGATGCTATCTTTTCACGGCATTCCAGAGAGGTATTTTACCTTAGGGGATCCGTATCATTGTCATTGTATGAAAACAGCTCGTCTGGTTCGTGAAAAACTTGACTGGCCTACGGAACGGCTTTCTGTAACCTTTCAATCCCGATTTGGAAAAGAGCCTTGGATTAAACCCTATACCGATGAGACATTGCATAAATTAGGTGAAGCAAAAACAAAGTCACTTGCCATCATGGCGCCTGGTTTTTCAGCAGACTGCCTTGAAACGCTCGAAGAATTGGCAATGGAAGGTCAAGAGATTTATACAGAGGCTGGAGGCGAGAATTTCACCTATGTGCCGTGTTTAAACGATAGCACATTTGGAATGAATGTGATTTATTCGCTGGTTAAAGATAATCTAGCTGGATGGGTTGATGTGTAATTATGTTAGGCATGATCATACAAAAAAGAATTTAAGGCATAGAAATAAATAAGTTAACAATTTTATTTTAATCAGGTATGACTGTTTTAATAACAAATAAGTATTTTATCTTAGCGGCTGTGGTGTAGTGGTAGCACAAGAGCCTTCCAAGCTCTTAGGGCCAGTTCGAACCTGGTCAGCCGCTCCAAATAAAATTATCCTCTGACGGAAATGGTAAGATCTGATAACTAATGACTGTCGTAAATACTGGTATATGTGATAATTAGTTAAGAAAAACAGAAAGCTGTGTGAAGATGAGTAACGATTTAAGCTGTGTTTGTATGCGTGATAGGACTGTTTGTAACTGTAATAGGCCTAGCGAAATTGAACAGAAGGAAAGCCGGGACTGTCTGTGTGGGCGATCTCCTACTGGCAAATGCATGAGCTGGCACGCGCTTTCAGAAAAAGTATATCTTCAGCGCAAAAGTCAATATGAGTTATCCGCCAGCTAACGGCATTGATGTTTGACTCATTAAATAAGAGGGGGCGTGATTACAACGCCTCACCTACTTTAACAATCGTCCAATCAGTATTCGCGTTATCTTGATTGGAATATATGAGTTTGACATAAATGAAACCACTTTCTCATTTTATGTATATCTGGGGCGTATGGGTGGTGGATTTAATCAATCCTTCCAAAAACACTTCTTTTTGCAAGAATATCTTAGATATTACGACGCTAAAATTCATAAATAAAAAACCTTGCAAATAACATATCTGTGTTGGATACCGATTAGCAAAATGTTTTACGAATGTTGAATTACGTAAAAAATCATACCGGATATAAACATGTTAAGCGAATTTGTTATAAATGATTGAGCGTAGATTCTTAGCCTTCCTGATCGGGCGTGTATCTATATGGATGGCTGGCGTAATGCTTTCCGTGGCTTTGGGATGGCACGTTTATTTAGAAACAAAAGAGCCTCTTTATTTAGCCCTTATTGGACTTATGCAGATACTACCCACATTTGCATTTTTCATAATAACAGGTGTAATTATTGACAAGATACAACGAAAATACATTCTGCTAATATGCACTCTTGTTGAATTTATTGCTTTTGCAGGTATATTTTTTGCAATGCAATTTGACGTAATTCCAATTTCTTTTATCTTTTGCATGCTTCTTATTCATGGCAGTGCGCGCGCATTTCAAATTCCCTCTGAACACGCAATTCTGCCCAATATTGTATCTTCGGAGAATTTAGCAAAAGCAGTTGCGATAACTTCTACTGTTAGTAACCTTGCTAAAACAATTGGCCCTTTAATTGCGGGGTTGCTAATTGCATTTATCGACAGGCAGGTTTACGGGATATGCCTATTTATTGTTGTCGTATCATTCACAGCATATCTATTTCTGCCAAAATTGACTATAAATGCGCCTGTTGAAACTGGCCTGAAACCATTTCTGAGCGGCATTAAATTTGTTGCTAAGAACAGGATATTGCTTGGAGTAATTCTGTTAGACCTATTTATTGTTCTTCTCAGCAGCGTAGAAGCGCTACTCCCGATATATGCAGCAGACATTCTGGATGTAGGACCAAATGGACTTGGCCTAATGCGCGGAATGCCGGCGATTGGCGCTGTTGTCGCAGGTATTGTGTTATCTAATATTGGCCCCTTGCGCCATTGCGGTAAAAAACTATTTGCAGCTTTCGCGCTTTGTTCAATATCTGTTTTAGTATTTGGATTTTCAGAGATATTTTGGCTAAGCCTTGTTGCCCTCTTTGTGTATGGTGCTACCGATATGCTGAGTGTGAATATACGTTTTACGCTTGCACAAACCATCACACCAGATGCTGTGCGTGGAAGAGTGAGTGCCGTTTTTGCAACCTGCACAGCTTCTTCAAATCAACTTGGTGAATTTAGAGCAGGCACCTTTGCAACAGCCATTGGTCCTATCGGAGCAACGATAATGGGCGGGGCTCTTGGATTAATCATATGCGTTGGCGGCATATTCAAATTTCCAATGCTTTGGAAGCTAGATAAAATATCAGATCTTAAATAAGAGTAACACGCATATCCAATCAATAATCTGCCTAAATGACGCAAATTCAACTCGTTAGCTTCAAAATCGATTCCTTATATTCTGCATATATTTTATGCATACAGCATATAATATGCTTAATTATAAAGCAATATTCACAATTTGATTGTTTTAGTAGCAAAAGAAATATCCTTTGGTACGAATCCCCCTGACACATTAAGGGAGGAAAACTGTGTTTCAAACATTATCTTTTTCAAAGAGTTGGGGTATGCTTTTATCTTGCCTTTGCTTTTTTTTACTTTTGCCTGGGTTTGCACATGCCGCAGTCGACACAGGGGATACAGCATGGATACTAACAGCCACTGCGCTGGTATTATTCATGACATTGCCGGGACTTGCTTTATTTTATGCAGGACTTGTACAACCCAAAAATGTCGTATCTGTATTAATGCATCATTTTGCACTTGCTTGTTTATGTTCTTTATTATGGGTGGCTATTGGCTATTCTATTGCGTTTTCAGATGGCTCGGCTTGGTTTGGCTCGCTCAATAATTTATTTATGTCGAACATAACCATATCATCTGAATCTGGCACAATTCCGGAGAGTCTATTTGCTGCCTTTCAGATGACGTTCGCTATTATCACACCAGCATTGATTATTGGAGCTTATGTAGAGCGCATTAAATTTTCTGCGGTACTTATTTTTTCAGGCGCTTGGTTGCTTATTGTTTATGCACCGGTAACACACTGGGTCTGGGGCGGCGGCTTTATGGCGAGTTGGGGCGTAATGGATTTTGCCGGCGGAATTGTTGTTCATGCAACAGCTGGAACAGCTGCTTTGGTTTGTGCGATTACTCTTGGAAAGCGCAAAAGCTTTCCAGGTCAGTTGCAACCACCACACAGCCCAATTCTGACAATGATAGGCGCATCAATGCTATGGATTGGATGGTTTGGGTTTAATGGCGGCTCTGCACTTGCTGCTGGTCAAGGGGCCGCAATGGCTCTTATCGTCACGCACATATCTGCCAGCGTCGCATCACTTGTATGGATGGTGATTGAATGGCGTAAATTTGGGCGACCTTCTGTTGTAGGGATGGTTACTGGTATGGTTGCAGGTCTTGCAACAGTCACGCCTGCGTCTGGGTTTATAGGCATTCCAGGGGGGATTATTCTTGGACTTGTCGGCGGATATGGCTGTTATGTAGCCGTTGATCTAATTCGCAACAAATTTGGTATAGATGATTCATTAGATGTATTTGCAGTGCATGGTGTGGGGGGTATTCTTGGAACCTTGCTTGTATCTGTTCTTGCTACAGCTTCGTTTAGCGGACTTGGATTACCAGACGGTGTTTCTATATCAGAGCAGTTTATGGTTCAGCTTTATTCTGTGGGTATAACTGTGGGTTGGACAGCTCTTATCAGCTTTATTATTCTAAAAGCTATTCAATCAACCTCTGGCATTCGTATATCAGAGCAGGATGAAATAGAGGGCCTTGACGTAACCCAACATGGGGAGCGTGCCTATCATCATACAGGATAGCCCTCCTGACATTTATAAAGAAAAGGCGCACTATCAATGTTCGCCTTTTTTATATGGCTGCACCCCATTCAGCTACAAGCTCTTGTTGGGTGTCGTTATACTGGCTTTTTAAGTGTTGGAATTGCTCATTAGTGCAAAGCTGGCGTAAGGCCCAGATAGCCATTATTTTCACTGCAATAACGTCATCATCCAAATAGCGAATTATAATAGGTATAAGTGAACTGTCTGATGAATTTCCAGCTGCAATTAGGCAATTGCGCATAAACTTCTTATAACCTGCCCTGCGCACGGGTGTGCCTGAAAACAATTCCCTAAATTCAGAATCTGTTAAAGATAATAGCATACTAAGTCGAAGCAAGCCTGGCTTCTCTCCTATTTGCATTCTTGTATCAGAGGCCGCCTGGGCAAATTTATTCCAAGGGCAAATTGCTAGACAATCATCACAGCCAAAAATACGGTTCCCAATTGGCTTGCGATATTCGGTCTCGATTATGCCATCAAATTCAATTGTCAGATAAGAAATACAACGCCGTGCATCCAACTTATAGGGCGCCGGAAACGCATTAGTTGGACAAATATCCAAACATTTCCGACAGCTACCACAATGATCTTCACTTGCATTTTGAGTTACTAATTCGGCGTCTGTTAGGATAATGCCTAAGAATAACCAAGAACCAAATTTCTGAGAGACTAGATTTGTATGCTTACCCTGCCATCCTATTCCAGAGTTAACAGCCAACGGTTTTTCCATAATAGGTGCTGTATCAACAAACACTTTAACCTCACTTTCAAATTTGGATATAAACTGACTTGCAATTTGCTTTAGCCTGCCTTTCAGAACGCCATGATAGTCTTTCGAGCGCGCATAAACAGATATATTGCCATGTTCAGAGCGAGATATATTATCCATCGGATTATGATCTGGGCCATAATTCTTAGCAAAAATTATTGCCGTTTTAGCGTTCTGCCACATATGTTCAGGTGACAGCCTGCGCTCAATAGTCTGTTCAAGCCACGCCATTTCACCGTGATAGCCCTTATCTAAAAAATCACGAAGATGCTGTTGGGTCTCATTGGATAATGTTGCATCGGCAATTCGAACTTCATCAAATTCATAACGCTTTGCTGTTTTTTCTAACCACGGATAAATATCTATCATCATGAAAAAACCTTACACTATAGCAGAGGAATGTCGCCTTGTGCCTGCTCTTGATGAAAGTTGGATACAAATTTGGTAAATTGCCCTTCTTTAATAGCGTTACGAATAAGACGCATTAATTCCTGATAATAGGTTAAATTATGCCAAGTAAGAAGCGTAAGGCCTTGTATTTCCTCTGCCTTGAATAGATGATGTAAATATCCACGACTATAATTGGTGCATGCAGGACATGAACATGCCTCATCTAAGGCTCTTAAATCATCTGCATGACGTGCATTTTTTATATTTACAGCTCCAAATCTGGTAAATGCTTGGCCTGTTCTGCCTGACCGTGTCGGTAATACGCAATCAAACATATCAACCCCTCTTGAAACAGCGCCCACAATATCAGATGGCTTGCCAACACCCATTAAATATCGTGGCTTATCTCGTCTCATATGAGGGGTTGTTGTGGCCAATGTTTCAAACATTAATTCCTGCCCCTCTCCTACTGCAAGTCCCCCTATTGCATATCCTTCAAATCCGATCTCATTTAGCTGCTCAATACTTTGCAACCGAAGGTCTGGATATACCGAGCCTTGAACAATTCCGAATTGTCCATAGCCTTGCCTATCTATAAAGGCGCTTCGCGATCTTGCTGCCCAACGCATAGATAATTCCATGGATTGAGCTGCTTGGGATTTTGTTGCTGGATACGGCGTGCATTCATCAAACGCCATGGTGATGGTAGCATCAAGCTTATATTGAATTTGGGTTGAGATTTCAGGAGTTAATAAATGCCTGCTTCCATCAATATGGCTTTTAAAGGTAACCCCATTTTCATCTAACTTTCTGAGGGGGCTTAGCGACATTACTTGGAAGCCGCCTGAATCTGTAAGTAATGGTCCCTTCCAGTTCATCATTGCGCGAACACCGCCAAGCCGTGCTACCCTATCAGGGCCTGGGCGCAACATTAAATGATAAGTATTCGATAGAATAATTTGGGCGCCTGTTTGTGCAACAGTCTCTGGCATCATACCCTTAACAGATGCAGCCGTGCCAACAGGCATAAATGCTGGTGTATCAATTCTCCCAAATCCAGTATGCACCGCACCTAATCTTGCTTGTTTATCCTGAGTAATTAGCTCAAATGAAAATTTTTCTGCCGAATTTTTATCACTCATTTTTTCTTCTCTAATAAACATCCATCTCCATAGCTAAAAAATCGATAGCGATGAACGACGGCATGCTGATACGCCGCTTTCATTTCGTCAAACCCTGCAAAAGCACTTACAAGCATTAATAAGGTAGATTTTGGCAAATGAAAATTTGTTAGCAATATATCTGCAACTTGGAATGAATATCCAGGGGTGATAAACAAATCTGTATCCCCTTTAAAAGCTTGCATCTTTCCAAATTTTGCCCAGATAGACTCCACAATTCGCAAACTTGTTGTACCAATACATATAACTCTTCTGTTGTTTTGCTTAGCCTCATTGATTTTATTCGCGATTTCTTGGGTTACTTCCCCCCACTCGCTATGCATTTTATGCTCTGATAGCTTTTCTGATTTAACGGGCAAAAAAGTTCCTGCACCCACATGCAACGTAACCATTTCAATTTGGGCGCCAGTATCTAACACGGATTGTTTTAATTCTGGTGTAAAATGCAATCCTGCTGTGGGTGCGGCAACAGCGCCAATTTTTTCAGCAAATACAGTTTGATAATTCACCATATCAGCATAATCCCTCTCCCGGTCGCGCTTTATATAGGGCGGCAACGGCATTTTCCCATGTTTTTCAATTCTCTGCAGTAAACTAGTGCTACTATGGTTAAACGTTATCAATACCTCACCAGCGGAACGACGTTCATCCACAATTGCTTCAAATCCGTCACCAAAATTAATTACCGCATTTAAAACACATTTTTTTGCAGGTTTAGCAAAGGCAAGCCAACTATTCTCTGATATTTGTTTATGCAAGGTTAGACCTATGTTTTTATCATTAATTCTGCCATGTAGCTGTGCTGGGATTACTTTTGTATCATTTGCCAACAGCAAATCACCTGCCCGAAGCAGTGAGGGTAAATCCCGCATTACATAGTCGTTTAGATTGTCTTGTGCGACATGCAAAAGGCGCGCAAGATCCCTTGGATCAAAAGGGCTCTGTGCGATTAATTCAGATGGCAGAGAATAGTTAAAATCCGATAAACGATACATGACTAATAAATTTGAACCACACCATTAATAAATCCATTATCATCGACAACAACGAGACTTTGAACACGCGCTTCCAGCATTTTTTCTTCGGCGGCCACCATCATTTCATCTTCTGAGATTGTAAGCGGGGATGTATTCATAACACTGCCCGCTTTTGCAGATGAAAGATTTGTTCCCATCACTAACATGCGCCTTAAATCACCATCGGTGATAATACCTTTTAGCTTGTTATCTTCTTGCACAAGAGCCAAGCCTAATCTTGCTTCTGTCATGATAACAATCACTTCTGACATAGACATCGTTGCATCTACGAGCGGCAAATCGCGCTCAGACATTCTGTCCTTGACGCGAGAGAGCAATCGCATTCCAAGTATTCCGCCTGGATGATTTGCTGCAAAATCCTCAGGCTTGAAGCCAGAGCGGCTCATTAAGGCAATTGCAAGTGCGTCCCCCATAACAAGAGTAGTTAATGTTGAGGTTGTCGGCGCAAGGTTCAAGGGACATGCCTCTCTGTCTATTGATACATCAAGTGCAATATCCGATATCTTGGCCAGTGTTGAATCCAGTGAGCCAACAATTGCGATAATTTTCACATCAAGTCTTTTGAACGCTGGCAGTAATTTAATCACTTCTTCTGTTTCTCCAGAATTAGAGATTAGCAAAATCACACTTTTTTCTCGAACCATCCCTAAATCGCCATGTATCGCTTCTGCAGGGTGCAAAAACAAAGCAGCTGTTCCTGTTGATGAGAATGTTGCCGCAATTTTTCGCCCCACAAGCCCAGATTTGCCCATACCGCAGATAATAACATGCTGCGCTGTATTGGAAATGAGGGAGACAGCCTCATCAAAACGTGAATCCAGCCCATCTTCCAATTTGTTGAGGGCCGCGCGATAGGTAGCAAACATATTTTGAATATCAGGGATTAGCATTTTTTTAAACCATTCCAATGCGTATCAATTAAGCCAAATTTATGAAATATATTTACTTAACTTTAGTAGCAAAAGCGAGAATTTTGATTAAGCTTGGTTAGTTGAATTGACGATTTTATAGGCATAATCAATATCTTGCTGGGTATTTATATTCAAAAACGGATCAGGGTCTGCCGAAAAATCCTCATAAACCGTTTTATACCGAGCGGTAAATAAGTCTATTTTCCGAATTTCTTGTTCCAGAATTGCCTCTTCTAATGCATCTGCTAGCTCTATATTCCATAAACAAAACACCGGATGGTGCCTCCCATTACTAGACGCCATTACGATATCTGCATTTGAGGCAAGGCTTTTTGAGTATAATCTCTCACCCAAATCATCTGGAATGAAGGGGGCGTCTGTTGCGCAAGATAACAGCCATTTAGCAAAAGGAATATGCTTCTGTGTATATTGCATCATAGATAACACACCGCAAAGAGGGCCAAAATACCCATCAATAACATCTGGAATAATCGCTAGATTAAATTTTGAAAATCGCTCTATCTCTCCATTGGCGTTTAAAATTCTATTTGGAAAATGCGCTGTTTTCTCTAGTTGCCAGTTTAATATGGGTTTGTCTGCAATTTCGATTAAGCACTTATCAATACCGCCAAGACGCCTTGCAAGTCCGCCTGCTAGAAAACCAACGACAACATCATTAATCATAAGCTAGGCTTATCATTCATTCTGCGTTGCGCAGAGCGGTTATCACTCTCTAAATCTGGAACTGTATTATAATCATCAAAAATAATACGCTCTTCTCCAGATAAGACTACAAACCTGCTTCCGCGCGCCCTTCCGATAAGCGTTAATCCAGCTTTTCTAGCAAGCGAAACGCCAGCTTCTGTAAAGCCAGAACGCGAAATTAAAATAGGCAACCCCATTATAACTGTCTTTAATACCATCTCAGAAGTAAGTCTTCCCGTGGTATAAAAAACCTTATCAGCTGCGGTAATATTATTCTGAAACATTACACCTGAAATTTTATCGACCGCATTATGACGTCCAATATCTTCCATATAAATTAGCGGCTCATCACCAATAGCAAGCACACATCCATGAATGGCGCCTGCTTTGAGGTATAAACTTGGAGTAGTGTTTATCTTTTTGGATAGGTTAATTATCTGAGACTTCGATATTGTTGAATTTTCTGAAAGCTTGATTGAATCAAATTTATCAACCATATCCCCATATATTGTCCCCTGAGCACAGCCACTAGTGCGGATTTTTGATTGTAGTTTTTCCTCAAAATTCGTTTTTGTATCTGTGCGTACTACAATAATAGATAATTCCTCATCATAATCTATTGCTTCAATTTTATCTTCTTGGCTAATCATGTTTTGATTAAATAAAAAACCAACAGCAAGCTCTTCTAAATAGTCCCCAACGGTCATCGCTGTTACTATCTCTTGATTATTTAAAAATAGGGTTACCGCCTTTTCAGCTACTACTGGCAATTGAACGGATTGTCTATCTGCGTCCATTCCTTGCAATTGGGTTGTAAGGCCTGCTGCATTAACATTAGGGCCAATATAAAAGTGAGAGTCAGTCATCATATATCTCTATTTTATCAGAACAGGAAAAGTTATCAGATGATATTTGTTTTTACAGTTTTCTTGCGTTAAATTAAAAGGAAGCTGTTAGGTATCCTATTATGAAAATACATTTTAAATCTTCAAAACACAAACAGGCAGAGATTTTATTTAATCAATTGTCAGATAGATACACCCAAACCGCTATAGAAGATGCGGATGTAATTGTTGCCCTTGGCGGTGATGGGCAAATGCTCTCGTGTCTTAAAGAATCGATTGAGTATGAAATTCCTGTATTTGGAATAAATTGCGGCCATGTTGGTTTTTTAATGAATGAGGACAAGAAAACAGACTTAAAAGAGCGCATAAGCAAGGCTGAAACCGCGCCAATACACCCTATCTTAATGCGTGCCACCAAATTTAACGGACAAACACAAAAAGCGCTCGCTATAAACGAGATATCGCTGTTAAGACAAACCCATAATGCGGCTCATTGTCAAATAACAATCAACAACAAGATTGAGCTAGAGCAATTGGTATGTGACGGTGTCATGATAGCAACACCAGCAGGCTCAACAGCCTATAATTTATCAGCACATGGTCCCATTATTCCGATAGGCGCTGAATTACTGGCGCTTACACCGATATCCCCCTTCAGGCCAAGGCGTTGGAGGGGGGCATTATTGCCTGCATCATCTACCGTTAATATTAAGGTTTTAAGCCCTGAATTTAGGCCTCAATCCGTAACAGCTGACAATCTAGAAGTGCGTGATATTAAAGAAGTTACAATCAGCCAAGAAAACCAAATAACTTTGCGTTTATTATTTGATGCAGGCGCATCACTTGCTGAACGAACAATAAGTGAGCAGTTTTTAGCGTAAGATTATTTTTACGCATACGTCGTCTAGGATTTTTTTTTTATAAACCCCTTTATACAATTTTGCGTTTGCTCAACAATATGCGGCATTTCGATATATAATTCATGCTTAGCCTCATTATAACTTACCAATTGCGAATTGCTAAGATACTTAACAGAATTTCGAATGGCGTTTATACTTACCAACTTATCACCGCTGCCAATAAGTATCAAAACGGGCAGCTTTATGTTCTTTAGAAAGGAAGAGCGCATTGTTGTTTTAAAACAAGAATAAAAAGCAGATGAGAGCCAACCAAAACTTACCCCTGAGCGTGCAAGAGACGGATTTTCATTTATTAAATCAATGATTTTCTCAATATTTTTCTGATTACGGCTTAACGGATTTTGAGGATTAAATTTACGTGTTTTAAGAAGCGTGTTTTGGTCTGTGTGTGGGATTATTCTTTCCTTGAACCCGCAAATAGAAATGATACTTGCCAGTATAAATATTGGGATTGAAGGCGTTACCTGTGGAAGCATCATTGGCGATAATGCCATTATTCCAGCAATTTGATATTTTGTTAAATCAGCAAGACGAAAAGCCAAATGCCCACCCATAGAATGACCTATGACAAAAAAAAGCTTATCCGCCCACCCAGATTTATCTATCACGTCACACCCAGCTTGCAATAAATCATCAAACCTGGCAGTGTGACTTGTTGTTGGCGGATTGCCATAGGCACCAGATAGGCCAAGTCCGGGCCAGTCAAAAATCAGTACCTCCATATCGTGATTAGTCAAAAAAGATATTAATTCTAAATATTTTTCACAAAATTCACTAAGCCCTGTAAAAATAACTACATGGTGCTGAGCGCTTGGAGCTCCAATTTTCCAAGTGCGAATAGACCCCAAATTAGTTTTAACCCAAAATTCATGTTTCATAAGCTTAACTTTTTTTATTTAAAGTGCTTTTTTGGTGACATCTCAGTATCACCGCCATCCTGAAATCCACTTGATTGGCGCCTCCACATAGCTGCATATAATCCCTCTAACGCCAATAATTCTTGATGCGTTCCAAATTCCTTTATTTGACCTTGATTTAAGACTAAAATCATATCTGCATCTATAATTGTTGATAATCTGTGTGCAATTACTAGTGTAGTTTGGTTAAGTGAAATATCGTTCAAGGCAGTCTGTATTTCGCGTTCAGTTCGGCTATCAAGCGCAGAGGTCGCTTCATCAAATAAAAATATCGTTGGCTGCTTTAAAATAGCCCTTGCTATGGCAACACGTTGTTTTTCTCCACCAGATAATTTTAGTCCTCGCTCTCCAACAAGCGTCTCATACCGATCTGGAAGACTCTCAATGAAGCTATCTATAGCAGCGAGCTTTGATACTCTTTCCACATCTTCTTTGGTAGCACTTGCCCGCCCATAGCCAATATTATAGCCAATAGAGGCATTGAACATTACCGTATCCTGAGGCACCATACCAATGGCGGCACGCACCGTATCTTGCCGCACCTGCCTAATATCCTGACCGTCAATCAATATGCGCCCTTTTTGAGGATCATAAAATCTGAATAATAACCGCGATATTGTGGATTTTCCGCCTCCACTCGGTCCCACTAAGGCAACTCTCTGACCTGGTTGAACAACAAAATTGACGTCATCCAAAATCGTTCCGCGCCCGTAGGAAAAACTGACACTCTCAAATCTAATCTCCCCTCTTTTTAGATTTAATGCTGGCGCATCAGCTTCGTCCCTTACATCTGGTTTTTGCTTTAAAAGGCCAAACATACGCTCAAGATCTATAACCGATTGCCTTACCTCTCTATAAGTCCAGCCAAGATATTGGAGTGGCATTGCAAGTTGAATAATATAGGTATGAACAGCAACAAAATCGCCAACACTCATGCTACCTTGCACGATTTCTCTGCCTGATATTACCAGCAATGCAACAAGACCAAGAGCAACAATCAATCCTTGGCCTATATTCACAATAGTCAGTGACGTTCGAGAAGATATAAAAGCATTTTCATACAGCCTTAATGCGGCATCATAATTATCTGATTCTGATTTTTCAGCGTTGAAATATTTAACTGTTTCATAATTTAGAAGAGAATCTACTGTTTTAGTAGCAGCAAACTCATCAGCTTCATTCATCCTGCGTCTAAATTTTATTCTCCACTCAGTTATTTTTACGGTGAAATATGAATAAGTAACGACAGTTAAAAAAGTAATTACCGCAAATTCATATCCAAATAATACCCATAGCACACCACATATAAAAAAAAGCTCCACAATCAAAGGAACAACTTCAAAAATCCCTGTAGATAATAGTAATGTCATCGCTTTAGCGCCTCTATCTATAGAGCGTGAGGTGCCACCTGTTTGCCTCTCCAGGTGAAATTGAAGCGATAATTTATGAAGATGTTCAAACGCATTTAATGCTGCGATGCGAACTGCTTTTGAAGCAAATTTTATGAATAAAAACTCTTTTAGCTCGGAGAATATTGTCTCCCCCACACGGGCAAGCGCATATCCACCGATAAGCAACATCAATAAACTCATCGAAAAGCTAATACCGCTCTCACTATTTAGGGGAGCTAAGGCATCAACGGCAGCGCCGTAAAAAATCGGAATTAGGGCAGCACATAATTTAGACAAAATAAGCGCTACAATTAATCCTGCAAGCCGAAGCCGCAGATTATTATCGCCTCTTGGCGCAATATATTCAAAAACGATTTTTATAAGCTCAAAAACAGTTACAGAGTCGTTATTTGAACTACCTTTTGATGATTTGCCATTTGATGAATTTGGTGTGTTTGACCCAGATGTATTGGCCATTAGCTAATAGAAAAACTTTCGCCGCAGCCGCACCTAGCCGTTTCATTTGGATTATTAAATACGAATGACGAATTGAACTTATCCTCTCTCCAATCCATTTCTGTTCCAACCAAAAACATAACAGCAGCGGGATCAATTAAAACGCGAACACCGTTTACATCAATAGCATCTTCAAAAGGCTGCTGCTCTTTGGCAAATTCTACATTATACTGCAAGCCAGAGCACCCAGCTGTTTTGATACCAATCCTTAATCCAATAACATCCCTTTCAGCACCTTTTACAATTTCTTGTACGCGCGCAGAAGCTTGGTCTGTTATTGAAAGAATGGGTGTGTTTTTATCAAATTGCAACATTTGCTACCTTCGTTTTTTCAATGATATCAGAAACCGTAATCTAGCGCCAGCTTTGCATCCTCACTCATTCTTTCTGGCCCCCATGGTGGATCCCACACTAGCGTAACTTGCACTAACCCAACATTATCTAATTCTGCAACTTTTTCAGCCACCTGCCCCGGCATTTCACCTGCAACAGGACATCCAGGCGCCGTTAGCGACATGGTTATGTCTACATCACCTCCACGATGCCTCTCAATACTGTAAATAAGGCCTAAATCATATATATTAACTGGTATTTCTGGATCCTTGACCTCCATCAGAGCATCTATTATTTGGATCTCATCTGCTTTGTCAGATTTTCCGTCTAATTTGGTGCCTGCTGTCGCCATGTAACCCTTTGATACATCTGGCATAAAATCTTTTAGGGTGAGATTATCGGTATCTGATGTTTTTATCTTATCAGACAATTTATGCTCCAAAAATTCGATTAACTTTTTCAAGTGAAATTGCAAGAGCGTCGAAATCTTCAGGCTCACTATAGACAGCGATTGACGCTCTGGCAGTTGAACTCAGATTCAAAAATTTCATTAATGGCTGCGCGCAATGATGGCCTGCCCGGATAGCAATTCCGTCTTGATCTATCAGTGTTGATATATCATGGGGATGCGCTGCATCAAGTGTAAATGATATCACGCCAGATTTATTTGGCGAGGTGCCAACAAAGGATAACCCTTTAACACTTGCTAACCTTTGATGACCATATAATAAGAGTGATTTCTCGTGTGAGGCAATCTTATCCATTCCAATATCGGTTACAAAATCAACAGCAGCCCCAAGCGCAATACATTCAGCAATTGGCGGCGTTCCTGCTTCAAACCTGGATGGGGGCTGCGAATAGGTTGCGCTCTCAATTTCCACATCATTAATCATATCACCGCCACCCAGAAATGGCGGCATATCGGCTAATATTTCAGCCTTGCCCCAACAGATACCAATCCCGCTTGGCCCATAGAGTTTATGACCTGAAAATACGTAAAAATCACAATCAATATCCTGAATATCAACTGGCATATGGATAACACCCTGGCACCCATCTACAACACAAATTGCATTATTTTCATGTGCAATTGAGCTGATTTCTTTAACCGGAAATATCGTTCCAAGTACATTTGATACATGAGGAACAGAAATGATTTTGGTATTTTTTGTTACGCGGTCTTTTAATTCTGTAATATTAAAACAGCCATCATCATCTACCGGAACAGCCACTATTTTGGCACCTGTTTTCTGACATAACATTTGCCATGGAATAATATTGGCGTGATGTTCTGCTACTGTAATGAGGATTTCATCGCCCGATTTTAGTTTCTGTAACCCGTAGCAATTGGCAATCAGATTAAGCGACATGGTAGCGCCGCTGGTAAAGATAACTTCATCTTTATCAGCGGCATTGATAAATCGGGCAATTTTAGAACGCACCTCCTCATAGGCGTCTGTCGCCTCTTCAGAAAGGGTGTGTAAACCACGATGAATATTAGCGTAACCGTGAGAATAGGTTCTTAGTAATTTATCCAAAACCTGCTGAGGCTTTTGAGATGATGCCGCCGAATCTAAATATATAATTGGCTTTGCATTTACTTCGCGCGATAAAAATGGAAATTTTGCTCTTATCTGTTTGCTATTCAATTCCTCTGTCATGCCTTTATACCTCAGTGATCCAAGGCTGACATTTGGGCTGAATTAGAAATCCAGTCTTGAATGTAATATTCAACCTGACTCTCAAGCTCAGGCACCCTTATTTGAGACAAGGTACCAATTAGAAATGCTTCAATAAGCATAGACCTTGCTTGCATAATAGGAATGCCTCTGCTCACAAGGTAGAAAAGTTGATGCTCATCAATCTCCCCTATAGTAGCGCCATGACTACAGACCACATCATCAGCAAATATTTCTAACTCTGGCTTTGTATCTGCCTCTGTTTCGTGTGAGAGAAGCAATGCCCGCGTCATTTGCTGACCATCTGTTTTTTGTGCATCTGGAGCAACTCTTATTTTACCTTGAAACACACCTCTAGCTCTATCATCTAAGACCCCTCTTATAACCTGCTCTGATTTACAGTTAGCAACATTATGATATAGTCTTGTTGTAATATCCATGTGCTGATCTTCGCATCCAAGATAAATCGATGATAAATGACATGATGCATTTTCGCCATTAAAATTTAAATGCATCTCGGTGCGAGAGATATCACCGCCACTCGTTAGTGAAAAACTTCTATAGTCAGAGCCCGTATTCTGATTGACTAAGCTTAATCCAAGCTGAGAAGAGTCCAAATCCGCAATCTGGCATCTTACATGGTCACAAACCGCGCCATCATCAAGTTGCAGAATTACAATCGGAGCAGATAATCCATTTTTACTAGCATGTGTTTCTGAAATTCTTACGGTTGCATTTTTAGCAACCCGTATCATCACTAATGGGTGAGAAGATTGATTTATTAACCCTCCAACAAAAGACAGATCAATAACAGCGATAGGTTTAGTTTTAGAGTCATCTATGTCTATTAAAATAGCAGATTGCATTGCAGCTATGGTCAGATTGAACACCGGATGGTCTGACAGTGGAGCCTCATTAAGGTAAGAGATGGCATCATCATCTTCAATCAGATTGCTAATGACGATATTTGAATGATTTCCGCCTGACAGCTCAGAATCATAAATTCCGTTTCTGAACACAACACGGCATGCCCCTTGAATAGAAGGTGCCATTTTATGGCGAGCATCATCGCCTTGTGCAGTTAACGCTATTTCTACAGGCTTTTTAAGCATTTGTGAAAGCGAGGTAAATTTCCAATCTTCATTCTTAGAAGAGGGCCAACCCATTTTCACAAAATTATCTAAATGTGTTTTCTGCCAGTTATTTTTTACGTTTAATTGAGTAAGCTCAGGCAGCATCATTTATCCCAGCATATCCGTTTTCTTCAACTTCTAACGCAAGTGACTTATCACCAGATTTCACAATCAATCCGCCAGATAAGATATGAACTTTATCAGGTACAATATAGGACAATAATCGCTGATAATGCGTAATTACAAGCATAGAGCGCTGTGGATCGCGAAGCAAATTTACCCCTTGTGAGACGATTTTCAACGCATCTACATCTAGCCCGGAATCTGTCTCATCTAAAATCGCCATAACCGGCTTTAATAATGCCATCTGCAGTATTTCATAGCGTTTTTTCTCACCGCCAGAAAAACCAACATTTACTGGCCTTTTAAGCATATCATCAGAAATGCCAAGGTTCTGCGCCTCAGCTCTGACTATCTTAACAAAGCCAAGCTGATCTACTTCTTCCTTGCCTTGCTCACGAAGGCGCGCATTTACAGATGCACGCAGAAATGACATGCCCGACACGCCTGGCAACTCTACTGGATATTGAAAGGCAAGAAATAAGCCAGCACGCGCACGTTCATCTGCTTCAGCTTCGATAATTGAAGTGCCATTTAATAGTACATCCCCACCCGTAATTTCATAACCAGCACGGCCAGATAACACATAGGATAATGTACTTTTTCCAGAACCATTAGGACCCATTATGGCATGAACCTCCCCTGCATTTACACTCAGGTTAATACCGTGCAGTATCTCTGTGCCATCTACGCTCGCTGTAAGCTCTTTAATTTCTAATATCGACATATTAACCAACAGATCCTTCCAGTGATATTCCAATTAGTTTTTGCGCTTCGACTGCGAATTCCATCGGAAGTTCTTTCATTACTTCCTTACAAAACCCATTAACAATAAGGGAAACAGCCTCTTCTTCTGACATGCCACGTTGCAAACAATAAAAAAGCTGTTCCTCAGATATGCGAGAGGTCGTTGCCTCATGTTCTATTTTCCCACTTGGATTGCGAGACACGATATATGGAACCGTATGCGCGCCACATGTCTGCCCTACTAACAATGAGTCACATTGAGTGAAATTACGCGCAGTGTCAGCCGTTCTGTGGATTTCAACAAGACCTCGATAGGTATTCTGTGATTTTCCAGCAGAGATTCCTTTAGATATTATTGTGGATTTACTTCCCTCTCCAAGGTGGATCATCTTAGTTCCCGTATCAGCCTGTTGTGCCCCGTTTGTAACAGCAACAGAATAAAATTCTCCAATTGAGTCTTTGCCTTTTAGAACACATGATGGATATTTCCAGGTAATGGCCGAACCTGTTTCAACCTGCGTCCAGCTAATCTTCGATCTATCCCCTTTACAGGCGCCTCTCTTGGTAACAAAATTATAAATTCCGCCTTTTCCGGTTTCATCACCTGGATACCAGTTTTGAACAGTGGAATATTTAATTTCTGCATCTGTTAGGGCAACTAATTCTACCACAGCAGCATGAAGCTGATTTTCATCTCTTTGAGGGGCGGTACACCCTTCAAGGTAACTCACATACCCCTCATCCTCAACAATTATAAGGGTACGTTCAAACTGTCCTGTATTTTTTTCATTAATTCTAAAATAGGTTGAGAGTTCCATCGGGCATCTAACCCCTTTTGGAACATATACAAACGAGCCATCTGTAAATACCGCACAATTAAGGGCAGAAAAATAATTATCTGAAACCGGGACAACAGAGCCGAGATATTTTTTAACCAGTTCTGGGTATTGCTGAATTGCCTCTGATATGGGGCAAAAAATCACGCCTGCCCTACCCAGCTCCTCTTTGAAAGTTGTTGCAACAGATACAGAATCGAACACCGCATCGACTGCCACACCGGCTAGCATCTTTTGCTCGCTAAGCGGAATACCCAGCTTTTCATATGTCGCCAATAATTCAGGATCTACCTCATCTAACGAATTCAGCTTATCGATAGATTTTGGCGCAGAATAATAATATATATCATTATAATCTATCAGTTCTATAGCCAGCTTTGACCAGTCAGGTGTCGGCATTTTTAGCCAATGACGGTAAGCCTTAAGACGCCAGTTTAACATCCATTCAGGCTCATTTTTCTTAGCAGAAATGAACCGAACTATATCTTCGTTCAAACCTTTGGGAGCTTTTTCAGATTCAATATCCGTGACAAATCCATATTTATATTTGCCAGTGGCTTCTTCGACTGCTGTGATTGTTTCAACGGTAGCAACCATTTATCCTAGTTCCATTCAGTTAACCCAGTGTTATTGACTATAGTAACGTTTATGACAGGGTTTTTAATTTAGATAGCCTTTAGAAGTAACTTGGCTGCATCTTACAACTTTTCAAGAGATATCGGAACTGTAACGCGATTAATTTTTAGTTTGTTATAACTCTCAATAAAGCATTCCAACGGTTCTATCAAAATATTTATCATATCGTTGATTTTCAATATTTTAGCCTTGTTTAAATCTTACAATGTATAATTCTTATTGATTTCATG
>Ga0181595_10001220_pt1 | contig 28143 bp, 46 predicted proteins | sample 041ome_7_FD_145604 | JGI IMG/M metagenome (GOLD analysis project Ga0181595, IMG submission 145604) | Coastal salt marsh microbial communities from the Groves Creek Marsh, Skidaway Island, Georgia - 041401AS metaG (spades assembly) | ecosystem: Environmental > Aquatic > Marine > Intertidal zone...
ACATGCAGCATCTTTAATCCAGCCGCGTTCATGCTGATCGGAAATGAAACCAAACAAATCGGGGATAACGTACTCTCTTGTTTCCGTTCTCATTCTTCTCCCATTTCTTCCCGCAGAACCTCTACGAGTTTCTGCACTTCGGCTAATAGCATTCCTACAGCGGCCACATCTCCTTCGATGGCGTCGTCCCACGTGTCAAGTAGTAGTTCGGCGTCGTATCGGCTTATCTCAAAAACAACTTCAAAACCTTCTTGAAGTTTGTCTGCTGCAATATCCAACATGCGACTAATTTCATCTGCGTCTGGGTGTTCATCGCTCATTTTTTTCTACTTCCTTGCGTAACGTCGGCATCACGTTACGTAACGATTTCATGTCCATAATGTATTTCTTTGGTGCGCCGCTGCGCACAATGAACTGTTCCAGTTCATCTAGTTTTTCTTCGATCTGATCCAGTTGGTATGCTCTCATGTTATCAGTCCAGTTCCCTGTTGAATGTTTCAGCGAGCAGCATTTGTGCGATCACTGCATAACCTACGATGTCCAGCCATGTGTCTGTTAACGATTCGTTTTCTGCTTCCGCGCCCTTGGCGATCAGGTTCAGCAGTCGTGCAACTTTGTCTGACATGCGGACAGCAACACCGATCATTCCGAAAGCGTTAATGTTGCCGTGACCGTAATCATGTTGTTTGCGTGCCAACATTTTACCGATCATGTTCGGTGACCACAGCCCCATAGTGTCCAGTTCTGTGGCCGCGATCGGTCCTAACGCTACCAGTTTGTTACCTAGGATTTCGTCGTCAACGTTGACACCAACTTTGCTGATCAGCGACGCAACCGAATGGATGCGTCGGTCCAACTGGTGTGCCATGTCGTCACGACCTAGGGCACCGATGTTACGTCCGATAACATCCAGCGCGTCCGCTGCTGCTGCTTGCCAACTACCTGCGGTGTTCATGTGTACCTTTCTGATACCGTTTTATTTTTTGTTAATTCTGAACGTAGTTCCTCTAGTGCGCGTTGCACACTGTACCATGCGACACTTTTAGACGAATAACCCATCAGGGCTGTTATCTTACTGTACGGGTAACGATGGTAGAATCGCATATCCAACAGGACACGGTTTTCTTCATTTAACTTTTCCAGTGTTTGCGCTACTAGTTCGATCATTTCCCAGTCGGTGTCGTCGGGAAGGATGTCCCCGTGGACGCTCATCATTTTTTCGATGAACGTCACAGGTTTATCTGGGACACGTTCTAGGTCTGACATTATTCTTCGTAACCTTTGAAGTGTTCTATCGGCAAATCCCAGTACGCTTTGTTGTTATCGGGGAAGTGTTTAACTTCCCCGTATTCTTTCATCAAAACTTCCCATGCGTCAATCGGCATACAGACACATGTTTTGCGTGACGAATCCCATACCCACAAATGAACTGGCCCGTACTTCGCCCATTCTTTTAACACATCTAGTTTTTCGTGTTTCAGTTTCAACGTTGGTTCTTCCGCTCGGGAAGAAACCCCCATCACTTCGTATGCTCCGTCTTGCAGAAGAAAGTCGGGTGCTTGACGGAAGAACGTGGGGAGTTTACGCACAGAGAAATCTGGGCGGTCGATTCCTAGGCGGTGCGCGTGCGGATATTTCAACAGGAACGCTTTTTCTGCGGTGCTGCCCATCGTCTGGTAACGTGAACCCCAAGACTGTTTACTGAATCCGTTCATCGTTTCTCTCCGCGCACAATCATGACTGCTTTGTCGTCAGGGTAAGCGACCCCGTTTAAAGCGTCACATAACAACTTCAAATAGTTGTCGGTGTCCCCTCGTAGCGATGAGATATGTTCTGGTTCTAACGGGGTGATGGTGACATCTAGACCTTTGGCGTAGAACACTGCTTCGACAGAAATCGGGCCGTCGTAGTATGGTCCTCTTTGCCTTTCGTATTCGTCAGCGATTTTAGATTCGGCTTCCAGTGTTCGTTCTGGTGTGTAAACTTTTCCTCTGCGTCCTAAACGTGGACGACCTTTAACAATCGGCCTCATCTCAACATGAAATGTGAACGGTTTAGTTTTTGTTTTTCTGCGCGATGTGGCCATGAGTACCTAGTGTATCACACGCGCCACGGGTCGTAACCAGCATGGTTAACTAGGTGTGACGCAACACAAATGTTGCGCCACGCAATCAGCAAGTCGTCAACTGTTTTAACCCTACAGCGGTCCACACCTTCCCATAGGTGGGGGCGTGTTTCGATGTCTGCTAGGTGGATGGCGTTGATTTGCATTAGCCCGTATGACCCGCCGTTCGGGTCGTCAGGGTTGATGGCGGTCATGTCGCATCGGGATTCACGCCACATGATGTACGAGAATCTTTCTACGTCTAGACCGTGGATCGCCATTGTTGCCTCGTAGGCTGGGCATGACTGGTCAACGGGTTCAATCATTGCGGGCGGGATGATCGCATAGTAAGCCCATATCAACATTTGTACTAGGAACGTGAATATGTAGGTCATCGGTATGCTTTCTCTATGATCTTGTTGATTTGTTCGTCGCAGTCGGGGCGGTCATGGAACTTGCCCCACCGTCGGTCGGCTGATGCGACGACGGTGCGTGCTTCCGATGGGGACATACCTGATTCGTTGCAGATGTGACCTAGGCGTGCCAGTGTGGTTGACCTGTCACGGCCTTCTAGGGGGCCGTCACGCCAAATGATGTGACCTAGTGGGCTGATGGCACGCATACCGTTCGCTAGGTCAACGCTGGGGTCGTCGCTGTCGGACAGATGCAAAACGGGTCGTGACGGTTCGGGTGGCACATACATGTCTGCGATAGCAGCCAGATGATTCGGGTCGTTCAACGACCCTAGGGCATCGTCCAGAAAATTGCCTAGGGGTACTGGTCGCTGGTCATCGTCCACGATGACACGACGTTCAGGTACCCCAACTAGGCCACCCATATATGGGAGCCGAACATAGTTGCCGTATTTGCTGGGGGACACATCCAGTTGTTTCGGGTTGACTTCAATGGGTCGCATGTCTGCGACCTGATGTGCCACTAGTTGCACGTATCTCATAATCATCGCGGTTACTGGTGTCGCCGTGAACAGCCACACATGGTAACCTTTGGAACGGGACTTCTCAATGAACGATGTGATGTTCGCTGCTAGTAACGTGTCGCGTAACAGCAACGCTGCACCGAAATCTTCCACATCAATATCGGTGCAACCCCACGCACACAGGACACGACCATCAGGTGTCGGCACGGCAGGGTACACACCGATACCGCAACGACCTGTCAGATGATCCTCCCAATGCTGATCAGTAAGTTTCTCTTTGACACAGCGTCCCTCGTCGTGACCCCATACGTCACCACGGCCACGGAACAACCGTTGATATTTCATTAGTTCATCACGCATCACAACCTCCTCTTGTGTGCCGCAAAGGGACGATCAAAAATTCCAGTCGTCATCAACTAGCGGTGACATTGTGACACCAGCCTGCTGGGTGGTGTCAACTGGTTCACGCAACCTGATCAGGTTACCTGTGCCTTGTTGAATTTCGTAATCCATGTCGTCCAACAGCATCGCATCCTGCCGTTTACATTTCACAAGGTTCACAGTCAACGTGTTCTCATGCACCTGCTGCTGGTAACGCAACATGTCTAGGCGTTCAAACGAACGTTCATTAGCGGTGGACTTGTCGATCTTCTCCACGATTTCTCTGATCTGAGATTCGATCTCAAACTTCTTGCGTCGCACACCTACGATGTGTGACGCTTGTTGTTCACCACCGAACGCACCAGAACTGATGGTTTGTTTCTTACCGTCCGCACCTGCGGTACGTGACGACTGGTGCAACACAATCAACGGAATGTTATGACGCTTACCGAACGCTTTGATCGTGTTCGCTTTAGCAGGGATCGTTTCATCCGCTGACAACAATTCCAGATAGTCAAACACCATCAACCGTGGCTGACCTAGGTGACGGTCAACTTCGATCATGGCTTTTTCCATTTCGGACAAAGACATGAACTGGTCGAACACGGCAAGGTTAGGGAACCATTCACGTGCTGTTTCTTCCAACAGTCTGATACCTGTCGTGTCGTTGTCGGTGACCATTTGTTCCAAACGTCGGCCTTCGATCTTGTGAACGATGCACGCCAACTTGATTAACGTCAACGTGCGTGGCTCATCAGGACAGAAATACACGACAGTTTTGTCACGGTTAGCGACAAGTATTTGCAGCAGGAACAACGTTTTGCCAGAGTGTGAGAACCCGTTGATCAGACACAGTTCGGACGGTGCAATGCCACGTACTTGCGCATCCAAATCTTGAAACCCGAAATAGATACGTTCATCAGGGTGCTGCGCCCAATGCACATAGTCATCAATCGCATCGCTAAGGGGACGGTACAACAACGGTTTAACAGGGGCCGTAGACGAATCGGACGGGGCGAGTTGTTCGCCCCGTCCTACCTTCGCCCACCGATCCGCAATGTCATCGGCGGTTAATGTCATTGAGTTACCTTTCAGTTACGCGGAGGCCAGAACGCAACGTCCTGACCATTCGCGTTCTTGGTGCCGTCAGCAGCCTTGAACCACGGACGCTTCGGGTTGACAGCCAAACCGTCACGGTTGTCCCACACCTGTGTGACCCCAGCAGCAGCCGCCTGCGCCGCCAGCCATTCGGGCAGAGGGCCGTGCTGGGTGCCACGCACCTGCACAGTCATGTTCGTAGCAGCCGCTTGGGGTGCAGCAATGCTGGGCTGCACAGGCTGGCTGTTCGGGAACACATCTTGTGCGATGGCAGCGGGGTCAGGCAGGTACGATGGTGCAACCTGCGGGCTGGCGGTGTTAACCGCCGTGGTTACTGCGTCACCGTGAGCGTCGAACAACGTGTCACGCACAATGGTGAACGCTGACGCCCAGTTGGCAACGTTCATGTCAACGTTGTCGGTCATCGGGGTCAGTTCGGCAGCGATCTTCGCTGCGACCTGAGTGATGATGGACTGATCCTTACTGATGTTCATTGCTTCTCCTTGTTTGAGAGGGAGGGGACGGAGAGCGGCTGGGAGGGTACCGCTCCCCGTCCGATAACTAAATTGTAGCACTATTGTTGGCGGTGTCAATCACCTACCCTGCGACGTACCCGCCTTTGCACACCGACCAGAAATCGCACCAATGCGGTGAACACAAATGCCCTTGGTCGTTCATCGGCCACTGCATGTTCTGACCGACCGCAACCGACATCGTAGCAGCAGCCTTCACCTGTGCCAACAACCAGTCGAAATGTGAACGGTCACGTGTCACCTCAACAACCTGACCACGTGGTTTCTGTTGCCGTAGCATCACACCGTATCGGAACGTGTGAACACCATCCTCTGGTGTGGCCAACCCCAACAGTTCAGCAGCGAGACAGTACACCGATGACTGGATACTACGCATCTGCTTGTCGGCTTGCGTGTACGCACGCCCTGCTGTTTTCCAATCCCAAATCTCACCGCTAGGTGAGATATAGTCCATAGTACCAGTGAACACAATAGGCTTATTATCTATAGTAACTAGACCAGTGTTCACTTCAAATTGGAACTCTGACTGTCCGCCCCACTCAACAAGTGGGGCAATATCAATAAGCCATGCTTCTGCCATAGCGTCCACAGTTGCCCACATCTTATGTTCATCTTCCGATATCTTCGATGTCTTGATGGGCTTTTCCAATTCGTCACCGACAAACTTGGTGGCCTGATCTTTCAGGTCATCTAGGTCAACGTCTGCGGGATGGCTGTGTTCGCTCATGGCCCATTCAATTGCGGAATGGACACCTGTTCCGATAGCGGTAGCGTCGGAACCTGATCGGAAATGAGGTAGCGTTAACGCGAGCCGTGACCGTTCGGGACACAACATGAAATCGTTGATCCATGACTGGCGAACCCTGTAATGATCTTGGTTTTCGGACAGTTTCATTTGATGCTCCTGATGGTTGGGTGGGCTGCGCCTTGCATTCCTTCACGTGTTCCGAATTTGCGTTTCAGTTTGCTAGCGAAACGATATCGGATGTCGATGCCTTCGGGACGGTACTTGCGAACAATGTCGTTGTACGATAGCACACCTGCTTTCAGGTCTGCGATCACCCGTTCCAACAACTCTAGTGGCGTGTTGTGTGGGTCACGGTTTCCGTCGGTGATGGCATGAATGAACACGTGATATGGGGTGCCCATTGACTGCAATATTTCTGTCAATGTTTCACCTTCATGTTCTTCAAACATGCGTTCCGCTAACTCTTTATATTCGTTGCGGGTAAGTTCACCACGTTCATACGGTATGCATGACCCGCCTTCTTCATAATATGAATCTAGGAAACGTGAGGATTTCTGCAAAAGGAATCCGAACTTGTCGTTATCAAAAGGATAAGACAGGTCGAAATGTTCTGCGACCATTGACAAAAGCCAGTTGCCACTCAGGCTCGTGTTGATCTCGGCTGGTTTTTCAACATGAACGTCGCACAAACAAAGTTCATGGTGTCCAGCGACACCGCAGGATGTTTCACTCATAAGGGATCACCTGATCCACGATGGTGCCCAACATGATGTCGTCCATCGGTAACAGTTCAACACATGCAGGACAGCAGTCCTCATGGTACGGCATGTCTGCACCATGTAGTTCCGACCATTCTTCATGATGGTTGACCCATCCCATTGTGTCGAATTGTTCACCGCAGGCAGCGCACGAAACGTCGATAACCTTCATGATTAATTCTCCTATTTCCTACTTGTTGAAGTGGGGTGCCATAGCAGCCCATGTTTGAGGGCCGACCCATCCGTCAGGATAGCAGCCATTTTTACCTTGCCAAAGCATAACAGCACGTTCAGTCATCGGACCGAAGTCACCATCTACGATGGTGCCGACCACAGCCTGAATCATCTTGACCAGTTCACGATCCTTCTCGCCACGACGGACAGGTCGTCCACGATACGGAACCAACTGATGTTTCGCTGGTTGTTCCACCACGGTGGAACCGCCAGCCCCTAGTTCGGAGAACACACGTTTGAAGAACTCGGGGTCATCGGCCACATCAGGTGCGATCTCCACATGAATCCAATCAGCATACGACTTGCCACCCGACGTTATAGTTGGACGGGTGTAACGACGCCACTTGCGACGGTCACATTTCCATGCACGACCATACGGTTTCGGCATGTAATCAACGATGATTTCAATATGCAAATCATCGGCATGTTCGACCAGCCAATCAATCCATTTGGCAGCCAACTTGCGATCACCGCACCCCTTATAGGGTGAGCCACGGTAACTGAAATCAACAGCCCGACCTGTGCCATGATTCGACGGTCGTGTCCCGCCACGGATCGGACGTTTCACGAACGTGCCGTTGTTCCAGAACGCGCCACCTGTGTGCTTCACGAACTCCCGAACGAATTGTTCGGTGCCCTTACGTTTGCCCGACGCATACCCGTCGAACCCTGTGTATTTACGGTCAACCATTATCATTTCCTTTCCATAACTATGGGTTTAGTTTTGTGTTTCAAATTGTTACATGTCGGTGGCGCAGCCAGTTTTACTGCGACACCGACACGGTTGCCACAAATCCTGCATTCAAAGTATACCATATCAATCATCTCCCAGCAGGTCACGCAAACCTGCTTCAATGTCGTCATCGGTCATGCTAGCAGCAGTCGCCACCATTTCCAACATGTCGATGTTCTCATTAAGAATCATATTAGTCAAAGTTTCTTCATCTATCAGGCCACGTTCCAATGCGGTTGCGACACGGGCAACCTTCTCAACCATACTGTTCCATGATTCGGCAGCACCAGCGACAATCGCATCAGAATATTCGGCAACCCATTCAGGCAAATCAACACCAACAAACTGGGTGTAATCATCGAACTCCCAGCCGTCATCGGTGCCGTGATAACGGAACAAGTTGTCAACAAATTCGTCAAACAACGTGGGATCAGATACCTGCTGGCCATCGAACACACACATGATCAAACAGTTACCGATAATAGGTTCATCAACCTGCAAGAATGTGGACGCCAACATGTTGATGTCATGCGGGCCACCTTCTAAATAGTCACTTTCGTGACGTTGATAAACGGCACCCAGCACACACTTAGAACCATCTTTATCTCCGATCTCGGAGATACTGATAAGTTCATCACCCATGTCATCATACCAATCAAGATATTGGAACAAACTTGCAGCAATACCATGATGCGACGACGCATCCACAAGAACCAGTTGCGGTTCCACATTGATACCCTTAGGCATCAACCAAGCACTAATAATAGTCATATCATTCATCTCCCATGTTGATAACTGTTGCACGAATGTTGCGCAACAACGTGTCTAGTTCATGTAACTGATCAGTGAACGCCCGAGCGTCCTCATCATCAATGTGGTTCTCAATCACAGTGTCAATAGCACCAATGATCAAACTAAGATCGCTGGTCCTGAGAGGCACAGCAACCGAATCGTAAACGTACATATCTATCTCCCAATTGTTGTTAATCATGATGGTTACAAAAGCCCCAGTTTACCTAGGGCGTTGATGACCCACTGTTGCGGGTCGTCGCCAGCAAGCACACCATCACTGTGCTCATCACGGCGAACAACTAGATCATACTGGTCAGCCAACGCATCATCAATGTCGATACTGGTACCCATGCCACCACCAACACCGTCAGCATGACGGTGTGAGAACCACAAGTAACGATGAAACGCAGGATGACCTAGACAAAACATCATCACATCCAAATCGAAATGTCCGCCAGCAGGATGCAAACGTAACACAACGTTATGAACATGACCTCTGTCTTTAATCGGGCTGGTTAAATCAATAGACAACGACAAACCCAGACGTTGCACAACTTCCATCAACGCACCCACAGCAGCAGACCTACGCAACATGTGGTCAGCAGACACATGGCTGTTAGCACCAGCATCCACCAGCACAGACAACACACGTTTCGTAGTTATCTTACGTGTGCGACGATGCATCAACATGCTGTCAGGACGACCCGACAAATACGCTGGGACATTCACCACACCACCCATCAACGACGGTGATAACTGACGGACATCATCTGTTAACGGACGCACATCACCAATCACCTTATCAATGATCGCCTCAGCATCAGGACGTTTCTCCGCCCAACCAGTAACAGCCATGTCACGTGCCACCGACCTGCCGATCACACCACCAGTCCAATCCGAACTATGAATCTCAGTGTAACCAGACCTGTCAGATTCCTGAATGAACTGGTGGAACGAATCCACAGTACGGAACACATCAGTGGACAAACCCATGTCAGATCACCTCCGCAACAGTGACACCTGTGCCAGCCAACAACTTGTCAGCAACTTCCACAGAACAACCACGTGTCAAACGGTCACGCACAGCGTTCACCACAGGTTCACCCAACGCCAACATTTTGGCACCGTCCAACGCAGACCTAGGGGTAATCATGACACGCAACCCTGCATCGGTCACGTTCTTACGTGCCGTCCTAACTAGACGCAACCATGAATCAGACATGGTGCGGTCAGCCAACACTGACTGCACCATCGCAGTCTCAATCGATTCGTCCAACGGGACATGCATGAACGTGAACCTGTTCAAAGTGGCAGCATCCAAAGCGTTACGGCCACGGTACTGGGCGGTCGCACCCTCACCGATAGTGTTAGCGCAAGCAATCACACGGAAATCGGGGTGACGGTCAACGATACGATCAGGGAACGACAACCTAGGTCGTTCCACCAAAGCGTTCATAGCGACAGCGAAGTTACCTGTCACAGCGTCGAACTCGTCCAACACCAAACACAAACCGTTCTCATACGCCCGTCTGGTTTCAGGTGCATGATACAAACCGTTCGCATCCTTGTAACCCATCACATCGTGACGCATCATACCCTCGTCACATGGCAACAGTTCGACCTGCAAACCCAACATGTCGGCAACATCATGAGCCATCGTGGTCTTACCTGTACCAGCATCACCATGTAGCAACATAGGGATGCCAGCCTTCACACGTTTCGCCAACGTCGGAGTCAAATAATGCACACCTGATTTCACTTGGGGATCACCGCCATGCGGTGGTTCCCACGTGACACTGATGGGGACACCAATGGCGGACACAGCATCGTTAACCTTGGTGGTTAACTGGTCTGCCAGTTCGTCAAACTGGTGAACACCGACAGGGTTCGCAGCCATCAACGCATCCGTCACAGTCTCGTTAATCATTGGACGTAACGCCTCAGCGAAACCACCCAACAACGCACCGATATCCGCAGCAGGTTCCGCAGTTCTATGGTTACTAGGTTCAGGTTCAGGTTCACTAGGTGGTGGTGGTGGTGTTGCGCCAGCAACAATCACACCGACACCCAACTCACCGTTAAAACGGTAACCAACATGAGCAATACTGGTGGTGCCATGATTACCGAACTTGTTACGCAAATTACCCAGCAACCCGTCATCCTGCAACACAGTGTTAACAGCGTTACCTAAACCGTTCTTGTCACGATACTCACTAGTTAGCACACCGCCATCAACAATGATGTAACGGCACACCCGACGCAACTCAGGTAACGTCAACCCAGCAAGATACTGCCATGACATACCATTAGAATTAACGATCAAAGAATGAACTTCACGATCCCAATAATCATCATGGTTAACATCATCAGATAACGCGCCACTAGCAACACCGAACTGAATGTTACCGTTCGGTGCGATACGGACACGATACACATACCTAGCCTTAGGTGCTCCCATTGTCATGCCTCCTCCACATTAACAATACCATTATTAGTTACACACACAGCCGACACCCCATCAAAATCGTTAGGTGACGGATCACTGATATCAACACACTGATGCTCCAACACATCAGCCAACCACTCAACAGTGGCATCATAACCCAACGTTGACGTAACCTCCACATCAAGATTCACAGTGACAGCCATCGTCACCGAATGATCCTCAGCAGACGACGGCAACATGACACCATCATGATCACCAAACCCAGTGACACTAGGTGCAATCTCATCACGGAAATAATCAGGGTCATCATCAAACAGTTTCGTCAACAACACGTTGACATGATGAACCAGATGCTCGTAACCATCATGGTTAACCGACCCTGCCCGCACATACTCAGTGCCGTCAATAACAATCTTATCCATTACAATCTCCCATCATTTGTAGTTTGTGGACCGCTATTGTTATGCAGTCCACAATGGTTAACCACCGTGATTAACCATCATGTTGTCGTGAACGGAACGATCACGGCAACAACCAGTGTACAGCCTGAACATTACAGAACTGTTACGAAAATGTTACAATCATGTTACAATAATATCACCACCATTTATCACCCCCATCAGGTTCACTAGAGATATCCAAACCCGCACGATCAACAGCAATGCTATAATGATCCCACCAGTTACCATCCACCGTAGCATCCCACGGATCATAATAATGCAACACATTGTATTCCCAATCCAGAAACACAATCCAAGTCGCACCCCACTTCGCCACATCAGTAGGCAACCACAGCGCCACATACCAAGTCGGCCCACTAACATCGTTAACCAACACACCATGCACCCTGACACGCACATGATCGGCAGTCACATTGGTATCGTAATCAAACTTGCAATGCCACGACCCGTCCACAGCCACCCTGAACTCGCTATGTGGCACAACAAACCCGACCGATGTCTGATATTCTTCGATAAACGTGAACCATTCACGACGAACATCGTTAACCACCATGATTAACTCCCATCCCCAATAATCGGGCTAGTGTACCATCCATCCTGATCATCGTACACAGTTTGATCATCCGACAACACGACATCAGTTAAGAACGGCTCAGGACACACCGTTTCCCAATATTCCCATGCTGCATCCTCCGCATCATTAACACTAGACGCTGTAACCGTGATGGTTACCGACAAAGTAACATCCCAATTAGCCATGATTACCTCCCAAACAACTCACGATACGAACCAGCACGAACACAACGCACAGCACGCAACATCCCGCCAATACCCTGACGATCAGACTGCGAACCCCAACCAGACGACTGTGGTGTAACATCCCACCAGCCACCCGCATCATAATGAAACGTCACCATATGGCAACCATGATGATAAACGTCCACATCCCAATCGCCACGCCTAGTAGCCCGCCACTTACCAGACGACGCAGCAGCCTCACCATAATGAAACGCCACACTAGGCAACTCATGAACCCTACAAGTTTTAACCATGATGATTAACTCCCATTTCTAGTGTTGTTGTTATTGTTATTGTTTCGGCGTGCATCCGCACGCATACGCAACCAGCAGCCAACCATGCCAGTAACGAACCAGCAGCCGATAATAAACCAGCCGAACAGCCACGCATCCACCATATTCTCACGCATCATTAACCGCCATGGTTAACAACGCATCCAACGACAACGCATGTAACCTGAAAATCTCGTCCAACAGTGTCGCATAGATAGTGGCCGTGCCACCAGACGGCACCACCGACTCTAGGTGACGCGCAGCCTGCGACGTAGTAAGATCACAATTATGCCACAAACGGACAATGTTCTCAACTCTGGCTGTTATTTCTTCCATCATATCTCCCATAGTTTGTGGTTAACCATCATGGTTAACCATTGTGGTTAACGGTAGCCCGTTAACGGTAGCCCATGGCCACCGTGCAACACACCACCGCGGGTCTCCGATCCTACGATGATGCGCTACACGCTAGACACAAGTCCCAGACATACGCCATACACGTGCACGCTATGTGGTGGTGGTGGTGTGGGGTCATCGCACGACCCCACACCATACCGTCAGCCTGCCGATTCCACAGAATCCAACTCGCTCGACACAACCGCGATGATGTCATCGAATGACATGCCAGCCCGCACACACTTGCGCACGGCAGCCCGTAGCGTAGATTCGGGCGATGGTGCCACCTTGGCAGTATCGCCACCCTTGCACCACTTCACCATGCCCGTTAGGGTCGGCTCACCATCACCAACCGCGCCGACGTATTCGGCGTGCATCGCGTCCACATCGCCCGCGTACTGTTCGACCGCGCACGTGGCCAACACCAGCGCCCGCGTGAACGATTCGCGCCTAGGTGGTGCCACTTGCGCGCTCGCGTCACCCTTAGAATCACGAACACTGGCCACATATTCCGACCACTGTGCCGATGTGGTGATGCCGTTCGCCCATTTCGCCCACTGGTTAGCAGTCACACCCGCGTCGATAATCGGCGCGCCCGCTGCCACATATAGGTTAACGATTTTGTAGAACGCTCGCGCACCGATCCCATCGGCACTGTCTAGCGCCTTGACCGATGCGGTAACCGCGTCACGGTTGCGCACGTATTCATCGCGTGTCGTCTGTTCGATAGTTGCAGTACCCATTGTGGTTAATCTCCCATGACTGGCCACCACGTGCCCACGGAATGCGGGCAAGGTGCGCGGGGCCGATGTCATGTAGATATTGTGCGCAGATTCGGAGGGCAATTGCAAGTGACATATGTCACACGCCCACAGGTTGGAAATAGGCCACCACCACGATATAGGCGACACCACACAAGTTACCGACAGGTAACATCCGACCCGATCCCCTGCCCGTTGGGAATGGTTCTCATTCTACGATGCGCGACAATTCCCGACCCATATAGTCACCATTAGGCGCGCCTATCATCCCACGTTAACCACAGTTAACACAAAATGTTAAGCAACCCTAACATGTGGATGCACCCATGCAGGGGGGTACATGGGGGGGTGGGCACATCGCAACGTGCAGGGACCCAAAACCATAGGGACAGAGCACCTATTTTTTGTTGTGGTGGTATACCTGTCGGGTTGCCCATAGTGTGGCGGCTGTTATTCCAATGAGGCCACCTATTAGGATGCATAGGGTGTCCGCCACTAGTGTTTTCCATGTGACCATCGTCACATCACCATTTTACTTTGTCTGCCCAGTAGGCGGCAGACATTTTGCCTTTGCGAATGTTGCTGGCGTGTCGGGCTTTGAATGATTCACGCCGTTTCCTGTAGGATGCGGATTCACCTGATTTGCGAGGTGACCCTGATACACCTTGTTGTCCGAACCTGATGGTTTTGATGTTGTCGCCTTCTTTGGCGACGACAACATGTGACTTGGTTGGATGATTGGGTGTGCGTTTCGGTTTGTTGTATCCGCTGACACCAGCACGTTTCAATCGGGGATCAGGTTTCGGGGCCATCAGTAATCCATGTTGTTACGACGGGCGCGTGACCGCTTCGTCGTCTTGGCTACTTTCTTGGCTGCTTTCTTCGCAGCAGCCTTACCCGCCTTCGTGTACGGATACTTCTTACCACCAACCATCGGCATTGGATTTCTCCTAACTGTCGGCCCACATCCACCTTCGGTTACTGTGGACCGCTATTGCTATTGCTATATACAAGGGTCAATCGTTCTGAAAAAACATGGGCTGAAACCGTTTACATCAAGAATTGTTACACAATTGTAACACAAAACATCGGCGGGCGTTCCTAGAACGCCGCCACCTAGGGTATGAGCGAGCACACAACAATCCTAGATGCGCGACAGGAACACTATCTCAACTGGCTAATCACACCAGCCAGCGAGCGCATCCCTAGTTCGCAGCAGAAGTATTGTGACGAGCATGGGGTTGACCCGACGACGGTGCGCCGCTGGCAAAAGAAACCACATTTCATCAAGGAGTGGGAACGGCGCGTAGAGGAACTACAGGGCAGCCCTGAGCGTACACAGCGTATCCTTGATGCGTTGTACACGAAAGGTGTCGAAGGGGATGTGCGTGCCGCTAAGTTGTATTTGGAAGCCACTCACCGTCTGGTTCCTACCAAGGCGGTGGAGCAGAAGGTAACCACTAGCGAGTTGTCTGATGCTGAGTTGGATGATTTGATTGCTAAGGTTGCGGAACGTGAGAAACAGCATCGCGGGTTGAAGGCCGTGTGATGATTTCGGTGGAGTGCGTTAATTGTGGTTGCGAGTATCCGCCTACGGCTTGCCGTTGGCGGTGCCCAATGTGCGGCTTCAAAGACACTTGTTGTGATGGTGAGCCTCAACGTCCTGCAAGTGGTCGGCGTCCTTTAGAACGCCCCAACAAGTATAGAGACCGTTACACTCTAGGAGAAGATTATTATGTCGATTAGCAACGATGGCGAAGATATCCTGTTGGATGTTATTGCTGGTACAAACCCGACGATCACCGCAACTTATTTGAAGTTGCATGTTGGTGATCCGTCTGAGACTGGTACTGCGAACCCTGCTGGCGAAACAACCCGTCAGGCTGTTTCGTTTAATGCTGCGTCTGGTGGTTCTCTGGCTTCGTCTGGTACGGTGACTTGGACGAACCTGTCCACCAGCGAAACGTTGACTCATTGGTCGTTGTGGACTGATGCGTCTGCTGGTACTTGTCTGTGGTCGGGTGCTTTGTCTGGGTCGGCTACGGTTTCTGCTGGCGACACGTTCCAGATCACCAGCCTTACTTTGACTTTGGACTGATATGGCAACTAATTATCCGTCTAGCATTCAGACGTTTGGTGACCCGATCAGCACGGATACGCTGTCGGGTCATGCTGCGCTGCATACGGATATTAACGACACGGTTGAAGCGATCCAGAATAAACTGGGTGTTGACGGTGATACGGATGTGACAACTGTTGATCGTCGTGTTGCTTTGTTGGAGTTGGAGATTACTCCTACGGGGTCGTTGACGATGTTCGCTGGTTCTAGCGCACCTAGCGGATGGTTGTTGTGTAACGGTACTGCTGTTTCGCGTACCACATATGCTGATTTGTTTGCTGTTGTTGGCACAACATATGGTGTTGGTAACGGTTCGACTACGTTTAATCTTCCTGATTTGCGTAATCGTGCCCCTGTGGGTTCTGGTTCTAGTTATACGTTGGGCCAAGAGTTCGGTTCAACTACAGATAGTTTCACTATTGCTAGTGGGAATTTGCCGCGTCACACGCACACGCTAAATAATCACACCCACAATTTAGGTAATCACACTCACACTTTCGATCACTCACATAATGTATCTGTGTCTGGTGGCGACCATGAACATGGCACAGATTCACCTGCTGACGGTTTTGTTACCCAAGATGATGCTGGTACAAATGGCGCAGTTCAAACTGGTGCTGGCGGTTTTTACGCTTACAATCAAGCAAATACTGCCAATAGCGGTGATTTGACTTTGACTGGTAGCACAACCAGTACCAGCCCAGATTCAACTACTAGTGGAAACAATGATAGCACGGGCGGCAATAGTGATGATACTAGCGATGGTAATTTCGCTAATAGTTCAATTGGTGTTGATATTGTTCAGCCGTCGTTGGGTATTAACTTTATTGTCAAGGTGTAATTATGGCAACTAACTTTCCTAGTAACCTAGATAATTTTACGAATCCTACGTCGGGTGATACGCTGGATTCGCCTGATCATGCTGGGCAGCACGCGGATGTGAATGATGCTGTTGAAGCATTGCAGACGAAGGTTGGGGTTGACGGGTCTGCTGTTACGGGGTCTTTAGATTACAAAGTTGCGACGTTGGAAACTGATGCGGTTGTGTCAGATCAGATCAATGAAATTGTTCAGTTGACGCAGGCCGCTTATGATGCGTTGACACCTGACGCAAACACGTTGTATGTGATTGTTGGTTGAGCCATGCCTGTCTTGAATGATGTTGATACGTTCAAGGTTGGTTCTTCTCAGGTAGAAGCGATCTTTGTTGGTTCTACTGAGGTGTGGTCTAATTTGCCGCCTCTGGTTCTTGAGTATTTGGTTATTGCGGGCGGCGGTGGTGGCGGCACCGCGAGGCGCGACGGCGGTGGTGGAGGCGGCGGCGCTGGCGGTTACCGTTCTAGTGTTTCGGGCGAATCGTCTGGTGGTGGTGCATCTGCTGAGTCTGCGTTGACGTTGGTTGCGTCAACTAATTACACGGTTACTGTTGGTGCTGGCGGCGCAGGTGGCGATGGCGCAGGTTCTGCGCCTAATGGCTCTAATTCGGTATTTAACACGATTACGTCTATTGGCGGTGGCGGTGGTGGTCAGCGCTCTTCCACAGATGGCGCAGATGGCGGTTCTGGCGGTGGTGCTGGTGGTGGCGGAGCACTTGGTGGTTCGGGCACAGCAAGTCAAGGTTACGATGGTGGTGAAACCTTCGGCGATGGGGGCGGTGGCGGTGGCGGTGCTCTCAGCGTCGGTGCGCCCGACAACTCTCGTGATGGCGGCGACGGAGGTTCTGGTGTTTCTTCGTCAATAACTGGTTCATCGATAGCCCGTGCTGGTGGAGGCGGCGGTGGTGGTGACAGGAGCGGTAGCGGCGCTCCCGCTTATGACGGCGGCGGTTGGGGCGGCGACGACGGTCAAGAGGGGTGGGATGCTACTGTTAATACTGGCGGTGGTGGCGGGGGTGCTGGCTACAACACCGATTTCGGTGGCTCTGGAAGTTCGGGCATCGTTATTCTTCGCTACCCTGCCGCATACACAATTACGCTTGGTGCAGGTCTGACGGGATCGACCAGCACGGTTGGAGATAACAAAGTGACTCAGATTACTGCTGGTACTGGCAACGTAAGTTGGAGCGGATAATGGCTCACTACGCTTTTCTTGATGACAACAATATCGTTACTGAAGTTATCGTTGGGATTGACGAAGGCGTTGACGGTATTGACTGGGAGCAGCATTATGGCGAGTTCCGTGGCCAAAACTGTAAACGCACTTCGTACAACACGCATGGTGGTATTCACAAAGATGGCGGCACGCCATACCGTGGCAACTATGCAGGGGTTGGTTTTATTTATGACGAGATGATTGATGCATTTATACATCCGCAGACTTACGAGTCGTGGATGTTGAATAACAGCACGTTTTCGTGGGAACCGCCTGTTCCGTATCCGACTGGTGAAGCAGAGTATGTATGGGATGAACCTTCGGTGTCATGGATTGAGGTGATCTGATGGCTGTCACCTATAACCAGTCCGACATCACTTATTCGCGTGCAGGCGCAGAATACTCTGATGGCACGTTGACGTTTACCGTCACCGCCAGCGGGGCTGGCGTTGGCGGTTCACTTGTTGTTGATCTCTATAATGGTATCAGGTCGGCTACTGGTGATGGTGGTGCTACCGCTGGGGATACTGCTGTCGGTTTGCGTACCGTTTTGCGTGATGCATCGTCGGCAGGCACAGGGGAACATATTGTTATGTCTGGGACGGCACAGTTGCGTAATGCATCGGGGTCGGGTGTTGGTGATGCTACGGCTGTGGATTTGCGTACCGCTGTGGATGTCGCTCTAGGTTCGGGTGTTGGTACTTCTAGTTCGTTTGCTGTTCGCACAACGTTCCAGTCGGCTGCTGGCTCAGGTACAGGCAGCCAGTCTGTGTCGGATTTGTACACGCCGATCAGGTCTGCTACAGGTGCAGGTGCCGCTACTGCTGCCGATGAGGCTATTGGTTTGCGAACCACTTTTGGTGTGGCGTCAGGTTTGGGTGTGGGTGGGTCAACGTCAACTAGGTTGTTGACGTTGTTGCGTGCCACTAGTGGTGTGGGTGCTGGTGGTTCTATTGTGACGGATGTCACCACGTTGTTCCGTTCTGCTGATGCTTCTGGTGCTGTGGGTGTGCAGAATGCGTTTTGGCGTAACGGCGGTCAGAAGTTGGATCGTGTTATTATCATGCCACCGTGGTGGATGAAACGTGCTAGGCCGTATGATTCTAAGAGAGTGTGATGGAATTAAATGAATTATTGTATGAACGCGAATGGCGTTCATGCAAAGGTGGGGACACACCTGAAGAACAAATTGAAGGGTTCTTTTATTTCTGTGAGAACTATTGGTTTATCCGTCACCCTGAACGGGGACGGATTCTGTTTGAGTTGCGTGAAGCGCAGCAGCAAACAATTGAATCATGGCACACGGAGCGTTACAGTATTGTTTTGAAGGCACGCCAGATCGGGTTTTCTACTTTGGCGGCAGCGTATTCTTTTTGGCTGGTGTTCTTTTGGCCTGACAGGTTCATTGTAATGCTATCTAGGACTGAGCGTGAGGCCGCGAAGTTGTTGCAGAAATCTAAGTACGGTTACAGGTGGTTGCCGTTTTGGATGAAGGAACGTGGCCCGTCACAGATCACAGATCACCAATTAAAGATGGTGTTTGATAACGAGTCGGCTATTGAATCGTTGCCGTCATCGAATGATCCTGCCCGTGGTGAATCGGTGTATCTGGTGATCGTGGATGAGATGGCGTTCTTGCCGAACCCGTCCGAGGCGTGGGCGTCTATTGAACCTATTGCGGATGTGGGTGGCCGTATTATCACGTTGTCTACGGCTAATGGGTCTGGCAACTTTTTCCATGAGATGTGGGTTGGTTCCCAAACTGGAACCAACCTGTTCAAAGGTTTGTTTTTCCCGTGGTCTGCTGGTGACCGTGACGATAATTGGTACGAGGTTAAATCTAGAACTACTCCGTTGTGGCAGTTGCATCAGGAGTATCCGCGTGCCCCTGAGGAAGCGTTTATCAAATCAGGTAACCCTGTGTTTGATATTGATTCGTTGGATCGTATTGTTGCTGTTGATCCTGATGTGGGCGATTTGATTTATGATTCCGACCAGCCAACACATTTGCGTGTTGGCCGTGATGGCCCGTTGTCTGTGTGGCAGGAACCAGAGTTTGAAGCGGTGTATGTTGTAGGCGCGGACGTTGCTGAAGGGTTGTCGTATGGCGACTACAGTTCGGCTCATGTGATTGATGCGTCCACAGGTCGGGTGGTTGCTAATTGGCATGGACATATTGCACCTGATTTGTTTGGTGAATTATTGGCCGAGTTGGGTTGGTGGTATAACAATGCGTTGGTTGGAGTGGAGAACAACAACCACGGGTTGACAACGTTGAAAGCGTTGCAACGACACGGCTACCAGAATATTTATAAGCAGCGTCGTCAGGCGCAGGCGCGTGCAAAACCTACGGATGTGTTGGGTTGGCGCACTAGTTCTAGTACGAAACCGTTGATGATTGATGAGTTGGCTGCGGTGTTGCGGGATCAGGAAATCATGGTGGTGTGTGCCCGCACCATTGGAGAGTTGCGTACTTTTGTTCGTAAGGCGAACGGTAAAACTAGTGGCTCGCCACATGATGACCGTGTGATTTCGTTGGCTATTGCTAACCAGATGTTGAAGTATGTGTGGCTGCCCGAGTATGACGCGGGGCAGCCGATCCCGACTAATAGTATGGCGTGGTGGGAACAGTTCCTTCACAGGGAGGAAGCCCCCACTAGGATTCCTATTGGTTCGTATAATACTCGTAATGGTTCACATTTGTCCTAGAACGATCTGATTACTAGTGATGGCTACTTTAATTTGCGATAATTGCAGAAAGACGTTTGATCACGACGGGGTTCCTCGTCGTGGCTGCATTTGTTTCGGCTGTCATGTTAAGACTGTGCGGCTGGGGTTTTCGCATGGGCAAGAGAATTTTCATGGGCGTACTATCCGTGAGCAGGAACGTGAGATTTGGGATACTGCGAAACGTGATGGCCGTGATATCGAATATGTAGGAAACAAGTGAGATGCCTGTTTGGGCGCAGGTTGTCGTTGCCTTGGTCGCACCTAGCGGTGTGCTGGTGGCATTGATTGAACGGACACGGCGCGAGAACAATAGGGATCATGCGTCTAACGCGGGGTTGTTGCGTGAGATTGATCGCAAGGTTGAGCATGTGTCGGACAGGGTTGATGATCATATTGAATGGCATTTGAGAGATAGGTGAATGATGGCTGATTATCGTGATGATGTTAACCGTGCGGTTGCTACGTTTGTTGCTGGGGCAACGGCTGCGCCGTTGACCGCAGCGGTGATGAACATTTCGTTTGTTAAGTCTGCGTTGATTGCGGGTTTAATTGCGGTGTGGAACTTGACTGGGCGAATGGCCCAGTCTTGGTTGAAGGACTACCCTGAGGATATCTGATGGCGCGTACACCTAATAGCGAGTATTTGTCCCGTTACCGTAAGAAGATTAAGTCGTCCAAGAAGTGGCGACAGGAAGAACATTACGATGATACTTGGCGTCGGCTAGGTGATTTGTACAAGGGTAAGCATTACGATTATTATGCGGACGAAGATCGTGTGCTGGTTAACCTTGCGTTCTCTACAGTTAACGTGATTGCTCCGTCAATTGCGGTTAACTATCCGAAGATCACGGTGAACTCTGTTGATCCTGATAACGCACCGAACGCGGTGATTGCGGAAGCGGTCGTCAATTATTGGTGGCGTCACCGCAACTTCAAGGATCATTTCCGTCGGGCTGTCAAAGACTTTCTGATTTTTGGTCACGGATGGTTGAAGGTTGGTTACCGTTACGTTGAAGAAGAACGTGTCGGTGAGGACGAAGATATTTCTGATCCGAACGTAGAAGAAAACATTGCGTCCACAACTTTGGTTGTAACCGCCGATGAGCCTTTTGTTGAACGGGTTTCCCCGTTCGATGTGTTCGTTGATCCTGACGCTACTTGTTTGGATGATGCGAAGTGGATCGCGCACCGTGTGCGCCGCCCCATTAAGGATGTGAAGTCCGACAAGCGGTACGCGAAGGCGGCACGGGACACGGTTGAATCAATCACTTACGCGAAGTATTCGGATGATCCGTCGTCACGCAAGGTGAATGACACCGAAGAAGGTTATGCGGATGTGTACGAGTTTTATGATTTGCGTAACAGGACGGTGGCGGTGTTCACCGACAGCGGCGACGGTTTTTTAATTAAGCCGAAGAAACAGCCGTATTCGTTTGGTCATCCGTTTGTGATGCTACGCAATTATGATGTGCCTGATTGTTTCTATCCGATTGGCGAGTTGGAAGCAATTGAGCCGATGCAACGCGAGTTGAATGAGACTCGTACCCAGATGATGAATCATCGTAAGCGTTATGCCCGTAAGTATTTGATTCGGGAAACGAACTTTGATTCTAATGGGCGTGCAGCGTTGGAGTCGGATGAGGACAACGTGATGGTTCCTGTGCAGGGCGATGTGCCGTTGGGTGATGTGGTTGCACCGTTCCCTGCGTTGATTAACCCGCCAGAGTTTTATAACCAATCCAGTTTGATCCGTCAGGACATTGAATTGGTTTCTGGTGTGACCGAGTTCATGCGTGGCGGCGTGTCGGAAATCCGACGCACCGCCACCGAAGCAGCGTTAATTCAGGATGCACAGAATGCGCGTACATCAGACAAGTTGGCGTCGATTGAATCGGCTGTTGCCCAGTTGGGTCGTCGTATTCTTCAGTTGGCGCAGCAGTTTATGACGCAGCCACAGGTTGCGCGAATTATTGCGCGTGATGGTGAACCGATGTGGGTTCAGTATGAGCGTGATTATATTGCTGGCGAGTTTGATTTTGAGGTTGCTGCTGGGTCCACCCAGCCGTATAACGAAGCGGCTCGTCGTCAGGGTGCGATGCAGATGATTGATGCTATGGCACCGTTTGTTTCTGCTGGGGTTGTGGATGTCCAGAAGTTGGGTGCCTATGTTCTTCAGTACGGGTTTGGTGTGAAGAACCCTGAAATGTTTATGACCCAGCCTGAGCCTGCGGCACCCCCCGCCCCGCAGCCTCCACAGCCTGCCCCTCCGATGGGGTTGGGGGCTGGGTCTATTCCGCCGCCACCGATGGGTGGCGACGTTGATCCTGCCATTCTTGCAGCGTTGATGGCAGAACAAGGTGGAAATATTCCACCAATTTAGAACGCTGTTTTATATAGGTAGAGCAACCATTCGTGGACTCTTAACATAGGAGACTTATGTCTGAAGAAATTATTGAACCAACAGCCAGTCCCGATCCTGTCGGGGAAACTGTGCCAGAGGTTGAGGCGGCACCAGAGCCGTCTTACGAATATGTTGATACGGATGCTTTTACTGACAAGTATGTGAAGGTGAAGGTGGACGGCGAGGAAGTTTCTGTGCCGTTCAACGAAGCCATCCAAGGTTATCAGAGGCAGTCGGATTACACTCGTAAGACGCAGGAGTTGTCGGCTCAAAGGGAACAATTTCAGTTTGCTTCTACTTTGCAGCAGGCTCTTGAAAATAATCCGCAGCAAACAATTGAACTTCTGTCCCGTCATTACGGGGTAGCGGAAGCGCAAAAGATGGTTGCGGATGCTCAGCAGCAGGAACCGCAGACGCCCCAGTTCGATGATCCGTTGGAGCAACGGATTTGGGAAACGGAACAGCGTATCCAGCAGTATGAGCAGGAGCGTGCGAACGAGCAGTTGCAAAAGGAGATTGGTCGCCTTCAATCAACATACGAGGATTTCGACCCTCAGGCGGTGGTGCGTGCTGCGTTGCAGCGTAACACCACCGATTTGGAAGGTGTGTACAAGCAGATTGCATATGACAAGGTGATCACCCAGTTGCAGGCACAGCAAGCAGCAGGACAGGTCACTCAGGATCAGGTGCAGGCTGTTGTGGACGCAAAGCGTGACGCGGGTTTCGTGTCGGGCGGTGCGTCTGCTGTCGCTCCGACCAACGTTCCGACGGGTTCGATTTCCAGCGTTGCGGATGCTTGGGCAGCCGCAAAGCAACAAATGGGCATTTGACCCTCTAAACGTTAGGAGACTATCATGGCAGGAAACGCCAACTTCGATGAACTGCTGTCAACTACGCTTGCGAATTATCGTGACCAGTTGACTGACAACGTATTCAACGCTCGTCCGTTGACCAACTTCCTGATGGAAGGTGGTCGCATCCGTATGCTGGATGGCGGCACGAAGATTGTTGAGCCGTTGATCTATGGCACCAACAGCACCGTCGGCTCATACTCTGGGTACGACACGATTTCACTGACCGCTCAGACTGGCATCTCTGCTGCCGAGTACGACTGGAAGCAGTACGCTGCGTCCATCGCTATCTCTGGTATTGAGGAAGCCAAGAACAACGGTGAGGCCGCAATTATCAACCTTCTGGAAGCCAAGGTCATGCAGGCCGAGGAATCCATCAAGGAAGGGTTCACCACCATGTTCTTTGGTGATGGCACGGGCAACAGCGGCAAGGACTGGCTGGGTCTGGAAGCCATTGTTGATTCAACTGGTGCGGTCGGCGGCATCAACCCCGCCGATGCTGGCAACAGTTTCTGGGCGTCATATGAGGAAGGCACCGCTGGTGCCCTGACCCTCGCAGATATGGCTACCGCCTACAACACCGTGTCGCGTGGCAACGATCATCCTGACATGATCGTCACCACCCAGACCCTGTTTGAGAAGTACGAGTCGCTGCTTCAGCCGCAACTCCGTTACACCGACACCAAGACGGCTGACAGCGGGTTCCAGAACCTTCTGTTCAAGGCTGCTCCTGTTGTGTATGACGATGCCTGCACTTCGGGCACCGTGTACTTCCTGAACAGCAAGTACCTGACCCTTGTTGGCCATTCGGGCAAGTGGTTCTCGCAGACCGATTTCGTTCGGCCTGAGAACCTTGATGCGCGTTACGCCATCATCATGTGCTACGGCAACCTGACCTGCCGTAACCGTGAGCGTCAAGGCAAGTTGACGGGCCGCACGGCCTGATGACGGTTCGGGGCGGGGGGTTTATGCTCCCCGCCCCACTACCGTTAGAACGCTCCCTCTAGGTTATGAGCGGAGTTCCAGCATTTTCTTATTACGGTGTACCTGCGACACGGCATTCTCGTCAGGCACATATGGATGGTGCCCGTCTAGCGGCTGCTAGCGGGCCTTATGTTGGTCGTGGCAACAAGTGTGCGGGCAACGACGATACTTGTGAGGGTCGTCGTGCTATGGGTACTAATTATTGTTATGGTCATGCACGGTCGTTGGGGCTGATTAAGGTGAAGGAGGCCGCCGATGGCGATGGCTCGTCTGACGCTGAGTGATATTCGCAGCAAGATCAGGGAGATGGCGGACGTTTCGTCCGCCGATGTTTCTGATGGCCTGTTGAATCTTTTTGTGCGTGACGGGTACAACCGTGTGGTGGATTTGGAACGGCGTTGGCCGTTTCTTGAAGTGTCGTTTAGTTTCAATACTGTTGCTGGCCAGATTGCTTATACGATTGATGATTACACGGATGATGACATCCGTGAGATTGTCAGCATTGTTGACCCGAATCATGTGCGTCTAGAGTTTTTGTCGTATGAGTTGGCGGAGGAAACGTTTTCTACGTCGGATGTGGCATCTGGCCGTCCAATGTTTGTTGCGTATTGGGCTGGGCAGATTCATATTTTCCCGCAGCCTGACGGCAATTATCCGTTGAATGTGCGTGCGTATCGTGAACCTGAGGATTGGATCACTAGCGGTTCACAACCTGATGGGCCTGAGGCTTTGGATTTGGCTTTGGTTGATTATGGTGTATCGCGTGTGTATAAGATGCAGGAAGCGTTTGGTGCGGCGCAGGAGTTTGAACGGTCGTTTAATGATACGGTTTCGTTTATGCGTCGGGATGTGATGCGTCCCGAAGCGTATGCTCCTATCAAGTTGTCGTCGGGTGGTTCCACTAATATTTGGGGACGTTACCCGAGGTTCTGATGTCTAGCACCCAGTTCGCTGTTGACGATTTTACTGGCGGGTTAAACCTGCGTGCAGATGTGTTCAACCTTGCAGGTAATGAATCGCCTGACATGTTGAATGTTGACATTGATCCGCGTGGCGGTGTGAAGGTTCGAAATGGTTCTTGCCGTTTTAATGATACCGCTATTGGCGGTATTGCTTCTGGCGCGTGGACTGCTAACCGAATGTTTTTTTGGAATAAGATCAGTCAGCAATTAATGTTGGCTGCTAGCGATAAAGTGTTTTATGCGACGGCAGATAATTTCACGGATACTGGTTTGACCACTACTGCCGAGTTTGGGGCCGAGTTCGCGGAGTGGATTGGTGATCAACCGTTCTTGTATGTGTCGGCTGGCTATGCCACCCAGACACGGAAGTGGGATGGGACGACGATGACCGCGTTGAACGCGAGCGGGTCTGGTGCTTGGCAGGATGATTTGTTGTCGCCGTCTGGCACTCATGCTCCGAAGGCGGAGCATGTTGCTTCTCATATTGACCGTATGTGGGTTGCGAACACACAGGAAGATTCGGTTAATTATCCTGACAGGGTGCGTTGGTCGCATCCGTTGTTTCCTGAGTCGTGGCGTGAACAGGATTATGTTGATGTTGTTGGTGGTGGCGAGGGTGTGACTGCGATTGTTCCGTTTGCGGAACATATGCTGGTGTTTAAACCGCGTGCTGTGTTCGCTATTTACGGGTACAACGAGGCTACGTTTCAGGTTGTTCCTGTCACTCAGGAGTTGGGTGCGTTCAGTTCGCAATGTGTGTCTGCGTCTGAGCAGGCGGTGTTTTTCTTTTCGTGGCCTGATGGTTTGTTTATGTATAACGGGTCGTCAATTAAAGATTTGTTTGCCAACCTACGACCGTTGGTCGATGTTGGCGAGATCAACAAGAATGCTTTGGAAACGGTGCATGTTAATTGGTGTAAACGTAAAGTGTTTCTTAGTTTGCCTGTTGGTATTACCCCTGATTTCTTTGAGGATTATGATGACACCAGCGCAGATGGTGTCACTTATGATGATTCGGAATTAAAGTATGACGGGTTTACTCGTCCTCCGAATGCAACTGTGTCGTTTGTGTATGATCCGACGATTGATGCGTGGAGTCGTTACCGTACCGCTGATGGTTACGCAATGGTTGCTTGTACGGACTATGTGTTGCCGACTGGTATTACGAACGGTGTGTTCGCCCACCCCAGTTATGCGTATGTGAACAGGTTCGAACCAGATTTCTATACTGATTGTATCGAAGGTGTACCCGACGAATATGATTCGTATTACACAACGTCGTGGCAGGATGCGAAGCAGATGCAACGACGCAAGTTTTGGCGTTCACCTGAACTGGTAGTGAATCAGGTACGTCAAGGTTACACGTTGGATGTGGATGTGTTCCATGATTGGAACCGTATCGCCCCCGACAGATCGTTCACGGTTGAATTGGTTGAACAGATTTCTGGTCAGGTTGACGATATTGAATCATGGTATCCAGCGTTTGGTTCGTCCACAATTAAAGGTTCTAGTTTGGGTAACTGTCGTGCTGTCCAGTTGAGGTTCCGTGGGCAAGGCGGCCATGATTGGGGTGTGAACTCTGTTATTTTCCGTTATTCACCTAGGGCGGTGCGTACCTGATGGATGCTGCGGGACGTAAATGGACTAATCCTAGTACCGTCGCATTGAATGGACCTGATGGTCGTCCTGTGAATGTGGCGTTTAATTCGTTGACAGAGTATTTCAACAGGGCTATTGGTGTGTGGCGAAAGTTTACTGGAACTACGGACGGAGTTGGGGAGTTGTCGGTGGCGCATGGCGCACCGTTCACCCCCAGCGCGGTGTTAATTACTGAAACTTTTGAGGGTTCAGGAACACACACTCAGGGTTCTTTCCACATTGATTCTGTGGATAAAGATAACGTGAACATACACTTTTTGGTGTCAACCAGCGGCAACAATAGGGCTAACACGTTGGTTGGGTTCTATATGTTGTGTCTGCCGTAGAACGAAATAGGGTATTGTGATGGTGGATTTTAATTACGACGAATCAGGTTTGATGATGCAAGAGTCGGCTGCTCGCCGTCGTCGTCGTGATGCGTTCGCACAGAACCAGTTGCAGCAATCCAATTTGCAACGCCAAACGGAACGCCAGTTGCGTGACACTTCACAGGCGTACCGTAAGGCTGCGTCACCTCAGATCACTAGTTATACGGGCCGTGGTTTGGGCAGGTCAGGTTTGTTTAATCAAGCGATGCAAGATTTTGTGTCGCAACGTCAACAGCAGTTGGGTGATATTTATGCGGGTGCCGCATCTGGGGAGGCGGCCCTACAGTTGCAGGAACAGCAGGCCGCACAGGCGTTACAGGACGAGTTGGATCGTATTGCCGCGTTACGTCAGAACCAGATTTTGGCTGACGCTATGGCTATTAAAGAGTTTGCGCCGATGACGGGATTGTTCTCGTAAGGAGTTTATTATGGTGACTAGGTTTGGTTTTTCTAGGAGTGTGAAACCTCGTAACCCGAATGAAGATTGGCGTTACGATACAACTACGACCACTAGCCCTAGTCAGTC
>Ga0181595_10001230_pt1 | contig 28051 bp, 24 predicted proteins | sample 041ome_7_FD_145604 | JGI IMG/M metagenome (GOLD analysis project Ga0181595, IMG submission 145604) | Coastal salt marsh microbial communities from the Groves Creek Marsh, Skidaway Island, Georgia - 041401AS metaG (spades assembly) | ecosystem: Environmental > Aquatic > Marine > Intertidal zone...
GCTTTATGTTGAATATGATTGCAGGGCTTATCGCCTATCAATTGAAGGACTCCAAGCCACAACTGAACATCACAAACGCGGAGTTTAATGCGATTACAGTCATGGCTCGTTAAACCGATCTCAGGTTAAATAAGAAATCCAGCGCTACCGAAGTATAGGATTTGCCCGGCTGCGGTCTGGCCAGCTCCAGCTCCTGCAGGCGTACCCCCAGGTTACGGATTTTTTGCAGGCAATCACGCTCGTTCATCTGTTACTCCGATCTTAAAATTGTTTCGCTTTTAATCTTATCGGCGCAATCACGGAAAACTTTAACCGGCAGCAGCACAGGTTGATGCTTTTTGTTACTATACCGGCAGATTGATTTGACCCTTAAGGCAATAGATGACGCAACTTGAGCAACAGCTGGCACTGGTGCCGGCACAACTTGGCCCACAACTCGATACTGCATTAGTAACCGGCATTTTAGCGCAGCCGATTTTGCCTGCTGCTTTTATTGGTCAGGACCGCGCCCGTACCGCCCTGGAATTTGCGATTGGTATGGATATGCCGGGCTACAACCTCTATGTAATGGGGGAGCCGGCATTGGGACGATTTACGTTGGTGCAGGAAATTTTGCAGTTGGCCGCCAGTGAAAAAGCTACCCCGGAAGAATGGTGTTACCTGAATAATTTTGACGATGAGCGGGTGCCGAACACGCTACGCTTATTGCCGGGTGAAGGGCGCGTGCTGGTTAAGAAGTTGGAGGCCCTGATTGATGACTTGCTGGATACCTTTCCGGCAGCCTTTGATAACCCGGGCTATCAACGAAAGAAGAAAGCGATTCACCGCGCCTTTGATGAGCGCTATGAGCAGGCGATCGAGCAGGTAGAGAAGAAAGCGCTGGAAAAGCAGGTGGTGCTTTACGAAGAAAACGGTGCGGTAAGCTTTTCACCGATCATTGACGGCAAACCCTTGGATGATCAGGAGTTTTCAAAGTTAACCGAAGAGCAGCGTCAGTATTTCTATGACTTGGTATCAGAGCTAGAAACCATTCTCAATGAGCAGCTGCTGGAATTACCGCAGTGGAAACGTGAATTATCCGAAAATCTGCGGGCCTTGCGAAAAGATACCATCGAGCAGGCGATTAAGCCAATGCTGAAAAAATTAGAGCACCACTATAATGCGGAATTAGGGGTGTTAAAGTATCTGCGCGAAATGCGTCCGGAACTGGTTAAGGCCGTGATGGAGTTGTTACCGGACGAATCTGAGGCTGATAAAAACGATAAAGGTGAAGAGCCGGTTAGCCGTGAAATCTTTATTGAAGAGTTTGTGCCTAATGTGCTGGTACACCATGAAACGATGTCGGGTGCGCCGATCATTTTTGAACCTAACCCCAGTTATGGCAATTTGTTTGGCCGGGTTGAATACAGTTCAGCCGGCGGTTCACTCTATACCAACTATCGGATGATCCGTCCCGGCGCTTTGCATAAAGCCAATGGCGGTTATCTGATCCTGGATGCGGATCGGTTATTGAGCCAGCCGGCAGTTTGGGATGCGCTGAAACTGGCGCTAAAGGCGGGTGAAGTGGTGATTGATACGCTCAGTGACCATGCCGTCACTAACTCTACTATTATCACACCTCGGGCTATTCCGTTAAACGTAAAAGTTGTATTGCTGGGATCGCGCGATCTTTACTATCTGGTGCAGGATTTTGATGAAGAGTTCAACGAGTTGTTTCGGGTATTGGCGGATTTTGAACACTATTTACCCTTTTTACCGCAAACCCTGACCGATATGACGGCGCAAATTCAGCTGCAATTGCAGGAAATGGGCTTACAAAAGTTGAGCGGCTGTGGTTTGCAACAGCTACTGCTATTCAGCTTTCGTCAGGCAGAGCATCAACGCAAATTATCAGCGCGCTTTGCTGATGTGTTGGAGTTGGTGCGTGAGGCCTGTTTTTATGCCAGACAGCAGCAAGCCGATGAACTGACCAGTGCGCATGTCCGTCAAGCCTTGGCAGGCAAAAAATATCGTACCGGCCGGATCAGTGAAGCCTTTTTAGAGGATATTCAGGAAGGTCATATTCTTATTGATACCGATGGATTGGCAGTGGGGAAAATTAACGGTCTGACAGTGTTGGAAATTGGCGATACGGCTTTTGGTACGCCGGCACGGATCAGCGCCACCGTATTCGCCGGCTCCAGCGGGGTCATCGATATTGAACGTGAAGTGGAGCTGGGTAAAGCGATCCACTCGAAAGGGGTGCTGTTATTAACCGGTTATTTAGGGGCGAAATATGCCCGTGATTTCCCGCTGACGTTAAGCGCGAATATCGCGATGGAACAATCTTATGGCCATATTGATGGCGACAGCGCCTCATTGGCCGAAGTGTGCGCCCTGATCTCGGCGATTACCGAAATTCCAATTAAGCAAAGCCTGGCGGTAACCGGCTCGATTAACCAATATGGTCAGGTACAGGCAATAGGCGGCGTGAATGAAAAAATTGAAGGCTACTTCCGGCTTTGTCAGTCGCGTGGTCTGACTGGTGAGCAAGGGGTGATTATTCCGGCTAGCAATCAGTTGAATCTGGTGTTGGATCAGGATGTGGTGACTGCGGTTGCCGCCGGGCAGTTCCATATTTACACCGTCAAAACCGTGGATCAGGCGTTGGAGCTGTTAACCGGTGAAGTCGCCGGTGAGCGGAATAGCCGTAGTCAGTATCCGAAAAAGTCAGTTAATGGCCGGGCGTTGTTGCGTTTGGCGGAGATTGCCGAGCTGGTAAACGGCAGCGTTGAAGAATAGCTTACCCGACAAAGCCTCGGAGTAGTTGCGAAAGTACAAATGAAGCTGCATCAAGCAGCTTCATTTATTCATGATATTGTCGTAGCTGTTTAACTTGCATGGAAATTATAGCACCGTTGTTAACGCTTTAAACGCCAGTGGCGGAACAGGGCGAAAACCAGTAGCAAAGTACTCAAGCTGAATAACGGTAGATTTCCCAACTTACTGTAGAGCGTCTTAGCCTGCGTCAATTGCAGGGTGTCGCTTAGCACCGCTTCAGTAAACTGTGGTGCGCGCTCTCTGATGCGGCCATCGGCATCAATGGTGGCGGTAATGCCGTTATTAGTAGCGCGCAACAGTGGCAAACCGAACTCCAGCGCCCGCATCCGGGCGATTTGCAAGTGCTGGTGTGGGCCGATACTGTCGCCGAACCAGGCATCATTACTCACCGTTAGCAATAGCTGGGTTTCGCCGGTCAGATTGGCGCGGATTTGTGATGGGAAGGCGATCTCAAAACAAATTGCTGGCAATAACTGAATGCCATTGGCTTGCAGGTTTGGCTGCACATAACTGCCGCGGTTAAAAGAACTCATCGGCAAATCAAAGATCGGCGCTAATTGCCGTAAAAAGCTTTCAAAGGGTACAAACTCGCCAATGGGGAGCAAATGATGTTTACTAAAGCGGTTTGCATGACCATGAAAGTAATGGCCACTATCGGCATCCGGCGTTTGTTTACCCAGCACGATTAAATTGTTCCAGGCTTCCTGGGTACGCAGGTTGTAGTCGATTATGCCGGTAATGATGGCGGTATCACTATAAAATGCAGATTTATCAAGATTTTCCAGAAAATCATCTGCTAGCGGCTCAATGCGGGGCACCGCGGCCTCCGGCCAAATCACCAACTGATGTGAACTCAGGTGTGGCCGGGTCAGATCCAAATATTTCAACATGGTCGGCCATTCTTGTTCCGGTACCCAGCGAAGTTCCTGCTGCACATTACCTTGTACCAGTAATACACTTAGCTGCTGGTTACCGTACTGCCAGCCTTTGACGGCACTGAGCCAGGGGGCAGCAAACAGTAAAATGGCGCTGAGCAGTAAAGGCACGAGTCGGTTGAGCTTGGACGCCGGCGCCAATACATTCGCGATACTGGCCGCCACCCAGATTAGGATGGCGCTGATACCAATTTCACCGATTAAAGGTGCATAGTGTCGTAGCCAGGAATCGGTTTGACTATAACCAAGTGATAACCAGGGGAAGCCGGTGAGCAAGAAACTACGCAGCCACTCGCTAAAGGTCCAACTGGCCAGCAGTAGCAGGGGCAAGGGTAAGCTTCCGAGTAAACGACGGCTCAACCAGGCAGCCAAAGCCGGGAACAATGCCAGATAAGACACCAGCAGGGCCATCAACCCCAGGCTGGCGATTAAGGGTAAGCCTCCGAATTGGTCGATGCTGACATGAACCCAGCTAATGCCGAGTCCGAACCAGCCGAGACCATAACAAAAACCATACCAGGCCGCTTGACGCGGGCTTGGACTGTTGGCAATAGCAAGGCTCAACCCGACCAGTGTTAAGAAAGGTAGCCACCACAAGGTATAGGGCGCAAATGCCAGAGTATTAAGTAACCCTAGTACCACCAGTATCGCGCCCTGCAGCCAGGGGTTTAAGTTCAGGCGCAGTATCTTCAGTTTCCTTCTGCTTCCGACTCGGCCGCGCGCACCACCTGTAATTGCATCAGTCGCCGGCTATTTGCTTTGCTGACTTTAAAAGTCAGGTTGCCAAGCGTAATGCTCTCGCCGCGGGTCGGCATATGGCCAAAGGCATGCAACACTATACCGCCAATGGTATCGGCATCTTCTTCATCGAACTGCGTGCCAAAGGTTTCGTTAAATTCATCCAGCGGAGTTAAGGCACTGACCTGAAAAACCCGTGACGCCATTTTCTTGATATCGTTCTCTTCTTCATCGTCGTGTTCATCTTCAATCTCACCAACGATTTGTTCCAGGATATCTTCAATCGTCAATAAGCCGGAAACACCACCATATTCGTCCACCACTATCGCCATATGATAGCGTTTTTGCCGGAACTCGCGCAGTAGTGCATCCACCCGCTTACTCTCCGGAATAATTACCGCAGGCCGCACTAAATCTCGCCACTGCCAGTCTGCGCTATTCGGATCCAGCGCATATTGCAGCAGATCTTTAACGATCAAAATGCCTTCAATATGATCTTTGTCTTCGTTGACGACCGGATAACGGCTATGATTATTTTCTAACAGGATGGGCAATAACTCTGCCAGCGGTTGCTCGATGTCCAGGGTAGCCATTTGCGAGCGCGGGATCATAATGTCTCTGGCGCGCATCGTTGACACGTCCAGCACGCCTTGCAGCATATTTTTGGTATCAGTATCTATTAGCTCGCGGATGGCAGCTTCACTGATAATATCTTCCAGATCAGAAATATCCTGAGGCTCTGCGCTGAAAATACTGGCGATACGTTCTAACCAGCTACGCGGCGCAGAACCGCGACTAGAGTGGGGATTGTCGTCACTCATTAGTGAACTTTAACTCCGTAAAGAATTGAACATCGGATGTGCTCTGCCAAGATCAGATATCATCCAGTAAATAAGGGTTGCTGATGCCAAGCTGTTGCAGGATTTGAATTTCCTCTGCTTCCATCTGTTCAGCATCAGCGTCATTTATATGGTCAAATCCCAATAAATGCAAGCAGCCGTGCACGACCATATGTGCCCAATGTGCAGCTAATGGCTTATTTTGCTCAGCGGCTTCAGCATGGACCACGCCGGCACAAATCACCAAGTCACCCAGTAATGGCAGCTCTATGCCCGGTGGACACTGAAAGGGAAAACTCAAGACATTAGTGGCTTTGTCTTTGCCACGGTATTGCAGATTAAGTTGCTGACTTTCCTGCTCATCGACGATCCGGATAGTGACTTCAGCTTCATCCTGAAACGGCAGAATAGCCGCTTGCAGCCAGCGTTGAAATTGTGTGACGTCAGGCAGATCACTGGCACTGCTGGCCAGTTGCAAATCCAGGATGATGCTCATCGCCGACTCCCGTTCCGGGTTGGCTCATCGGTTTTTGGATGGGCCGCTTCGTAGGCCTCATAGGCCATCACAATACGTTGTACTATCGGGTGGCGTACCACATCTTTGGCATTAAAGAAGTTAAAACTGATTTCCGGCACCGCACTAAGCACATCAATGGCATGCTTTAAGCCTGAGTATTGGCCGCGCGGCAAGTCGACCTGGGTCACATCGCCGGTAATGACTGCTTTGGCACTAAAACCGATCCGCGTTAAAAACATTTTCATCTGTTCGATGGTGGTGTTTTGACTTTCATCCAGAATAATAAAGGCATCATTCAGGGTGCGGCCGCGCATATAGGCCAGCGGCGCAATCTCAATCACGCCACGTTCCAGATACTTTTCAACTTTTTCAAAACCCAGCATTTCAAACAGCGCATCGTACAGCGGGCGTAAATAGGGGTCGACTTTCTGCGCCAGGTCACCGGGTAAAAAACCCAGTTTTTCGCCCGCTTCAACCGCCGGGCGGGTTAACACTATGCGTTTGACCTGACCACTCTCCAGCGCATCCACCGCACAGGCGACTGCCAGGTAGGTTTTACCGGTACCCGCCGGGCCTATGCCAAAGCTGACGTCATGCTGCAATACGTTGGCAACATAAGCCGCCTGATTAGGGTTACGGGGTTTGATCAAGCCTTTTTTGGTTTTTAACGCGAATTCGCGCTGCGTGCCTTCCTGCCCCTGATACTGAATATCAAAGTGTTCGCTAATCGTCAGGTGTACTTGCTCCGGACTAATAGCTTGCGGCTGTTGCTGGGCATTTAGCGTTAATTGATAGAGTTCACGAATAATCAGTGCGGCAGCGTCAATGTTGGGCTCAGGTCCTTCAATCCGGACCAGATTGGCGCGGTGACTGATTTGCACCAGTAACCGGCGTTCCAGGTGCTGCAGGTTGTCGTCGTAAGGACCACAGAGTAGGGTGAGCCGCCGGTGGTCGGCAGGCTCAAGTTGTAATTCAATACTGCTACTGTCGCTATTCAAACTGGCTCTCTCTGTAGACTCAGGCAATCATCTTAGGGAACATAAGCTGTCACACCCAGCTCGTCTGTTTTTGGCTGTCGTGCCAGAATTTGCGCCGGTGCGGTCTGGCGGCGCAGGCCCATCTCCTGCTCGGTACGCAACAAGGTGCCACGCAGTGAGTTGCTAAATACATCGGTAATCAGCACGTCAACAAACTGACCAATCATCTGTGGCGAACCTTCGAAGTTAACGACTCTGTTGTTCTCAGTGCGACCGGTCAACTCCATAATATTTTTCTTCGATGGGCCTTCCACCAGAATACGTTGCTCGGTGCCTAACATACCCCGGGCAATTTTCAGGGCTTGCTGGTTAATGCGATCTTGCAGGATATACAGCCGCTGTTTTTTGGTGTCTTCGCTAACATCATCCGGTAAATCGGCGGCAGGGGTGCCGGGACGGGCGCTATAGATAAAACTAAAGCTCATGTCGAAACCAATTGCCTGGATCAAATCCATCGTCGCCTGGAAATCTTCATCGGTTTCACCCGGGAAGCCGATAATAAAATCCGATGACATACTTAAATTCGGACGAATTTTCTTCAACTTACGGATCTGGGCTTTATATTCCAGTGCGGTGTGACCGCGTTTCATCAGGTTTAACACCCGATCGGAACCTGATTGTACCGGCAAATGTAAATGGTCGACCAACTCCGGCACATCGCGATACACCTCAATAATATCGTCGGTAAATTCCACCGGATGCGAGGTGGTATAACGAATACGGTCAATACCGTCGATGGCGGCAACCAAGCGCAGTAATTCGGAGAAATGACAAATACCGCCATCATGGGTGGCACCACGATAGGCATTAACGTTCTGCCCCAGCAGGTTGACTTCACGTACTCCTTGTTGGGCCAGTTGGGCAATTTCAAATAACACATCATCCAGTGGCCGGCTGACTTCTTCACCACGGGTATAGGGCACCACGCAGAAGGTACAGTATTTCGAGCAGCCTTCCATAATGGAGACAAAAGCAGTCGGACCTTCGGCCTTTGGCTCTGGCAGACGGTCAAATTTCTCGATTTCCGGGAAGGAAACATCGACCACAGGCGAACGATCACCGCGCACGGCATTGATCATCTCTGGCAGGCGGTGCAGGGTTTGCGGGCCAAATACGATATCGACAAAGGGCGCCCGCTCACGGATGGCGCTACCTTCCTGTGATGCCACGCAGCCGCCGACACCGATAATCAGCTCCGGATTCTTCTCTTTCAGTGGCCGCCAACGCCCCAACTGATGAAACACCTTTTCCTGAGCCTTTTCACGAATCGAACAGGTATTCAGCAAGATCACATCAGCTTCTTCTGCCTCTTCGGTCAGCGTGTAGCCATGTGTGGCATCCAGCAGGTCTGCCATTTTCGATGAATCGTATTCGTTCATCTGGCAGCCCCAGGTTTTAATATGCAGCTTCTTACCCATTATTCTTGCCTGTGTTGTCGCCTGTAAAAAAGGGAACGTATTTTAGCCTGTCTTATCACGCAGTACCAGAGCAGTGCACGAAAGTATTCCATTCAGAGTAAGCGCTGCCGTGTCGTAATATAACCGGCGTAGAAAATCACCAGCACCCCGGCAACCCAGCTCATGGTGATGGGCTCCTGCCAGAACAGGTAACCAAAGGCGCCGGCAAAGATCACACTGCTATAAGTCCACATGCCAATATCACTGGCCGGTGCTATGGCATAGGCGCGGGTCATCGCCAGTTGCCCAATGGCCGCCAGTACACCCATACCCAAAAACGCCAGCCAGACGCCGCTGTTAAGTGGTTGCCAGTAAAAGGGCACGGGGATTGCTGACAGTACTGCAGTGAGCAGAGAAAAATAAAACACAATGCGTACCGCCGGTTCGGTATCAGACATATAGCGAATAGTGGTTTTGGTCACAGCGACCAGAATGGCTGAGGCCAGAGCCACCAATAAAATGATATTCAGGTTGGGGTCTGGGGTAGGCAGCGCCAGCACCACGCCGGCAAAACCAAGCACAATACCGGCCAGCGTGATGCGCGACGGTCGCTCTTTTAGCCAGAAGCGGGCGATAATTGGCACCACAAAAGGCGACAGTAATAACACCAACATACCTTGTGCCAGTGGCAAGCGGGCCAGCACATAGAAAAAACAGTACATTGAAATAATGCCGGTTAGTGCCCGGCTGGCGTGCAGATACCAACGCTTTGTTTTCAGCAGGCTAAAACCGTGTTTAAACAAAAACGGCAGCATCAGCAGCAACGCAAAGAAATTACGGAAGAACACCACCTGAGCTTCAGTGGCGGTCGCGCTGGTAAATTTGACGATAGCGCCAATGCCGGCAAAGCAAGCTTCAGCCAGTAATAACAGCAGGGCGCCTTTAACGAGATGCGGAGTCATGTGGAGTCCGGAATGATCAGGGCCCGCTATTATAAAACGATTGTCAGCAAAAAGCTTAAGGCTGCGGCAACCGGTGACTTATAGCTGCCAGTTGTCATTATCGCGGTTTGACGTAGGCGCAAATTGCTCTGATTGTAATAACGCCAGCAGCTCAGCCGCCGGTAAGGGTTTGCTGAATAAGAATCCCTGAATTAAATAACAGTCGCGTTTATTAAAGAACGCCAGTTGTTGCTCAGTTTCTACCCCTTCCGCAACGCAATACATGCCAAGGCTGCCGGCCATACCCAGCATGGCATCGATAATGGTCTCATCATTATGGTCAATGCCAATATCCTGCACAAAACTTCGGTCAATTTTGATAGCGTCCAACGGTAACTCTTTTAAATATTTCAAAGACGAATATCCGGTACCAAAGTCATCCAGTGCCAGTTTAATGCCGGCATCGCTCAATGCTTGCATAGTACGAATCGCGCTTTGTTGATCACGCATTAGCGCACTTTCGGTAATTTCAAAGCGTAAGGCGACAGTCGGCAGCTGATACTTATCTAACAAAGCCAACACGCTTTCTGCTAACGCGGGTTGTTCTAAATGCTGGGTCGTCAGGTTAACTGACAGGTACAGGTTCATGCCAGCCTTACGCCATTGCTGCATATCGTAGAGGGCGCGTTCCAGCAGCTGTTGCGTCATCTCGACAATCAACCGTAATTCTTCGGCCAGCGGGATAAATTCCGCCGGGGATATCATACCGTCGCTGCTTTGCCAGCGTAATAGTACCTCGACCCCGACAATACTTTGTTCGCGACTGTCGATAATCGGCTGGTAGTAGTTGATAAACTCCTGGTGCTGTATCGCCTTGCGTAAGCGGGTTTCTCTGGCCAGCTGCATATGAGCTTTTTCATTCATCTCTTTGATAAAGAACTGGAAGTTATTACGGCCGGCTTCTTTAGCATGGTACATAGCGACATCGGCGTGTTTCATTAACTCGGTGCCGTTTATGGCATCGTCCGGGTAGATCGCAATGCCGATACTGGGCGAAACCGCAACGCTGTCGGAGCCTAACTGCATTGGCTCGCTAATAGTGGCGAGCATCTTTCGCGCCACATGGCTGATATTGTCGTTATTCTTATAGCCTTCGAGTAAAACAACGAACTCATCACCACCCAGCCGTGCTACTGTATCACTGTCCCGTAACGTCAGTTTTAAGCGTCTGGCGACTTCTTTCAGCATCAGATCGCCAATGTCATGCCCCAGTGAATCATTGATATGCTTAAATTTATCCAGATCGATAAAGCAAAGCGCCAGCGAGCGCTTTTCCCGTTTGGCTTTTTCAATACCATGTAAGATCCGGTCCATTAGCAAGGCGCGGTTTGGTAAGCCGGTCAGCGCATCATAATTTGCCAGATAACGCAGCTCATCTTCTGCTTCTTTTTGCGCAGTAATGTCAGTGAATACCAGCACATAAAAGCTGACACCTTGCTCACCGACGGCGCTGACATTAATCAGCGTTGGCCGTTCGCGGCCATCCGGTGTGATCACTTGCTCTTCGCCCTGCCAATGATCGCCTTTGGCCATGGTTTTCAGCAGTTGGGTGTAGAAGCGGCGTCTTACCAGGCTAATCCCCAGGTGATGTACCCGCGGGCTGTCTAAATAGGGTTCTATGCCACCAAAAGCCTGACAAAAGGACTGGTTAGCGGCCAGGACCCGTTGCCGGGTATCCAGAATAACCACCAAGTCTCGTGTCTGCTGAAAGGCTTCGCCAAATAAGCGTGCTTTTTCTTCATTGGCTTTGGTTTCGGTAATATTGCTATAGGTACCGAGCAGCTTCAGTGCTTGTTGCTCCGTGCTAAACTCTGTCACCCGGCCGCGGTCGCGGAACCAGAGCCAGCGCCCATCCTGGTGTCGCATCCGGTAGGTGATATCCAACATTTGTCCGGGCTGTTCCATGACTTTCTGCCATTGCAGCTCAAAGTTTGCGATATCGTCTGGATGAATTAACGAACAATGCTGCTGGTAGGTAATACGCTGCATCAGCTCCGAGGTGCCCAACATCCGGGGTAAGCGGCTGGACTCCAACGTATTGCTGCTAGCCTGCCACTCAAAGGCGCCGCTGTTAACTGAGGATAATGCCTGGTTTAGCCGCTGCTCGCTAATGCTGACCTGTTGATGAGCCTGCTGCAGCACCGCGTGTTGCTGCCTGCGGCGGCGTAAGAACCAGGCGAGTAACAGGGCGCTCAAAACAGTGTAAATGAGTAAAGCCGGTACACTGCGCCAGAGCGGCGGTTGAATGGTCAGGTACAGGCTGGCGGGTTCACTTTGCGCGCCGGTAAGGGGTGAGATTGCCACCACATTAAACTGATAGCGGCCTGGCGATAGTTGCGGAAATAATACCTGGCTGTCCGATTGCTCCGGGTAACTGTTTTGTGATTGCCCATTTAACCAATAGCGATACCGCAGCTTATGGTTTTGATGAAAACTCATGGCGCTGAAATTGATCCGCAGGCCGGTATCTTTGGCACTGAGGTTGAAAACCCGGTTATTCAGGTAACCATGTAACTCTTGCTGCGCCCCTGCCAGCACCGCAAAGTCGGTAATAACAACCCGTAACGGTGGTTGCTTGCGCTGTAGCCGGCTGGTGTCGACTAATACCACGCCCTGCTTGCTGCCAAAGGCCAGTCTGCCGTCCGTTAACTGCGTTACGGCCTGTGGGTTAAAGTCATCAAAGCCCAAGCCATCGGCCCGGTTGAAATACTCCACTTGCAAGTCAGCAATTTTGACCCGAGCCAGCCCTTGCCGGGAAGAAAACCAAAGATCACCGAAAGGATCCGTAATCAGTGCCAGAATTTCATCGCTACGTAGCTTGTTCTGAACGGATAAGTGGTACCGCTGCTCCAGTGTTTGCGGATCGAAAGCAAAGAGCCCTGCACCTTTAATCCCAAGCCAGAGTAAGCCAGACGGTGCCAGGTGCATCACGGTCGCATACCGATTGAGCTGTGGCTGATAATCCGGGTGCTGATAAATCAGCTCGACCTGCTCCCCGGCAGGCGTATAACGCCAGAGCTGATCAGCGGTACTTAGCAACAGGCTTTCGCCATTATCGGCGCTACCAAGAAAGTCGCCAAAAAAGTCCATCGGTAACGTCTGGGTTAGCTGGCTAAGTTCCTGAAGTTTACCTTGCTCAGGCCAGTAGCGGTAGAGCTGCTTACGCTGCACAAAGAGTAGCGATTGTTGAAACTGCACTAAGGAATGCGCACCACGACCTAAAATATCCTGTATTTCAGCCGGCAACGGCAGTAACTCACCGCTGCGGCTGTTCAGCCCCTGGATCCCTTCGGCTGTTTCCAGCCATAAGATATCGTTCAGCGCTATCACGCGGCGCACTCTGCCCTGATGCAGATTGCGTGACGGATCCGGGTTCGCCAACAAAGGGGTGACTGTGCCGGTATCCGGATGCAACTGGTTTAAACCATTCTCAGTTCCCAGCCACAGTGTGTTGGCCGTACTGAGCAGGCTATTTACACTGTCATGACTCAAAACGTAGCCATTGCGGCTCGACCAGCTGGCGAAAGCTTCGGTTTGTGGGTGCCAGTAGTAAGCCCCGTCACTGCGATTGCCAAGCCAGAAGCCGCCATTATTATCGGTTGCCACATTGATAATAGTATTGTCGCTGACCGTCTGATTACTGGTACTAAAGCACAAGAACAGTTGGGGTGCTTGCATCCCGGCTTGGTAGCGATAGAGTCCCTGATCGGTGGCGATATAGAGTTCGTCTAGCTGTTGGCGTAGTTGCCAGATATTGCGCTCTGCAAAAACGGTTTGTGCCTGGTAAGGCGTGCCATGCTGCAGAAAGCGTTGCAAAGCCTGACGTTCGATCGCATATAAACCACTGACGGTGCCAATATACAGATGCGTGTCTGTCATTAGTAAATTCTTAGTATGCTGTTGTTCTGCGCTCGGTGCTGTGATCTCGGCTGGCAAATGCGGCAGATACTGGTGCACACCGCTGTTAAGATCGAGGTGAATAACACCATTAAAAGCTGCGATAAACAGCTGTTGCTGCTGCAGCATTAAATGCCGGATCCAGCCCGCAGGGTAGCCCAGCGTCTCTAAGTCGAAAATTTTTGTCAGATTTTTATCGCTGATCTTTAGTCGATAGATAGCTTGATTGACGACAAACAGCAGATGATCGGGATCCTGTTCAATCAAGGTCAAAATAGTCGATTCAATCGGATGGCCGGGTTCACGCGGTGCGGCAACAAATAATTCAAAGGTGCCGGCCTCGGCATTGTAAAGGTAGAGCCCGGTATGATTGGCACTTAGCCAGAGTCGGCCCAGCGAGTCTTCTAAAATATCATTAAAGGCAATTTCAGACAGGCGATGCGTTTGCGCATGCAGCTCAGTGAGTTTATTGCCATCGAAGCGATTGATACCTCCGGCGGTCGCGATCCATAAAAAGCCGTGCCGATCGACTAATAAATCTTTAACGGTACGGTGCGACAAACCTTGCTCAGGCGTCAGCGGCAATAACGTTGTCTGCGCCTGCAGCGTTAAGGGGCTACAGCACAGTAATAGCAAGATGACGAACAATTTTACCACTGCACGATCCTATGACTGGTAGCTTAGCTTTTATCGTTGGTGCTACACCTTGTGATAAGGTATTGCAACATATACCGGCCGGGCGTGTTTTGTCCAGTCTGCTGTTAGGCGGCTCAGATAGAAGTGATGAGTAAAGTCAGCCCGGTCAGCAGAAACAGCTGGATATAAAGCTGGTAGTCGAGCAACTGCAGTAAGCGGCTAACATCTGCGGCTGTTGGTTCATAATGCTGCTGTATGCGGTGACGACGTACGGTACCGTGACCGTATTGTGCCGGCCCTCCGAGGCTGACTCTCAGGGTATGACTTAGCCGTCGTAATAACTGATGCTTGGCATAGCTAAAAGGTTCGCCATCGGCTCGAATCGTGGCTGCTGTTGCCCGGCGTTGCCCTTGCAGCCAGAACAAGGCCGCACCAAGCATATAAGCCGGAGCATTAAAAAAGGCGGCTAAGCGCGCAGCCGCTTGACCAAAATGCTGGTTAGGCGGCAGTTTTGTTGACCATTGCTGGCTGGCAACCTGGCTTAGCCGGCAAACTAATACCCCTGGCGCACCAGCAAGCAGATACCAGAAGATGATCGAGGTGAATTGCTGCTGGAACCGCAGGGCTAACGACTCTAGCAAGGCCTTAGCCAGCCCCATCGCAGACAATGCCTGAGTATCGCGCAGCAACACTAACTGCGCCTGACTGCGTGCCAGACTTAATTGTTGTTTATGCAGGCTATGGCTGACTTTTTGTGCCAGCTTGCGACAGGCTGGCCAGCTGAAACAGCACAGGATCACAATCGCATCCAGTAACAGTGGCCAGGCAGACATCAGGTAAAGCCCGTACCAGCAGCACAATGGCAGTGCCAGTACCAACAGTAAGGCCAGTAAACCGGATAGTCTTTGTTGCTTGGCTGGGCGGCTGAGGTCCGGGTGAACCTTCAGCGCCAGTTTACGACAAAATGCCGCAAAGAAACTCAGCGGATGATATGCCAAAGGCCAGGGCAGTAATAAACCCGTGACTAACGAAGCCAGTACCAAAGCCGCTGGATATAGCAGATATTCTGCCATCGCGGCTTACAGAGTCAAATCGCCAATGGCTGTCAGCAACTCTTGCACCATCGCAGAGCTGTTACGTGATGCTACCTCCAGGTAAGCCTCAAAGGATTCTGGTGATTCTTTTCCGGCGATGTCGCTAAGACTGCGGATCACTACAAAGGGCGTCTGTAGCATATAACAGCTTTGCGCAATAGCGGCACCCTCCATTTCTACGGCCAGCATGGCCGGAAATTGGCTGCGGGTTTTGGCAATCCGTTCCGGATCACACATAAAGCTGTCGCCGGTTGCGATTAAGCCTTTCTTGGTTTTACAAAATCCCAGCGCAGCGATACTTTGCTCGGCTGCTCTTACCAAAGCCGGATGAGCGAGAAAGGCGGGAGGCATTTGTGGTACCTGGCCCATTTCATAACCAAAGGCGGTGACGTCAACGTCGTGGTGTCTGACCTCAGTACTGATTACCACGTCACCGACACTCAGTTCCGGGTCGAAACCGCCGGCAGAGCCGGTATTGATGATGCAGTCTGGTTTAAATTGACAAATCATCAGAGTCGTTGCCACGGCTGCAGCAACTTTACCAATGCCTGATTGCACCAGCACAACCTGTTTCCCCGCCAGTTCGCCCAGCAAGAAGGTATAACCGCCCAGCTGTTCAGTGCGGCCATTGCTGATTTGTTGTTTTAAAAGAGCAACTTCTGGTTCCATTGCTCCGATAATACCGATTAATTGCATCAGTAAATCCAGTTCGATTGAAAAGCCGCATTGTATACCCAAACCGAGCGCCGATGCGAGCTGAAGCCAGCTGGCAGGCACAAAAAAACGGGGCCTTTCGACCCCGGTAGCAAGAATTTTACTGATGTAGCTGAATGGTTTCAGCGGCTTTACCTGAGGTTAAACGCCCGGTCTGATAATCGCGGATTGCCTGTTCGATTTCGCCAACCGTATTCATCACAAAGGGACCGTATTGTACTACCGGCTCGCCGATGGGTTTAGCAGCGAGCAAGAGCACCCGGCTGGCAGTAATAGCGGTTAACTCAACTGTACCACTGGTTTCCAATATAGCGGCGTGATGTTCTTTTACCTTGCTGCCTGCTACGCTAATCTCTCCGGCGAAGGGATAAAGTAACGCATTATGTCCGTCGGGTACCGGAATGCTCAGGCTTTTACCGGCTTCCAGCGTTAAATCGAAATACAGTGGCGCAGTGCTTAATCCCTGAATAGGGCCAGCCCATTGCTGCGTTGCTTGTTGTAACACGCCGGCGATAACTTTTGCGCTGATGCCAGGGGCAAGCTCTGCCACAGGGATCTGTTCGGGTGTGATATCGACATAGGCGGCCTCTTTCATTTTCTCTGCCGCTGGCAAGTTTAGCCAAAGTTGAAAACCGCGCATCAGGCCGGATTCCTGTTGTGGCATTTCGGAGTGAATAATACCGCGCCCTGCCGTCATCCACTGTACGCCGCCACTTTTCAGGTGACCTTTGTTACCCAGATGATCCTCATGCAGCATATGGCCATCCAACATATAAGTCACCGTTTCAAAACCACGATGCGGGTGTGCCGGAAAACCGGCGATATAGTCATTCGCCTGGTCAGAGCCGAAACAGTCCAGCATCAAAAAAGGATCAAGCCGCAGTTGCTGGCTTTGACCCAAGCTACGTTTAATCTTTACGCCGGCACCATCAGATACCGTCGCGGCGGCAATAAGTTGTTTAATTTTACGCATGGCATACTCCGGTTTAGGTCAGTTTTGTTATTTAAACCGATATTGATTCGAATGATAAGCGCAAAACTTGGCCAGATAAGTTCAAATTTATCGAATGTTCGAGCAAGCTTAAGTGATTCAGAGTTGGTTCAGCCGGGCATCTTACAATTATTCAGGTAATTGCAGCAGTAAAGCTGCTTTGAACAAGGAGTAGGATGATGAATAAATTACTGATCGCCACCACCACAGCATTGCTAATCGCAAGCTTACCGGCGAGTGCAGATATTCGCTGGGACTATATTGGTGCCGGTTATACCGATGCTGCCGGTGACGGGCCTTATGTTGAAGGATCTGTGAAGATTGCTCCGGCCTGGGTGTTACGGGCAGATTATAGCCGGCAGTCAGTTGGTCGTTTCGATTTTAATGTGATCGACGTTGGCGTCCGGTATTTAACGGGGTTTAAGCTGGATTTTTCACCACAAAGTCAAACCTATCTATTAGCTGGCCTGGATTCATATTCTGGCGATGCCGATGAAACCGGCGCCTATTTTGGTGCGGGTGTAAAGCATGCTTTAAGCCCGCAAGCCGAACTTTTCACTGAAGCGAGCTATCATACCATTGCCGATAATTATGGCAGTCTGGCGGGTGGTATTGCCTTCTACCTTAGCCCAGATTGGGCAGTACGCAGTAGTCTGGCTTTAAACAGTGGGGATACTAAGAACGAATTCCGCTTTGGTGTTTCCTACCAGTTTTAAATCTCCCTTAATCAAAACTGATGTCTGCCATTGTTAGACGTCAGTTTTTGTTACATTTTTATTCAGCAACAGTTGCGGCAAGGCATTGCAGTTGCTTGCTCAGGCTTCTAAGATACGCATTCTGCCACTCATGTTGGGAGTTTGTTAATGCTGGATGATTTTTTTATTCAAATAAGTACCGAGCCCGATAGCCTGAGCTTTGCGCAGACTATTGCTGTTATTGATCAGTACTACGATTTTACGCCGGTGGCGTTTCAAAATGGTGAACTGCAAAACCAGGCTGGTGAAAATACCGGTTCCTGCAAAATTCTGGCTTTTGCCCAATTACATCAGTTATCAGAAGCCCAAACGCTGCAACTTTTCGGCGAGTACTATCGCCAGGTGATGGATACGCCCAGCGGCACCGATCATCAGAATATCCGCAATTTCCAGCGCAGTGGCTGGGACGGGGTAAAGTTTAACGCTGCAGCACTGCACCTGAAAAATAATTAATTTTTAATCTGAGTGGCGAAGTGTTAACTGCTTGCTAAGCTGAAATAAGACTCAGTAGCAAGCAGGAAGCCTATGCGTATTAACCAACCCGTTACCCAGCAAGAACGCACCTTTAGCCCCGATGTTAAATTAATCTCCACCACCGATTTACGCGGCATGATTCAGCATTGCAATGATGACTTTGTGAAGATCAGTGGCTTCACCCGTGATGAGCTGATCGGTCAACCCCATGTTGCTGAAAGTGTAAATCAGCAGGTGGTCAATATTGCAGATTTATCAACGCAAAGTTTGCATCAAGCCGATGCATCTACAGCAACTACCCAACAAATGCAACGTATTGCACATGAGCTGCATGAGTTAGTTGTAAGATTTAAACGCCAATAACAAAAGGGCGGCAGCAATAACCTGAGCTATTGCTGCCGACACCAGCCGGTGATTACACCGTGATATTAATGTTCTGGCCAATATTCCCCACCGGCTGCGCCGCTGAGGTTTGCTCTACAGTTTGCATCGCACTTTGTACCAACATATTGGCCATTTGTGCTTGCTGATCCTGTTGTTTCTTAGCCATAACAGCGCCCAACACTTCGAAAGCCTGGGCAGACGCCAGAGCGCCAACGGATTGACTCATTTTTCCTCCTGTTAGCAACACGTCACCGGTTTATCGGCCTGGCTGAGAAGAACTTTAGAGAAAAAAAATGATATTTAAGCTTTCAGGAAAGGGTGAATGCCGCCTGTTGCAGCAGGCGGCATTCGATCTTAGCGCGGAGTGACTCATTTCTCCTGTGCGTTAAGAAGCCTGGATCAGTGCGGTCGATTGCGCTCTGATTTGGGAGTGAGACAAGGCCGGAGTTGGCAAACGGTTAACCGGCGCTGGCATTGTTGTTTTGCTTAGTTGTGGCTTTAGCGAACGAATCGGCCGGGTCGGGCCTTTTTTCACTAAGCCTTTTAACATCGGTTCGGCTTTTGGTGCTGGCTTACCTAACTTAGCCGCCAGCGCTGCTTGTAAATCCGTCACAGTATAGCCGGCTTTAATCGCAATTCGCAGATAAGGAATGCCGGCTGCTTCCAGGGCGCCGCTGACGAACCAGTCTGGCACAGCTTTATGCCCTTCGCGGTGTTTGGCATTGACTAAATCGATAACAGCTACGGCTTTCATCGTTTCAGGTTCACAAAGCAAAAAGTCCAGATATTTGGCATTCAGCTTGAGCAGGGTACTGCGTCTGGCTTTCTCTGTTGCGCTATCCCGCACATCTAACACATCAGCCAGTTTGACCCGGTTAATAATTTTGTAATCGGATGCTACGGCTTTCTCTAGTAAGCTTAAAAATGAACGTTCAACCGGGCTGAATAAGGCCGCTTTGGGCGCAACCTGAAAGGGGTTGCTATTGTCAATAAAACGGCTGGCGACAAGGGCGACCAGCACCACCAGCAAAACTAATAACAGCATGACAAATTCCATGCATCCTCCGACGAAAAATTGACAAGACCTGTAAGGTAGTGATGTCAAAGCATAAGCCGTGCCAAGATTATAGTTGCTACCACGATTTTGATATTTTCTGTAAGAATGCTTGTCATAGTCGCCATTAATGGCTTTTATGAAGAAATCCGGCTTATAGTAACTTCATCTGAAACAGTACAGAGGCAGCAACATGACAACAGCGATTACCCGTGGCGGTTTAACCATTAAAGCGCCGATCAGCGATGCCTATCAGCAGATCCTGACTGAACCGGCCTGTCAATTTGTCAGCGAGCTGGTACAGCTATTCCGGCCCCGGTTAAAAGCCCTGTTAGCAGCTCGGGCAGAGCGGCAGGCGCAATTTGATGCCGGTGCCTTACCTGATTTTCTGCCTGAAACCCAAGCCATCCGCGACGGCGCCTGGCAGGTTGCGCCTCTACCAGCCGATTTGCTGGATCGCCGGGTGGAAATTACCGGTCCGGTCGATCGCAAGATGATCATCAACGCCCTGAATGCCGATGTAAAAGTCTTTATGGCGGACTTTGAAGACTCGCAAACGCCAAGCTGGGATGGTGTGATTGAGGGGCAAATCAACCTGCGCGATGCTAACCTTGGCACTATCAGCTATACCGATCCACAAAGCGGTAAACACTATGCGTTAAAAGACAACCCGGCGTTGTTAATTGCCCGGGTCCGCGGTTTGCACTTATGGGAAAAGCATATTGAGCTGGATGGTGAGCAAATTCCGGGCAGCATTTTGGATTTTGCGCTGTATTTTTACCATAACTATCAGACCCGCCTGGCGAAAGGTACTGGCGTGTACTATTACCTGCCGAAATTACAAAGCCATCTGGAAGCGAAATGGTGGGATGATATCTTCCACTTTACCGAGCGTAAGTTCGCTGTGGCGACTGGTACCATCCGCGCCACTATCCTGATCGAAACCTTGCCAGCCGTATTCGAGATGGACGAGATCCTGTATATGATGAAAGACCATATCGCCGCACTGAACTGTGGGCGTTGGGATTACATTTTTAGCTATATCAAGACCTTAAATAACCATCCGGATCGGGTATTACCAGATCGGCAGGTCGTGACCATGAATAAGCCGTTTTTAAGTGCTTACTCGCGACTGCTGATCAAAACCTGTCATAAGCGCGGTGCGCTGGCGATGGGCGGTATGGCAGCCTTTATTCCGGCTAAGGATCCGGCGGCTAATGCTGCGATTTTAGAGCGGGTGACAGCCGATAAAACGCTGGAAGCCAGTAATGGCCATGACGGTACCTGGGTAGCCCATCCGGGGCTGGCTGCTACCGCCAATGCAGTTTTTGACCAGGTGTTAACTGGCGGTAAGACCAATCAACTGCATGTGCTGCGCGAGCAGGATGCGCCGGTCACCGCCGCCGATCTGCTGGCACCTTGTGATGGTGAACGGACTGAACAGGGAATGCGTACTAATATCCGGGTGGCGCTGCAGTATATAGCCGCCTGGATCAGTGGTAAGGGTTGTGTGCCGATCTATGGTTTGATGGAGGATGCTGCGACGGCGGAGATTTCCAGAACCTCGATCTGGCAGTGGATCAAACATGGTAAGCAGCTGAGTAATGGTCAGCTGGTCACCAAAGCATTTTTTGCTACCTTACTGGAGCAAGAAGCCGAAGTAGTGTTTGCCGAGGTGGGCGCCGAGGTCTGGCATAGCCAGAATTTTGAACGCGCCAAAGCCTTATTGCTGGACATTACCACAGCAGATGAACTGGTGGACTTCCTGACCCTGCCAGCTTATCAACTGCTGGATTGATGTAACAAGACCTGAAAAAAACCTGATATACAAGGCGCCCTTCGAGGCGCCTTTTTTTCGATTGTTACGGTCAGTTTAGTTCATCGGCCGTTTCGGTGATCAGGCGGCGAAACCAGATATGGCTGGCATCCTGATGCAGCAGAGGACTCCAGATCATTTTCAGCTCAATTGACGGAATGGCAAAAGGTGGATCCATAACCGCCATCGTCGGGTCCTTTTCGTATAAACGGGCGGCGCGGCTGGGCAGGGTCGCAATCAGGTCAATACCTACCGCCAGATGCATCGCCACATGGTAGTTACGGGTAAAGACGGTGATATTGCGTTGTTTGCCCAGTTTGGCCAGGGCTTCATCCACCCAGCCGAGCTTTTGCACATCTTTCGGATCCATACCGACGCCGACACCAAAGCCGGTTTTACTGACCCAGATATGCTGCGCTTTCAGATAGCTATCCAGATTAAAGTGTGAGAGCACCGGGTTTTGCCGGTTTAACAGGCAGGAAAAACTATCGCGCCAGACGGTTTTCTGATGAAACGACTGCGGTAATTGATCAAAGCGGTTAATCGCCATATCGACTTTGCCATTTTCCACATCATGAAAGGTCACATCGGACGGGGTCATAATATCCAGGCTGGTATAGGGCGCCTGTACCCGTAATTTTTTTAACAGCGCCGGGATCAGCGTCGAGGCCGCATAATCGCTGGCCATGATCCGGAACACGCGCCGGCTTTGTGACGGTTCAAAATCTTTGTTCGGTTGTAAGGTTTCCTCCAGGGTTAGCAAAACACCGCGTACTACAGGGGCTAATTCGCGTGCCCGCTCGGTGGGCACCATCCCCTCTGAGGTGCGCACCAGGATCGGATCGTTGAGTAAATCCCGCAGTCGTTTTAAGCCATTACTCATCGCCGGCTGGGTGATATTCAGCTGGTTGGCGGCCCGGGTCACATTCTTCTCCCGCAGCAACACATCCAGGTAAACCAGCAGGTTGAGGTCCATTTTATTGATATTCATATCTGAAATGCTCAGCTGTCAGTACATTATTGCGCTGAATCATAACATTGCTGCAAAGCGAACCCAATAGCCGCTTTTGTCATTCATTAAAAAAATGATGAGCATCATGAAAATCAGCTTTATGAATCTTTGTTTTGTTAACTATATTGAAAGCACACCACAGCGGTTACAGTTAAAACCAAGAGGAAACTACCATGACAGCTTATCAAGATCAGATCGCCGCGTTAGAGCAAGTTGTTGGCAGCAACCAGGGCTGGAATGCTATCAGTCCTGAGTATGCGGCACGGATGCGTTTACAAAACCGTTTTAATACCGGTTTAGATATTGCGAAATATACCGCTAAGGTGATGCGCGCCGATATGGCCGCTTATGACGCTGACAGCAGCCAGTACACGCAGTCATTAGGTTGCTGGCATGGTTTTATCGGCCAGCAAAAGCTGATTGCGATTAAAAAGCACTTTGGTACCACCAAGCGCAAATACCTGTATCTGTCTGGTTGGATGATTGCCGCACTGCGCTCTGAGTTTGGCCCACTGCCGGACCAATCCATGCACGAGAAAACCTCAGTGCCGGCATTAATCGCTGAGTTATACACCTTTTTAAAACAAGCCGATGCCCGCGAGCTGGGTGGGCTGTTCCGCGAACTGGATGCAGCCCGAGCTGCCGGAGACAGCGCCAAAGCCGCAGCGGTACAGAGCAAGATTGATAACTTTGAAACCCACGTGGTGCCGATTATCGCCGATATTGATGCCGGCTTTGGTAATGAAGAAGCCACCTACTTACTGGCGAAGAAAATGATTGAGGCCGGTGCCTGTGCGATTCAGATTGAAAACCAGGTATCGGATGAGAAGCAGTGCGGTCACCAGGATGGCAAGGTCACGGTACCGCATGCTGATTTCCTGGCGAAAATTAATGCCGTGCGTTACGCCTTCCTGGAGCTGGGCGTCGATGATGGCGTTATTGTTGCCCGTACTGACTCTTTAGGTGCGGGTTTAACCAAGCAAATCGCGGTAACCAAAGCGCCGGGCGATTTAGGCGATAAATATAACAGCTTCCTGGATGGCGATTACATTAGCAGTGCCGATGATATTGCCAATGGTGACGTGGTAGTAAAAGCCAATGGTAAGCTGTTAAAGCCTAAGCGTTTAGCCAGTGGTTTGTTCCAGTTCAAACCGGGCAGTGGTGTCGATCGGGTGGTATTGGATTGTATTACCTCATTACAAAACGGTGCTGACTTACTGTGGATCGAGACCGAGAAGCCACATATCGGTCAGATCAAAGAGATGGTTGACCGTATTCGTGAAGTGGTGCCAGGTGCCAAGCTGGTTTATAACAACAGCCCATCCTTTAACTGGACACTGAATTTCCGCCAGCAAGTCTTTGATGCCTGGCAAGCGGCGGGCAAAGATGTGTCTGCGTACGATCGTGCCGCCTTAATGAGCGCCGAGTATGATACGACAGAGCTGGCGCTGGAAGCCGATAAGCGAATTCAGACCTTCCAGGCTGATGCGGCGCGTGAGGCGGGGATTTTCCACCACCTGATCACCCTGCCGACTTATCATACCGCGGCTCTGTCTACTGACAATCTGGCCAAGGAATACTTTGGCGCCGCCGGTATGCTGGGTTATGTGGCTGGCGTACAGCGCAAGGAAATCCGGCAGGGCATCGCCTGTGTTAAGCATCAGAATATGTCGGGTTCAGATATCGGCGATGATCATAAAGAGTACTTCTCGGGTGAAGCGGCACTAAAAGCCGGTGGTGCGCATAACACCATGAATCAGTTCTAAGTTTTTGCAACAAGTTTTCGCAACGTGGTCAGGTAACTGACAGTTGGGCAGCCTTTGGCTGCCCTTTTTTGTCTGATTTAATCCGGCAGCTGTAAATGCGGTTTACCTTTTAAATAAGCATTGCGAAATACCTGAAAGTACTCCGCTAACTGCTCTGCAGCCGGTTGATCGGCCGCCAGCCGCAGCACTTGAATCGCCACTTCCGCGGTACAAAGTTGATACAAGTGTGCCGCTTCGCGCAGCAGATAATCACTTTGTTGCGTTGGCTGGATCCCCAGCACCGGCAGTTTAGCCAGATAAGGGCTTTTAAACATTTTCTTCGCTTCGCGCCAGGTGCCATCCAGCATCACAAACAGCGGCGTGCGCCCGGCGCTGGCCTGCTGTAGCGCAGCCGCATCGGCCAGACAACGTTCTGCTTCGGCATATTGGCTTGGAAAAACCACGATGGGCGCATAGCGTGGGTCGGCCAGCAGCGCCAGTAACGCCGGATCCGGCCTGGTGCGATCCCAGACAAAGGCATGGCTATCAGCAGCAATATCGCAGATCAGGCGCCCGGTATTACTTGGCTTATAGCATTCGCCGGTATACATAATAAAGCAAAACGCGGATTTTGCCTGCGGCGCTGGCGTGGCTGCACAGATACAGTCAGCTAGTGGTAGCAAGCAGTGCTCGCAGCGGCGCACCTTGCTACCGCGGGCATTAAAAACGCGGGTGGCTTTTTGCAATTCGCGCTGGCGTAGCGCAAGAATAGCATTGCGATGCATTGGCAGGTGTTCCGGGCGTTGGCTGTTTGGGCGCGTATTCTAGCGGCTTTTATGCTAAGCTGCCGCCACTTTTTTGCTGCTTTGTTGGCTTAAACTAGACGACGTGATGTTAATTACTGCCAAACAGCCTTCTGAAATTACCTTGCCGGCGCATAATCAGGGCTGGCCGACGGTACTGGCATTTTTGTGTGCCCATTTTCCGCGTATTCCGGCTGAGCTTTGGCAGCAGCGGATCCGCGACGGCAAGGTTTATTGGTATCAGGGTGAGGCGATCACCGAGCAGACGCCTTTTTTGCCCAGTCGCCGGCTCTGCTATTTTCGCGAAGTCGCGGCCGAGCCGAAAATTCCGTTTTTGCATCAGATCCTGTATCAGGACGCGCACCTGCTGGTTGCCGATAAACCGCATTTTCTACCGGTGACGCCGGGCGGAGACTTTGTTAACGAATGTCTGTTGCAGCGGCTGAAAGAGGATACCGGGATCAGCGATTTAGCGCCGCTACACCGGCTGGATCGGGATACCGCCGGCTTAGTGTTGTTTAGCTGTAATAGCATAAGCCGGCCACACTATTACCAGCTATTTCAGCAGGGGCAGCTGGTAAAGCGCTATCAGGCACGGGCCCGCTTAAGCGCAAACCTGCAGCCGCCGCTTAGCTGGCAGTTGAGTAACCGGATTGAAAAAGCCCAGCCGCGATTTATTAATCAGATCGTACCGGGTGAGGCCAATGCGCACTCTATTATCGAGCTGGTCGGCGTTGACGGGGATATCGGGCAGTTTCAGCTGCAGCCGCTGACCGGGAAAACCCATCAGCTCAGGCTGCATATGCTGAGTCTTGGCATGCCGATCTTAAATGATGCTTACTATCCTGAGTTGTTACCGAAAAATACCAGCGATTTTAGCCGCCCCCTGCAGCTACTCGCGCAGCAGCTATGCTTTACCGATCCACTCAGTAAGCTGGAACGGCATTTTGTCTCTCAGCAGAGGTTATTTTAGCCTGGCAGTTGTTCTAGCGTAGCTGTTGTAACAGCCGGTCTAACTGATTAGCAAAGGCCTGACGATCGGCTTGGCTAAAAGCGGCCGGGCCGCCACTCTGCACCCCACTGGCGCGTAGCGTCTCCATAAAATCCCGCATCGTCAGTTTCTGGCGGATGGTATCGCGATCATAGCGCTCACCGCGCGGATTAATTGCTTCCGCACCCTTGGCCAGCACCTCAGCCGCCAGCGGGATATCACCGGTAATCACCAGATCGCCCTGATGACAACGGCGCACAATCTCATTATCGGCTTCATCAAAACCCTTGCTGACCGTCAGACTGCTGATAAAGGGCGAGGGTGGGGTACGTAGTGGCTGATTTGCTACCAGCACCAGCGGCAGTTGCTTGCGCTCTGCAGCGCGGTACAGGATCTCTTTAATGACGGCCGGGCAGGCATCGGCATCAACCCAGATAGTAAAAGGCATAACGTTATTCCGGATAAAGGTGACAAAAGCGCATGGCTTGCGGATAAGGAAAAATATCTTCCACCTGGCCCTGGCGGATCCGATACTGCTTTTGCCGCCAGTAGCCGGCATCCAGCAGCTCCGGATGTTTACTAAATAACATATCGCGGATCTCGGCGCCCGGTGTCACAAAGGTCGCCATCTGCTCCGGAAACACATCACCGGGTGCGGCCCAGCAATTTGCCTCTGCTTCCAGTGCTGCTTCAAAGCTATCGACCTTGGGCAGGCTGCGGAAATTCACATCCAGCAGATATTGCACCTCGTCATAATCATAGAACACCACCCTTTTATGCCGGGTGACACCAAAGTTTTTCAATAGCATATCGCCGGGGAAAATATTGGCAGCAATCATTTCTTTAATGGCGGTGCCGTAGTCATCCATAATACTGGCTTTATCAGCGGCCGAGGCCTGTTCCAGATAGAGGTTGAGTGGTGTCATCCGCCGTTCAATATACAGATGTTTAATTACCACCAGCTCATCCTCAATTTGCAGCGAACCGGCAATACTGTCCTGTAGCTCCTGCAATAACTCGGGCGTAAAGCGCGCCTTCGGCAAGGCAACATCGGAATATTCCAGCGTATCGGCCATCCGGCCGACCCGGTCATGCTGTTTTACCAGTTGATAGCGGGCTTTTACCGTGGCGCGGTCAAATTGTTTGGTTTCGCTAAAGGTATCGCGAATCACTTTAAATACATAAGGAAAAGAGGGCAGGGTAAACACCATCATCACCATGCCCCGGATCCCCGGTGCAGCAACAAAGCGATCCCGTGAGCGCTCAAGATGGGTCAACAATTCGCGATAAAACTCGGTTTTGCCCTGTTTATGCAGGCCTATGGCGGCATAGAGTTCTGCCAGGGTTTTATGCGGCAGCAATTCGCGTAAAAAATGCACCAGTGCCGAGGGGACCGGGCATTGCACCATAAAGTAGGCGCGCGAGAAGCCGAAGATAATACTCATTTGCTCCGGATCGGTAAGCAGCGTATCCAGATACAGACCTTTACCTTCGGCATGCAGCAACGGAATGATAAAAGGTTGCTGGCCTTGCGGCGTCACCACCCGGCCAACCAGATAGGCGGCTTTATTGCGGAAAAACGGGGTGTGCAGAATATCTAACCGCAGCAGATGCACCGGAAAAGCGCCATGACTGGACTGACTGATAAAGCTGCGTAGCACACAGCGGATATCATGTTCTAAGTCGATAAAGGGCGTATTAAAACCAAAGGCGGCAATAATATTGCGGATCGACTGCTTTAAGCCATCCTGTGCCGGGAAATAACTTTGGTACACCGAGGCAATAGGTGCCGGCAGGTGTTGCTTATCCAAGGTTGATTCGACAAAGATATTCTGATTATGAAAATATTTACGGGCAAATAACCGGCAAAATACCGAGTTATAAAAGGTTTCTGCCAGTTCTGCCTGCGGGTGAAACAGCAGATATTCCAGATAGTGTTGCTTAACCTGCTGCCACAGCGGTTCATTTAAACACTCGGCGGGTAATTGCTGGCGTAGCAGGCTGATGGTTTCATTGACCCGCAAATCATAAAACTGGATCCGCTCTGAGCTATCCTGTTGATAGGCCTGCCAGTCGGCTTGCTCAAAGCGCTGCCGGGCACGAGCCGTGACCTGCTGAAATAAGCGAAAGTGTTTGCGAAAGCCTTTTAAAATAATCTCGGCAATTTGCCGTGCCTGCTGCATAAGCCCTGCTGTGCTGCAAAAAAATCTAAGGCTACTTTACTGAGAAAGTTAAGTCACTGGCAAACGCTAAAAACAAAAAGGGCTGCTTAGCGAGTATATAGTAAAAACAGTGTCTATTCGCGTGTGAGTGAGTGACAGGGCTTTACATATAACGTCAGCGGCTTTCATTTCAAACGTACATACTGTGTATAATGGTATGTACGTTTTTTATTTGCGCC
>Ga0181595_10001240_pt1 | contig 27970 bp, 26 predicted proteins | sample 041ome_7_FD_145604 | JGI IMG/M metagenome (GOLD analysis project Ga0181595, IMG submission 145604) | Coastal salt marsh microbial communities from the Groves Creek Marsh, Skidaway Island, Georgia - 041401AS metaG (spades assembly) | ecosystem: Environmental > Aquatic > Marine > Intertidal zone...
TAAATCCCAGGTTTTATCTGTTAGCATTAGTCTCGGCATTTGAGTTCGTTGTTTTGTTTTTTGGAGAAACCATTATAACTTACTCATTTGCCGTTCGTTTTTTATACCGCAAAGATCAACACGCTCTCGTTGCCGGCGCTTTAACAGCTGGCTGTCAACAGGCACCGCTGACTTGTCAGTCAGTAACACACAGTATTGCGCAAATTCAGGGCCAGGGTGAAGAAAGCCCGCTGCTTGGCAAAACAGTAACCATCCAGGGGATGGTGTTGGGCGTGGTATATGCCGATGGTCCTCTGCCCGGTCTGATGATACAGAGCCTGAGTCCGGATCAGGATCCGCTAACCGCCGAGGCCATTTTTGTTGCTTTAGCTAACGCGCAACAGTATCAAAGTGGTCAAATCCTACAACTAAGCGGCACGGTGGCAGAGGTTGAGCAACTGACCAGCCTGATCGATGCCACTGTGCTCGATACCTGCGGCAGCGGCGAAACAAAGCCAGTAAGTCTGACCTTACCGCTGCCGCCAGAGCTGAGCTGGGAAGCTTACGAAGGGATGTGGCTGCGGATCGAGCAACCGCTGGTCGTGACCGACAGTTTTAATCTTGGCCGCTATGGCGAGCTGATGTTGGCCGATAAGCGCTTAATGGTTCCTACCCAGGTGGTAGCACCCGGTGCAGCGGCGCAGCAGCTGGCGGCGGACTATACCAGACGGAGCATCTTGCTGGATGATGGCAGCTATGGCCAGAATCCTGATCCACTGCCCTATCCGGACACCAGTCTTAGCGCTTATCAAACGCTGAGAGTGGGCGATCAGGTGTTAAACATTGAAGGTATTTTGCATCAGGATGAGCGCGGCTATCGTTTGCTACCTACCGCCAAGCCGACTTTTGTTAGCAGCAACCCCAGACCTGAAGCGCCGGCAAAAACAGCAACCAATGAGCTACGCATAGCGAGCTACAATGTGCTGAACTTTTTTACCGGTCATGGCCAGGCTGAAGCCTTTCCAACCCGTCGTGGTGCCCGTAATCCGACTGAACTGCAGCGTCAACAGGAGAAACTGGTGGCAGCCCTGTTGGCGTTGGATGCGGATATTATCGGTTTGTTAGAACTGGAAAACAATGGCTATGCTGATGGCAGTGCCAGTGCGACCTTGCTGGCGGCGCTTAATGCGCGCAGTAGCGAACCTTACCAACAAGTGATCGCACCGGTAACCCCGGGCGGTGACGATATTAAAGTGGGTATTTTTTATCGCCCAAGTCGGGTTAGCGCCGAAGGGCAGGCGGCAACGCAAACGGCAGCCCCCTTTACCCGTCTGCATCGCCCGCCTCTGGCACAAAGTTTCCGTCATACTGCCTCGGGCGAACTGGTAACTGTCACCATTAATCATTTCAAATCCAAAGGTAGTTGCCCAAGGCGCGGCAGTAGCGATTATCTGTTACAACGCGATCAGGGGGATGGTCAGGCGTGCTGGAATGCCGCCCGGTTGGAAGCGGCGGCAGCAATGCACAGCTGGTTGGCAACTCAGCCAACCGGTGTGAAAACCGACTATCAGGTAATTATGGGTGATTTTAATGCCTACCGGCAGGAAGATCCGATCCGCTGGTTTGAACAGCAGGGCTGGCAGTATCTGGACGATGGTAAAGCCGACTCTTACTCGTTCGTGTTTCGCGGCCAGAGTGGCTCGCTGGACCACCTGCTAACCACCCCGGCGCTGGCCGAAAAACTGGTGAGCTTTACACATTGGCCGATTAATGCCGATGAGCCAGTACTACTGGATTACAGCACCCGCTTTAAACCGGCCAGTCAGCGAGAGCAATTATTTGCCCCGCTGCCCTATCGTTCCTCTGATCACGATCCGATCTTAGCGACCTTCCGCTTTTAAATACTTCCCAGTGCCAGCAGCATCAGGCTGATGGCACTGGCCATTGAGGCCAGCCAAATCAGGCTGCGCGCGGTTGCCCAGTCTAGCCAATAACAAAATAAGTACGCCACCCGACACGCGACAAAGCTCCAGGCTAACAACTGCATGGTGTCACTGACCTGCCCCACTGCGATCACCAGCAATACTGCGACACTAAAGAACGCCAGCGCTTCAAAGCTATTGTAGTGCGCTGCCGTGCAGCGCTGACCGAAACCAGTGAGTTGGCTTTGTTGCTGCCGCGGATAATGGTTGTTGTAGCCACCGGCCCGCTGCATTGCCCAAACCAAAGGTAGCTTGGCCAGGTAAGGCAAAAAAGCAATAATCAATAGCGGCAATAAGATGCCAGACATGCGAATTTCTCCTGTTAGACGCTCTGTGATACCAGCTTGTACTCGGCACAGCTATTTCGGATCAACAAAAAGGCAGGTTGCGTAATGACCTCAGGATCCGCTAAGGTACTTTTCAGTTCAGCTTAAGGTATGCCTTATGTCACACAAAAATCCAATTATTGCCGTCACCGGCTCTTCCGGTGCCGGCACCACCACAACCAGTAATGCGTTTAAACATATTTTCCGTACCCTCGGTATCGACGCAGCCTTTGTTGAGGGCGATTGTTTTCACCGCTACAGCCGGCCAGAAATGGATGTGGCAGTGCGCAAAGCAAAGGAAGAGGGACGGCATATCAGCTACTTTGGCGCTGAAGCCAATGATTTTGGTGCGCTGGAAAACTTCTTTGCCAGCTACGCGGAAAATGGCACCGGCCGCATCCGTCATTACCTGCATACCTTTGACGAAGCCGTGCCCTATAATCAACTACCGGGTACCTTTACGCCCTGGCAAGACCTGCGGCCAAATACCGATCTGCTGTTTTACGAAGGCTTACATGGCGCCGCAGTGACAGAACAACATAATGTCGCCCAGCATGTCGACTTGCTGATTGGTATGGTGCCGATCGTCAATCTGGAATGGATCCAGAAAATTATCCGCGATACGTCGGAGCGCGGCCACAGCCGCGAAGCTGTGCAAGCCAGCATAGTACGCAGTATGGAAGATTACTTTAACCATATTACACCGCAGTTCTCACGCACTCATATCAACTTTCAGCGGGTACCCACCGTTGATACCTCAAACCCCTTCAGTGCCAAAGATATCCCGTCATTGGATGAAAGCTTTGTGGTGATCCGTTTTCGCGGTATCAAACATGTCGATTTCCCGTACTATTTGCAGATGATCGATGGTGCCTTTATGTCACGGGTCAATACCTTGGTGGTACCTGGTGGCAAAATGGGACTAGCGATGGAACTGATCTTAACACCGCTGATTGAAGCTTTGATGCAAAAGCGCCTGCAAGCACATAACCGTAGCTAAAAAAGCGCGACTTATTTGGCTGCAGCAAACATTTTCAGACTATCGTTTTCAACATAACAGGGTGCCTTGCCAATAACCGAGGCTATGTAACTTTCTAACTTCTTCGACAATAAGCTGTTGTACTTGCTCCATTATCGGTGTGAAAGGCCGATTTAATGAGCTGCTCAAAGCAATATTACAACTGACGTCTGGTGCGGTAATCGCTAACGCATAAAGCTGCTGCTTAGGCAGTAAATGGTAAAACGCCGGCGATGGCAGGATAAATACCTGGCCTTGTTCAAGCATTTGTGGCAATCCGGTAATTAATTGCCCAACCGAGCTCTTTAACATTAACTTAACACCAGTTTCTGCTTCATACTTGTGCAAAATAGCCAATAATGCACTACGTTGGTTCGGTACTGATATTTCAAACTCGGTCAAACGGGCAAACGGAATCGTCTTATTTCGGGCTAAAAAACGATGTTGAGCTCTGATTTGGGCATTAAAAACCAGAAAAAATTGTTCGGCTAATAACGGCACGGTGCGACAAACTTTGTGACTATCAAAAGCCGGATAACCAATCACTAAATCCACTTCTCGCTGCTCCAACCAACGGTGCAAAGTACTCGACTGAGCTGTATTAATGAGCAGCTCTATTCCCGGATGACGCTGCTGCAATACAGCCTGCAGCGGCGCAGCCAAGATGTTACATACTGCCTGGGTCATACCAACAACAATATCCCCGCGTAAGTTTTGCTCCAGTTCATGAATTTGCAATCTGACCGTATTAAATTGCTGCAACATGACAGTGGCATAGTCATAAAAGACCCGGCCACTTACCGTTAATGAAACACCACGAAAATTGCGCTCAAACAGTGTGGTTTTTAACTCATGCTCCAAGTTAGCCAACTGTTGGCTTACCGCAGGCTGAGCGACTTCTAGCGCCCTAGCGGCACTGGCAATGCTGCCATAATCAGCAGTTACAATAAAATAGCGAAGTTGCTTCAGATTCACTGCGGTATCTCTGTTGCGCGATTTCACAGAAATCGCTCGGACTACTGTTTACATGCCAAACGACGTTGTGCAGGCTGCTACAGTTATTTACTGTTAGCTTTTATTCTTTAGTAAGTAATGCAAATTTCGAGCCTGGCCACTTTCGCGTCCTTTTGGTGCAATATAAGAAATTACTGCATTAACATCCTTTAACTTGAAAAACACATATAAACCAAAACGCTATTTCAGCCAGGCTATAAGAAAACACTATAGCCCCTCCATATTTAAAATGTTTCCGCCAGTAAATTTCATTCGTTAGGATAAATTTAGTAAGCACGACTTTGCAACCTATAAAGGGAACAAGGTAATCACAATAATAACGATGCTTACAAATTAATTAAGACGATCATGACAGATAAGGCTCCCTCCTGTGCCGCTTACTTTTAAGCAATAACAATAAAATCTGGGGTGCTAACATGACGATGTTTACTAAAATAACCCGCGCAATCCGGCATAGTTTGCCTGTTGCTGCCAGTGCAACCTTCCTGTCTGTCAGTATCAGTCCAAATGTTTATGCCCTGGAAGATGCAGAAGCAGCAGATGCGCAAACCGCAATTGTAGAAAAACTGATTGTTACCGGCGTGCGTGGCGCACCAAGGACAGTAGCCGACTCACCTGTGCCTATCGATGTCTTTTCCGAACAAGACCTGACCAGTGTTGCTTTTACCGATACCAATGATGTGTTAAAAACGCTGGTACCCTCTTATTCTCTCTCGCGCCAGCCCATTTCTGATGGTGGTACCTTTGTCAGGCCTGCCTCTTTACGCGGCTTACCAACCGATAAAACTCTGGTGCTAGTTAACAGCAAAAGACGCCACCGGGCAGCCTTAGTATCTATTGGCGGTTCAGGTACTCAGGGCCCTGATATCGCAACCATTCCTGTGGCCGCATTAAAAGGTGTGGAAGTACTGCGTGACGGCGCTGCCGCCCAGTACGGTTCAGATGCCATTGCAGGGGTAATTAACTTCCGACTGAAAGACAATACTGAAGGCGGTAGCTTCACTATCGATTATGGCCAGTACTACGAAGGCGATGGCGAGAATGTTACCGTATCAGGCAACATTGGTTTTGCATTGGGCGAGAAAGGCTTTTTTAGCTTCTCTGCAGAGGCCTCTTCCGCCGATCTAACCAGCCGCTCTGAGCAATATTGCGAAAGCTATTTTTGTTTGGACCCAAGTAATCCCATATTTAACCCTAATGCCGGCTATGCACAGAATCTGAATAACCCCGATTTTATGGCCGGTGTAGCCGAGCAAAATGCGCTGGGCCAAGGCGTTGTTCAACCTTGGGGTCAGCCTGAGTCAGAAGCTGTTCGCTTATTTTTTAATACCGGTTATGACTTGAATGACGATACCAAGCTCTATGCCTTTGGTAACTACTCAAAAAGTGAAGCAACCGGCGGGTTTTTCTATCGTTACCCCGGTAACGGTACTATCGAAAACCTCAGAGAAGCCGATGGCTCAATTTATACCCCGCTAGAGAAGTTTCCTGGTGGTTTTACCCCGCGTTTTTCCGGCGAGGTGTACGATTATTCTTTGGCCGCAGGTGTTGAGGGCATGCTAAGCAATGATTTTGTTTATGATCTTAGCGCACGCTTTGGTCATAGCGAAATTCAGTATACCTTAGCCAATACGATTAACCCATCAATGGGGCCTGATTCCCCAACATCCTTCCGACCAGGTGATCTGGTTAACGAAGAGTTGCAACTGCAAGCAGACTTTGTCAAAGACTTTACCCTTGCCGGTTTGGATAGCCCCTTGGTTGTGGCCTTTGGTGCCAGCTATATGGATGAAAGCTATGAAATCGTCGCCAGTGATGACCCTGCGTCCTACTCACAAGGCCCTTATGCCCTGCGTGATCCCTGGGGTTTATGCGGCGTAGGGAGCTGGACTGGCACCGTCGCCTCAGCGGCCAATCAAGCGTTGGCTTTGGCTAATGGCTTAAATTGTAGCAATCCGGCTGATCCGGTTTACCGCACCGTTGGGGTAGGTGCAAATGGCTTCCCAGGGTACGCACCGGAAAACTCGTCCAAATACAGCCGGGATTCTTATGGCGTTTACGTTGATTTAAGCTCAAATGTTACTGAATCGCTGTTTCTGCAGGGCGCACTACGCTATGAAGATTACTCAGATTTCGGTTCTGAACTGGTCTGGAAAGGGGCCTTTAAATACGATCTAACTGACACCTATGCCGTACGTGGTTCTGTTGGTACCGGTTTCCGCGCCCCCACACCCGGTCAACAAGGTACCACAAACGTATCAACCCGGTTACCTGATGGTTTTCCGGTCGCCACCGGTTTGTTTCCCGCCTCTAGCCCTATTTCACAAGCGCTGGGAGCAGAAGATCTGAAGCCTGAAACCTCAACTAACTACACGCTTGGTGTTACCGCAGATTATGGTCGCCTTACCCTGACAACTGACCTTTATCGCATTGAATTGCAAGATCGTTTTTATAGCGTATCAACCATGAACGTATCGCCAACACAAGGAGCATCGGGTTACGATAATTATCTGAAACTGATTGGTGCCGGTTTACCCGAAGCCGAAGCCAGAAATATCGGTGGTGTATTTTTCTTCCAAAACGCTTTTGACACGGTAACCACCGGTTTGGATATTGTCAGCAACTACAGTTTGCCATGGGATGGCGGCTTAACCAACTTTACTGCCTCGTTCAATTACAATAAAACCGAGTTTGACTCAGATCCCAGCGGTTACCTGACTAGCGAAGAAGATCGCTACGACTTTGAAAGAGGTACACCTAGAGTGCGTGGTATCTTTTCGGTAAAACATGCCTTTGCCGATCTGACGGTGCAGGCCAGAGCGAACTATTACGGATCTTACTATAACTCGGATGCCACTGGTGGCGTTATTTATGCCGTGCAGAAGTTCGACCCTGAATGGTTCTTTGATCTAGAGCTGTCCTACCCCATTACTGAGCTGGTTACCATGACAGTTGGAGCTCGGAATATCTTTGATAACTATCCACAAAAGAGTGACTACGATGCCTGCTGTGGTCGCGTTTATTCTTCAGATACTATCGTTGATTGGCAAGGAGGTTACTACTACCTGCGTTTTTCAGCTGCGTTTTAAACAATGCTGCCAGCACAACTAGGTGCTGGCAGCTGTTTCATGAAATGTATTGCTAAACGTATTGGAGTAAAAAAAGATGCCAAAAGGGTCATTACCATCACTTGATCGTCGCCAATTTTTGCTGCTGGCAGGCAAAGCTGGCGGCTTAACTGCTGTTATGCAAGCTGCCGGTTTGTTGGGGCTGACCAGCACAGCCGTTAAAGCAGAGAGCTTAAAGTTACAAGCCACCAAGCAAACCGGTAAAAAAATATTAATTTTGGGAGCTGGTATCAGCGGTTTAACTGCTGCCTACGAGTTGCGCAAAGCAGGTTATCAGGTAAAAATCCTGGAAGCCTCACACCGGGCAGGTGGGCGTAACCTGACTATTCGCCATGGTGACTTTATTGACGAACTTGGCAATCCGCATTATTGCCAATTTGATAACGAGCCACATCTCTATTTTAACGCCGGCCCTGCCAGGATACCGGCTCACCATACCAGCACCATGCATTACTGCCGTGAACTGGGAGTAGAACTAGAACAGTTTTGTAACTACAACCGCAACTGCTATGCGCATGATACGAATGCCTTCGGCGGTAAACCTATTCGGATCAAAGAGTTTGAAACAGATTTACATGGCTTTGTGCAGGAGTTACTGGCAAAAAGCTTGCAAACTCAGCCAGAGTTGGCGGCACCGCTACCTGCAGAACAGCTGCTAGAGCTGGTTAAAGCGATGGGCGATCTGGATGACAGCTACCGGTATAGCGGCTCAGACCGCGCCGGTTATGCCAGTGGCGGCTTATCAACTGAAGGGAAACTAAAAACGCCGCATAGCCTGAGCGAACTCATTAAGAGCCAATACTGGCGCTTCCCTATGCAGTTTCAGCATAGTATAGATCAGGCACCTGCCATGTTCGCACCTGTGGGCGGTATGGATAAAATCGTGCAGGGGTTTATGCGGCATTTACAAGATGTCGTGACTCTCAAAGCACAGGTAAAACGGATCCAGCTAGCCGCGAATGGCGTGGAAGTAAGCTACTTTTATCAGGGACAGCTGCATACCGAAAATGCCGATTACTGCCTAAATTGTATTCCCGCACAGCTCATGCCAGGGATTGAGAACAACTTCCCGACCGAATACAACGAGGTGCTAAAACAATTTCGCCGCGGTTATCTGTCAAAAATTGGCTTACAGGCCAAAACCCGCTTTTGGGAGCAAGAAGAGATCTATGCCGGCATTAGCTGGACCAATCAGGACATTATACAAATTTGGTATCCAGGGCATGGTGTATTTAAGCAAAAAGGTGTCTTACTCAGTGCTTATACCTACAGCAGAGCCCAAGGGGAAATGCTGTCGGGTATGACTAACGAGCAACGGGTTGCACTGGCCATTGCGCAAGGTAAAGCCATTCACCCTAACTATCCAGAGCAAATTGAGAATGGCGTTAGTGTCTGTTGGCACCGGATGAATCATATGCTGGGCTGCGCCGCTGGTTTACCGGAAAAAAATCGCGACGCCTGCTTTCAGCAGGTTCAGACGCCGACCGGCCGCCATTATATGATTGGTGATCAAATTAGCTATCACGCTGGTTGGCAAGAAGGCGCGGTGCAGTCCGCCTGGTTTGCACTAAATGATATTCAGCGACGCGAAGCCGGGGGCGCAAACCCATGAAGAATCTTGCAAAAAAAATTGGCTGTTTAATGCTGTCTTTGCAAAGCACCCTACTCTTTGCAGCACCCAAAGGGGCCAACCAACCCGATGCGATGTACTGCCTGGTGTGTCATGGTAGTAACGCACAAGGTAGCGAAGTAATTGGTGGGCCAAACTTATCAATACTGCCAGACTGGTACCTGCGCGGTCAGTTAGCAGGCTTTCAGCATGGTTGGCGCGGTAAGCACGAAGCCGACAGCTACAGCACCGAGATGCAAATGATTGCCCGTAGTATGAGTGAGCAAGATATAGAGTTGGCGATCAACTTTATTAAAAGCCTGCCAGCCAAACAGGCGCAGCCGATACTTAGCGGTAACACCGAACATGGCAAGCAGCTATATCAAAGCTGTGCAGCCTGTCATGGTCAGCAAGCTGAAGGTAATGCCAGTTTAAAAGCACCGCCGCTGCTTGGTCAAAATGATTGGTACCTGCACAAGCAATTGCTGGCCTTTAAGCAAGGTCAGCGCGGCACCGCAGCCACCGATACCTCCGGTATGTTGATGCGACAAAGTGTCGCCTTACTTAGCACCGAACAAGATATGCTTGATGTCATTAGTTACATCAATAGCTTGAATTCAGTTAACCCTTAATACGTTAAAAGGAAATACCTATGAAAATGACAATGTTAGTTTCTTCGCTACTGCTAGGCCTGAGCTGCAGTTTGAGTGCAGCCGAAATCACCCGATACGGTGGTGGCAGCTTTCCGATAGCCGCCGCTGTTGAGGTCGATGGTATTGTTTATGAGAGTGGTAAAGTACCGCAACCTAAAGATCCAGCAGCCGAAAAGTTTTCTAAAGCTTATTGGGGCGATACCGAAGCGCAAACCATCAGTGTGATGGAGCGGATTAAAGAGTCGTTAGAGTCAAAAGGGATGCGCATATCAGATATCGTGAAGATGACCGCGTTTCTGGTAGGTGATCCGGAGCTGGATGGCAAAATGGATTTTGCGGGTTTTATGCGTGGCTATACCCAGTATTTTGGTGAAGCAGCAAAACAACCAAACTTACCAGCACGCTCCACCGTGCAAATTGCCGGTTTAGTGCAAGAAGGTATGCTAGTGGAAATTGAGGTTATTGCCGTTCGGCCTAAAGCCAAATAACTGAGCAGTACCGTTAATGGTATACGGGCAACAGTATCCCCCTCATTGTTGCCCGTATACCGTTAATACTATTTTACTTCTGGTAAATTGCGACCATAGAAGATTTCACGGATTTCCCGAAACACTTTTTTACTAACGAGTTTTTGCTCGTCGGCTTCCATTGAATCTGTTCCCATACCAAACAGGTAATTATTTAAATCCCCTTCTTTTAGCATCATCTTGGTATGGAACAGGTTTTCCTGATAGACGTTAACGTCGATCATCTGGAAAGCTTTCTTCGTGTCTTCATCCATAAAGTTCTGGATTGAGGTAATCGGATGATCGATATAATGCTTAGTACCACTGACATCGCGGGTAAAACCCCGTACCCGATAGTCAATTGTCACCACATCCGATTCAAAACTGTGGATCAGGAAGTTCAGCGCCTTTAATGGTGAAATAATACCGCAGGTAGATACTTCGATATCGGCACGGAAAGTACAGATGCCATCATGCGGGTGCACTTCCGGGTAGGTATGAACACAAATATGACTTTTATCCAGATGCGCCACTACGGCATCTGGCCGCGGCCCGGGGTTTTCTGAATTATCCGGATCGATTAATACCGGCTCTTCACTAACCAGAATGGTGACGCTGGCACCTTGCGGATCATAGTCCTGCCGGGCGATATTCAATATATTGGCGCCGATAATATCCACCACTTCAGTCAGGATATCAGTCAGGCGATCCGCATTGTATTGCTCATCAATATATTCAATATATTCCTGCCGATGCTGTTCGGTTTTGGCATAACAGATATCGTACAGACTAAAACTTAAACTTTTGGTCAGGTTATTAAAACCATGTAGTTTCAGTTTTTCAAAAGGCTTAACCAATTTCTTTGCTCTCCGCTAACGACGCACCAGACGCCGCAGTTAACTTTCAGCCTGACCTTGCAGTCACCCTAATTATTCAGCCTGTTTAATGCTGAACGAATGCGTTACTTTGACACTTTGAGCCAGCATGATCGATACAGAGCAATATTTTTCAGCAGACAGATTAACGGCCCGCTCAACCTGCTTTTCACTGACATCTGTACCTGTTACCACAAAATGCAAATGCAGTTTGGTAAAGACTTTAGGTACCGTCTCTGCCCGTTCGGCCGAGAGCTGTACTTCACAGTGCTGCACCTGTTGCCGGGCTTTTTGCAAAATCCCGACCACATCCACCGAGGAGCAGGCCCCAGCAGACATTAACAGCATTTCCATTGGCGTTGGTGCGGTATTACTGTCGCGGTCGGCATCAAACACCACGGCATGACCGCTACCAGAGCGCCCCAGAAAAGTCAGATTATTTACCCAGCTTACGGTTGCTTCCATCAGACTGACCCCAGCTCAATTTTAAGGCTGAGTATTCTACGGAAAAGTGGGCAGACAGGCCAGCAAAATTATCCCCGTCAGCAAGAGGCGTCAGCGACGATACGGCTTAGTCAAATAACGCGGCAATGGCGTTATCGAACAGATTTTTGATTAATAACGCGATCTCATAGATCAGATCTTGTTGCGGTTGGGTAGCCGGTTTATCCAGCACCGAAGAGAGGATTTCCTGAAAGTCATACATAATACCATCAACTTCGCGAATTATCAGCGAGCGGTGGTTGGTTTCCAGTTCGGTATGTTGGGTACAGAGAGCGATAATTTGTTCAGCGATTTTTTCTTCCAGCAACACACCTATGGTTTTACCACTGTCAGCCGCCGGCCCGGTTGCAGTAAAAAGTGCCAGATGCTCAGTTAGAAACTGGATCAGGTGTTCATAACCGGGTTTATCAATAACCATAGCGTACCTGTGCACCACTGACTAAAAAGCGACTACCGGATAACTTGCCCGAACAGCGAAAGGATTTCAATCATTTAAGCAAATATTTGTCCGGAAAACAAATCGGAGCCGCAGCTCCGATTTATCCGTGGTTAAAACTGTAAGCCGGGTGATAATTGTTCCGGCAGCACTACTTGCTCCAGCTCTACAGACGCCACCGGGTAAGCACAGTAATCAGCTGCATAGTAGGCACTGGCGCGGTGGTTACCGCTCTTACCGATCCCTCCAAAGGGTGCCGCTGAGCTGGCGCCGGTAATAGGCCGGTTCCAGTTTACGATACCAGCGCGGATCCGCTTATAAAAATGCTGGTATAGCTCATAGCTGTCGCTCAGTAAGCCTGCCGACAGACCGAAGCTGGTGTTATTGGCGGCGGCAATGGCCTGATCAAAGTCGCTAAAGCGGAATACTTTTAACAGCGGGCCAAAGTGTTCTTCGTCCGGGAAGTCAGTGATGTCTGAGCATTCGATAATACCGGGTGTAACCAAGGCTTTAGCCGGATCTGGCTGTCGCAACTCCAGCAGTATCTTACCGCCTAAGGCGACCAACTGCTGCTGAGCTTTTAACATACTTTGCGCTGCGGTGACTGAAATCATCGCGCCCATAAATGGCTGGGGCTGGGCATCGTATTCACCCACCTGGATTTTGCTACTGACGTCCAGTAACCGCGCCAAAATCGCATCTCCTTCCGCATTGGCCGGCAGATAAAGCTTACGGGCACAGGTACAACGCTGACCAGAGGTAATAAAGGCCGACTGAATAATGTCATGTACTGCAGCATCAATATTGGCTACATCCTTGACCAATAACGGGTTATTCCCGCCCATTTCCAGCGCCAGAATTTTCTCTGGCCGGCCAGCAAATTGTTGATGCAGATAATGACCGGTGCGCGAGCTACCGGTAAAGAATAAACCATCAATACCGTCATCACTGGCCAGGGCTTTACCGGTTTCAACCTCTCCCTGTACCAGGTTAATCACCCCGGCCGGGATACCCGCTTCCTGCCAGATTTTCACCGTCAGCTCCGCCACCTTTGGTGTCAGCTCTGAGGGTTTAAATACTACGGTATTACCAGCCAGCAGTGCCGGCACTATATGGCCGTTCGGTAAGTGGCCAGGGAAATTATAAGGGCCAAATACCGCCACCACGCCATGCGGTTTGTGGCGAACAAAAGCTCGGCCCTGCGGCATCGGATTCTCTTTAGTGCCGGTACGCTCCTCATAGGCGCGCACCGAGATATCAATTTTGCCGATCATGGCGGTGACTTCAGTACGGCTTTCCCACAGGGCTTTACCGGTATCTTCGGCAATGCAGGCGGCCAGCGCTTCTTTATGCTGGTTTAATAATTCGGCAAAGCGTTTTACGATACTTACCCGCTGTTCGAAACTCAGATCAGCCCAAGCGTACTGTGCGTTACGCGCGGCAGCAACCGCTGCCGTAACTTGCTCACTGCCCGCAGCCTGACCTTGCCAGATCAGCTGATTTTTTGCCGGATCAACCGACTGCATTGGCTTGCCAGTACCGGCCAGCCACTGGCCATTAATAAACTGCACTGCCTGATTCATCTGCTACTCCTGTGTTAGATTTTACTCACCCGCACCCAGTCATCAGCACTGACATTCAGTGCCGTTGCCAACGCAGGCGGGATGATAATATAGTCTTGCTCTGCCATCAGATTCAGTTCGGCCCAGCAGGCTCTGAAACCAGCGAGCGACGTATTACTAATTAAACACGGCTCACCACCGCTTACCTCGCCGATGCGCACCTGCAAACGTTTGCTGTCCCGAACCGTGCGCACTTGCTCTACCCGGGCCTCGACCGTCGGGCCAGCGTCAAAAATATCCACATAGCCGCGACAGGCGAAACCCTCAGACTCCAGTAACGCCAGAGCGGGGCGAGTTTGCTCATGGACTTTGCCAATCACTTGCTGCGCAGCTTTACTCAGTAAACTGACATAGATTGGATATTTTGGCATCAGCTCTGCGATAAACTCTTTCTGACCGATACCGGTCAGATAGTCAGCGGTTGGAAAATCCAGCGCAAAGAAGTTTTCCTGTAGCCATTGCCAGAACGGTGAATTACCCTGGCTATCGGACACGCCGCGTAGCTCGGCAATCACCTTATCGGCGAAGCGCTGCTGGAACTCAGCCAGAAATAAAAAGCGCATCTTCGATAACAAACGACCATTGTGCTTTTGTCGGTATGGCGTGCGTAAAAACAGCGTGCAGAGCTCACTGACACCAGTGTAATCATTGCATAACGTCAGGATATCTACTGTCTTGTAAACACCCAGCGAGCGCGAGCTGTGAACCACCTTGCCAAGATGATAATGGTAGAAGGCATCATCCAAACCGACTGCTGCCTCCAGTGCGCTGGTACCGCAGATCTGCCCGGTGACACTGTCTTCCAGTACAAACAGATAGCCTTCATCGCCGGGACTGGTTACCGCTTTGGCAAAGGACGCTTCAGAGCGGCTAATCTTACGCATTAGCAGCTCTTCATTTACCGGCAGCGAGGTAAAGCCGTGCCCGGATTCCACTGCCATCTGATACAGCGCCGGGTAATCATTCGCTCGGATCGGGCGAATTAACATCATGGTCGCTTACTCCATTATTGCTTTATATCCAGTTGCGCTGCAGCAAGTGACCTCGCTGCGTGCCCACTGTTGGATACCAATTTGCTTGCTTTAAAAAGAATCGGCTCATGGCAGAGTCTGAACTCTGCCGGCTCCGGTGTTCTTGTTGACACCTCAGGGCGTGTTGACGTTTGCTGCTTGTTTTTGCAGCCGTTTGGCTGGTGTTTATACAAGGCAGAGCTTGTGATGTGTAGTTATTCTACATGAACAAGCGATAACGCAGTAGAAACGCCAGCCAAACGCTGCCCGAAGGGTTCGCGCTGGCGACACTTTGCTCTTTGGCACTCGTCACTTATTTAGAATGACTAAACTGCGCTCCTCGTTTCGCGATCAAAGCGCCGCCAGTGCGAACAAAATCTAAGCAGAAAACGTCAACACGCCCTAGGAGCCTTTGATATTAAGCGCTGGTAACCTGCTGCACCGCGGCTTCAAAGCGGCGCATCCCCTCGCGGATTTCTTCTTCGGTAATCACCAGCGACGGCGCAAACCGCACTACGTCAGTACCGGCAACCAGGGCAAATAAGCCTTGTTCTGCTGCTGCCAGGAAGAAGTCGCGCGAGCGGCCTTTATATTTTTCATTTAACACTGCACCCAGCAGCATACCTTTACCACGAACTTCACTAAACACCTGATATTTAGCGTTAATCGCTTGCAGGCATTCGCGGAAAATCTGTTCGTTTTTCAGCACACCGTTTAATACTTCCGGCGTATTGATGGTATCAATAGCAGCTTCAGCAACCGCGCAGGCCAGCGGGTTCCCGCCGTAGGTGCTGCCATGGGTACCGACTTTCAGATGCGCAGCAATCGCTGTCGTGGTTAACATAGCGCCAACCGGGAAACCGCCGCCTAACGACTTGGCACTGGTCAGAATATCCGGCGTCACGCCATAGTTCATATAGGCATACAGTTTACCGGTACGGCCGACACCCGTTTGTACTTCATCCATCACCAGTAACGCCTTGTACTGGTCACATAACTGGCGTAAGCCTGTTAAGAATTCGGCATCGCCCGGAATAATGCCGCCCTCACCCTGGATCGGCTCTACCACTATGGCGCAGGTTTTATCAGAGATCAGCGCTTTTACACTGTCCAGATTATTAAATTCGGCATGTAGCACCGCGCCTGGCTTAGGACCAAAACCATCAGAATACGACGCCTGACCACCAACGGTGACCGTAAAGAAAGTCCGGCCATGGAAACTCTTAGCAAAAGAGATAATCTCGTTTTTATGCTCGCCATGGGTATCCAGTGCCCACCGCCGAGCCAGTTTAAACGCGGCTTCGTTGGCTTCGGCGCCTGAGTTACAGAAATAAACTTTCTCAGCAAAGGTTTGGTCAACCAGCTTTTTCGCTAAACGCAGTGCCGGCTCATTGGTTAACACGTTGCTCAGGTGCCATAACTTGTCGGCCTGGGTTTTCAGCGCATTGACCAGTGCCGGATGACAATGCCCCAAACTGCTAACTGCGATACCACCAGCAAAGTCGATATATTCACGACCTTCCTGATCCCAGACGCGGGCACCCTGGCCCTTTACCGGGATCAATTTTGCCGGAGCGTAGTTGGGTACCATTACTTCATCAAACAGCGCTCTGGTTACCTGAATATCAGCAGTCATGTTGTGTTGTCCTCTTATTTTACTGGCGGGTACAAATGCATTAGTGAGCCATTTCGGATGGCCTTAACTGCATTATTACAGATTTAAATAGTGTTGTCTTGCCCGGAAAAAGCGGCGCAGCCCTGAAAAAACAAGGGCTGCAGATAGATTTGCATAGGATTTGAATAACTAAGCGGCAGCCTGCTGTAAACATTGCCAAACAAATAGCGGCTTAATGCAAGCGGCATCAGCCATGCAGCCCACTAGCCGGCTTTTCACGCTCGGCTTAAGCAGTCACTGCTAAAAAATTCGCCAACATGGTCCGACCATGCTCAGTAAGGATGGCTTCCGGGTGAAATTGCACGCCGTGTAACTGTAACTCTGGCAGCCACAACCCCATCAGGTCGCGCCAGCCATCTGTTTCCGACGCGGTGTAAGCGGTGCGGACAACCGGTGAGGGTAAGGTGTCCGCCGCCACCACCAGAGAATGATAGCGGGTAACGCTCAACGGAGTGGGCAAGCCGGCAAAAACCGATTGCTGTTGATGCTCAAGCATTGAATTTTTACCATGCATCACCTGACGCGCCCGAATGACCTTAGCGCCCAGTACTTGTGCTATCGCCTGATGTCCAAGGCAAACACCGAGAATTGGCATTTTGCCGGCAAAGTGTTCAATCGCCGCCAAACTGATCCCCGCCTGATCCGGGGTACCCGGGCCCGGTGAAATCACCAGATAGTCAGGCGCTAACTGCCGGATTTGCGTTAAGCTCAGCTCATCATTACGCTTTACCAATACCTGCTGCCCCAGCGCCTGAAAGTACTGCACCAGATTCCAGGTAAAGGAGTCATAGTTATCGATCATCAATAACATAGCACGGACCTGTAGCGGCTACTCATGGTGGGCGGCCCGGCGCAGCCGATCCTGCACCGCTTCCCAGCCAGGGCTGTGTGGTGGTTGTTCAACCAGAATTTCAGCAACGCCCTGTTGATCGGCTAAAAACAGCTGATGGTAAAGCTGCTGCGCATAGCCGGCTGCTGTCGCCGGCAATTGTTGTTGATAGGCCGCGCTGGCCACCGGCAAAGCCGAGTAATACAGCACCGCTCGACGGGCGTTACTGCTGGCGAGGCGCACCAACAATGTCTCTGGCGTTAACAGATAAACGGGAGTATTGGGCTGATAATGGGCACCGACATTCCCTGAAACCTTTACCTGATGTTGTAGCGGTGTCGTGACACGGCATCCTAACACCTGTTCCAGTTGTGTCGCGCTAATCGGCCCACTGCGGAGGATTTGGATTTGCTCACCCGTCAGATCGACAATGGTCGACTCCAGACCATGTTGGCAAGGACCACCATCTAACACCGCAGCAACTTTCCCGGCCATGCCATGCAGCACCTGGCTGGCACGGGTTGGGCTGAGCTTTTTATAAGGGTTGGCGGAAGGTGCCGCTACCGCAAGCCTGGCTTGTTGCAGTAAGGCCAGCAGGGCGGGATGGGCCGGCATACGAATACCAATGGTCTCTAAGCCGCCAGTGACGACCGGACTCACATCAGGTGCCTTATGTAACAACAGGGTAAGTGGCCCCGGCCAGAACGCGGCTGCCAATTGATAGGCTGTGGCCGGGATCTTAATAGCGAACTGCTCCAGCATCGCCAGATCCGGGATGTGGACAATCAACGGATGATCCGCGGGCCGCCCCTTGGCCTGAAAAATTTTTGCCACGGCAGTCGGATCTGCCGCATTGGCCGCTAAACCATATACCGTTTCAGTGGGCACTGCCACCAAAGCGCCCTGCTGTAATAAGGCTGCAGCCCGGTTCAGATCCGCTGGCTTATCGGCAGCTAATAACTCTGTGTTCATCTGGTACTCTGTTTATGGCCAACCCTGCTTATTGGTCAGCCTGTTATCGGTTGCACCGTCTATGGATTACAGTACTGGCAATAGGCAGGATCGGCATAGCCGCCGCTGTGTAACTGGTCTTGCTGGTAATCACAGCGTTGACAGCTGGCGCGATGGCCTCTCGCCTGTTGCGTAGGTTGACCACAATCAGCACAAGGCAATCCGCTTAACGCTTGCTCTGGCCAAAACCCCGGGGTCTGGCAATGCGGACAGCGTTGCTGTAACCGTTGGTACAAATTTTCTGCCGCTAACCGGATCACCTGTTGCCGCTCTGGGCTGCAATGCGCCCGCAGATCATATTCCAATTGCACCGGGCCGGCATCCAGCCAGTCAACGCAGTGCCGCCGGGCTTGCGCAACGCTCAATGCTTTGGCCAGTCGCGGGCCCTGTTTGACCAACAATAACTGCTGATTAGGCAGCATAGGCAATATCGTTTCCAGTTCGGTAGCTGCCGTTACTTGCCAGCTGCGGGCACTGCACAGTTGCTGCGCTCGCGCCGTAACCGCCCAGCCCTCATCAAGATGGACACAGCACAACAATTCCTGATTTAAGGTACCCAAACCGTAAGGGCCCGCCGTAAAGCTACCCTCACTGCCGATACCGATGGCAGTCCCTGCCAGCTCGGCGGCAATGGCCGCTTTGCGTAACGCGCACTCAGCGGCAGTCATAAAACGTGGCTGCTCGCCGGCAAAACTGCCCAATAAATCAGTATCAAAACCCGTTACGCCAAAAACCTGCCAACCCAGCGGAGCTAAAGCGTCAACCAGTAGCGGTACCTTGCCATGTTGGGTTAAAAAAGCGACCGGCTGCATCTGGCGCGGCTCCAAGCTAACCGGGCTGCTTAAGGTGCAACAAAACCCACCGCAGTATTCACTGCGGCCAGGGTACGGCTGGCATGTTCACGTGCTTTGGCGGCACCTTCCCGCATCACTTGCTGCATCAGTGTCTGGTCAGCACGGATTTCACGGAAGCTTTGTTGCACCGGCTCCAGCAAGCTGATGACGGCATCCGCAACGTCGCCTTTTAAATGGCCATACATCTTGCCTTCGTATTCCGCCTCCAGCGCGGCCACCGTTTTACCGGTCACACCACTTAGGATATTCAGCAAATTGGCGACACCGGGTTTATTGTCCAAATCAAAATACACCCGCGGCGGATCTTCGGAGTCGGTAATGGCTTTTTTGAACTTTTTGCTGATCATCTTCGGATCTTCCAGCAAGCCAACGAAATTCCACGGGTTCTCATCCGATTTTGACATCTTTTTGGTGGGTTCCTGCAGGCTCATCACCCGGGCTGCCACTTGCGGAATAAAGGGCTCTGGTACAGTAAATACTTCGCCATGCAGGGCATTAAAGCGCAAAGCCACGTCACGTGCCAGTTCCAGGTGCTGCTTTTGATCATGACCTACTGGCACCTGATTCGCCTGGTACAGCAGAATATCGGCTGCCATCAGCACCGGATAGGTAAAGAGGCCGGCATTGACGTTGTTATTGTGTCGCTCTGACTTGTCTTTAAATTGCGTCATCCGACTTAGCTCACCGAACTGAGTATAGCAATTCAATACCCAAGCCAGTTGACTATGCTCCGGCACGTGCGATTGCATAAACACCGCCGAGCGCTTGGGATCAATGCCACAAGCCAAATACAGCGCCAGACTGTCCAGCGAAGCACTGTGCAGGGCTGCAGGATCTTGACGTACGGTAATCGCATGTAAATCAACAATGCAGTATAAACAGTTGTAGTCGTCCTGCATCTGATCCCACTGCCGCAGTGCGCCCAGATAGTTACCGATGGTCAATTGTCCGGACGGCTGGGCGCCACTGAGTACTATGGGTTTACGGCTCATGCTGTGCAAAGTCCTGTGTTAAGTTCAAAAAAAAGACCGCTATTATACATTAACCCGTTACCGCTGCCAGTTGCTGGCGCATCTGGGCGATCGTTGCTGCATAATCCGGACTGTTAAAAATTGCAGAACCGGCAACAAACATATCCGCCCCGGCGGCAGCAATTTCGGCAATATTGGCTACAGTGACACCGCCATCAATCTCTAAACGGATCGGCAAACCACTGCTATCAATTAACTGCCGCGCCGCCTGCAGTTTGTCTAAAGTTGCCGGAATAAACTTTTGGCCACCAAAACCAGGGTTCACTGACATCAGCAAAATCACATCGACCTTATCCAGCACATAGTCCAGATAACTTAGCGGTGTCGCAGGGTTAAATACCAGGCCAGCCTGACAACCCTGATCTTTAATCAGCTGCAAGGTACGGTCGACATGGCGCGACGCCTCAGGATGGAAAGTAATAATGCTGGCCCCGGCTTTGGCAAATTGCGGCACCAAGCTGTCCACCGGTTCGACCATCAGATGCACATCAATCGGTGCGGTAATACCGTAGTTACGCAAAGCCTGACACACCATCGGACCTATCGTCAGATTAGGCACATAATGGTTATCCATCACATCAAAATGCACGACATCGGCGCCTGCCGCCAGCACCTTGCTGACATCCTCGCCCAAACGGGCAAAATCGGCGGATAAAATAGAAGGCGCAATTAAATAAGGTTGCATAGCGGTGTTCCCCGGCACAAAAGGCAGACTTTACTGAATTCTACCGCAGAAAGCAGCATGGTTAGCGGGTGATTGCACAAAAATCAGGCAAGGCTGCACCAGCAGACGGCAAGCCTGCGGTTCAGGCATCAACCGATAAACCCTAAGCAACTGTTATTAAACACTTTTATAAAATGGCATATATCCTGGAATTGTCTGGATGAATCTAATCTGAGGGGATCTAACAATGACAGCAAGCAAAAGTGTAATAACATTAGGGTTAAGCGGCCTGTTATTGGCGGCCGGGTTGAGCAGCCAAACTGCGCAAGCAGTCGAAGTTAGTGGCTATATTACGATTGTATCTGACTATGCATTTCGGGGGATTTCACAAACCGACGAAGCGCCCGCCTTACAGGGTGGCTTGACGCTGGCGACGGAATCAGGCTGGTATGTTTCAGTCTGGGGTTCCAGTGTCGATTTCGGTGGCCAGGGCACCTTAGAGCTGGATGTTTTTTTCGGCTGGAGTGGTGATATTGCGGAAGATTGGACCGCTGATGTCGGTATTATGCGCTATGGTTATCCGAATACCGAATTCGAAGGCTCGAATTTCTGGGAACTGTATGGCTCGGTCTCCTACAAAGATCTTACCTTCGGACTGGCTTATAGTGATGACTATTATGCCAACAGCGGTAATTACTACTATGTTTATGCTGGCTACAGCCTGGCCTTGACCGATAATCTGGCACTGGATTTTCATTTGGGCCATAACGAGTATGCCGATGACAGCAGCGCCAGTTATTTGGATTACGGTGTCACCCTCAGTACCGAAGTGTTAGGCCTGGGGCTGTCGCTGGCCTATGTTGATACCGATATTAAAGACTGTAACCTGTGTGACAGCCGGGTAATTTTCGGCGTTTCGAAAGCGTTTTAACGGTTGCAGCGCGCTTTTCATCGCCAGACCACAGCGTATAATAATTAACCAGCTTGTGTCTGGCGATAGAATCAACTATGATTAGCGCCTCTGCATCACGTTAACAGGAATTAACATGAAACTAACCAAAACAAGCAAATCACTGTTGCTAGCCAGTGGTATCGTGCTTGCTTTTGCTGTTTGGCAGAACAATACAGCCTCAGATAACTGTACTGGCGCCACTTCTGCTTGCAAAGACTCACAACATAACTGGCTAAACTGGTTATCCGGCAACAGTCGCTCGGCACAATTTCACTTCGTCGACTTTCTGGAATTAGTCAGTCAGCTACTGCCTGCAAAATCGCCAAAGAACTGAGATGAGTTCCGCTAAACCCGGATTGCGGCAAGTGGTAAAAGCGGTGTTAGGTGCTTTTATCGGTGTGCAGTCAGAACAGCAGCGTCAGCAGGATTTTCAAAGTCAAAGCGCAATACCTTACATTGTTACCGGCATAGTGCTTGCTGTGTTTTTTGTCGCAATGCTGTTACTTATCGTCTTTCTGGTGCTGAACTAGCGACCAGTAGAGCCAGCCTGATACAACGCGAATAATTCTTGTACCTTGCCCCTGCTATGGCCTTTCTGACTAATTGAACGTCCAACAGCGATACTCTGTAACTGAGCCTGATGGTAAATCTTCCGTGTCCAGGTCGTATCGTGGTTACTAATTAACACACTGCAGCCGTTTTGCTGCGCTTGCTCTGCTAAAATTGCCAGCTGCGCCTGATCATCTAGGGTAAACCCCTGACTGGCATAACTGGTAAAGCTCGCCGTTTTACTCAGCGGCACATAAGGCGGGTCACAATACACGACATCACCGGCTGTCAGCTGGCCGAACACCTGCTGATAACTTAAGCAGCTAAATTCCGCACGCTGGGCTTTTTCTGCAAAAAAATATAATTCTGCTTCCGGAAAATACGGCTTTTTATAACTGCCAAAGGGGACATTGAATTTACCGGACATATTGTAGCGACATAAGCCGTTATAGCCATGCCGGTTCAGATACAAGAACAACAGTGCACGCTGGTACTTATCCTGCTGATCGTTAAATTGTTGTCGTAAGTTCAGATAGCTGCTTTTGGTATTAGCACTGTCGACAAAGAGCATTCGGGCATCCGCGATATAGCGTTCCGCTTGCTGCTGAATGATTTTATACAGCTCAATCAGATCGGCATTAATATCGTTTAAACGATAAGCAGCATATTGGGTATTCAGAAAAACCGAGCCGGCACCAACGAAAGGTTCAACCAGACAATCGGCTTGCGGCAAGTGCTGTTGGATCTGAGAAACCAGATTATACTTACCACCCGCCCATTTTAGAAAAGCACGACTTCTTTGCTGCACCAATTAATTTCCCTGCTCTGTTACTGCCGGCGCCGACCGTTGCCAGGCTAATATTTCTTGCTGTACCGTGCGTACCGTTTTCGAAAAAGGCCCACTGACTTTTAACCGGGCCGGTAGCCTCTCAATATACTGCAGCGCTAAGTTATTGTTGTCAAAAGGTCCTGCCACTATCACCCATTGCTCCCGCCCCTGCCAGCGCCGCTGATAGACCAGGTGCTCGACGGTTGGGAAGTCGCTTGCAAATCTTAACACTGCCGCCGGCTCTGATAATACCGCCAACTGCACTAAACGTTGGCTGGCTGCCAAATTTAAAATGGGGTGTTTGTCAGTGACAACGATTGACTCTACAACTTCAGTGCGTATTGTGGACATTGCCTTGGCACCGACATCAGTAGCGGCTGACGTTTTTGTCGCAGCAGTGCCGCTAGCCGTCGCCGCCGGTTGCTCTATGACTGTTAAAGCACTGCCAGCTGCCCCTTGCTGTTCGCTGCTTTGCTGTTCACCGCTTAGCAGCTCATCCTTGCTAGGCGCAACACTATCCGGTGTTGTCGCATCTGGCTCTGTAATAGCTGCTGCAGTTTCTGCAGGCAATGCACTCGTTACTGCGATGGCTTCAGCATCAACCACTTCAGGTTCAGGCATCAGGTCAACCGGCGTAGCCGCGAGCTCGGTTTGTTGTTCGGGGATCGTGGTTGGTAAAGTCACCAAAGGCGGCTCTGTCGCTGTTGGCAGCATCCAGATAAAGGCTGCCACCGTCGCGAACACCATGGTAAGTAACGCCAATGGCCAGGGGAAGCCCCGTTTAGCTTTTTCGCTTGCTCGCGGTTTAGTGCTAAGGCGAATTTCCGGTTGTAATAACCGATGTAAGTTACCCTGACTGCGGGCAAAACGCTCAGCCAGGCTGATAGCATCAAGTCGTTCGGCTTGCAGCAGCTGCTGGCAATCCGTTAGGGTTAGTGCAGGGATACTTAGATTTAGCTGCACCCGGTCAGCTGGCTGTTGGCAGAAACTGAAGATCCGGACAGGTAACTGCTGCAACCATTGCCAATCGTCGGCCTGCAGTAAGTCAGCATTATCTAACAGCAAAACAAATTCGGCGTCGGGCTGCGCTTTGATTCGGGCCAATAAATCGGCGGCATTCAGTGATGACGTAGCAAACCAATGCTGGGCGAGTTGCTGCCTCAACTCAGCCCCGGCCGCTGGCAAGCTTACTAATGCGACATTCACCGGCATTTCCTGACAATCGGACAATAATTCAGCCAGGACCAAGGCTATGGTTGACTTACCGCTGCCCGCTGCGCCAATTAATGCCAAATGCGAAAAGTCGTTGAATGCCAGTTGAAATAGCAAGCGGGTTAACACCTCACGCTGCGATGGCAGCAGATAAGTATTAGCAGCAAGTTGCTGCTGTAGCCCTCTGATTTTCATCAGCTGAAGACTTGGCAAAGTTCAGCTTCACTGACATCGTCTGCTAACACACAATGTCCGAGCCGGCGTGGCAGGATAAAGCGCATCTGCCCATGCTGCACCTTTTTATCCGTTTTCATAAATGGCAGGAAATCGTTGATTTGCATACGTTCAGGTGGCTGCACCGGGAGCTGAAAGTCATTCAGTAATGTCTTTACCCGCTCGGCATCCGACGGCATCAACCAGCCACGGCTTACCGCCAATTGCGTCGCCATCACCATCCCAACCGCTACCGCTTCACCGTGTAGCCACTCACCATATCCCAGGAAAGCTTCGATCGCATGGCCAAAGGTATGGCCGAGGTTTAACAATGCCCGTTCACCCTGCTCTGTCTCATCACGACTAACGATATCGGCTTTCATCTGGCAACAACGTCGAATCATCTCTGACAAGATGGCAGAATCTTTGGCAGCGATGTCCCTGGCGTGTCGCTCCAGCCAGGCCAGGAATTCTAAATCACCCAAAATGGCGTACTTGATTACTTCAGCCATACCGGCGGCAAACTCACGCGGTGGTAACGACTGTAAAACTGCGGTATTAATTAAAACTTGTTCCGGTTGTTTAAAAGCACCGATCATATTTTTGCCAAGCGGATGATTAACCGCTGTTTTACCGCCAACAGAAGAATCAACCTGAGATAACAGCGTGGTCGGAATTTGGACAAAACGTACGCCGCGCTGATAACAGGCGGCAACAAAACCGGTTAAATCACCGATAACCCCACCGCCCAATGCCACTAACAGCACCTGACGCGAGAACTTTTGTTCCAGTAAAAACGATAAGGCTTGTTCAAAGGAAGCCAGCGTTTTATAAGCTTCGCCGTCCGGGATCAGAAAGTGCTTTGGAGGATGCTGGAATAGTGCAGCCACGGCGGGTAGATACAGCTCAGCGACTGTCGGGTTAGAAATAATAACGACCTGCGGCGCGGCCGCTAGCTCTGGTAATAACCCCGTAAAACTGGCGGCGATCTGTATCGGGTAGCTGCGCTCGCCAAGTTGTACCTCAACTTTATGCATCTGCAGCCCCCGTTACTGATAAGTTAAAAACCTAATTGCTCGATAATCTGATTCGCAACAGAACGCGCACTTTGCTCATCAGTACGGACCGTGAAATCTGCGATCTCTGCATAAAGTGGGTTACGTTCTGCCGCCAAGCGCTCCAGTACTTCTTTCGGTTCTTCCTTGGTCTGCAATAACGGCCGCTTTTTATCGCGCTGCGTTCTGGCCACCTGTTTTTCAATAGGTGTTTCCAGATAAACTACTATGCCACGCGCAGACAGACGGTTTCGGGTCTCTTTACTCAGTACTGAGCCACCACCAGTCGCCAGCACTATCCCTTGCAGTTCAGTCAGATCCTGAATGACATTTTCTTCACGCACCCGAAAACCGGCTTCCCCTTCCAGATCAAATACCCAAGCGATATCAGCACCTGTCCGGCGTTCGATTTCCTGATCGGAATCATAAAACTCTAGGTGAAGCATCTCTGCCAGATGACGACCTATAGTGCTTTTACCGGCACCCATAGGGCCTACGAGGAAGATATTACGTTTTTCTGCCATATGTCGTATTGCTAAATCAGCTAATTCAAGGAAAGTTAAGTTAAAGGACCGTTAGGCTCCCACGAAAAATTGAAGCGCTGAATTATGTCAGGAATGGCCTTTGATTGGCAAGTTAATTCTCGGTCTGCTGGCGGCAGCAACCGCTTACCGCCAGCGAACTCTGTTATTGACCTTCAGTCAGGATCCGCGGTGTTACAAAGATAAGTAATTCACTCTTTTCGTTGAGTTCCCGTTTGTTGCGGAATAATACCCCCATGTAAGGGATATCACCAAGTAAAGGCACCTTGCTGACGTTTGAAACAATTTGTTGCTGATAAATGCCACCCAGGACGATAGTTTCACCGTTGTCAGCCAGCACCTGAGTCATAATCTGCTGAGTATCGATCGCTGTTGCCGGGCCGGTTGGCGTTTGTACCGTCTCGCCCCGGGTATTCTGAGTAATCACTAAATCCAGAATAATTTTATTGTCCGGGGTAATTTGTGGTGTAACCGTTAAACTTAGAACCGCTTTCTTAAATTCCACTGTCGTTGCACCACTGGAAGCAGCCTGCACATAAGGAATCTCGACACCTTGCTCTATTCTCGCTTCTTTTTGATTTGAAGTAGTAATACGCGGGCTGGCAATGACTTCACCCTTGTTTTCCTGTTCCAGTGCAGACAGTTCCAGATCTAACAGAGTACCATCAGCCAAACGGGCTACATGGAAAGCAATACTGCCTGCCGGGTTAGCCACAGGTAAATTCACATTCCAGCGATCATCCAGCGCAGGGAAATTACCGTTGGAAATACTATTAGCACCGTCTGCATTGCCCGACACCCCACGGTTACCACCGCTTGTGCTTTGCTGATCACTAAAGCCCCAACGGATGCCAAGTTCGTCGGTGACATTGTCATTGACGGTAACGATCCGGGATTCAATCAGCACCTGCCGCACCGGGATATCCAGCCGTTCAATCAAACGCCGCACACTTTCAATATTGCGCGCCGTATCCTTTAACAGAATAGTATTAGTACGTTCGTCAACAACCACACTACCCCGCTCAGACAGCAGTGTTGCTTCGCGGTTTGACAGTAAACCTGCTAAATCCGCGGCTTTGGCATAATTGATTTGCAACAGATCTGAATACAAAGGCTCTAATTGTTCAACCTGCTGTTTCGCTTCTAATTCCCTGGCTTCACGGGAAGCCAGTTCTTCTGTTGGCGCAACCATCAGGATATTGCCTTCCATCCGCTTATCCAAACCCTTGACCCGTAATACAATATCCAGCGCCTGATCCCAGGGCGTACCATCCAAGCGTAACGTAATATTACCCGTCACCGTATCGCTGGTAACCAGGTTAAAGCCGTTATAGTCGGCAATAATCTGCAACACGGTACGAATGGGGATATCCTGGAAGTTTAATGAAATCGGCCGGCCTTTATACTCTCGCCCACCGCCCAGAATACTGCGATTGGTAGCATCACGTTGTAGGCTTACAGAGAAGATATTATCAACTTGCTGGTAGTTAAAGGTAAATTGCTCAGTCGCATCGATCACCAGTTTGGTTGAGTTTCCTTCACGGAAAGTTTCAACCCCTTTTACCACAGTGGCAAAATCTACCACATCCAACTGATACAGTAACTCATCTGGAATAGCCGTGTTGTGGAACTCAATCTCCAGCTTGCCCAGTCGCTCCTGCACATCAACTGCGGCGGCGTTTTCTTTCAGAAACACCAAAACCCGACCTTCGCCACGATCACCGCGCCGAAAATCTATTGCTTGCAACTGATTAATAAAACTTGGCTGAGGGATCCCCACAAATTGCTCCCCCATATTATCCACACTCTATCAGATCGTCCGGTGTCCAGCACCACTGAGCTATCCACTGCAAAATTTGCTTTAGCCCTTGCTGATAATATCGCCTACTTAT
>Ga0181595_10001242_pt1 | contig 27918 bp, 23 predicted proteins | sample 041ome_7_FD_145604 | JGI IMG/M metagenome (GOLD analysis project Ga0181595, IMG submission 145604) | Coastal salt marsh microbial communities from the Groves Creek Marsh, Skidaway Island, Georgia - 041401AS metaG (spades assembly) | ecosystem: Environmental > Aquatic > Marine > Intertidal zone...
AGCGTGACCATTTCTAACTGATATTGTTGAGGAGAGGGAGTTTTGAGCATGATGGTTAGCCTTCAAATCAACTAACCCTATTAGATCAAAGTCCTGGATCGGCGTCCAGGACTTTGTCAGCAGTCTGAAAAAACCCGCAATAATTTGCGGGTTTTTTCTGTCTTATCAGAATGTTCTATTCAACATTCAACATTCAACATTCAACATTCAACAATTAGAACTCGGCATTACCCGGTGTTCGCGGGAAAGCAATCACATCGCGCACGTTACCGACACCAGTGACATAGGACACTAAGCGCTCAAAGCCCAAACCAAAGCCGGCGTGTGGTACTGTGCCGTAGCGGCGTAAATCGCGATACCAGCCGTAATCTTCTTTGTTCAGACCCATCTCGTCCATGCGCTTATCCAGCATATTGAGGCGCTCTTCACGTTGACTGCCACCGATAATTTCACCAATACCCGGTGCCAGGACGTCCATCGCTGCCACAGTTTTACCGTCTTCATTTAAACGCATATAGAAGGCTTTAATGTCTTTCGGGTAGTTTTGCATAATGATCGGCGCACCAATATGCTCTTCGGCCAGATAGCGCTCGTGTTCAGACTGCAGGTCAACACCCCATTCTACCGGGTATTCAAATTTCTTACCGCAGGTTTTCAGAATTTCGATGGCATCGGTGTAGTCCATCCGCACAAAGCTGGAGTTCACCACCTTCTCCAGCCGGTTGATCGCATCGGCGTCAATCCGCTCGGCAAAAAAGGCGAGATCGTCGGCGCGCTCGGTCAATACCGCTTTAAACACGTACTTCAGCATATCTTCGGCCAGCTGGGCGATATCTTTTAGTTCGGCAAAGGCGACTTCCGGTTCAATCATCCAGAACTCAGCCAGGTGACGGCTGGTGTTCGAATTCTCAGCACGGAAGGTTGGGCCAAAGGTATAGATCTTTGACAGCGCACAGGCATAGGCTTCACCGTTCAGCTGACCTGATACCGTTAAAAACGTCTCTTTACCAAAGAAATCCTGGCTAAAATCAACTTTCCCCTGATCGTTGCGTGGCAGGTTATGAATATCCAGCGTACTGACACGGAACATTTCACCGGCCCCTTCAGTATCCGAACCGGTAATAATCGGTGTGCTGATCCAGTAATAACCCTGCTCATGGAAAAAACGGTGGATGGCTTGCGCCAGACAGTGTCGTACCCGGGTGACCGCGCCCATAATATTGGTGCGTGGCCGCAGGTGCGCCTGTTCGCGCAGATATTCCATGCTGTGGCGTTTAGGCGCCATCGGGTAAGTATCCGGGTTTTCTACCCAGCCAATCACCTCGACGGCGTCAGCCTGAATTTCATAGGCCTGGCCCTGGCCCTCAGAGCGGGCGATAACGCCTGAAACGATCACCGAGCAAGAGGTCGTCAAACGCTTCACTTCGGTTTCATAATTATTCAGGCTGGCCGGAGCTACGGCTTGCACGGCGTCAAAGCAGCTGCCGTCATGCACGGCCAGAAATGAAATACCGGCTTTGGAGTCACGGCGGGTGCGGATCCAACCTTTTACAGTGATTTTATCGCCAATCGCATAGCGACCGGCCAGAACATCTTTAATAACAGCATGCGTCATGCAAACAACTCCACAGGGTAGATCTGAGGGCTTCAGTCGTGGTTGAGGCCTGATTTAGTCAAAGCAGTAATGATACTTGGCGCCTTGCTGAATACAAGTAAAAAATCACGCCGATGCTAAACAGTTAACGGCTTAAGGCTGGATTAGCGCAGGGTTAGGGCGAAGTGGCTAACACCCGGATGCGGATTTGTTGCAGACTGGGTAGATAAATCAGCCGTTGGCCATCCTGGCTGACGATGACCTCGCTGTTGCCCTGAAAGTGCCGGCTTTGCATGCGGTCGGCGTCATAAACCAGAGCTTGTAGTTGCTCAGATAACAGTAGTCGCTTGCCATCTTGTTGCATGGCGATAAGTTTTAGCTTTGTGCCGCTTTGTGGCTGCAGCGAACCACTATCGTAACTGAGCCTGAAACTAAAACCGCCGCTATGCGCCTCGGCGCCGGTTTTAAGGTTGCGGCCGCTAATCAGGATCGGGCTACCCCGGGTTAATGCCCGCGCGGCGGTTAACCGCCACAGCGAGCCATCTGCCAATGCCAGTTGCTGTGCTGCGCTACTACTGATTTCAGACAGCAGGTACTGCACCGGTTGTCCGGGCAACTCTTGGGCTGGTAACGCGAGGCTCACCAAACCTAGCAGCAGACACAGGCGCTTTAACATTAATTCACTGCCTGATACAGGGTTTTGATCCAGCGCTCTTCGGTAATAAAGTTCCAGTGCCAGGCTTTGAACTCGTCACCCAGACCTTTGGCGATGAGGTCTGCTTCAGTCATGCCTTGCTGCTTAGCCGCAGCAACCATGGCCAGGGTTTGCTCCAGCATCGCCAGCTCTTTTTGTAGGCCGGCTTTATTAGTCAGCTCACCATGGCCCGGAATCACCTGCGTTTGGTCATCAATTTGGCTAATCACATAGCGGGTGTTTTCAATATATTGCTGCACATTACCGCCGTTGTTGGTGTCAACGAACGGAAAGCGGCCCTGGAACATTAAATCGCCCATATGCACGATATTTTGCTTCGGGAACCAAATTAATAAATCACCGTCGGTATGACTGGCCGGCATCGGCTCCAGTACCATTTCAACGCCATGATGATTAATGGTAGTTTTCTCACTGATGGTGGTTTTTGGTAGGCCCGCACGGTCGAAATTGTTGTCAGCCATCAGCCGGGTTTTCACATTGGCATGGGCGATAATATTGGCATTAGCTGCCAGTGCTGCATTGCCGCCAACATGATCACCATGCATATGGGTATTAATCAGCGTAGTGAGCTCAGCCGGGCTTAAGGTTTTTAACGTAGCGCGAATTTTATCCGCCAGCTCGGCGTATTGACTGTCAATCAATAGTACGCCGTCGCTGGTAGCGACTGCGGCCATATTGCCGCCAGCGCCGGTCAGCATATAAACGCTGTCTTTCAGCGGGGTAGCGTTAACCTGTACATCGGCAAAGCGGTTGGCCAACGCTACGCTGCTACACAGTAACAGCGCGGCGCCGGTTAAGAGGCTAAGAGGTTTGGTTATTTTCATTATGGGCTCCAATAATTTATTGTGATTAGGCACAAAAACTACGGCCTGTTGCGTTATCCGGTTTACTCTAGCACGACGAGGCGACCTCGTACATCGACCAACAGAGACGGCTTAGCTGTGCACTGCTAATAGTAAAGGGCGGCATAATATAGAGCAGGTTATTAAAGGGCCGGACCCAGACACCGCGCTCGACAAACTGGGCCTGTAATTTCGCCACATCCACTTTTTGCCGCATTTCCAGCACGCCAATGGCGCCCAGCACGCGCACTTCGTTGACTGCCGCAAGCTTAGCACAGGGGGCTAACTCCGCGCTAAGCTGTTGTTCAATGGCCGCCACCTGCTGCTGCCAGTGTCCCTCGGCAATGATGCGAATACTCTCCAGTGCCACCGCACAGGCCAGCGGATTGGCCATAAAGGTCGGGCCATGCATTAAACCGCCGGCTGCACTTAAACTAATACCGCGGGCAATTTCATCGCTACACAGCGTGGCGGCCAGCGTCAGATAGCCACCACTTAACGCCTTGCCCAGACACAGGATATCCGGATTGATTGCCGCATACTCACAGGCAAACAGCTTACCGCTGCGGCCAAAGCCGGTAGCAATTTCATCGGCAATCAGCAGCACCTGATACTGGTCACAGAGCTCGCGTACACCGCGTAAATAATCCGGATGATAAAAGCGCATACCACCATAGCCCTGAACGATCGGCTCCAGAATGATGGCGGCGATGTCATTGGCAGACTGGCGCAGCAGATCACGTAGTGGCGTCAGATCGTTATCGTCAAAGGGGCCGGCAAAAGCACTCTGTGGTGCCGGCAGGAAATCATGCTGTGGCAGTAACTGGCTAAACATACTATGCATACTGTCATGCGGATCGCAGACCGCCATCGCCGCGAAGGTATCCCCATGGTAGCCTTTGCGCAGACTTACCAGCCGGGTCTTTTGGGGTTGACCCACACCTTGCCAGTATTGCAGCGCCATTTTCAGCGCCACTTCTACCGCAATAGAGCCGCTGTCGGCCAGGAAAACCTTGCTGAGATTGGCCGGTACCATCTTAAGCAGCTGCTGACAGAGTGCCACCGCCGGCTGATGGGTAATGCCGCCAAACATGACATGCGCCATCTGGTTAAGTTGGCTGCTGATGGCCTGATTCAGCCGTGGGTGATTATAACCATGCACGGCTGACCACCAGGAGGCGGTACCGTCAATCAGTTTACGGCCGTCTTCCAGCTCCAGTTCGCAGCCATCGGCCCGCACTATCGGATAAACCGGTAGTGGCGTTAACATCGACGTATAGGGGTGCCAGATATGCTGGCGATCAAAATCCAGATTTATGCTCATAAAATAATCAGTAGTAAACTTTGGTTGCTGGTCTGCGTTGACAAGCCGGGGTTGGTCGCTAGACTAGCGGAAAAACCATTGCGGCTCAATGCCGCTACGCTGATAACAGGGATCCCCATGCAGGCCACATCTTTTCAGGTTACTCCCCGCCATAACTGGACTTTAGCCGAGGTTAACGCGCTGTTCGCCTTACCCTTTAACGATCTATTGTTTCAGGCACAGTCGGTGCACCGGGCACATTTTAATGCCAATGAGGTGCAGGTTAGCACCTTGCTGTCGATTAAAACCGGTGCCTGTGCCGAAGATTGTAAATATTGCCCGCAAAGTGGCCATTACAATACCGGCCTTGAGCGTGAGCGGCTGCTAGAGGTAGAAAAGGTGCTGCGCCAGGCTGCGGCCGCGAAAGATAAGGGCGCCAGCCGCTTTTGTATGGGCGCCGCCTGGAGTAACCCTAAGCAGCGCGATATGCCGTATTTAATTGAAATGGTGCGTGGTGTAAAAGCCATGGGCCTGGAAACCTGTATGACTCTGGGTAAGCTGGAGCCGGAGCAGGCGCATTCACTGGCCGCAGCAGGCCTGGATTACTACAACCATAACCTGGATACTTCGCCGGAGTTTTATGGTGAGATTATCACCACCCGCAGTTATCAGGATCGACTGGATACGCTGACCCATGTGCGCGATGCCGGCATGAAAGTCTGTTGTGGTGGCATTGTCGGTATGGGCGAAAGTGCCAATGACCGCTCGGCGTTACTGATGCAAATTGCCAATTTGCCGCTGCATCCGGAGAGTGTGCCAATTAATATGCTGGTCAAGGTAGAAGGCACACCACTGGAGAATGTCGCCGATCTGGACGGTTTTGAGTTTATCCGTACCATTGCCGTGGCCCGTATTATGTTGCCACAAAGCCATGTTCGCTTATCTGCTGGCCGTAGCCGGATGAATGAACAGATGCAGGCGCTATGCTTTTTCGCCGGTGCCAACTCCATTTTCTACGGTGACAAACTGCTGACCACCGAAAACCCGGCGGCGGATGCAGATATGCAATTATTTGCCAAGCTCGGCATAGTGCCGGAAAAGCGCCAGGATGTATCGGATGAAGCCCATGCGCTGGCACTGGCCGATGCCATTAAAGAGCAGCAAAATCCGCCGCTATATCATGCTGCAGGCTAAGCGCCATGCAGCTTGCCGCCATGCAACAGGCACTTGCCGAGCGCGAGGCTAAGGCGCTAAGGCGTAGCACCAGGGCACTTGGCGCCGTCTCTGGCCGGTTATTGCATGTCAATGGCCGGCAGTATCTGAATTTTTCCGGTAATGACTATCTGGGGTTGGCCAGCGAGCCCAAAGTCCAGCAAGCGCTGTGTGATGCGGTCAGCCAATATGGGGTGGGCAGTACCGGCTCACCGCTGGTAACGGGTTTTCATGCCGCGCATCAGGCGTTAAGCGCCGAGCTTTGTGACTGGCTTGGTGTTGAGCGGGTTTTGCTGTTTAGCTCGGGCTTTGCCGCTAACCAAAGTATGCTGGAGTGTCTGGCCAGTGCCGATGATCAGCTGCTGCTCGACAAGCTTTGTCATGCCTCCCTGATTAGCGCCGCGCAGCAGCATCCTTCACAGGCCAAGCAGCCACTGCGGCGTTTTGCGCATAATGAGTTGGCATCCTTAGAAAAGCTGTTACAAAAAACCGCCAGCGCCAGTCATCAGTTGGTGGTGACTGAAGGTGTGTTTAGTATGGATGGTGATAGTCCGGATTTGCCGACTATGCTGAGGCTGTGTCAGCAGCATCAGGCCGCGCTGCTGCTGGATGATGCGCATGGGCTTGGTGTACTGGGGCCTGAGGGGCGCGGTACTGCTGCGGCTCAGGGCGTGGCAAACAGCGAAGTGTTTTGCACTATGGCCAATTTTGGCAAAGCCCTGGGCGCCAGCGGTGCTTTTCTGGCAGCGAACAGCACCGTTATCGAGTATCTGGAACAGTTTGCCAAACATTATATTTACAGCACAGCGCTGCCACCGGCACTTTGCGCGGCAGTGCACTGTGCCATCCGCTTAGTTCGCACTGAGCAGTGGCGACGTGACCAGCTACAGGACAATATCCGCTTGTTCCGACAACTGGCAGCAGAGGCCGGTTTACCGCTGCTGCAAGCAGAACAGGCGACGACCAGCTGGCTGGATCGCAGCCAGCACAGTGCCATTCAGCTGCTGCTATTAGGCGAAGCCAGTCGCGCTTTGGCACTGAGCCAGGCCTTACAACAACAGGGGGTTTGGCTGACCGCGATCCGGCCACCGACGGTGCCGCCTAACAGTGCCAGGTTACGCATAACGCTGAGCACCAGTCATCAACCGGACGATATCCGGTTCTTAATCAATACTTTAAGGCAGTACTTTTAATGCAGGCTGTAATACACGCTTCTCAGGGCGCCATCGCTGCCTGTTTTGGTAAAGCCGCGGCCAGTTATCAGCACGCGGCCCGTTTACAGCGTCAGGTGGCCTATCAGGCGTTGGCCGATTTAACAGCGTCAAATACAACGTCAGGCCCAACACTGGGCAAGACGCTCGATTTGGGCTGCGGCCCGGGTTGGCTGCATCCGGAGTTAGCACCGCATACCGAAACGCTGACTGCGCTGGATTTTAGTGCCGGCATGCTGGCGGCTGCCAAGGCTCAGGGGCAGGCGGCGCATTATCTGTTAGCCGATGCGGCTGCTATTCCACTGGCTGATGCCAGTATCAATACCGTATTTTCCAGTTTAATGCTGCAGTGGTGCCCTGAGCCAGCCCAGGTACTGCACGAAATTAGCCGGGTACTGACGCCAGGGGGCCGGGCTGTGGTCACGACCTTAGTTGCCGGCACCCTTAGCGAGTTGCAGACCGCCTTTGCTGCGGTGGATCAGCACCAGCATGTGCAACATTTTTTACCCATCAATGCACTCAGCACCGCCGCAGAGGCCTCAGGCGCAAGCTGGCAAGTGTACAGTTATCAGCTTGACCTTAACTACCCGGATATCTTTGCGCTGGCAAAAGAGTTAAAACAATTGGGCGCCAGTTATATTGCCCATCGTGGGCGGCAGGGGTTAACCGGCAAGGGTTACTGGCAACAGGTTGCGGCGGCTTATCCGAATGCCAGTGCCACAGGTTTAACGGCCAGCTATCAGGTTGCGGTGTTACAGCTTAACAAGCCATGCAGGGATTAATGATGAGTCAACACTGTTTTTTTGTTACCGGCACTGATACCGATGCAGGTAAGACCTATGTCAGTGCCTTATTGTTACAAGGCTATGCCGCTTTGGGCATTACGGCGCTCGGCGCGAAGCCGCTGGCAGCGGGTGCAGAGCAGGCGGCGGATGGCAGTCTGCAAAATAGTGACGCGTTACTGTTGCAGCAGCATTCTGGTATCGCGTTACCTTATGCGCAGCATAATCCGGTGTGTTTAGCTGAACCGGCCGCACCGCATCTGGTGGCCGCGGCCGCCGGTATCAGGCTGGATGAGCCACAACTGACTGCACATTTGCAGCAGTTACAGCAAACTCAGGCACAGCGCATTTTAATCGAGGGTGCCGGTGGTTGGTTATTACCCTTATCGGATAAGCGTTATCTGGCAGATTGGGTGTTAGAGCAGCAGTTGCCGGTGGTGTTAGTGGTAGGCATTAAGCTGGGCTGTTTAAATCATGCCATGCTTACGGTGCGGGAATTAGAGCGCAGTGGCGCCAAAATCCTTGGTTGGGTCGCCAATATTATCAGCCCGGATATGCTGTACCTGGTACAAAATATTGCCGATTTGCAGGCGCGGATTAAAGCCCCCTTGTTGGCGACAGTGCCGCATGCACCAACCGAACCCCAGCAGGTGGCTTTTGATCTGGTACAGGCGTTGGAGCCTAGGCTTGCAGTTCGGTGAGCTTTTTTGTGATTTTTCATGTAAAAATCGCAACCAGAATTTAAATTCAGGGTCTATGCCCATATATACAGATGCAGTAAATCTTAAGAGGGTGTATCGATGAAACGGGTGTTGTTATTTCTGGCAACCAACTTAGCGGTGATTTTAGTTCTGAGCATTGTATTAAATATCGTGTTCAGCTTTCTGGGGATAGACCATAGCAGTATCGGCGGCTTACTGGTGTTTGCCGCGATTTTTGGCTTTGGTGGCTCCTTTATCTCGTTGCTGATGTCGAAATGGATGGCCAAGCGCTCTACCGGCGCTGTGGTGATCACTCAGCCGCGTAATGCTACTGAGCACTGGCTGATGAATACCGTGGCCAAGCAAGCGAAAGCGGCAGGCATTGGTATGCCGGAAGTGGCGGTCTATGACTCGCCAGAAATGAATGCCTTTGCTACCGGGGCTAACCGTAATAATGCGCTGGTCGCGGTGTCTACCGGTTTGCTGCGCAATATGAGCGAAGATGAAGTCGAAGCGGTGTTGGCACATGAGGTGTCTCATATTGCCAATGGCGATATGGTGACGCTGACGCTGATCCAGGGCGTGGTGAATACCTTTGTGATTTTCTTAGCGCGTTTAATTGCCGGTGTTATTCGTAACAACAACCAGCAAATGGGCCAGCTGGCGTATTTTGCCATCGTTATCGTACTGGAAATGGTATTTGGTATTCTGGCCAGCATCATTGTGATGTGGTTCTCGCGGCAGCGTGAATACCGAGCTGATGCCGGTGCCGCTCGTTTAGCCGGTGCCGGTAAGATGATTAAAGCGCTGGAGCGGTTAAAGTATAACCATGAAAGTCGCCTGGAAGGCAGTATGATGGCCTTTGGTATTTCCGGTAAGAAAGCCAAATCAGAACTGTTCTTAAGCCATCCACCGCTGGAAAAACGCATTGCTGCGTTGCAAAACAGCCGTCAGTTCTAATTTTTCGCTCTGACAAACACCCCGCTTGTTGGGGTGTTTGTTTTTCAGCACAGGTGACAACATGTTACAGCAAATTCCATTTTCTATTCTTGAACTGGCTCCAATAAGAGATAACGGTGATGTTTCTGAGGCATTGCATGATGCCTTGGCTTTAGCTCAGCATGCGGAAGCGCTCAATTTCAATCGATTCTGGGTTGCAGAGCACCATAATATGGATGGTGTTGCCAGCTCGGCAACGGCAGTGCTGTTAGGTTATCTGGCGGCCAACACGCAACGAATTAAGCTTGGATCCGGTGGAATTATGTTGCCGAATCACGCGCCCCTGGTGGTAGCGGAGCAGTTCGGTACCCTGGCTACCTTATATCCCAATCGTATCGAGCTGGGACTTGGCCGGGCGCCCGGAGCAGATCAGTATACGGCGGCCGCCTTGCGACGGAGCCGTGATGGTAGTGCTGACGACTTCCCGGAAGATGTCGCTGAGCTACAACACTATTTGGGGCCAAGGCAGCCGGGCCAAAGAGTCATTGCTGTGCCTGGTATGGATACTCAGGTACCTATCTGGTTGCTTGGTTCCAGTTTGTTCAGTGCTCAGCTGGCGGCTTATCGTGGCTTACCTTATGCTTTCGCATCTCACTTTGCGCCTCGTTTTCTGCAACAGGCTATTCAGTTGTATCGCGATAACTTCAAACCCTCTGCGGTGCTGGCCAAGCCCTATGTGATGATTGGCGTTCCTTTGTTTGCCGCTAACACGGATGAGCAGGCTCATTATCTGGCAACCACGGCTTATCAACGGATCCTTGCCTTGTTTCGCGGACAATCATTGCAAATGAAACCTCCTGTCGCCTCGATGAATGGTTTGTGGCAACCCCATGAGCAACGTGCAGTAGAGGAGTTTTTAGCGATGGCAGTTATTGGCGGGCCAGACCAGGTTAAAACGGGTTTAGAGCGCATCTTGCAGCAAACCGGGGCCGATGAGCTGATCTTTACCTGTGATTTTTATCACTTTGCAGACCGTAAGCGTAGCTTTGAAATTGCCGCAATGCTAAAACATTAACCGGAATAACCGCACCCTTTGCAGGTGCGGTATCTCATCATACCTTACGCACAAACTCCGACTTCAAACTCATGGCGCCAAAACCATCAATTTTGCAGTCGATATCATGATCACCTGATACCAGCCGGATATTCTTCACCTTAGTGCCAATTTTCACGACTGACGAAGAGCCTTTCACTTTTAAATCTTTGATTACCGTTACAGTATCGCCATCTTGTAGCACGTTACCGGCGCTATCGCGGATCTGTAAGCCTTGTTCAGCGGCCTGGCTTTCTGCTGCTGACCATTCATGGCCACAAGCCGGACACAACAATAATTCGCCATCCTGATAGGTATATTCAGCCTGGCAGCTGGGGCAGGCAGGTAAGATTTGCATAAAGAACTCCAACGTAAAAGACGCAAGATTATAGCCGATATACCCCTGATTGTCGTGCGGCTATTTAGCCGCTTTATCTTCACTATTCAGCTAAATGCCGCGCTAATGCCGCCAGCGCAAAGATATTTTGCTATGCTGCCGTTTCACTTTATTTGCCTGGCACTTTGCAGGCCAAGTTGAGGAGAGCTTATTTATGACCCTGGCGCTGATCCCCGCACCCATTATCGCGGCTTTTAATCCACCGCGGCGTATTTTAATGGGCCCCGGGCCTTCTGATGTCTATCCGACCGTGCTGGCAGCACAAAGTAAACCCACTGTCGGCCATTTGGATCCGCTGTTTGTCGGCATGATGGATGAACTGAAACAACTGCTGCAATATGCGTTTCAAACCCGCAACGAGATGACGCTGGCGATTTCCGCACCGGGTTCAGCCGGGATGGAAGCCTGTTTTGTCAATTTGGTGGAACCTGGTGAGAAAGTGATCGTTTGTCGTAACGGCGTGTTTGGCGAACGGATGCGGCAGAATGTCGAACGTTGCGGCGGTATTGCCGTGACGGTCGATCATAGCTGGGGCGAACCGGTCGACCCAGCTAAGGTTGAAGATGCTTTGAAACTGCACCCGGATGCGGGCTTTCTGGCCTTTGTGCATGCGGAAACCTCAACCGGGGCGTTATCAGATGCCAAAACGCTCTGTGCGCTGGCCAGGCAGTATGGTTGTCTGAGTATTGTGGATGCGGTGACCTCACTCGGTGGTGTCGAGCTGCGCGTGGATGACTGGGGCATTGATGCCATTTATTCCGGCAGTCAGAAATGTTTGTCTTGCGTACCGGGTTTATCACCGGTGTCTTTCTCGCCGGCTGCGGTGGCAAAAATCAAGGCACGTAAGACGCCGGTGCAAAGCTGGTTCCTCGATCAAAGCCTGGTAATGTCCTATTGGAGTGGTGGTGCGAAACGGGCTTATCACCATACCGCGCCGGTTAATACGCTGTATGCGCTGCATGAGTCGCTGCGTTTATTAGCCGAAGAAGGCCTGCCGCAAGCCTGGGCCAGACATCAGGCGATGCATCAGCAATTAAAGCAGGGGTTACACCAGCTTGGTATCGACTTTGTGGTGGCCGAGCCTTATCGCTTACCGCAGCTTAATGCCATTTATATCCCGGCCGGCGTGGATGATGCCGCTGTGCGTAGCCGTTTGCTGAACGACTATAACCTGGAGATTGGCGCTGGCCTTGGCGATCTGGCCGGTAAAGCCTGGCGCATTGGGCTAATGGGCTTTGGCGCGCGGCGCGAGAACGTGGCGCTGTGTTTACAGGCACTGGGGGAAGTTCTGCGTTAGCTCGGGTTGATGGTTTAACAACAAGCCAGCGTTTCAGTGCTGGCTTTTTTTATCGTTTTTTCCGGTCATTTGAGCGGCTGTGACTACCCGTGGTAGCGGCATTCTGTTAGTTTCTGGCTATTAGAATAACAATATAACAGCAATGAGGTGTTAACCATGGCTATCAGCCGCCGTTTCCCGCTAACCGTGCTCTCTCTGTGTTTTGCTACCTGCTTTAATCCGGCCCTGGCCAGCTCAGCAAGCGAAGGCTACTACCGTTTCCCTGCTGTACAACAAAATCAACTGGTGTTTACCGCCGAAGGCGACATCTGGCACAGTGCTCTGGATAAGCAACAGACACAACGACTGACTACGCATCCGGCACTGGAGCGCGAGCCGTTGCTGGCTCGCGATGGTCAGACCCTGTATTTTATTGCCAATTACGATGGTGCCGACGAGCTTTATCAGTTGCCGCTCAGCGGAGGGACCGCCAGTCGGCTGACATTTGAAAATAGTCGGGTGCGGCTGCAACAAAGTTTAACGGATGGTCGGGTGTTATACGCCACCGATAATACTGTTGGCCCGGTTAATTATTGGCAATTGAAATTACTTGATCCGCAAACCGGCATCGCTACTGAGTTACCGCTGGCCGATGCGAATAGTGGTCAATTGGATGAAAGCAGCAATACGCTGTTTTTTACCCGCTTTGGTTTACATCTAACCGGTGACAACGCCAAAGTTTACCGCGGTGGAGCCATGGGCGAGCTGTGGCGTTGGACGCTGGGCTCAAATACAGAAGCCGAGCGGATGTTGCCTGAGCATCAGGGCTCAATTAGCCAGCCACAGCTGTGGCAAGGTCGACTGTATTTTATCAGTGATGCCGATGGTAATACGAATATCTGGTCGGTTGCGCTCAACGGGCAGGATTTGCAGCAGCACACCCGCCAGCAAGACTGGCGTATTGGCCGCTTATCGGTCAGCGACGGCAAGGCGGTCTATCAGCTCGGCGCTGATCTGTATCAACTGGATTTAGTTAGCAATCAAACGCAGCCAGTAAAACTGCAACTGGCGTCCGATCGTTTACAGCAGCGGGAACGTTGGCTGGAGCAGCCATTACGTTACCTGACTGATGTCACGGCCAATGCCAATACCAAACAAGCCGTGTTAACCGTGCGAAGTCAGGTGGTGCTGGTCGGTCAGGGCAACAGACGCACGGTGCAAATCGCCACGCCGGAAGGTAGCCGCTCACGGCAAGCGTTGTTAAGTCATGACGGTAGCTGGGTCTATGCCATTAACGATGCCAGTGGTGAAAATGAAATCTGGCGCTTTGCGGCCGATGGCTCTGCTCGCTCAGAGCAACTGACAAAAGATGGCAGCACCTTTCGCTGGGGCTTACATCTGTCGCCGGATGGCCGTTATCTGGCGCACGATGATAAAAACGGCGATCTCTGGTTGCTCGATTTACAAAACGGCAGTAACCGCAAAATTTATCAGCAAGGCTGGGGCCATTCCCCTTATGCCGATGTGATCTGGTCGGCGGATAGCCAGTTACTGGCTTTTACGCTGAATCATCAGCAGCGACCGCGCAGTCAGGTGGTACTGTACAGCCTGGCGGAGCAGCGCAGTGAAGTGTTGACCAGTGATAAGTATGAGTCTTATGCGCCGGCCTTTAGCCCGGATGGGCTCTGGTTGTATTTCTTATCTGACCGCCAGTTCCGCGCCACCCCTTCCAGCCCCTGGGGCGACCGTAACCTGGGGCCGATGTTTGATAAAAGAGCAGAAATCTTTGCCCTTAGCCTGAAAACGCAGGCCTGTTTCCCCTTTGCCGCGGAGCAAGAACTGGTGACCTGCGACAATAAAGCCGCAACCGACAGCCAGCAAGGGCGGCGAGGGCAGCGTGTCGACTGGCAGGGATTAAACAGCCGGCTGTGGCAAGTGCCGCTGGATGCGGGTAATTACCGTAGCCTCAGTTTGAATAACGAGCGCTTATATTTATTAAGTCGCGAGCAAGGCGATAATGCCGCGGCCCTGATCAGTGTCAATATCGCTAAAACCGGGGTTAAGAGCAGCAATCTGACCAAGGGGGTGGCGGGTTATCAGCTTTCTGCTGATGGTAAACAATTGTTTATTCAAAAAGCCGGTCAGAACAATAGCGGTGAGCTGCTGTTGGTGCCGGCAAGCGATAAGTTACCGACTGATCTTAGCAATGCCCGCTTTAATACCGCGGCGCTGCGGCTTGCGATATCCCCGGTGATTGAATGGCGGCAAATGTTTAATGACGCCTGGCGCATGCACCGCGATTTCTTGTTTGATAAACAAATGCGCGGTCTGGATTGGCAGGCCACGCGCGAAAAGTATGAGCCATTATTACAACGCGTGACTGATCGCTATGAACTGGATGATCTGCTGTCACAAATGATGGGCGAGCTTAATGCCTTGCACTCACAGGTTCGTGGCGGTGAATATCGCGAGGATCCGTCAGCACCGGCTGCGGCCAGCCTGGGTGCGCGCTTAAGCAATCAGGCTGATGGGGTGCGGATCGAACATATCTATCAGACGGATCCGGAATTACCGACTCAGGCCGCACCACTGGCCAGACCCGGCGTGGCGATTCAGGTTGGTGATGTGATCAGAGCGGTGAATGGCCAAAGCATCAGCAATCTCGCGGATCTGACCACCGCACTGCGTAATCAGGCCGGTCGCCAGGTGCTACTGGCAGTACAGCGGGGCAATAGCAGTTTACAAAGTATTGTCGAGCCAATACCGGCTGGTCAGGAAGCGATGCTGCGCTATCAGGATTGGGTACAACAGAATCTGCAAAAAGTCAGCAGTGCCTCCGCTGGTAACTTTGGCTATCTGCATCTGAATGCGATGGGCCCGGCGGATATTGCCAATTTCGCCCGTGAGTTTTATGCCCAGTTCCAGAAAGACGGCCTGATTATCGATGTGCGGCGCAACCGCGGCGGCAATATTGATAGCTGGATTATCGAAAAGCTGTTGCGTCGCGCCTGGTCGTTTTGGCAGCCAACCCATGGTGCCCCCTATACCAATATGCAACAAGCGTTTCGTGGTCATTTAGTGGTATTGGCCGATCCTTTAACCTATTCCGATGGTGAAACTTTCTCTGCCGGGGTGCGGGCCCTGGGTCTTGGCCCGGTAATTGGCCAACGCACCGCCGGTGCCGGGGTGTGGTTATCCGGTCGTAATTTACTGGCAGATCGTGGCGTGGCGCGGGTGGCAGAAACCCCGCAATTCGCAATGGACGGCCGCTATATTATTGAAGGTTATGGGGTCGAGCCGGATCTGCAGGTGATAAATTTGCCTTATGCCAGCTTTAATGGCCAGGATGCGCAATTAGAGGCTGCGATTGAGTATCTGACGCAGCAGCTGAAGCAGCAGCCAGTGCAGCCATTGCGGGCTGCGCCGCTTACACCGGCTATTGCCGAAGATATTAAACGCTGATTAGGCTTGCTTTTTTAACTTTCGAGCGTATCTTGAATACAGGCGGCTTGCGCTGAGTGTGGGAATGGCAGCGGCGTAAACCGTCGCTGGTAAAGGCGAAGAAGGAGTTGTTATGCCATTTAGTACTGAGCTGATAGAAGAACTAAAAGTATTGGCGTTGTTTAATCTGGACAGTGTTAATTCAGGGATCAAGGCGCATAAAGTTGCACAGCCTGAGGTGTTAGCGGCGATTAGCCGGCTTTATGCCAAAGGCTTGATTAGCCAGCCCGATGGCGGTTATCTAACCGATATGGGCATTCACTGTGCTGAGCAGTTACAGAGTACCTTGCGGATCCTCGGCGCTACACAAAGTTAGACAGGCTGGATAAATGACAATTACGGGCGCTTTAGCGTCCGTAATTGTTTATGGTTTAACTGAAGTTGTTGCTGTAGATGACGCGCCGCATCAGTTTTACCGGCAAAAATCAATTGTTCATAATACTGATTCAATGCCATTAGTACCGGTGCTTGTGTCGGATTTGCGACAGCCAACTTATTGAGCCAGCGGCTTAAGGGTTCGCTGGCCAGATCGGGTGCTGGTAAAACGGCTAATAACTGTTTACGCCAGTAATCGGGCGCCTGACGCAGTAACTGGTGTCGCTGCCGATACTGTCTAAACCAAATGCCAGCCGCTGTCAGCGCCAGCAATACCGCAAAGCTCAACATATACGGCCAGTATCGAAGCCAGCCGGCGAGGGTCGCCCAAAGTTCAGTTTGTTGCTGCTGATTAAAGCCCAAGACCCAGACTGACCACAAATAATCCAGATGCGACCATTGCAGAGCCATCTGCTGCAGCCAGCCAGGTTGCCAGCTGCTGAGTAATTCACGTTCCGGTTGGCTCAGCGCTTGCTCCAAACCCTGTAAAATTCGTTCCGGTGCAATGGCTGCGGTCGGATCAAACAAATGCCAGTCGCCATCCTGCAAATACTCAACCCAGGCGTGAGCATCGCGCTGCCTGACAATCAGATACTGCTGGCTGGTTTGCCAGTCGCCACCCTGATAGCCGCCAACCACCCGCGCCGGCACGCCGGCCGCGCGTAATAGCATAGCCGAGGCTGACGCGTAGTGACTGCAAAAACCACTGCGGCTTTGAAACAGAAACTGATCAATCGCATTGGCACCCAAGCGGGGTGGCTGTAAGGTGTAATAAAACGCTTGCTCACGAAACAACCTGGCCAGCGCCTCACTGATCGCATGGCCATCGTTACCATGTTGCTGCTTAAGTTGGGCAGCTAATTGTTGGCTTTGGGGATTAGCGGCTGCCGTTTGCAAATTGAGTCTCAGTTCCGCCGCTGACGCCTGAGGGATAGGGCTTAGCACACTGCTGACCTGATAACTTAACCGTTGGCTAATTACCTGGTTACTTTGCAGCAAGGCGGCGGGTCTGGGCCTGATATTGTCGCTCCAGCTTACGGGCAATCCCAGGCTAAACAGGTCGTGCTGAAAACTGCTCTCTGCCAAAATTTGATACGTTAATGGCTGAGCGTCGGCCACGGCTGTGGTGGTGGTTGCTGGCGCGACTGTCTGACGGCGATCAAAACGACTATGTTGCAACCAGCGTCGGCCATCAAACTCCTCGTAGACTTTAGCCCGCCAGTACCATTGTTGTCGCGGTGGCGGTGCGCCATCGAAACTTACCCGAAAGGCGGTGGCATCGCTTTGCACTAGTTGCTCAATACTGCCGGGATCGAGTTCATTACCAAGGCCGGTAACGGCTTGCTGCTGATTCGGCATTTGCCAAAGAGGTGGTAAACGCGGAAACAGTAAGAACAAGCCGAGCCAAAGCGGTAACGCTAACATACTGGTTTTTACCAACGGCGCTAACCTAACGGCTGGCCATTGGGAGCAAACAGCTGAAACTGCAGATATAAATTGGCACCCAGTAAGCCAAAGATCAAGCCAGCCAGCAGTATTTGCTGATGGAAAATAAAAGCACAACTGATGGCAAAGTACTGCACCCAAACCAGCTGTATCGCATCACGGCGTAGTTGCAGGCTGAAGCTGCGGCCTATCGCCGCCAGCAATAGCACATGAAACATCAGATTTAGCGCCCCCAAACTTCGGGTTTGTAGCAGCAATAACAGCAAAACCGGGGCTAATAACCAGTTAATTTGCCTGGCGCTAAGTGGTTTGGTCTGTTGCCATAGCCTGATAGCGAGCCACAATAAAAGTAATACAAAAAGCCCGCTAGTCAGGGCGTTAAAGGCGGGTTGGTACAGCAGCAGTATTGTCGCCTGTAATAAGGCGGCCACCCCTCGCCACGCGCGGCTCAGCTGCAATTCCTGCGCTAGCATAACGCCAGCTCCTGTAAACAGCTGGTCAGATGGCGCTGGCCCCGGCCCAGGGCCAGAGTCTTACCGGGCAACATTAAGCCGTACTGACTGCCAGTTGTCTCCAGCTGTTGTAATTGATAACAGGCCATACTTAAGGCCTGCTCTAAAGCCGGGCCAGTTAGCGCCGGCACCTGAACCCATTGCTCAGAACGGGCAGCTGCCAGTGGAATTTGCCTGACAACAGGTTGTTCCGGATGCGTCGCCAGTTTTTTCCATAAAATACGGCTCGGTAAGTCGCCGGCTTCATAGGGCTTTAACTGATCGGCATCGGTTTGTGCTGTAGCGCGTTGTTGCCCGGGATCCGCTGCGGATAGGGGCGCTGAATCATTGGGTGGCATTGGCGCAGGATAGACCCACAACTGCGCAGACAGCGCCGGATAGCTCCAGCAATTGAATAACCCAAATGGGAATTGGCTACTTAACTTCAGGCGTGGCAGGCTGTAGCAACCGCGTGGCAGCAGCGGCAGCTGCAGGTTGAACTGTTGTTCGCCTTGCAGATTTGGCAACAATTGCTGCAGTTTTTGGCCATAGAGTCCTAACTGCAACATCCGGCAATCCCGGCTTTGCAGCTTGAGTGGTAAAGCACCGGGCGAACCGGCATAGGTTTGGGCATCGGCCAGCACGGCTAATCTGAGCCGATACAAGTTATAAAACGCTTGCAGCATGGTCAGCAGCAACAAACTTAGCAACATAAAGCTGCACAGTAAGATCAGATTATTCTGATAGTTAGTACCCAGTAAATATAACAGTACCACTAACACGGCAAACCAGAGCCCAAGCCGACTGGGCAGAATATAGATCCGCTGTTGCGTCAAGGTGAGTGCAGGCAGTGGCGGCTGCTTGCGATCCAAATAACGCAGGAAGTAACGACGAAGTGCTAAAGAGCCCGGCCAATTCATAGCGGACAGGGCGTTTGTTCCAGCAACTGCTGGCTAAAAGGCGATACCCCGGCCACACTTTGCGGGTTCAGGCGATGCTCAGCCAGGTACGGAAACAGGGTTTGTACATCATCAGCAGTGGCATAATCCCGGCCGGCTAAAAATGCCAGTGCTTTTACCGCCCGGACTAAACCTTTGCCAGCCCTTGGCGATAACGGCAACATTGTTGTCTGTTGCCGGCTCGCCCGGATCAGTGCCAAAATATAGTCCAATAGTGGCTCGGTAATCTGCACCTGCTGTAACTGCTGCTGCATACTGATTAATTGTTGCCCGCTGAGAGCTTGTTTAATCAAACTCAGTCGGGAGCCCTTGCTATCATCGCGCAGTAACTGCTTTTCTGCCTCGGCGCCCGGAAAGCCCAGCGCAAGCCGGAACAGGAAACGATCGAGTTGTGATTCCGGCAAGGCATTGGTACCGGAATGAAAATGCGGATTTTGCGTTGCTATGACAAAAAAGGGCTCAGGCAAAGGCCGGCTCTCGCCATCGGTTGAGACTTGGCGCTCTTCCATCGCTTCGAGCAGGGCGCTTTGTGTTTTTGGACTGGCACGGTTAATTTCATCAGCCAGCAAAACCTGACTAAAGATGGGCCCGGGTTGAAAATAGAATTGCGCTGACCGGGTATCGTAAATATTCATCCCCAGTAAATCAGCCGGCAGTAAATCGTTGGTAAATTGTACGCGCTTATAGCTCAGACCCAAGGCATTCGCCAGCGCGTGGGCGAGGGTAGTTTTACCCATGCCGGGCAGATCTTCGAGTAACAGATGGCCCTGAGCTAGCACACAACACAGAGCAAGACGGATTTGCGTGGCTTTTCCCAGGATGACCTGATTGAGCTGCTGTTCGATTTGGTGCAAGTCTGCTAACACCCTGACTCCTTATTCACTGATGGCTGTCAGGCAAAGGTGCAACAGACAGCCAAGGGCGTGTTGACGTTTGCTGCTTGTTTTTGCAGCTGTTTGGCTGGTGTTTATACAAGGCAGAGCTTGTGATGTGTAGTTATTCTACATGAACAAGCGATAACGCAGTAGAAACGCCAGCCAAACGCTGCCCGAAGGGTTCGCGCTGGCGGCGCTTTGCTCTTTGTCACTCGTCACTTATTTAGAATAACTAAACTGCGCTCCTCGTTTCGCGATCAAAGCGCCGCCAGTGCGAACAAAATCTAAGCAGCAAACGTCAACACGCCCTAGTTTGATGCTTCCTGTAACCAGCGCACCAGCTCGGTACGGTTACGGCTATGGGTCTTCTTAAAAATGGCCGAGACATGTACCTTTACGGTGTTGGCACTGATTTGGAGCTGTTCGGCGATTTCTTTGTTGCGGGCACCTTCGGCAATTAACATACTGATTCGTTGTTCCTGATCCGTCAGCAGTGAAGGTAACTTAATCCGGCGATTCGATTGTTCGCGCAGTTGAAATAACGCGTCCAACGCATCCGACATCACCTTGCGACCATAGTACAACTGACCGGACATCATGGTTTGCAAGGCGATTTTAATGTGTTCAGGCTTTTCATCGTTGTAGATCACGCCGCGCAAGCCGGCAAAGAGCGCACGGTTAGGATCAATAAGTTGACGCTCGGCTTGAAATAAAAATAACGGTACCTGACGGCTAACACTGAGCAGTTTAGCGGAAAAGCCTTTCTTGACTGAGGTTTCACTACTGAATTGGTAACCGGCAAGAATACCTTTATACTGACGTTGCTGGGTAAAGGTAGTCAGCGAGCACTGCTCTACGTCAATTCCTGCTGCTTTCGCATGGCGGCAGGTGCTGAGTTGTTCAGTTTCATCAGTAAGTAAGATCAGGTGGGAAAATCTTTCCATAACAGCTACCTTTATCGCGATTACCCTAACTATATAACGGCAGACGCTGTTTTGAAAAGCGAAGACGCATGAAGAGAGTACTTTTTGTTTGTTTAGGCAACATTTGCCGCTCACCTACCGCACATTCTGTATTTCGGCAGCTTGCTGCAGAGCAGGACCTGAGCCTGGAAATAGAATCGGCCGGCACCAGCGCCAGTCATAAAGGTGAGCCACCGGACCCACGCTCAGTTCGAACGGGTAACGCTGCCGGTTATCAGTTTGACGGTATCCGTTCACGCCCGGTGCAGCCGAATGATTTTGTCTATTATGATTTGATCTTAGCGATGGATAAACAAAACCTGGCAGATTTAACCGAGCGCTGCCCGCTAGAACTGCAGCACAAGTTGCGGTTGCTGATGTCCTATCATCCTGATTTCAAAAAGCATCAGGAAGTACCGGATCCCTATTATGGCGGCAGTAAAGGCTTTGAGCTGGTGCTAAAATTGATTGAACAAAGCTGTCAGCAGTTGTTACGCCAGCTGGCACAGCAACAAGGCGCCTTGTCCGACAGCCGTGAAGAGTCGGTGTAAAGCAGAAAAATCTCCGCTCGCGGGATTGAATTTACGTCCAGAAGTCTATAAGTTTAGCGGGTGTGTAACTAACTTACAGGAATTGCATCGTGACCACCTGGACGCCACATAGCTGGCGCAAACTGCCGATCCAGCAGCAACCGCAGTATCGGGATCAGCAACTGTTAACGCAAACAGAACAGCAACTGCACAAATATCCGCCATTAGTTTTCGCGCAGGAAACGCGGGATTTGTTTAGTCAGCTCGGCCAGGTGGCCGAGGGTAATGGCTTTCTGCTGCAGGGTGGCGATTGTGCGGAAAGTTTTAATGATTTTAATGCACCGAAAATCCGCGATACCTTCAAAGTATTAATGCAGATGGCGGTGGTACTGACCTTTGCCGGTGGCTTACCGGTGGTTAAGGTTGCCCGCATGGCCGGCCAGTATGCTAAACCACGTTCCAGTGACCTGGAGACGATTAACGGCGTCAGTTTACCCAGTTACCGTGGTGATATCGTCAATAGTTTTGAGTTTACCGCGGAAGCCCGGGAGCCGGATCCGGCGCGTTTAGTGACGGCTTACCATCATTCGGCGGCGACACTGAACCTGCTGCGCGCTTTTGCCCAGGGTGGTTTAGCTGACTTACATCAGGTTGCGCGCTGGAATATGGGTTTTGTTGAGAGCAACCCGCTGAAAGAGCGCTATATGAGCGTGGCAAACCGTATCCAGGAAGCGCTGCGCTTTATGGAAATTTGTGGCATCACCGCACAAAATTCGCCATCGATCCGGGAAACTCAGCTGTTTACTTCACATGAAGCCTTGTTACTGAATTACGAAGAGGCCTTAACCCGACGTGATACGTTAACTGGTAAATGGTATGACTGCTCCGCCCATATGGTGTGGATTGGCGAGCGTACCCGGCAACTGGATCATGCGCATATTGAGTTCTTCCGCGGCATTCATAACCCGGTCGGGGTGAAAGTCGGGCCGGGCATGCAGGAGGATGATTTAATTCGTCTGATTGATGCGCTAAATCCGGATAACACGGCAGGACGTCTGACGCTGATTACCCGGATGGGGGCTGATAAACTGGCAGATAAACTGCCGGCGCTGGTGCGGCGGGTGAAACAAGAAGGCCGTAAAGTAGTCTGGAGTTCAGATCCGATGCATGGCAATACCGTGAAAGCCAGCAACGATTATAAAACCCGCGACTTCGAAGCCATTTTACGTGAAATCCGGAATTTCTTTGCTGTGCATAAAGCCGAAGGCACCCATGCCGGCGGTATTCACCTGGAGATGACAGGTGAACATGTGACGGAGTGTACCGGTGGTGCTTATGGTTTAAGTGAAAGCGATTTATCCAGTCGTTATTTCACCCAGTGCGACCCGCGTTTAAATGCCGATCAGGTGCTGGAATTAGCGTTTTTAATTGCCGATACGCTAAGCGCCGCCCGCAAATAAGCTTAAGCCCCTGGCGGCGTCTGCCGTCAGGGCTTTTTCTCTGTCCTGCTGCTACCCCAAGCGCACTAATACTTCTGCCGTTTTAAGCCAGTCATAGCGATGATTTTGGCTGAGATCTCCTCAATCGATAACTGGGTTGAGTTTAAAAATGGGATCTGCTCCCGCTGATACAGCCGTTCAACTTCTTTTAATTCCAACGCACATTGCCGCACCGAGGCATAACGGCTATTTGGCCGGCGTTGTTCCCGAATTTGACTTAGCCGCTCAGCGCTAATTGTTAATCCAAACAGCTTGCTTTTATGCTGCTTTAGCTCAGACGGTAAACGCAGTGCTTCCATATCTTCTTCAACAAAAGGATAGTTTGCCGCCTTAATGCCGTATTGCAGTGCCAGATACAAGCTGGTGGGGGTTTTGCCGGAGCGGCTTACCCCAACCAGAATAATATCAGCCTGACTAAAGTTCTTCATATTGGCGCCGTCGTCATTGGCCAGCGCAAAGTTCACCGCATCAATCCGAAAGTCATAGGTTTTTTCATGCATGCTGTGGGTGCGATGGGTTTTCGGTACCGGCGCCAGCTGCAATTCCTGCTGTAACGGCTCCACAAAGGCATTGAGAAAGTCGTAACAGATGCCCTGACTTTGCTTAATTTGCAACCGCAGCTGTTCATCAACAAAGGTATGAAAGACTAAAGGCTTTAATCCTGTAGTTTTATAACAATCATTAATCCGCTGCACCACCAGTTGTGCCGTCTCCGGTGTCTCGACAAAAGGGATGGTAACGTGCTCAAACTGTGCCGGAAACATGGTTAACAGCGCGTGACCAAAGACTTCTGCTGTTATGGCTGTGCCGTCGGAAATATAAAAAGCAGTACGCACATTTTCTCCGTTTTTCGTAATAAAACTACATGAAAATTAAACATTTTCTTCGCTGCAACCAAAGTGTAAAATCGCTGCGATTGTAACCCTTGCTGTAAGCTTACCTGCTTGGCAACAAAAATTGGAGAGAAAGGTGCAAGAATTCGTCATTTGGTATCAAGACCTCGGTATGCATGATGTAGATCGGGTGGGCGGTAAAAACGCTTCTTTAGGCGAAATGATCAGTAATCTGGCCTCGGCCGGTGTACAGATACCAGGTGGTTTTGCCACCACGGCGTACGCTTTTAACCAGTTTCTCGAACAAAGTGGTGTTAATGAGCGCATTTATAAGTTGCTCGATACCCTGGATGTTGACGATGTGCAGGCACTAGCGCAGGCCGGTAAACAGATCCGGCAATGGGTCATTGATACCCCGTTTCAGCCAGAGCTGGAACAAGCGATTCGTACCGCCTACCAGCAATTGCACCCGGATTTGTCGCAGGATGTCTCTTTTGCCGTCCGCTCCTCGGCGACAGCTGAAGATATGCCAGATGCTTCCTTTGCCGGTCAGCAGGAGACCTTCCTCAATGTGCGCGGCTATGATGCGGTGATCGTCGCAATTAAACATGTATTTGCGTCGCTGTTTAATGACCGTGCCATTTCGTACCGGGTGCATCAGGGTTATGACCATCGCGGTGTCGCCTTATCAGCCGGTGTGCAGCGGATGGTGCGCTCTGATCTGGCGTCTTCAGGGGTGATGTTTAGTATCGATACTGAATCAGGTTTTGAAGATGTGGTCTTTATCACTTCATCCTATGGCCTGGGTGAAATGGTAGTGCAGGGTGCCGTTAACCCTGACGAATTCTATGTGCATAAACCGACGCTGGCCGCTGGCCGCCCGGCAGTAGTTAAACGTAGCCTGGGTAGTAAACTGATTAAGATGGTGTATTCAGCGGAACAAAGCCATGGTAAGCAGGTGCAGGTTGTCGATGTGGCGCAAGCTGAGCGGCGTAGTTTCTCGCTGACGGACAGTGAAGTGGAACAACTGGCGGCACAGGCAGTGATTATCGCTGAACATTACGGCCGGCCGATGGATATCGAATGGGCCAAAGATGGCATCGACGGCAAACTCTATATTGTACAAGCGCGGCCAGAGACGGTAAAAAGCCGTGAAGATAGCAACAGCATAGAACGCTACCAGTTACAGGGTAAGAGCCCTGTTCTGGTAGAAGGGCGGGCTATTGGTCAGCGGATTGGCCGTGGTGTGGCTAAGGTTCTAAAAGACATCTCACAGATGGATCAAATCCAACCTGGTGATGTGCTGGTCACCGATATGACGGATCCGGATTGGGAGCCGATTATGAAGCGCGCTTCCGCGATCGTCACCAACCGGGGCGGCCGTACTTGTCATGCTGCTATTATCGCCCGTGAGCTCGGCATTCCTGCTGTGGTCGGTTGTGGTGACGCCACTGCGAAAATCGAGGCGGGTAGTGAAGTCACTGTATCTTGTGCCGAGGGTGATACCGGTTTTGTCTATCAGGGCTTATTAGACTTTAACGTGGTAACCAGCCAGGTTGATCAGATGCCGAAACTGGATCTGAAAGTGATGATGAACGTCGGTAACCCGGAGCGTGCCTTTGCATTTTCGCGCTTACCGCATGCTGGTATTGGTTTGGCGCGGCTGGAGTTTATTATCAACCGGATGATTGGCGTGCATCCCAAAGCACTGCTGAATTACGCAAGCCAAAGTGCGGAGCTAAAAGCGACCATCGATGAGATGACCGCAGGCTATGCCAACCCGGTTGAATTCTATATCGCTAAGCTAACTGAAGGTATCGCGACCTTAGCCTGTGCTTTTGCGCCGGAGAAAGTGATTGTGCGGATGTCCGATTTTAAATCGAACGAGTACGCCAATCTTATCGGTGGTCAGCAATACGAGCCGCATGAAGAGAACCCGATGATTGGTTTCCGCGGTGCTTCGCGGTATTTGTCAGAGGATTTCCGTGACTGTTTTGCACTGGAAGTTGAGGCGTTAAAACGGGTACGTAACCAAATGGGCTTTAGCAATGTCGAAGTGATGATCCCATTCGTCCGTACCCTGGAAGAGGCTTCAGGGGTGATTGAGCTGTTGGCGAAACACGGTCTAAAACGCGGCGAAAATGGTCTGCGCGTGATTATGATGTGTGAGCTGCCATCGAATGCCTTGTTGGCTGAAGAATTCCTTGAATACTTCGACGGCTTTTCAATTGGTTCGAACGATTTAACCCAGCTGACGCTGGGTCTGGATCGCGATAGTGGCCTGATCGCGCATTTGTTCGATGAACGCAATCCGGCAATTAAAAAGCTGCTGGAGATGGCGATTCAGACCTGTAAAGCCAAGGGGAAATATATCGGTATCTGTGGACAGGGACCGTCGGATCATGAAGACTTTGCCGCCTGGTTAATGGAGCAGGGCATTGAAAGCGTGTCGCTAAATCCGGACACTGTGGTCGATACTTGGTTGTATCTTGCTGAAAAGTATGGCAACTAATCCATAGTTCACCTCAAGTCGAAATCCCGCTATTTAGCGGGATTTCTGTTTAAAAACGTAGCCAGTAAGCCTGGCTTGTGGCAAATTAATGAGGTTAGGTTGCCTGGCCGGCGCAGTAAAAACGCCCGGTCGCATCTGCTCAACAACAATAACAACAATTCAGGGGATATCCATGCAGGAACTGGTGAATACCATCAACGGCGTGATTTGGAGCGAGGCGCTGATTTATTTGTGTCTTGGCGCCGGTTTGTTTTACTCCATTATGACCCGCTTTGCTCAGGTCAGACATTTTAAAGAAATGTGCAAATTGTTAATGAACAATACCGAGTCTGAAAAAGGCATCTCGTCCTTTCAGGCACTTGCTGTGTCACTGTCGGGCCGGGTGGGTGTTGGTAATATCGCCGGTGTTGCTGCCGCTATCGGTTTTGGTGGTCCGGGTGCAGTATTCTGGATGTGGGTGGTGGCCTTTTTAGGTGCCAGTACCGCTTATGCCGAATCAACTTTGGGTCAGGTTTATAAAGTAGAAGAAAACGGCCAGTATCGTGGTGGCCCGGCGTACTACTTTGAGCGCTGCTTAGGTTGGCGTTGGCTGGCAGTATTGTTTGCCGTTTCAGCCATTATCGGTTGTGGTATTTTCTTACCTGGCGTGCAGGCAAATGCTGTCGGTAATGCATTCACGCAAATTTTTGGTGATGGCACTATGGTGGTTACCAGTTTTGGTGAGGTGGGTACCAATAAATTAGCGGCGCTGGCGCTAATTCTGATTGTGCTGGCCTTTATTATCTTTGGTGGTATCAAACGTATCGCGCATTTTACGCAAATCGTGGTGCCTTTTATGGCGCTGGGTTATATCGTAATGGCGCTGATTATTGTGTTCCTGAACTTGGATAAAGTACCTGGTGTGTTCAGTTTAATTTTATCTGATGCCTTTACCGCGCAGGCCGGTTTTGGTGCAGCCATTGGCTGGGGTGTCAAACGCGGTATTTACTCTAACGAAGCAGGCCAGGGCACTGGCCCACACGCTGCCGCTGCCGCTGAGGTTGACCATCCGGCACAACAAGGCTTGGTGCAGGCGTTCTCAGTTTATGTCGATACTTTGTTTGTCTGTACCGCCACGGCGTTAATGATTTTAATTACACAGCAGTACAACGTCGTCGGTGAATTACCGGCAGGTCAATTTATTGTACAAAATGTCGATGCGGCTACCGAAATCGGCTCTGCCGCCTTTACGCAACTGGCACTGAATAGTGTGTTCGGTGGTTTTGGTCAAATTTTTGTGGGTTTAGCGCTGTTCTTCTTCGCCTTTACCACTATTCTGGCCTATTACTACATCACTGAAACCAATGTCGCCTACCTGAACCGGCTGTTTAATAACAAACTGCCGCTGATCCTGTTCAAGGTGTTACTGATGGCGATGGTGGCTTATGGTACTGTTAATGCTGCCGGTTATATCTGGGCAATTGGTGATATTGGTGTTGGCTTAATGGCCTGGATTAACGTGTTGGGGATACTGGTGATTTTCTTCCTGCATAAGCCCGCTATTCTGTGTTTGAAGGATTATGAACAGCAGAAAAAAGCCGGTGGCCCCATTACCTTTGATCCGGTAAAACTGGGTATCAAAAATGCCACTTTCTGGGAAAAACGGCTGGCAAAAATGCAGGCTGAACAGCCCAAAACGCCAGACTAAGTCAATTTTAACCTAACTTGATATAAATCAGCCCCGGTCATTGCCGGGGTTGTTTTTGTGCGCCCAGCATGGGCGCATTCTTGGAGGTGCAAGTCCTCCCATAAGCTGGCTACAGCGAATGAAGTGAAGCGCAACTGCAGAACGGCGACGGACTGTGGGGAGGAAGCGTGGAGCGAAACTGCG
>Ga0181595_10001248_pt1 | contig 27846 bp, 24 predicted proteins | sample 041ome_7_FD_145604 | JGI IMG/M metagenome (GOLD analysis project Ga0181595, IMG submission 145604) | Coastal salt marsh microbial communities from the Groves Creek Marsh, Skidaway Island, Georgia - 041401AS metaG (spades assembly) | ecosystem: Environmental > Aquatic > Marine > Intertidal zone...
TGAAGTTAAGCTTGGGTAGTGAAAAAATTGTTTTTCTTAGTTTTTATACTTTTATTAAGTTTTTGTTCTTCTGATTCAGGAGAGACTTCAAATGAAAATATTGAGTCACAACTTTTAGAAGAAATACCATCTCCAGAATCAGAAATTATTACATCAGAAACACAAAAGGATGAAAATCCAGGACCAGAAGCTGAAGAAATAGAAGAGGAAACTACAGAGGATGAGGAATCAGAAGAATATTATGAGATAATAGATGAGGAAAATTTACCTGATGATTCTGAGCACATTCCAGGAACCTTTTTAGCTGAGCACTGTTTTTTTGAAGGTAGAATTGCAGGCGAATATTATGAAGAAGAATCTCTTTCTGATTTAGGCATAGAAGAAGAACTGAATCAAACATACTTTACTAAAACCCAACAATACCAAGATGGAAACATTCTATGCTCACCAAATGGGCACGTATATTTTTCTATAGGTGGGGACATTCTTCAGACATCAGACATATTTAAACCTGAATCTCAGAGAAGAGATCTTTATGGACTGTCGTTTTATGATCGAATATTTTCATTTTACGATGTAGCACCAGATGCACAAAATGGACTGTGGGGACAATGGATACAAGCTCCAGATTCCCACCCATTCGGCCCTGGTGGCGGTTCTATTGAAGGTGGTTTATACGTTAATCATAAAGTAGGGCGCACAAAGTTTCCTAAGTATATGGCTAGTGGAGCTACTCAGTTCTATTCACCGGATAGTTCGTACTATGGTTGGGGATTTTTTGAAAGAAGAACTGATTGCGAGTGCTACGGTGGAATACAGATAACAAATAGGGTTCTTAATACACCAAATCTTATATCTTTTGATGAACAGCAAAATACGTTTGATGATGATGGTGGAATTTATTTTGGCCATGGTTGGTTTGCCCTACCTCTTATTGGTGGAGATTATAGAGAGCTTGTAGAAGAGCCTTCCGAAGATATTGGAAAATTGACATGGACATTTTTTATGAATTCAGCACAATTTAGTGGACCTACATGGGCATATGTCCCAGAATTTTGGTATAGAAGAATGGATACGTGGAATATATATGAGTACTATGCAGCTTACTCAGACCAGACAAAAGAAATTGCTAAAAAATATTTACAAGGTGAGATTTCTCAAGAAGAACTCGATGGATATATAACTAACCTTGATTGGTATAGAGATTCTGCAAATAATTATGATTATGAAAGTGAAGATCCATTTTGGGTGGAAGAGAAGAATACACTAGCTTATAAGACCCAAAGTTATGCGGCTATGGGTTCAGAAATGGAACCTGTTCCTGCATTTTCCTATAGAGATAAAAATGGAGATCTTTTTGTAAAGGTATTTCCACCAAATGTTCCAAATAAAAAAGATAAAGAGTTCTTTACTCTTGATGGAAGATTTTATGATGTTGGTCTTTACAATCATTTTCAAGATTTGCTATCTGGAAAAAAAGATTTTTCGCAGACAAGCATTGACGATTACTCTGATCAATTAATTATAGAAGAGGGGCAAAAAGCTAATCCCAACCTCTCTCCAACAGCACTTAGTCTTGAAGATGTCGAAGATTTATCAGAATTTTCATCTTTTACATTGGAGTGGAATCTAAGGCTAAAAGCAGAACAAAACGAATATGGAGAAACAAATACCTATTGGGATTGGACCGGAGTTAAAGAAAACCAAAGAGATGTAAATACTTACTATAAAGTTACAGAGGCAGACAACATCGAGGATTATCGGTTTACTTCTGTAAGTAGAGATCAAGTTCCTGAAGAGTTGATTGATTTGCAGTACAGTAATCTCGAAAATGTTGTTAACTTTACACCACACATAGAGAGTGATGAAGACCTAGAACTTGAACAAACAATTATGGAAAATGATCTAGAGAATTTTGGCATCCGCACAGACCCAATTAACTACACCTGCTGGTTGTGTGATAGTGATGGATGCGACGAAACTATTTATGAAACTTTTCTCGACGATGGGAGTACAGTTCGCTATAGATGGTACAGGTTTAAAGACCAGCCAACCTTTCAAGAACTTAAAGTTGATTATCCAAATGTATACACAACTGAGTATCTAGATGAATTACAAAAGCAAATAGAAAACATACAATCTAACTGGGATAGTAGTCAAGAGTTTATACCTACACCAAAAAGCTTAACTAATGTAAGGCTTGCGGAGCTAGACCATGGCTTAATAGTTGAACCACCAGAAGGACTTGAAATTGGTTGGGTACCTATTGTAATTGAGGTGTTTCACCCAAATGGTGAAGATCAAAATAGTATTGCCTTTTTAGAGATAGAGCTTGATGAAGATGTATATGGTGGTTTTGTATCTGGACGATAGTTGCGCCTTACTTTTCTTGAGATATAAAGTATATATTCAGTTAATCCTTTTTAAAGACAAGTACTCCATTGTGTCCACCAAACCCAAATGAGTTCGACATGGTAACTTTTATATCTTTCTCAATTGCTACATTTGGAGTATATTTTAAATCACACTCTTCATCAGGATTATTTAAGTTAATTGTTGGAGGAATAATACTCTTTTGAATAGCTAGGACTGAAACCATAGATTCAAATGCACCACCTCCTCCAAGTAAATGACCTGTCATAGATTTTGTTGAGGATATATTAATTTCATATGCTTTTGGGCCAAAGACTGTTTTAATTGCAGCAGTTTCATTTTTATCATTTGCGGGTGTTGAAGTTCCATGTGCATTAATGTAATCAATATCTTCAGTTGATAGGTCAGCATCTTTAATTGATTTTTGCATTGCTACCACTGCACCTTTTCCACCTTCTGCTGGTGCTGTAATGTGATATGCATCGGTTGTTGCACCATAACCTGCAACATATCCATAGATGTCAACACCTCTCTTTAAAGCAGATTCTTCACTTTCCATAATGAGAACTGTTGAACCCTCTCCCATAACGAATCCGTCCCTATCCTTATCAAAGGGTTTACACGCTTCTTTCGGGTTTTCGTTATTAGTTGAGAGAGCTCGAATCTGAGCAAAAGCTCCTATGGTCATAGGTGTAGTTCCTGATTCAGTTCCTCCCACCACAACCATATCGACTATCCCATTTTGAATCATATTTTTTGCCTCACCAACAGCATTCGCAGAAGCAGCACATGCTGTAGTAATAGTTAACGATGGACCTTCAATCCCATATTGAATTGCTACCTGTCCAGTACTAGAGTTAGGCATTAACTGTGTAATAGCCAGAGGATTAATTCTTGAAGCTCCTCGTTCATCAAAAGTTCTAACTGCTTGTTCAGTAGAACCAATCCCACCAATACCCGTTCCAAAAACAATACCTACATTGGGACCCAAGCGTTCATCCGTATTTAAATTTGCATCTTTTAGAGCTTCCTCAGTTGCAAATATTGAGAGCTGTGAAGATTTATCCAATTTACGAGCTTGTTGTTTGCCCATGTACTCATTTGCGTCAAAGTTCTTTACTTCTCCAGCAAAAGAAACTGGAAGCTCACTTGTATCGAAAGCAGTTATTGTGTCGATACCTGATTCACCATTAATCAAGCTGCTCCAAGTATCGGGAACATTATTAGCTAATGGATTTATTGTCCCTAAGCCAGTGATTACAACACGTCTTTTAGACATGATTCTTTAGAGCTTAGAATGCAGTAAGTTTACGGCCTGACCAACTGTTCCAACATCTGTAAGTTCTTCATCATCGATTTCTATTTCAAATTCATCTTCAAATGCCATTACAACTTCTACAATGCCTAAAGAGTCAATATCTAGATCCTCTTCAAGTTTTGCCTCCATAGTGACTTTATCTGCCTCAATACCAAGTTCATCGACAAATAGTTTTTTTACTTTTTCAAAAACTTCATTTACTTCCACAACAATCCCCCTTAACTTAAGTAGTAAGTCCTCCATCAACTGGAAAAACTTGTCCTGTTATATATTCTGACTCATCTGAACATAAAAACGATACCATATTTGCAATATCTTCTGGTTTACCAACTCTCTTTATTGAAAGTTGTCCTATAATATCCTCTTTTTGCTCATCATTTAAAAATGAAGTCATATCTGTATCAATATATCCAGGGGCGATGACATTAGAAGTTATGTTTCTCGAGCCCAGTTCTTTGCTTACTGTTTTTGATAATCCTATCAATCCAGCTTTAGATGCTGCATAATTTGCCTGCCCGGTATTTCCACTTATTCCTGCTACAGAGGAGATGAAAATAATTCTTCCCCATTTATTTTTCATCATATTTTTTACTGCTCTTTTAGAAGTGCGAAAAGACCCGGTTAAATTTGTATCAACGACAGCATCCCAGTCTTCTTGTTTCAATCTTGGGAAAATACTATCTTTTGTTATTCCGGCATTATTAATCAAAATATCTATAGAAGAGAATTCATTTTCAACTACTTCAAAACATTGTTCGACTGACTCTTGGCTTGTAACATCAATGCTCACGGCAATAGCTTTTCCACCATTTTCATTAATGATTGTCACAACTTCATCAGCTTTTTCTTTAGAGGAAGAGTATCCAACTGCAACATTACATGTTTGCCCAAGTTTTTCAGCAATAGCTTTGCCAATTCCTCTTGAACCACCTGTAACTAAAACTGTTCTCATTATTACGTTTCTTTTTTCCCATGAACAAAATAGTCTATAGATTCTTGAATAGCATCTATACCTGTTCCATCGAATTCTGGTAAAGCAGCATCAGTTTCTCCTAGGGGCGTTACACGCTGCCCTAGTTTTATTGCAGCTGCTCCCCATGCAAGCCCAGCCCCAACAGCAGTAATTATCATAGTTTCGCCACCTTTGATGGAACCATCTTCTATGCCATCAACAAATGCTGTAGGAATTGAAGCTGCAGAAGTATTCCCATATTTATGAACATATTTTAAAGTTTTGGCATTTGGTAATTTTAGATTTCTCTCTAACCCCTCAACTATTCGTAAATTTGCTTGGTGAGGAATAAGCAAATCAATATCTTCTTTTGTTAAACCAGATGCCTCAATTGCTTCTTCAGATGCATTACCCATAGCTCTAATACCATTCTTAAAAATTTCTTGACCATCAAAAGTCCAAGTCGTTTCTGCTGCAGCATATGGAGTAAATCTATTCATTGCTGAGCCAAAGTTAGGAACTTCTAAGATTGCTAACTTATCAGAACTTAGACCATTTTTAAATGAATAAATCTCACCTTCTGATTCGTCATTACTTGGTTGTACAACCATGGCACCAGCACCATCTCCAAAAAGTACGGCTGTATTTCTATCAGACCAGTCAAGCAACCATGTGATATGCTCTGATCCAATGACTACGGCATTCTTGTAAATACCACTTTCTATAAAAGCTTTAGCCTGTTGCATTGCATAAAGAAAACCGGCACAAGCAGCATTTACGTCATAAACAATAGCATTCACACAACCCATCTTTTTCTGAACATGTGCAGCTGCAGATGGAACAATACTGTCTGGTGTACAAGTAGCTAATATCACAACATCTATATCTTCTGGTTGTAGACCAGCAGTTGCGATTGCTCTAAGTCCCGCAACAGTTGCCATATCAGAGTTGTTTACATGTGAAAATCTTCGTTCTTTGATACCTGTTCTTTGCTGTATCCATTCATCAGAGGTATCTATAAATGTAGCCATATCATCATTAGTTACTACGTTATCAGGGACGCACTTACCCCAACCAGTTATTGTTGACTTCAAAATTACTCCCAACTATTGAGTAATAGACTCTAGTGAATTAATTACCCTAATTTCTTTACTAGATATAGACTTCTTAACCATTCCAGCAGTTACATTACCGGGACCAATATGTACCCATTCCTTTGGATTAATTTCAGACTCGATCTTAAGTATTTGGTCATAAAATAAGACAGAATTATCAATCTGATTAACTAATCTCTCTTTAAGCGATTCTATATTTGCTAAGTTTGCATCAACATTCATATATACAGGTATTGATCCCTCTTTAATTTCGATTCCCTCAAGAGCAGTTGCCAGCTCTGGCTTAGCAGGAGATACAATTTTACTATGAAAGGCACCAGCAACCTCAAGAGGTATAACTCTTCTAGCACCTAGTGCTTTTGAGTTTGATTTTAGATATTCAAGGTTTTCATTGCTTGAGCTAATAACAATTTGGGAGGCATCGTTATAGTTTGATATCCAAACTTCAATATCTTGGGAATTTAAAGACTCAATTTCTTTGAGAGTTGTATCCAAGTCCGTAGTTAACACTGCTGCCATACCTGTATCAGAGTTTTCAACAGATGACTGCATAGCCTCTCCACGAACAGAGATAATTTTTAGGGCATCTGCATAATCAAAAAATCCACTGATAGTAAGAGCAGTGTACTCTCCTAGAGAGTGTCCGATAAGAGCAGAGGGGTCTCCATATTCTTTTAATACTTCTAAGCCGTAGCAGTATGATATTGCAAATATATATGGTTGAGCAATATTAGTTCTCTTAATTGATTCTGAGTCACCCTCTCTAATAACTTTTTCTAGAGACCAACCCAGTGCATCATCAAAGACATCAATTAAAAGCTCAGGGTATTTTTCAAGAAGTTCTTTGCCCATTCCAGGTTCTTGAGATCCTTGACCTGGAAACATGCCGACCCAACTCATTACACTACCTCAGAGACAGCAAAAGCAATGGCCATTTCTTGTTCATGAGATAAAGAGATGTGGACATCTTTTATATTTTGTTCTGAAGCCAATTCTGCTGCTTTCCCATGAAGAATTACAGTTGGCTTTCCACCACCAGTAATCTCTATTTCCTTCCAGTTCAACTGACGCCATCCTTTGCCAAGAGATTTCATAACAGCTTCTTTTCCTGCAAATCTAGCACCTAATCTTTTGGATGGATCGTTAAATCTATTTGCATAGATTATTTCATTTTTTGTGAAACATCTTTTTTCAAACTTAGATTGATTTTTTTCTAAAAGTTTTCTAACTCGATTTAGATTAACTTGGTCGACTCCGACACCAAATATACTTGTCATTACAATTCTATCTCGACAAGGACATCGCCTTTATTTACAGGCTGACCTTTTTTAATATTAAATTCTTTCACTACACCATTTATGGGAGCCGTTATAACATTTTCCATCTTCATTGCTTCTAATACAAAGAGCGAATCTCCTTTTTTAACTTTCTTACCTTTTTTTGTCATGGTGTCCATGATTGTGCCCTGCATATTTGCAGTTATTATTCCTGGATTCTTAATACTTCCTGTTAAATCCATACCAATTTTTTTTGGTGGTTGCGGTGCAAGTGTAGGAGAACCAGTTTCATCAAGCGATATGTTTACTTTACTAGGTCGATCAGAGCTTATTTCCTCTTCAACTTCTTTGATTTTGAAATTTTCCTCTAAGAACTTTACGTGAACTCGTCCTTCTTTAAATTCTTTTGTTTTAAGAACATCAGATAAAACATTGATAGTTGTTGGGATTCCACCAACAATATATTCTTCTAGGCAACGTTGACCCTTAGACAATGCTTCCTCTCTAGACACACCCCAAACAATTAACTTGGCAATTAAATTGTCATAAAAGTGGGAGATTGCTGTTCCAGTCTTTACCCATCCATCAACACGAACCCCGTTTCCCATTGGCTCTCTATATTCTGTGATTGTTCCAGGGGTAGGTAAAAAGCTATTAGTTGGGTCTTCGGCATTGATTCTAAATTCAATACTGTGCCCTCTAGGCTCAACTATAAAATCTTCTAGTGAATTCCCCAGTGCTATTTTTATTTGCTCTTTAACAATATCAATTCCATAACGCATCTCAGTGACGGTATGTTCAACCTGTAGGCGAGTATTCATTTCTAGAAAATAAAAATTCTCATCGGCATCAGCTAAGAACTCAACCGTTCCAGCATTTACATAATTTGAGATATTTGCAATTCGCATGGTTGCATCTTTAAGTTTCTCTTGTCCATATTCGGAAAGCCAAATTGGTGGACTCTCTTCAATTAGTTTTTGATTTCTTCTCTGTAGAGAGCAATCACGTTCTCCGAGATAAACATGGTTGCCAAATTTATCACTAAGAATTTGTGTCTCAACATGTCTTGCTGGTTTTATGAACTTTTCTACATAGACTTGATCTGAACCGAAATATGCTTCACTTTCTCGTTTAACAATTTCAAAATTTTCATCTAGTTCATTATCATTTTTTACGATTCTTAAACCTTTTCCACCACCACCATGAGCTGCTTTTAGTGCCACAGGATAGCCAAATCGATTAGCGTCTTTTAGTGCTTCTCTCTTTGTTCTTGACGGTTTTAACTGACCGGGGACAGGTTGCAACCCTGCTTTTGATATCAGTTTCCTGGACTCAATTTTGTCACCCATAGATTTTATTGTTTCTGGATTTGGCCCTATCCAGGTGACTCCTTTTTTCTGCACGGCTTTTGCAAAGTCGGCATTTTCAGCAAGAAATCCATATCCGGGATGAACCAAGTCAGCTTTTGTTTCTTCAATAGCTTTCATCAAATTTTTAATATTTCTGTAGCTCTCTGCTGGAAGAGATCCACCAAGATAGTAAGACTCATCTGCTCTTTTTACATGTAGTGAGTCAGTATCAACATCTGAATAAACAGCAATAGTATAAAGACCCATTTCTTTTGCTGAACGGATTATTCGAAGTGCTATTTCACCACGATTTGCTATAAGAAGTCTTTTTTCAGTCATAAGTTACTTGATTTTGTATGCAATTAATACTGCGCCAAATCCTTTTATTAAGTCACCTATTAGAAAGGGAACAACCCCAATAGTGAATGCTTCAATTACTGAAATATTTAATATGAGCGTGAGTCCAAATACTCCACTCAAATAAATCATGCCAGTTCCCATCACGATTGCAAGTAAAGGTGTATGAGAAAGCCTACCAACAATCTGTGCAGCTAAAAAGAAGCCGATGATATAACCAATTGTTGGACTCTTTAAAATAGCAAGACCTGCAACACTTCCTGAGAAAAAAGGAAGTCCAGCTAAACCGGTAAACAAGTACATCAACATACTGAGTGAACCAAATGTACTTCCTAGCAATAGACCAGCTAAGATGACTACAAATGTTTGCGCTGTAATAGGTACTGGTGTGATTGGAAGTTCTATTCTAATTTGAGCACTTAATGCGGTGATTATTGCAAAACCAAATGAAAGAAATAAATTTCTTGCAAGTGTGCCTTTTTCTACCCATGTAATAGGAATATTTTTAGAGGGGAATGTTTCCATGCTTATCTCCTAAGTTAGTTTTATTTACCAGCTCTTTAAAAGCCTCCGTAACAACTTTTCTTGTTTCGCTTGGTTTAATAATTTTATCGACCAATCCAAGTTTTGCTGCAATATCAGGGTTGCTAAATTTTTCATTGTATTCATCTACAAGTCGGGCTTTCACAGCATCTTTGTCTGCTGCCTCTTTAATTTCTTTTTTATTAATAATATCCACAGCACCTTCGGCACCCATTACTGCAATTTCAGCACTTGGCCAAGCAAACAGTTTATCTGCCCCAAGACCCATTGAATCCATAACAATATAAGCACCACCATATGCTTTTCTGACAACAACACATACTCGTGCAACCGTTGCTTCTGAGTAAGCATAAAGCAACTTAGCACCACTCTTTATGATTCCACCATGCTCTTGTTCAACACCAGGTAGAAATCCAGGTACATCAACAAGTGTGAGAAGAGGTATATTAAAAGCATCACAAAAACGTACAAAGCGTGCAGCTTTTTCAGATGCATCAATATCTAATACGCCAGCAACTTCTAATGGCTGGTTGCCAATAATTCCTATAGTGTTTCCATTAATCCTTGCCAATGTAGTGATAATATTTAATGCATAGTTTGCATGAATAGGATATTGTTCACCATCATCCACAATATTATTTATGACATCATTCATGTCATAAGGCTGATTCCTATTTTCAGGAATAAAAGAATCTAATATATCAACTGATTTTTCTGTGTCATCCTCAGTAATGAATACAGGTGGCTTTTGTTCTGCTGACTGTGGTAAGAAGCTTAGGAGGTAACGCACTTCGTCAAATGCCTGTTGTTCATCTTCACAAATCTGATGACTTACTCCGGAAAGTGTCCCATGAGCCTCTATACCTCCAAGCTCTTCAAAACTTACGTCTTCACCCGTTACTGTTTTAACGACTGCTGGTCCGGTGACATACAGTTGTCCTATATCTTTTACTTGAAATATAAAATCGGTTAACGCCGGACTATAAACAGCTCCACCTGCTGAAGGACCAACAATCACAGAGATTTGTGGAATCTTTCCTGATGCTTGTACATTTTTCTTAAATATTTGAGCATATCCATATAAAGATGAGATACCTTCTTGTATACGGGCACCACCAGAATCTTTAATTCCAATTATTGGAGCCCTTGCTTCTAATGCGAGGTCCATTACTCTTAGAATTTTTTTGGCAACAACTTCTCCCAGACTTCCTCCCATAATGGAGAAATCTTCTGAGTATACGTAGACAGGTCTTCCGTGGATTGTTCCAGATCCAGTTATAACTGCTTCACCATCAGGATTTGCTTCAGAAGAGACATTTTCATCAATTTCATTAAAAGATCCCTCGTCCAATAGGAGGTTAATTCTTTCATAAGCTGTTAACTTACCCTTTGGATGTTGGACTTTTTTTGCCTTTTCATCCCTTATTTGAGCTAAATTTTCGTCTGACATGCTCGTCTTTCTTGTTTATTGTTAGTGTAAGTATTTGACCTATATATATGTAAAGAAGTAACACCATGAAAGTAGTTTTTTTTGATTCTATTTACAATACTCAAGATTATGCACTAGACAATTTTGAGTCAGAACCCCTACTTGTAATTAGCTATTTTCAAGAAAAAGGTCGAGGTACAGATAATAACGATTGGCAAAACGCTGACCAAGCTCTGGCAAGTTCTCTAGTATTTACAAAGGTTCCCGATGGTTTTACGAAAACCTTAATTCCTTTAATTGCAGGTTATACATTTTTAGAGACAATTACAGATGTTGAACTAAAGCTCAAGTGGCCAAATGATATTTTATTAAACGAATCAAAAGTGGGAGGAATTTTAGTTGAGGAGAGGGATAATAAAATTTGTATTGGCATGGGTATAAATTATTTCTGGGACAATCCAGGGCTTCCAAATGCTGCATCTTTGTATAACCAAAAAATTGAAAATCAGAAAATAAATCAAGATGCTACAAGATGGGCAGAGCAAACTTTAAATACTATTCAAAATGAAAAATTTGATTTAAATGAATACAAATCAAAACTATCAACACTCGAAAAACTGATCGAATACCCAGAGGGAAGAGGCTGGGCGAGAGATATTGCAGAAGATGGTTCTTTAGTAGTTGAAACAATCTCAGGCGAGATGATTAATTTAACCTCTCCCTTAATATCAGAAGTGAAGTAGGTATCATTATTAAAGGTGATTATTAAATGAAACAGTTAGTCGTTGAGAGAAATAACCCAGTACCAGTTATCTGGGATACCCCCATTCCTCAACCTGGTCCAAATGAAGTATTAATTAGGAATCACTACTCAGTTGTATCTTCAGGCACAGAGCTTGCTTCAATTGAGTCAGCAAATAAATCTGTCACAGATAAATTACAAGATTCTTCAAATATTAGCAAGGGACTAGATCTTCTTAAAAAAGAGGGGCTAGGAGCTGTAATTGATGCTGTCTTTCCAAAAAATGTTTTACCTCTACAACTTGGATACAGCTCATGTGGAGAGGTTATTCAAACTGGTAAAGATGTAAAAGATTTTCATGTTGGAGATAAAGTCGTTTCTAATGGAGCTCATGCTGAGTATGTAACCGTTAATCAGAATTTGTGTTCAAGAATGCCTGATGAAACTTCTGAAAAAGAAGCAGCCTTCACGGTTCTTGGAAGCATTGCGCTACATGGTTTACGACTTTCCGAAACCACCCTTGGTTCAAAAATAGTTGTAATTGGATTGGGTATAGTGGGACAACTTGTCTGTCGATTAGCAGAAGCTCAGGGATCAGAAGTAATTGGTATTGATCCAGATGAGAAAAGAACTCAAGATAGAGATAATTTTTATACTTCCATTGAGGAAGCTATCAGTGATAAAAGTATAAATTCGGAAAATGTAGATGCAGTTATTATTACTGCCGCATCATCAAGTAATGAACCTATAGAAGTTGCAACACGAATAGCCAGGAATAAAGCAAAAATTGTTGTTGTAGGTGATATTCCTCTTAATATTTCAAGAAATGAATTTTATTACAAAGAGTTAGAGTTAGTAGTTTCAAAGTCGTATGGTCCAGGTCGGTATGATAAGCAGTATGAGGTTCTCGGTAACGACTATCCAATAGAACATGTTCGATGGACAGAAAATAGAAATTTCTCTGCTTTTTTACAACTCTTACAAACAAATCAGCTCTCTCTAAGTGATATGATTTCTGAGGAGATAGATTTTGTAGACTCTCCTTCAATTTACGAACGATTTGATTCTGAAGACAAGCCTCTCTCTATTGTTCTAAGGTATGACTTAACTAATGAACCAAAGATTGATTTTGAAAAGCAGAACACTGAAAGTTCAACAGATAGTAAAAAAATAAAACTAGGAATAATTGGTGCGGGAAATTTTGCATCATCAACTATTCTTCCAATTTTGAGAGAGTTAAAAAAAGAGTGCGAAGTAGTAGGAGTTGCATCTTCAGGGGGTTTAAGTGCTGAAGTACTCTCTAGAAATTTCAAAATAAAGAATAAATACTCGACAGAAAGTGAAATTTTTGAATCTGAAGAGATAGACGCAGTCTTTATACTTACACAACACCATAATCATGCAGAATTGGTAATTAAAGCTGTTGATGCTGGGAAAGCAGTGTATGTTGAAAAACCTTTAGCTTTGGAAGTTGAATCTCTGACCGCAATTGAGGAAGCTATGTACAATGCAGAAAACCCTAAGATCTTCCTTGGTTTTAATAGGAGGTTTGCTGAAGCTACCCAATTTATTAAATCAAAATTAAACACTTCTCCAGCAAACAGTATCAATTTTCGTTTTAGCGTCCCCGCTCTAGATAAAGATCACTGGACAAATATGAAAGAAATTGGTGGAGGGAGAGTAGTCGGCGAGGCTGTGCATGCAATAGATTTAGCTTCATATTTGTTTGATTCACTACCACAAAGCATCTCCGCATCATCACCTATTGATAAAGAAAATGATACGGCTTTAGATAACCAAGTATTTATTAATATTAATTTTGCTAACGGTTCTCATGCAGCAATTCAATATTTTAGTGAGACAAACCAAGCTTTAGCTAAAGAACGAATAGAAGTTCATGGTGGTGGCAACTCCTATATAATGGAAGATTTCCAGATGCTGAGATACCTAGAAGGATCTGATGATAAAAGTAAAGTATTTTCAAAAGGTAAAGGTCATAAAGAAGCTATTCAGACCTTTCTCTCCTATGTAAAAGGTGAGTCAAATAATCCATATACTTGGCTCGAACTTAGATCTGTTGCTAAAGCAGCAATTTACTCCCAAGATTTTATGAATTCAGGTTCTCAACACAGTATTTTTTCATAGGCATGAATACTTCTTTCGATATATATGAATTAAATAATGCTGTCTTAGATGCTGCTAAAACTATAAAAGACATGAGAGATGATTTTACTGTTGATTCAAAAGATGCAGTGGTAGATTTAGTGACTAATGCAGATCTTAAATCTGAGGAAATTCTCGTGGAGGCTATCTCAAAATACTTTCCAGAGGATGGAATTATTTCAGAAGAATCTGATGAAGTTATTTCTTCTAATGGAAGATCATGGTTAATCGATCCCTTGGATGGGACTGTAAACTATGCTAACAATATACCACAAGTCGCAATCACCTTGACTCTACTAGTCAATAAAGTACCCGTACAAACTTATGTGTATGATATTTTTCAAGAAAACTTATATGAGGGTTATACAGATAAGGGTGCATATAAAAATTCTAAAAAATTAGAAGTCACAAAAGATACATCATTTGAGAAAGCTATTATTGCCACAGGTTTTCCATATGACAGGTTGGAGTTTGGAGAGCAATATATTCAGACTTTCCTCTCAATTCTTAAAACAACGGGTGGAGTAAGAAGGTTTGGTTCAGCAGCACTAGATGTTTGCTGGGTTGCAGATAATAAATTTGACGGATATTTTGAATATTTCATGAAGCCCTGGGACATTTTAGGGGCGAGTCTTATCCTAAAAGAGGCAGGCGGCGTTGTTGTTGATGAACATGAATTATTTCCGACAACAACTTCAAATTTATTGATTGCTTCAAATAAATCTATCCATGAAGACTTTAAGTCTTTAGTTCTTGCAAATATAGATCCTGATTTAAAAGAAAGATTTAATTAGTCTAACTCTTCACCTTAGAGGTATAAATATCATCTAATATTTTTAGTAACTCATCATTAGGTTGTTGCAGCCAAGTCTCAAACTCATTTATATATGTTCTATGATCTTTACCGTAAACATCAATAAAGGTTTGATCAAACCCTTTCTCATTAACTGTGTTCCATAGTGTATATACAGATTCCTCTCCATGATTATGCACAAGATAAGCTGTAAACCAGCTACCGATTCTATATCCGAGATCGACTCCCTGTCCTGAACTCCATGAAATGTTGTAGAGTTTTATACCATCTTGAAAAAATTGTGTTTTTCTATCTACCGGCCAAGGACCACCCTCAAGTGCCCAACGCATTTCATTTTTAAAACCCTCAAGGTCATATGTGTAGAGTGCTGAGAAAAAATCAGCATTGCCCTCACTCCACCAAGCTACATCTTCACCATTATCTCCACTTCTTTTACCCATGTACTCATCAACAGCATCGTATTCAGTAGTAAAGATATTAGACATTTGATAGATATGAAAGACCTCATGATAAGTCATAGTTTTATACCAATTACCAATTTCATTATCTTGTGGTGCCATAACCATAAAGTAGAATCCATCAACTGCACTGGAATTTATTCCGCCCCCACCATTATTTACATAGTCTTTATAAGTGTCCAATCTACACCAATCTGCAGAAGGGAAGCCCGTTGATGTTAAGTGATTACAATATTCACGATTTGCATTTTTACCTGCTTCCATATCGGAACCGGTAATCATTATATAAATAGCTTTTGCTTGGCTTTTGCCGTAATAGTCATCAGCCATCCATAGGTCATAAGCTTCATTGGCATATTGGAGAGTTAAATCTACAGTTGATTGAGGTAAATCGCTTGCAGGGAAGAGTCTAATTTTTTCATCATCAAGAAATGGTGACACTACACCAGCAACAGTGGTAGTTGTTGTGACATATGAATGCTCATCACTGATATAAGGCAAGCTGCATTCAGTAATGTTATATTCTGCACAGTACTTTTCGTGATATTGATACGTTTGTTCATCATATATTGAAGTAATTTGGACCTCTGGATAAATATCTGATAGCTTTGTCTGTAAAACCTCAATTTTTCTTAAATCTTCTGGGTATTTTGATTTTGGTGGGTCTGCGTCATATAAATACCACATTTCATTTGATACAAGTTGGTCTAAAGTATTGTTTTGTGCATAGGATTCTGTTTGAGTTAGAGGCGCTGTAATTGTTGATGTAGTTGTTGATGTTGATGTTGATGTAGATGTAGATGTTTCAGGATTAGTTACAGTTGAAGTCTCTTCAGTGGCACAAGCACAAAAAATTAAAAGAGAAATAATGAAAACTTTATTCATTATCAAATTATAAACATTGTGTAATTAAAGAATAATCCCCCTTAGTTCCTAAAACTACCTTGCTGAATTTAAGAAACATAGGTGTTAAAATATAAGGATGAAATTAGACGGAACAGATTTTCAAATTGCCGTATGGAGAGAACTTCTTAAAATTCCATCAGGGAATACTAAAACGTACAAAGAGATAGCAATAGCAATTGGCAGACCAAATAGTTCCAGAGCTGTAGCTAATGCTTGTGCTCAAAATCCTTATGCGCCAGAAGTTCCATGTCATAGAGTTTTACGTTCAGATGGGTCCCTAGGTGGTTATAGTGCTGAAGGGGGCATTGAGCGTAAACGTGAATTGCTTGAAAGTGAATCTAAAAAAGCTACCTAAAATTATCTTTTATTTATATCGCTCATAACACTCAATATAAACTTCCGGTGTAATTGTTTTTATAACTTTAGAAACAGTCTTTTCGGGAAATAACTCAACTTTTTTAAAACGTAAACATGATTTACCCATATCTAATTTTCCTACCTCATCTACTACATCTTTAGAAAAAGATTCATACAACTCTTTGTCACAATAAACTCCATGTAAATAAAGTGCAAAATGATGCTTCTGTGCCGCTAGAGACATGACGCTCAAAGGTTTCTTATTATATGTTTTTGGATAGGTTGAAAGAGGTAGTTCATAATTAATCATTCCCCAGTCCATCGTTTCTCTTATTCCTTTTGGTAGATTCTCAAGAATTAATTTTCGGACATATCTGATCACTTTAGCTTTTTCAGTTTCGAGTTCATTTATGTATTGTTGAACTGTTGTCGCTGAAGAACTAACCATTTTTATTAACCAAACTAATAAAACCTAAGACAGAACTTGAAATGAATGAAAATAAAAAGAAATAATTTACAAAAATATTAGAGTTTTCAAATACATACATCAATGGGTAAGAAGTATATGCTGTTGCAAAATAGATGAAAGGATTAAGTGTTAGTAATTTTTTCATTTTTTAAATAATTGATAGATAATGATGGGAATAATAATAAGCATTATCTCCCAAGTGTCCCATATACGTTCTAATTCTTCAATAAAACTCATTATGTTCTTTTCTGTAAGAATTTTTTCCCAAAAAGAATCCACAAGAAAAAGACAATCCAGAAAATTGGGAATGCAATAGATTCTTCAATCCCATTAAGGCTTAGTATCATTTCGACACTAAAAAGCACCATAATCAGAACTGCTATGAAAGTTAGATACTTTATATTGATTGACGCTCTCATCACTCTTATAGTAATTGAGGATTAAAGACTTATCCCAAATTGTTTTTTCACACTGATACTAATTAGATAAAAGGAACTTGAACAAAAAATGAATCCAAATGTTGGAGGTAGTAAATTCCATAAATTTGTTCCACCTAAATAACTTCCATAAGTAATAGCATCATATATCATCATCCCCCAGTTAGGGGTCCATCCAACCTGTCCAAAAAAAGAAGCAAAGCCATAAGCAACTATTCCACTAGTTGTTACTGACAACATTAGAGCTACAGAATAGGGAATTATTAATGGCAGGATATGCCTTAAGGCTATTTGAAGCTCACTTGCACCTATAACTCTTGAGGCATTTAAAAACTCAGAATTAATAAGCTCTTTAACTCGTGTGCTTATTACTAAGTAGCAGACACCTAGTCCTCCAAGCAATCCATAGATAAAACCAACAGTTTCCGGGCTAAGTTTTTCAAGAAAATCTCCTGTACCAAGAATTAGCAAAACAATAGGGGGTGAGATTAGTACTAACCCTGAAGAGAATTCTCGTAGAACTAAGTCAAAGCGTCTAAATAGAAAAGGTACAAAAGTTCCAACAAGTAAACTTGAAACTAATCCAGTTATAAAAGAGACAATAGAGAGTTTTATTAAAGGCTCTGAACCAGCTAAAAACATACTCAAAACATCTCTACCAAGAGGGTCTGTCCCCAGTAAATGTGAACCGGAAGGTGTTACTGGATGAGGGAATACAGATAGATCAAAACCAATAATAGGATCATAAATATTTACTGGCCAAATTGTTTTTAGCAAGAAAATATGAGCAATGGATCCAGTCATGAGGAGAAGTAAGAAAAAATACCCTAATTTTCCATGGTATGTCTTATAAGTACTCCTTAGTATCAATTTAAACATTACGCGTACCTCGAAGTTGTGGATTAAATACAATTTGTGAGAAGTTAATTCCTAGACGTAAAGTTGCTGTAAGTATTGCAAGTAAAAATAAGATAGCCATTGCAGCATTAGAGTCCTGGCTCATAATAGCTCGATAAAGCATTGAGCCCATGCCACCCCAACCAGTTGTAGATTCAACAATCACCAAAGAGGCGATTGTGTAAGGAAGGTTGATCGCAATTCTTGTTGCAAAGGGGAAGAATGAGTTTCTGATGATGTGATCTTTAAATATTTTTTGATTTGAAAATCCTATTGCTGAGGCCGTCATAATGTGGTCTTCTTTGGAGATATTTTGGACAATAATGTTATTAAATAAAATAAATTCACCGATAAGTAAAACAGTAAGTATTCCAATTGTTATAAATGCATTTTTAGAATAAAACAACATCGTTACCACTTCTTTTATATCAAAAAAGAGGAAGATAATAAGCAGGAGTAATCCAGCAATTAGAAGTTTTTGTTTAGGTATGTGTATCAATGCAAGCAGTTCAAAAATACTTACAATTATAAATGAACATGCAATTGCAAAAAGCAGATATCCAAAACCTATTCTTAATTCACTGAATAGGAGTATTTCACTGGACGTTCCCGTAATTTCAAATTGATTAAATAAGCTCCTAAACAAACTTTCAAGTCGTTCACCGATAAGAAAATAGATTATGGGAGGAAAGAGGCTAATCAACAATATGCCAAACACATCACTAAATATCTTTTCTTTCCCTAAACGCTTTACTTTTGTTTTCAATACAGGGATTCTGGAGAGATAAATTGATATTACAAAAGAAGGCAGAAGAACATGTAAAGTCGGGAGTACGGTGTCAAGAACAGTTTTACTTGAACGCTGTCTAAAGCCACCAGGGGTAATCTCACCACTAAAGACACTTTGTATCCATCTGTAATATTGCTGTATTAAAGGATCATTTGCACCTAAAGTATCTCGAAGTGCATCTAGCTCCTCTTGTGACATCATTAAGCGAAGCGGAGTTAAGAAATCACCTGGAATTAAAATATTTATCCCATAGAACATAATTAGAAGAAAAATAAATATTGAGATAACCGAAGTCAATAAATTACGGAAAAAAAATTTCAACATTTAACTAGTTTAGTTAAGAAGTATGTTTGAGATGAGAACTCTAATTATTACAACCCAAGTAACATAGTTACACATGGATTTTTTTGATATATTAATTATTGGGTTTGGGTTTACGACTTTATTTTTCCAACGTTTTACCCCAACGACACAGAAAATATTGCTCAGCACTTTCTTGATAACAATTATTACTCAGCTTATCTTTGTAGGTTTAAGATGGCAGTATTACTTAATTTACATACTCTTTTTTCTAAGGTCCCTTATAACTTTGTTCAATTTTAAAAGTTCAAAAAAATATGTTAGATTCCTAATTTCATTTAAAACTTTTACGCTCACACTTGCAACTACAGTGTTACTCTATGTTTTTCCTGTGCCTTCGTTTGAATCTCAAGCGGGTGCTCTTTATTCAGTAGGGTACAGCGAGGAGCTCGTAACTGTTGAAAGCAGATTAAACCCCGTTGAATTTATTGAAATAAGCAATCTTCAAGAACAAACACAAAGGGAGCTTTTAGTAGATGTCTACTACCCGAGTAATGAAGATAGTTCTTTTAATCAAATATTAAGAAGTGCAGATGGTAATTGGGGAACATACATTGTTAGATATTTAAACAGGACATGGGAACTCTCTTTACCAGAATTTCTATTACAGCATTTAAAGTTTTCAAAATTTGAAGTTCAAGAACGACTTTCACCCGTATCTAATCAACAGTTTCCAGTGCTTATATATTCACATGGATGGGCTGGAGAAAAGATATTCGCCTCTGACCAATTAATCCACTTGGCCTCTCAGGGGTATGTTATTTTTTCAATTGACCATACAGGTCTGGCAATGTTTACAGACCTGCCTTCAGGAATAATTTTTAATACTGGCAGTACTGAGAACTCTTCAAATATCCATAGTGTGATGTTTGAGATGAAAAATGATATTGAAGATAGTATGAACTATTTTCAAAATTTAAGCAGTGATACAAATACAGTGACCAAAATTGTAAGAGAAGCTGCTGACTTTAATGATATCTCCGTCATGGCTCACTCAACAGGAGCTGGTGCAGTCGTAGAGTATTGTTTGGTCAATGCTTGTCAAAATATGATTTTACAGGATCCTTTCTTAACCCCATTTATTGATGCGGGTGAAGATTTAGTAATCCGTAATAAAACAGATGTTATATACAGTGAGGACTGGTTCAGTGGATACACAGATTCTGACGAATTAACTGAAATCGAAGTTTACAACACCATATTATCTCCACAAGATGTAGAGATTCATGGATACTATATGAAAGATTCAAGACACTATGATTTTGTTGCATTTGGTTCAATTAGTCCCTTAACTAAATATACCTTCCTTAAAGGAAGCATTAATTATGAAGAATCCTTAGATGTAAATAATTATTTCAACAGAACAGTTCTAAACGGCGGAACGCCAAATGAAGATTATTCTCCATACTTAATTTCAATAGATCAATAATTAATAACGTTATGCAGTACAAACAATCAGTTGAGGTAATCAAAACAATTGAAACTTCAACAGATAAAGTATGGGACATCATAAGTGAACCAGGACATTTAGAGTTGGTGCACCCTTTTGCTAAAAGTCACACAGTTACTACATGGCCTGGACCAGAGTCAAAAGATATTTTGGTTTATCTAAGTGGGCTAAGGTATGAAAGAGAATTTCTAAGCTGGGAGGAAGGCAAGGGTTATTCATTAAAAATTGGGGGCAAGAATAGCAAGAAATCTAAAGTTATATGGAAAATTTCTCCTGACGGAGACAATGCATCACTGTCTATAACCATCTATCCACATTTCTTAGCTAACACACCAAAGTTGATATCTTTGCTACCTTATAAGTTTTTAATTAATCCAAAATTGAAGTCTTACCTTAACTCCGTCTTAAGCGGTATTAATTATTATGCCGTTGAAGAAAAACCTGTGCCAAAAAATCACTTTGGCAACCATAAGTGGTTTTCCTAAATAAAAATTATAAGGACAGAGACAAAAGTCCGAAGAGAAGTGGAATCAATAAGAGAAACCCAAGCAGTACAATCCTTTTTGCATTCATAGATAAAATTCTATCATTTTTTCATAATGGATTTTTAGAGCACAAGCAGTAGATAGTATGCCTAAGAACTTTTTCTTCGTATACAAAATAATGGAAGTTATAAACAATCAGTTAAAACAATCAGACACAAAAAATTATAAAATAGGATCGTATACTCACTTTGTGACGATTTTAGTTCCAACAAGAAATGATTAGAGATAAATGAATTTTCAAGAAATATTAGATTGGATTAATAATAAGAAAGTATCTAAAAAAACTGCTGTCTTCATATTCATCATTGTTTGGCAGCTTACAACTTTGATTTTTAACAATTAGTCGTGTCTATTTTATTTCAGAATTTCTAAACTGCCTAAATCTGTATAATTTTGTATATGAATGACACAAGATTTTTTATAATTTCAGTTCTAGTTCTAGTTATTGTCATCACTTCAGCAATTATGAAATATGACTATGTATCTATGGGAACAGCATTTGTTGCAATGGCTTTTTGTTATTGGTATATCAAAAATAGAGAACCAAAGACATAAATAATCTTCGTATTAACTTAGGTGTTTTACTAGAAACTCCCGTTGGTGTCTAACAAAATCAATACCCATCTGAGTTTGAGCACCATCAAAAGCATGGATTCCACCTGCAACTTCAACATAAGTTACTTCAACCCCTGATTCTTTTAATCTTTTTGCATAGTCCCTATCTTCATCTAAAAATAAGTCTGCAGTACCTATTCCAATCCAGGTAGCAGGAAGTCCTTTTAAATCCTCCCTCCTTCCAGGAACAGCATAGGGCTTTACCTCACCTCCAGGATCTTGGCCTAAATAACTCGACCAACCAAATAAGTTACTTCCATTACTCCAAACCCTATGTGCACGGTCATCAAGTTCTCTCTTTGCTGCGACACGATCATCTAACATTGGGTAGATGAGTAATTGTGCGGATGGTTGAACACCTCCTTCATCATGAAGTCTTTGCACTAGTCCTGCTGCAATCCCTCCTCCAGCACTAATTCCTCCAACAACGATTTTTGAAGGATCAATATTTAATGATGGTGCTTCTTCTTGAAGCCAATGCCATGTTTCATGAAGATCATCTAAACCTTTAGGAAAGGGTTCTTCTGGTCCGAGTCCATAACCAGGACTAATTACTGTTACCCCTAGTTCTCTTGCAGTATCGCAAGCATATCCTAAATTATCTTTGTAACTACCAACAACATACCCACCACCATGAACTATGAATAATGCACCCTTACCTTTTTGGATTTCTGGTTGGACAATGAGAACCCCTCGTCCAATATGAGGTTCATCCCTAACAGTAACTCCAGTTTTATCTGGTTTTGGCGTGAGAAGACGTCCTAGAAACTTACCCATAAATCTAAATACTCTAAAAGTCTTTTTATTTATCGAAACACCACCCATTCTTTTATCAAATGTTGCTAACTCTTCAGCAGTTTCTACTGGCGTTGCCGAATTGATGCTGTAATCAGGTTCAGAGCTGAATGCATTGTTTTCCATAATTCCTCCTTTTTTAATATTTTACTTAGTATTTCTCTCTCCTGATTGGTCAATTCTGATTTTCTACAAGATAAGTTAAATATCAAAAAACATCACATTAGTATAAAAAAGTGAAGTATTTCAGACCCTTAGTACCTTATCTTGTAGGTTTAGGAATATTGCTTAGTTATTCAGAATTTTATAAAGTGGGTTATTCTAATTTAATTGGACAAGCAATCTTATTCACAATTGTTGTATGCATTCCAATTTCCAGAACAGGGAGAATGAGCTACGTCGATATAGGATGGCCTTGGGGACTAGTACTTTTAGGAGTTGTTAGTTTTATATTTAGTACTGGGAATGAAATAAGATCATTCATAGTAAGCATGATGGTAATCCTGATTGGATTAAGAATGGGTCTTGGTGCGATAAAGCTATGGAGAGCTGGATATCTGGAAAAAGAATTTCCAAGATATGAATATCAACGCATACTCTGGAAGGAAGAAGGAAAAGAGAATACACAACTTGCTCTTCAAGTTGATGCTATCACTCAAGGACTAGCTAATGCTTCGTTTTTAGCTATCCCAATATTTATAGTCTCCTCGAATATAAGCGAGACGATAAATATCATTGAGATATTTGGCATCCTGATATGGTGCAGTTCACTCATAATCGAATCTGTAGCAGATGTTCAGAAGTTAAAGTTTTTACGAAGAATGAAAAAAGAAGGTAAAAAAAACCAAGTGTGCAATATAGGTTTATGGAGATACTCTCGACACCCAAACTATTTTGCTGAATGGATGGTTTGGAATGGTCTGGTAATTATGGCTATCCCTTCATGGTTAAGTCTTGAGAGATCAGGAAGTATTGAGTGGTACTTTCTAGGATTTGGCTTACTTTACGCCTCACGAATGATGTATAAAACACTCGTTTATACCACAGGAGCTATTCCTTCAGAGTATTTTTCACTTCAAAAGCGTCCAGATTACAAAGAGTATCAAAAAACAACTAATAGATTTTTTCCAGGCCCCAATAAGGAAAAATAAAATAATTCACAATTTCACAAAGTTTAAATACTTATGGTATAGTTTCTTTATGCAAAAATTAAACGTTGTGCAAGTGGTGGTTTACATACATATGTAGTGCCCTTACGCAACCTTTTTTGACACCGGGCACCTGCCCGGTTTTTTTATTTTAGGAAGGAAAATAATGAAAAAACAAGAAAATAGTCAGACAAAGGCTAACGATATAAAAAGAACAAAGGCTGAAATTTATGAAAGTCTTTACGATGGAGAATAGTTTTTTAGATCATGAAGGACTAAAAACTGAATGGGAAACTAATCCAAGATGGAAAGGGATTACGAGAAACTATTCCGCTGAAGATGTGGTAAGTATTCGAAATTCTGTGGAGATTAAACATACTCTTGCAGAAAAAGGATCACAAAAACTTTTCAGTGATTTATCAGTGAAAGATGAATGGATATCTGCCTTAGGTGCACTTTCGGGAAATCAAGCCGTTCAAATGGTGAAAGCTGGGCTTAAGGCAATCTATTTAAGTGGGTGGCAAGTTGCTGCAGATTCAAATCTTGGAGAAACAACCTACCCAGACCAATCTCTGTATCCAAGCAATAGTGCCCCAACTTTGGCTAAGAGAATAAATAATGCATTACTTAGAGCTGAACAGGTGGACCGAGTAGAGGGAAAAGAAGATATAGACTATCTCGTTCCTATTGTTGCTGATGGTGAAGCAGGTTTTGGTGGAACACTAAATGTATTTGAGTTGACGAAGAAATTTATTGAAGCTGGAGCAGCTGGTGTACATTATGAAGACCAACTTGCAGCTGAGAAAAAATGTGGACATATGGGTGGAAAAGTTTTGGTTCCAACCAGTCAACACATAAGGACTTTAACTTCTGCAAGGCTCGCAGCTGACACAATGGGTGTGCCAACAGTAATCATTGCAAGAACAGATGCACTTGGAGCAAATCTTATCACTAGTGATATTGATGATGCTGATAGTCATTTTGTATTAGGGGAGAGAACTTCCGAGGGGTTCTTTAAAGTAAAGAATGGTCCAGAAGCTGCAATCAGTCGTGGATTGTCTTACGCTCCATATTCAGATCTTATATGGTGTGAAACAGGAACACCAGACATAGGGTTTGCTAGAGATTTTGCAGATGCCATACATGAAAAATATCCTGATAAATTACTTGCTTACAATTGTTCGCCATCGTTCAATTGGAAAAAAGCTTTGTCAGATGATGAAATAGCAACCTTCCAAGAAAAGCTAAGTTCATTTGGATATAAATTTCAATTTATTACTCTTGCTGGATTTCATGCACTCAATACTTCAATGTTTGAGCTAGCATCAAAATACAAGGGAGGAAATATGTCTGCATATGTTGAACTTCAACAAAAAGAGTTCGCATTAGAAGCAGAGGGATTTACTTCTGTGAAACACCAGAGAGAAGTTGGAGCAGGGTATTTTGATACAGTCTCAACAATTATTAGCGATGGAGATGCATCAACACTTGCCCTTACAGGTTCAACAGAAGAGGAACAGTTTTAATGTTTGAAGTAAATGATTCAATTTCAACTGAGAATATTATTACCGAAGATTCACTGAAATTTCTAGAAAAATTCATTACTTCCTTTGAAGATAGACGTAAAGAACTCTTAAAAAAACGTATAGATGTACAGAGTTTTATCTCAAGTGGAGGTAAGTTTTCTTTTCCAGAAGATAAGACAATACGAGAGGGTGATTGGAAAGTTGTTCCTCCACCTCAAGATGTAGCAAACAGGAATGTTGAGATCACAGGACCAGTTGATCGAAAAATGATCATTAATGCACTTAATTCAGGGGCTGATGTATTTATGGCAGATTTTGAGGACTCAACATCTCCAACATGGCAAAACATTCTGAATGGACATATCAACTTAATAGATGCAAATAAGCGTGATATATCATTTGAAAATAAAGAGAAAGGAAAATCATACAGTCTTAACCAAGAATCTACAACATCTCTATTTGTAAGACCAAGAGGTTTACATTTGCTTGAAAAAAACGTGGTTTATAACAACGAACCAGTTTCTGCCAGTATTTTTGATTTTTGTATGTACATATTTCACAATGCACAACTACGACTAGATAATGACTTAGGAACCTATTTCTATATACCTAAATTAGAGACTGCTGAAGAATCACAATTGTGGGATGATATGTTTACCCTTGCAGAGAAAGAGTTGAACCTTCCAACAAGTACAATCAGAGCAACGGTATTGCTCGAAACTATTTCTGCTTCCTTTGAGATGGATGAGATTCTCTATAGTCTAAAAAATCACTCACTTGGTATGAATGCTGGAAGGTGGGACTATATTTTTAGTGCAATCAAGAGACATCGAGATGTAGAGGGTGTAATTTTTCCTGACCGATCACAAATAACTATGACGGTGCCTTTTATGAAAGCTTACACACAATTACTAGTACAAAGTCTCCATAAACGAGGTGCCCACGCGATTGGTGGCATGTCAGCCTTTATTCCAGACAGACGTAATCCTGAAATCACTGAGGATGCTTTTACAAAAGTAAAAAATGACAAAGTAAGAGAAGCAGAAATGGGTTTTGATGGTTCATGGGTTGCACATCCAGATCTTGTTGGCATTTGTAAAGATGTCTTTACTGAGCATTTAAAAGATAAAAGTAATCAAATTGATTATGTACCAAGTTACGAGATAACAGATGATATGTTACAAGATTTCACCATAGAGAACGCCTCTATAACTGAGGAGGGAATCAGAACAAATATCAAAGTAGGTATTCTATACATTCAGTCATGGTTACTTGGACAAGGTGCCGCAGCTTTATTTAATCTTATGGAAGATGCAGCAACAGCAGAAATCTCACGTTCACAATTATGGCAGTGGGTTCACGCAGGTGCTACAACAGATGAGGGTACAGCAATAAATCCAGAGTATATTAAAACTGTAATTTCTGAAGAAGTAGAGGTTATACATACTCTTGTTGCCAATACTGAAATGTTAAATGAGGCAGTAGAACTCTTTACTGAATTAATTATCAACAAAGAATTTGAAGATTTTTTAACTCTTCCAGCCTACGAACTAATAAAGTAAAACTTTAAAGAGTTGGTGTAGATACCACAAGGGTATGCACAGGGTAAGCAGTACCTACATTTAACCAACATCTTTTGTGACTGGTGAGCATTGAAAGTACTAAATTAATTTATGTTCATCCAACGCTCTAAGTTAAGTATTGCATCGACCTAAGACAGAAATTTTTAACGAGCAGCAGGTCTTAAATTAACTCTACTGCCTGCTTGATAACCTCTATTGTTTCATTACGATTATCTTCTTGCAGTGATAGTAACTGTAGATAAACAGCTTCAATTCCAACTTCCTGCCACATAGATAAAGTTGCGGCTACTTCATCTGGTGTACCGTAGAGATAGCTTTTCTCTTTCCAGGTATTAGCTATCTCATCTTCAGATTGGGATAGTGCTTTAGCAGCAGCAGTTAATGATTCCCCAACACGATCTTGAGCTAAACCTACTACTGGAGGACAGGCTGTAGTAATTTCTAGTTTTGATATATCTCTTCCATCTTCAATAGCAACTTCTTTAAATAGGGAGATACTGTTTGATAGTGTTTCTTTAGGACCGGCATATATATTAAACTCTTCTGAATATTTCCCAGCTAAAGTCGGAGTTTTGACCTTTCCTCCACCCCCAATAATGATGGGGATGTCTTGTAAAGCTGCTGGCTCAACTGGAAATTGTTCTAGTTGGTAGTACTTACCTTGAAACCCCTTATCATTTCCTGAAAGTGCTTCTCTGATATAAATTAGTGATTCCTCGAGCATTTCAAAACGAGTTTTTAAATCTGGGAATGGTATGCCATAGAGATCATGTTCGATTTCTAGCCAACCAGTTCCAACACCTAAACGAAATCTTCCTTTTGCCATATCATTTATTGTTGAGGCCATTTTTACCAGTACGCTTGGATGTCTAAAGGTTATTGGAGAGACAAGTATCGAGTACACCATTTTTTCTGTATCTCTAACTAGTCCTGCGCTCGCAGTTAACAAATCTAAAGCTGGAGTGGCGTCATTTTTATCATGTCGTTGTTTCCCAACTATATAGTGGTCTGGAAGTCCTATTCTCTCAATACCATTTTGTTCTGACCATTTAGATAGATTCAAGAGCGTGTCGTAACT
>Ga0181595_10001249_pt1 | contig 27838 bp, 18 predicted proteins | sample 041ome_7_FD_145604 | JGI IMG/M metagenome (GOLD analysis project Ga0181595, IMG submission 145604) | Coastal salt marsh microbial communities from the Groves Creek Marsh, Skidaway Island, Georgia - 041401AS metaG (spades assembly) | ecosystem: Environmental > Aquatic > Marine > Intertidal zone...
AATTCATCGATGGCGACTTACTCAACGTGCAACGCCGTGAGCTCGAGACAACCTTTACGTTGTCTGTGAAGCCTTTGAACGACGCCACTCGTCAGCTCGACTACTTGGCGCTGCGAGTCGTGAGTTTGTGCGAGAGTGATCTCTTCAACTTGAATCGCGAACAGATTGGTCACACTATCCCTCTTCGTCAAATGACGTGGAGCCAGCGTTGCCCGAAAGTCGCGTTTGACGGCACCACCATCGCTGATTACTCCTCGTACAGTGTTTCGCCGTCCTCAGCGAATCCGTTGAAGCTGACCGTGAACAATCCCGATCAGGCGGTGTTGTGGCCTGGTGGACTGAACGACGACGTCGTTCCGGCTATGAATCAAAATCTCAAGTTGGTACGCCTGCAGTATCGACCAGTGGGTGTTGGTGAGTGGATCACGGCGAAATCTGAAGACTCTGAAGAGAATGACAAGAAGAAAAACCTTCTTTGCGGTGATTCTCGCACTGAGGGATGCAAGTTTGAATGGGACGTCAATAACCAATTCGAAAAGCTCCTCAGTGGATTCAAAGATGGCGTGTACGAGTTACGAGTCAAAAACTTTTGCTTTGGTGGTCACACCCTCGCCGAAAGTTCGGTGCACGAGTACGTGTCGGAGCAAAGACTTTCGCTCACTGTCGACACGTTCAAGCCGATCGCGCAGTCACTCGTACAAGCGGATAATCAGTACACGTGGTCTTTCTCTGAACCAATCGACTGCTCAAATCAAAAGGTGACGATTACGCGCACGTCTAAGCTGCAATGCGACGATGACGGGAACGCAACCCCTGATGAATCGTACCAGCCTACCGCGCTGACGCCTGAAGAAGCGCTCGAGTTTGATATAAAATGCTACAGCGTCAAGTACGCCATGGGTGGTGCCGGCTTTTGGTCGATCGAAATGCCGCTCGTGCACGCGTCTGCCACACTGTCGCCAAAACAAGCGTGTGAACGACGTTGTACTCTTGATGGTCCGTACCGCGTCGCCATTACTGGTATCAGCGATGAGAGCGGAAATGAAGTCAAAGAATTCATCGTCGCGCACGATTCTTCGTGTGCCACCAGTGCGACATCTTCCGTGGCAGCCGTCGGCCGCTCGCGCGTTGAAATCAACCATCCCAAGCGTCGCGCACCGACACCATCGGCGGCGCTTTCCGCATCCCGAACGAACGTTGCGTTCGACGCCATTCGACGAGCGCCTTTGGGCATTGAATTCATCCTCGGCGTCGCGTGCGCCTTGGGCGTGTTCCTCGTGCACGACCGCCGCCGTCGGTTCGCGCGCTCTCGCGACGACGACGCCTACGCGTCGGAGCCGCTCAACGTCGCCGCTCGACCGGCGAAATCATCCGCTGTCGTCGCAAACTACGGCGCCGCGGTCTAAGTATTCCCTAATAATAATACACCATTCCAGTTCCAGTTTTGTAATACACGCAACCATCGCGCGTTTCAAATCTTCAATGACAGCTCAGCGGGACGCTCACCCAACCTCACTCTCGCGCGCGTCGTCATCGTCGTCGACACCGCGCGCGATCGCGAAAACCGACGACGTCAACGCCAACGATGTCAGTGCGCGCACCGCCAGCGCCAGCGACGCTCGCGGCGCGCGGCGTCGTCGTCACGAACGCGTGCGCCCGTCGCGGGTCCGCGCCGCATCGCCGTCGCAGCTCCGTCGTCGCGACGCGCACCATCAAGGTGAACGCCGCGAAAGACGACGGTGCGGTGAAGAACCCGTTTCTCGCGGATGATGCGCGCGGTGTGTTGGAGGTTTTAGCGAACGATGTTCGCGAGGTGGCGACGAACGCGGCGAAGACGCCGACTCGAACGCGCGCGCCGAGCGTCGACGGGGCGCCTAGTGTCGTCGCCGCGAGCGGCAACGTCGCGACGTGGAGAGAGATGATGTTAAAGAGTGAAAATGGATCCAGCGCGCGTTTGCGATACGCCATCGCGCCGGCGGCGCATGCGTGTGCGGTGACGCTGACGCTGGCGCTCGACAGGATGGAAGCGAGAGGAAGCGACGGCGCGAACGCGTTATTACATTGGGGCGTTCTCGATCGCGCGGGTGCACCTTGGCGGTCGCCGTACGATGCGTTGCGAGAAGTGCCGGCGAACTCGCGTGCGCCCGATGCGATGTCGTGCGAATCGCCGTTTTTAGGTGCCGGTACGAAGGGCGAAGAAACGGCGACGCTGACGCTGGATGCCAAGGACGACGGAGTGGGCGCGGTTGTGTTCTTGGTGCGCACGCAGGATTGCAAGGTGTGGTTCAAGGATGCGAGTACAAATGGGGATATCATCATCAACGTGCGTGATGCTGTGAACGCTGCACGTGCTCGAGATTCGTCAACCGTGGCGACGCCCGCGTCGCGGCGAAGCGAGCCAGAGGCGCCGAAGAAGCGAACGGAACAAAAGTCCATGGCTTCTGCGCCGCCACCGCCGCCGCCACCGCCGCCGCCGCCGGTGGCAGCGCCCCGGGAACCTGCACAAACTCAGAAAGTAGACCAACAACTCGAGTTCGCAGCGTTGAATCAATGGCGAGGATCAGAGGTGAAGTTGCAAACGCACAAGGGTGGCGGCGGCGAGCGCAATTTGCGATGGAGCACGGATAATCTCGCTCCGGCTGCTGCGAGCATCGTTGGCGGTGATCGAGACTCTTCTTCGTGGCGTCAGAAACTTCAAATGGTAGAAAAGCTTCTGTGTGAAAATGGCGCTGATGTGGATTCGATGGCGTACGCCACGGTGTATTTGTTTTGGATTTCTGTCGGAGCCATTGCGTGCGTCGAAGACGGTACGCATTATCGCCCCAACCACCACGCTGGATCAGCCGAACGCATGTATGGCGCCATAGAAGCCGCAGAGCGGCATGCGAGTGAAATAGCGCAGAGCGGTGACCATCATCGTGCGCGTGAGCTTCGCGCTCTCATTCGCAGGTTGCATCCTCGATTGCCGGCGTTTACAGCTGAATTTACGCAGAGCGTACCTCTTACACGCATTCGAGATATCGCGCACGGCAAGGGTGACCAGCACGGAAAGTGTCGCGAAGTGCGTCAAGAGATCAAGCATACAATTCAAAACAAGCTTCACAGATGCGCTGGTCCTGAGGATTTGGTCGCAACCGAGGCCATGCTCGCTAAGCTCACCGCGCCTGGTACTGATTATCCTGAAGAATTCGTCAACGAGTTCAAGATTTTCTATCGCGAATTGAAGGAATTTTTCAACGCTTCTTCAGTCGCGGATCGCATCGATAGAATTGCGAACGAGCAGGGTGCGCCGGGGACAGCTTCGGAAAGTTCGAAGAAGTTCCTGCAAGCCAAGGCCAACGTCGACGCGCTTTCTAACGTCGACGCGCTGGGTGATCAAACCGTCATGAGTACACTCGTTGAATGCTTGAAGGCTGTTCACAATGCACGTAGCGATATAATCGGTGCATTAGATCATGCTGGTGACCTCAAAAATGCCCCTAGTAGCCAGCGTCAGCAATGGCGACTGGCTGAAGTGAGTATGGAAGATTACGCTTTTGTACTCTTGAGCCGATTGTTGAACACGCTCGGCGCCGAAAGTGAACCGCCGCGAAGCGACATAAGCGCGAGTGAGTTGAAACTCACACTTGAGGCACTTGCTTTGACATCGCGCACGCTGTCTCTAAGCTCTGGAGGGGATCAAGAAATGGAAGCCATCGCTTCTGAAGCGGCGACGCTCGCTCGCGATGGTTTGCCGAATGGCGAAGAGGGCGGTTTGCGTGTGCAAGCTATCGCAGAGCGCGCGCGACGCAGTGCTGTCGATTTTTGCGAGTTACTTGAATCTCTATTCGATGGTCGGGCGTCGAGTCTCGGGAATGCGCTCGGTATCGACGGAGATTCTGTCAACGTATTCACTGAGGGACAGATTCGCTCGAGCGTTGTGTTTCAATCCGCCAAGTTCGCATCCTTGCTCTTACGCGTCAGTCGCCAGATCACAGGCGCGGCAGGTTGGGATTGTGTCGTACAAGGTACGGCGATTGGGGCATTCAAGTATGTGGATCGACTCACTCCGGAGGCGTGCGCACAGTTCAATGAGCCAGTTGTGTTGCTTGTCGCGAATGCCGACGGTGACGAGGAGGTCTCCACGCTGGGGCAGAACATTAGGGGTATTGTCCTGTGTCACGCATTGCCGCATTTGAGCCACTTGGCACTTCGAGCGCGACAAGCGCACGTGCCTTTGATCGCAGTGGAGGACGATAAGCTTGTAGAGTATGCTCGCTCGTTGATGAACCAAGGGTCGGTAAAGCTCTGCGCTGAATCCACTGGGATCAACCTTGAACAGACGAACGAGGCTGGTAGTACATCGAAGACATCGCCGTCGACAACGTCTACTTCCAGAGTTCTTAAGCAAGAGTTGGATGCTGATTTATCCAAGGCTACGACCGTCATAGACCTGGTCGATTTGCACGCGATGGGCATTGATGCTTCAACACGAGTCGCGGGGACCAAGTCGGCAATGTGCGCACAGTTGAGTGCCATTGCTGAGAAATCTGCTGATGAAACACAATTTTTGGCACCCAGGGGCGCGGTTCTCCCGTTTGGCGCCATGGAGTTTGCGTGTGCGAATATTGGCAAGCTCGAGCACCTCGAGTCTTTAATCGTGGAGCTCGAATCTCCAGAGTGCGCGTCTGATGCGGCGCGAACGAAAAAGTTGTGCGATAATATCCAGAACTTGATTCGCTCTCTCAAGCCTTCTGAAAGTGCTATGGATATAATTTCGTTCAAATTTGGTCAAAACGCTCGCGTGATGGTCCGAAGTAGCGCCAACGTCGAGGACCTTGAAGGTATGTCAGCGGCAGGCTTGTACGACTCCATTCCAAACGTTGACCCGAACAATCGTGAGGCATTTGCTACGGCTGTAGGCGAGGTCTGGGCATCTCTGTACACTACGCGCGCAGTTGCTTCCCGCCACGCCGCGGGTGTTGGTCAACTAAGTGCGCATATGTGTGTGCTCGTGCAAGAAATGCTCTCGCCTGAGGTGAGTTTTGTCTTGCACACGACGCACCCGCTTACGGGTGATGTCAACTCGGCATATGCCGAGTTTGCACTCGGCTTGGGCGAAACTCTTGCGTCTGGTGCTATTCGTGGAACTCCGTGCCGTATGTCTATCGAAAAGTCGTCGAAGAATGTCACTGTAAACGCATTCGCGTCGTTTGGCGCGGCGCTCGTGCGCGACGACGAATCGCCCACGGGGATGAAATCCGTAGCCGCCGACTACGCCACGCACTGGCTTAGTAACGACGCTGTGAAGCGCTCAAGCGTTGCCGCGCGTATTCTCGCCATTGGTCTCATGCTTGAGCACGAGTTGAGTCCACGGGCTGAGCTTCTCGCTCAAGACATCGAAGGCTGCGTCTTGCCGAATGGCGAATTGTGCATCGTGCAGGCGAGGCCGCAACCGTAAAGTAATGATATCTACAGGCGCCTCTCGCGCGCGCTTGGATCCCGCAAAGATAATATGCGTTAGTGTACTACTGGTATATTGTGATTACAATCGCCTAGCTGCCGCTACGCTGTGCTAAAAACTTTAAATACCGCTAAGCGTTGTCGCCGGCGACGGCGACAAACTCAGCCAAACCAGCCGTCATGTGTTCGCGCAGAAACGTCAGCTCCGACTCTTCCAAAGGCGCCTGTAACTTTTTCAACGCCGTCAAAATCTCCACTCGCTCTATTTTCCCCTTTGCGTCACTCATCTTGCCCAATAACACGTCCCGTTCGCACGCGCGCAAACGCTCGCGCAGCGCCTCTGGTTGTTTCAGCGCAAACAACTTCAAAATCTCAGGCGTCTTGAACGCCGCCGATATCGCCGCCAACGTCGCCGACTTAATCGTCTCCAGTTCATTCGTAAGCGTCACATCCCCAGTCGTCATCCTCGCCAGCGACGTTTTAAAACTATCCAACTGCGCCAACGTCTCCGCCTTGGTCTCCTCGTACTCGTCGTCGTCAAACTCCTCGCGCGCGTCTTCCAGGTCCGCCAACTGCGTGAGCAAGCGCGCGATTTGATCACGCGCGTTCGCACGTAACGTGTCCGCCATCGTTCTCGCGCTGCGTCTCGAGACTCTCGACGCACAAGGCACGTTGTGACGTGCGCAAGCCGTGCCCATCGTCACTCACGCGCGCGTCGTCGTCGTCGTCGCCGTCGTCGAGGTCGTCGACGACGACGCAGTATGTCTTTCGCCACGCACGCGACGTCGCGTGGCGTCTCGCGCGTCCGCGCGTGCGCTAATGGGTCGTGTGCGTCGTCGTCGTCGTCGTCGTCGTTGTCGTCGTCGTCGTCGCGTCGAGTGTCAGCGACATCGGCGACCCCGCACGCGCGACGTTTGATCCGCACGTCGCGCCATACGGCGCACAGCGCCGCACCGGCGCCGTCAGGCGGTGCGCGCGAGTCGTCTGCGTCGCCCGATGCGCGCGACGAGGCGTACATGCGCCAGGCGCTGACGCTCGCGGCTACCGCGCGAGGCGAGACGTTTCCGAACCCGCTCGTCGGGTGCGTCATCGTCGGCGCAAACGGCGACGTCGTAGGTCAAGGGTATCACCCAAAGGCGGGCGAACCTCACGCTGAGGTGTTTGCACTTCGTGCCGCGGGTGAGCTCGCGCGCGGAGCGACGGCGTACGTGACGTTGGAACCGTGTAATCATTTCGGGCGCACGCCTCCGTGCTCACGCGCGCTCGTCGACGCCGGCGTTCGTCGCGTCGTCGTGGGTTTCGTCGATCCCGACCCGAGAGTGAGTGGTGGTGGTATTCAAACGTTGCTCGATGCCGGCGTCGAAGTCGTCGTCGGGTGCGTGGAATCAGAGTGTAGGGAAATAAACGCCGAGTTTATCGCGCGGCAGCTCGACGGGAAGTAACTGCTAACTACTACACAGCCTCGCCATTTGTATTATAAACGCATATGAAACACACACCGCTCGCATCAGCGTCCACGTCTGCGCGCTCCCCGCGTCCGCGCTACTGCGATGTCCTTCTATTACACCCGCCGTCCCGCGCGAGCCGTCGACGCCTCGACGCGCGCGGGACAATCCCCCCATCAACCTCGCGCGTCACGCGCGCGCATCACCGCCGTCCGCACTGCAGCAGCGACCCGGCGCCTAAAAATAACCCAAACAGCGCCGAGGACCCGATCGTGGCCCGTCCGATGTGTCGCACCTTTAACGCCCCCGGGAGCTTGTACGCGAATGCTTCGTACGTGCCGTAGCACGCGCCGACGGCGCCGCCCACCGTGGCGCCGAGCGCGGCGCCCGTGGTGACGCGATTCACGCACCGACTGTCCATGACGCGATGTGTGTGCGCGACGCGGGCGACGGGCGACGCGGGCGGCGGGCGACGCGAGATGACGCGCGAGTGTGCGTCGGGGCGCGTACAAAAAAAATCAACCAGGAGGAGGCGAGAGGCGGACGAGCGTTCAAGTGAGCCTTGGACCTTAATATTACAAACAATCAAGAGACGGACAAACTCAAAATGCGCATTTTCTAGACTAAAATATACAACAACAACACAATGATATTAATGAATACCAGCAGCGTTGCGTCCTTGACGTGCGTCGCACGAAGCGCGCGCGAAAATGTCAAATGTTGACGTCGCGTCGCGTTCAGGTGGTTCTTTTCAGAAAAATAATCGCGCGGTTTGAAAACCGCACGATGAAGCCGATGTATGTAAACATCGTCGAAGAAGTAATACGTCGACGATGAGTGATTTATCGGTTTTGCACGAGTTCGCACGCAGGGCGATCGTTAGAGAAAACAATCTCTTGGAGTTGCCGGTCGGTGGCGGTGCGCGCCATCTCCTCCCCGTACACGTAAAAGCAGTGATACTTTGAGCACAAGATGCCGTTGAAGTCACACGCACCAGCCATGGTGTACGCACCAGCGTCAGGGAACATCAACCAATCACCGTTGGAAAGTTCAGGAAGAGGAATGTTGCGCATCACGCAATCAAGCGAGTCGCACGTCGGGCCGTAGACAGTGGAGGAAATCTTGAGCTTTTCGTAATCTTCTCCATCGCACGCGAGCGGAGCGACTTTATTCGGCTGCAAAAAGTACGTGGGCAAATCGAGGCCGTCGTAAATGATACCATTGAACGAGCCATACAAGCCATCGGTGATGTAATAGTCAACGTGACGTTCGCCTTCATCCGTGGTGCCTTCGCGCTTGCCGTACACGAGGCAAGCCATCGTGACTGGAGCTTGAGCAAAGTAACGACCAGGTTCATCGATGATTTGCAAGCCAGGGAAGGTACCATCGTCGGGGAAGATTTCATCCAAAGCTTGGCGCACGCGGTCGAAATCGCTCGGCGCCTCGCTGACAGAGCCATCGGCGTTGAAGGAGCCGGTGAAGCCGCCGCCCAAGTCGAGCAAGTGCATATTGAATCCCATGCTCACCGCTTGATCAAAGATTTGACGCGCGTACGTAATGGCGTTGCGATAGGCGTCCGGGTTGCGCGAGGACGACCCGACGTGAAAAGAAACGCCGGCGACATCCAAGTTGAGCAACGCCGCGACGGAGAGCAACTCGTTTACCTTATCTAATGGCGCCCCGTATTTCGCACCAAGAGGCAAGCGCGCCATCGGATCGTCGGCACGGATGCGAAGAACGAGCTTCACGTTCACCTTGGACGCTAAGATCTTGTGCAATTCAGAGACAGAGTCAAAGGTGGTGTACGGCACGTTGTGCTCGGCGATGCAGCGCAAGTCGCACGGGCGCTTGACGGGGTGAGCCAAGATGATGCGTTCGGTGGGCACACCAAGAGATGTCACCAACTCCACTTCGCCTTGCGACGCGCAGTCGAAACCGGCACCGAGCGCGGCGAGCATAGAGATGATGCCACGATCTGGAAGGCACTTGACGGCGTAGTGCGGTCGAACCCGCGGAAGCTTCTTGGCGTGATGATCAAACAACGCCTTGACGGTGGCGAGATCAACGATGCAAAAGTTTTCCTCCAACGAGTGCTCTTCAACAAGTTCGGCCGCACGCGCATGCACGTCCACAAGCTTCCGGCTAGCGATAGGCTTCACAGCGAACGCTTGTTTGACCGAATCCACGGTGAGCGTCTTGGCGCGCGTCGCGACGCGTTGCTCAAGCTCACAGTTATCATTCATCAAAGAATCCTTAAACCCAACGGTGTCGGCGAGACCACGAACCATGACCCCGAGCGCCGTGGGCACATCCGTCGCGCGATGCGCAGAGTTGAGCCCATTCGCGCCGTGCCCTTCGTGGTGCGCCACGCCGTACGTCGCCGCCCCTCGCGTCGACTTGACTTGTTCGAGCGCCGCAACCAAATCCCGGTCCTGCACCGAGAACGACGTCCCACTGCGCCGATAACGCGCTTGAAATCGTCGCTGAAAACGCGGCTTGGACGTAATCATCGTCGCATCCGCACCAGGAATACCTTCATGGTCCTAATACAATTTCACCGCGTGACGATTGACACGAAAAGCGCGTCAGTCACCTCGCGCGCACGTCTCGCCCTTTCCGCGCGCGCACCCGCGTCGAACGCGCGCGAAAACGACGGCACCCTTTTCACTAGACATATCCCTACGCACACAACCCCACGCACGCATGCGTGTCGTCGCGTACGCCCACCATCGTGTACCGCGTCGCGATCCCCGCGAACCCTCAACGCGTCGTAATCCCGCGCCGTTGTTCGATACGTACCTCGACCGCGATCGCCGCGCGTTTCAAATCCGCGTGCGCGAACGCGTCGTGTTCAACGTTTACGTCATCGTAGCGCGTGAGCGTGTCCATACCTTGCGTCGACCGAGCGATGCGGGCGACGAACTGGCGCGATGGCGCGACGTCGGCGGACGATTTCACGCGTTTTTTTAGGTCCAACCGACCGCGTGTGGTCAACCGACCGGATTGCGGCGTCGTCGCGTCGTCGTCGCGTGGGTGGTGCGTGGTGCGTGGTGCGTGGTGCGTGGTGCGTGGTGCGTGGTGCGTGATTACAATGTCCGCGCCGCCGGTCGCGAAAATGTGTAGGTTTTGTAGCCGGCGCGCGCTGATGAGGCAGACTCTACGTCTAGCGACGGGCTCGAACGGCGCGTTCGACGTCGTAGAGGGGTTTTTCGAGGTCACCGCCCGCGCTCGATTGGCTGCCGCCGGTTGGGGAACTTCGTGCGCTCGGGTCGGAGGCGTCGGAGGCGTCGGAGGAGGAGGGGACACGTTCGGCGAGGACGCGAGCGGCGCAGCACGGCGCGAGGCCGGAGACGTCGACGTCGTCTCGGGAAGGTGATGGTGGTGCGCCGGTGGCGCAGCACGAGGCGCGAGCGCCGTTGGCGTCGGGGGCGCACCCGGCACAGTCTTGCTTGTCGCTGGGACTGGCGAACGCGCAGCACGCGGTGGTGGTCGCCGTCACTGGCGCCGCGGCGCCAAACGCGACGTGGCCAAACACTAAACCTAAGATGACAGCAGAGAACAACACAAAATGGTACGTCATGCTGACGAGCATAAGCAAATACCCGATTGTAACTTGCATAGAATACAGCGCCACGCAGTACGCGCGCGATTTCGGCGGTGCGATATTGTGGCAGTTGCAAAATCCAGGAGACTGGAGTTTACGACGAAGCGACGCCAAGGCTTCGATGCTCGCACCCATGATGAATGTGGCCAAAAATCCGAGCGCCATGAGTGCGGGAGTGTGCAGCGACCACGATTTGAACAGCAAAGCCACGCACGGGGCATTTGATCCGCCGCCGTTCAGGGAGAATCCATCCATAAACATCGTCGTCGGAGGGATATCCGTGTTGCAGTATCCCGTTCGCGTCGTCGACGACGTCGCTGGACATGTCGCAGCGCACGCTGAGCAGTGCGAATCGTCATCGCCAGTCCACTCCGCACCGCTGGTTTGGTCGATGCACTGCGCGGTCGACGAGCATTCGCTCGGGGCTTCGAGACACGACAACCAGCAATAAATGTACCCCGCGTCGCAGGAGTTGTCATCCGCTAAAATTCTTCGTCTTTTGGACGATGCGGGAGAGGAGTCAAATGTGTGGCCCGAGATTTTCGGCGCAGCACACGCCGCGGACGCCCACTTGTCGTCATCATCATCCCTATTGTTCTCACGCGAACGAATCGCCGCGTGGATGGCACCGTCGTGCCACGTCCCAAACGTCAATCCCGCATGTTCGCGCATCGGGTGCGTCGTAGACGTCTCAGGAAGGACCATGCGTCCAAACCATGCGCGTTCGCCCACGAGCTTCATCGCGTGCGTTGGTACCTTTAATAAAGCACGCATTTCTTCGCTCAAACCAGGCGCCCAAGCGCGCGCAGCCTCTCCCAACATTACAATCAAGCCGTCATCCGGCACATCCGGTTCGATATCACCAATATACAACCCGCGAGAGCCTCGCGCACCTGGCTCTTCACCTGCGAGCAACGCCGGGGTCATGATGATGGCGACACCAACGTCGGTGTGCGCGTGTTTGCCGTGCGCGTCCTCCTTCGCGACCGCAACCTCCTCCGCGCTCGCACCCTCGTCGTGCGCGCGTGACTTCGTCCCACCGACTCGATAGGCGTGAAAATGATCTAAACTCGCATCTGACGCTGCGCTGTGTTCATAAAACCCTCGCGTGGCGTTATGAAACGCCGCATCTAATCTACGCAACGTCGCGCGCCCGACGACGTCCGCTCCCTCGCGCATGATTTCCAAGTCTCCACGCACCGCCCCGCCATCGCCGCACTCCGAATCGATCGAAAACCGCAATCTCTCTGACGTCTTCGCCGCTATAGTCGCCCGCGTGGCGCCATCGTGCTCGACAGACCACGCAGTGGAGCGCGCGAACACCGACGTCGAAGCGCTCGAGCTCGCGCTCGAGGCGCAATTCGCCAACGCTCGCAACCCACGTCTGCGCGCCGCGGTGTACGTCGCCGACACATCGCGCACGACGATCGCACCAGGCGCGTCGACGCCGATGAACGCCGCGCGAACGATGTCGTCGGCGTCACCAGACGCGAGCGCGCGCAAGGTGGTCTCGGGCAGGCGTCTCTCGGGCGCCGGCTCGGCGAGCGCCGAGGGCGCGCTCGAGGCGACGAGCACCGCGCTCAGGACGACGATGAGCGCGAATGATGGGCGCATGATGTGCGAACGCGTGGTTTTCGTGCGCGCGCGTGTGCGCGACCGCGCGGCGACGAGTGAGGCGTGAGCTGGCGAAGATAGGGTATGTGGAGATTTTGTGTGCATGTCTACGCGACTTCGGTCGCGACTTCGGTTGCGACTTCAGCAGCATCCACACGACGGTAGACCTGCGCTGAACGGGCGGGAGATAGGACGAACATTTTACACGGACGTGGCGTTTGTTCCCACGGTCCAACCCAGGACGGCGGGCCGTCGGGGGTGGTGAAATGGTCGACGCCAAAGCCGCATCGAGACGCGCCTCCGAATTCGCCGGCATCCGTATCGAGAACTAATTGGTACTTTCCAGGCTCACCGACGCCGATTTCAAGGCCTTCGTAGGTTTCATTTGTGTGAAAGTTGAAGACGAATACCAATGGACCGCGCTCGAAGACGAGGAGCTTGCGGGCGTCGTCGGCGGAGCTCACGTGCTGGTGCGCGGCGCTCATGTACTGGTGAGTTTCATCGAGCGCGAGCATAGCCTTGTCGAACGCCAACAAGAATTGGTAGCGAAGATGGTCCGCATCAGCCAGGTCCCAACGGCGACGGCAGTAATCATGGCTCCAGTTATTACCCTCACGAGGAAAGTCGACCCACTCCGGGTGACCAAACTCGTTACCCATGAATGTCAAATAGCCTTCGCCGCCGAGCGATGCGGTGAGAAGACGCATCATCTTGTGCAAAGCGATACCCCTCTCAATGACGAACGACGGTTCGTTCAGTGTGGACATACCAGTGTACATTTCAGCATCCATTAACCAGAACGCGGTGGTCTTGTCGCCAACAATGGACTGATCGTGCGATTCGACGTATGCAATAGCCTTTTCAGTGTATCGGCGGTTGCACAAAGTGCTCACCATCTCGGACATGCTCCAATGCTCGTCGGGACGTTCCTTGAGGTACTTGACCCAAAAGTCGGGAATTGACATCGCCAGGCGAGCATCGAAGCCGACACCACCCTCGCTGACGGGTAAGCACAACGTAGGCATGCCGCTCACGTCTTCAGCGATGACTTCAATTTCAGGGTACAGTGTGTGTAACATATCGTTCGCGAGCATCAAATACACAACGGCGTCAACGTTTGTCGCCATGGAGAAGTACTGGGCGTAGTCACCAGTAAAGTCCATTTGTAAGCCGTGGTGGTGGTACAACATAGATGTTACGCCATCGAAGCGAAAGCCATCAAATTTGTACTCCTCCACCCAGTAGCGCAAGTTGGAAAGCAAGTAGCGCATCACTTCCCAGTTGTCATATTTGTACAATCGCGAGTCCCACAACCAGTGGTAACCATCGGCGCCCGCACCAAAGTACGAATCTTCCGCACCTTGGCCAAAGTCGAAACCAGCAATCCCGTCGTTCACGTTGCTCGACGCGTGCGAGTGCACGATATCCAACAACACGCGAACGCCGAGCCCGTGCGCCTTATCGACCAAGTATTTCAAATCTTCGGGCGTACCGCTTCTGGAAGACACCGCAAACGGGTTGGTGACGTGGTAACCAAATGAACCGTAGTACGCGTGCTCCATGACCGCCATCAACTGTACCGTGTTGTACCCACCACTCGCAATTCTCGGCAAAATATCATCCGCGAATTCGCGATAGGTGGAAACTTTGGGATCGTTCGAACTCATACCGACATGCGCTTCGTAGATTCGCGACGCCGAGGGCTTCGGAGGAGATGGGTGCTTAAACTCGTACGTTTCCTCGGGTGCCCAGAAGACTCCGTCGTAACCAGCACCCATGACGCCCGGTTCGACAGTCGCTCGGCGGCACCAGGCGGGGATGCGATCGAATTCACCTCTGTCACCCGCGTACACGCGCACTTTCACGCGAGAGCCGTGTGCAATCGTACCTTTCGGCAATGTTACCTCCCACGTGCCGAACTCAGACTTTGTCATCGGTGTCGCGCCAGCGTTCCAGCCATTGAAGTCACCAATCAGCGCCAAATGTGCCGCCGCGGGCGCCCACTCACGGTACGTCACATCGCCTGTCGCCTTGTCTATCGTGAATCCGTACTTTTCGTACCCGAGCGCGAACTTCTCCACCGACGACTCCGACGAGGCAATCGCAGCCTTACGTTTCTCAAACGTTTCATATCGGTATTTCAAATGCTCGCGGTGAGGCTCGAGCAACGCATCTTTGGCGATCGCTTGCGTGCCATCAATCACGACGCCATCCGCCTCGACGGCGGATTCATCCGAGATTGCTGGCGTCGGTGCCGCGCCGCGTTGGCTCGCTCGCGCGTTCAAATCTTGTTGCCAACCTGGCGCGGGCTTCATCCGTAAACCACCGCGCGCGACAGCCCGTCCACGAGACGTACTCGTCGTTTTCGCGCGCGACAGTGCCTGCGGCGTCGTATGCGCCCGAACGGCACGCATATATCTCGCTTTTGCGTCCTAGCCGTGCGCGACTATGCGGAATGCGACCACCGCACTTGACGCCTCGCGCATTTGAAGCGACCGACCGGTCCCCGTCGACCTCACGCGTCCGCCCGCGCACGAGCTTCGCACGATGTTGACGAGTGGTTTGAGTCGATGTGTGCGCATTTCGTCGCCGGCGAGCGCGCGCGCGCATGCAAAAAGGTCGAGTAATGGGCGCCCGCATGGCACAGCAGGGATGCGCGAAGGACACATGGATGGCGGCGCGGCACGCGCGTACGCGATGAGTGCGCGCGGACGATGTGTCATCACAAACGCGGGTGCGTATGAAACGTTCCGGGAAGGTATGACTCAGGAAGATCGCGAATCGATCGTTGAAGCTTGGGATAAGATTATGCGTTGGAAATCGTTTGTGGAGTCGCACTCGACGGACGAGAGCGTGCTGGCGAGCACGAACAAGGTGGCGATCATGGGTGGTGGGTCATTCGGCACAGCTATGGGGACATTACTAGCGCGGAACAAGAGCGACTTGGATGTGGTGATTCTGATGCGTAATCCAGACGACGCGCAAGCGTTGAACGAGACGCACAGAAACAAAAAGTATTTGCCCACGTATGAGTTGCCAGTTAATATTCGCGCCACGACGGATGCCAAAGAAGCATTGGTAGGATGTGATTATATTATTCATGCCGTCCCGGTGCAGCAATCTCGCATATTTTTGAACGGTGTAAAGGATTTCATCGATCCTGCGACGCCGCTGCTTTGCCTCAGCAAAGGTTTAGAAGTCGGGACGTGCCAGATGATGAGCGAGGTCATTCCGGCAGGTCTCGGACGAAACCAACCATTGGCGGTTTTATCTGGCCCTACGTTTGCCGTGGAGCTCATGCAAGGCTTACCAACATCTATCGTCGCCGCGAGTGAGGATGAAAAGTTGGCCATTCGCGTGCAGCAGCTCTTCGGGTCTTCATGTTTGAGGGTAAACACGAGCACGGATGTCACTGGTGTGGAGCTTTCCGGGGCGATGAAGAACGTGTTGGCGATCGCCGCAGGCATCGTTGAAGGACTCGAGTTAGGAAACAACGCCATGGCGGCGCTCGTGGCGCAGGGTGTGGCCGAGATTCGTTGGCTCGCGGGGAAAATGGGTGCGCGGTCCGAAACGCTCGCCGGCGTGAGTGGCACCGGGGACATTATGTTGACGTGCTTTGTCAACTTGAGCCGTAACCGCACAGTAGGTGTACGCTTAGGGGCAGGTGAGTCTTTAGAAGAAATTCTCGGCTCGATGAATCAGGTTGCGGAAGGCGTGGCAACGGCGACGGCGGTCGTGAGACTCGCTCGAAAACACCGCGTCAGCCTCCCGGTGCTCACTGCAGTTGCTTCCATATTGGCCGAGCAGATGGCCCCGCGCGAAGCGGTAGATCAGATTATGATGCTCCCGCAAGTGCCGGAAGTATAATATTTAGTGTTAGTAAATGCTACCGGTATAATAAAACACACAACGATTCTTTCACTTTGCGACAAAAGCTATTCTCCTGCGCGGGACGTCGTATACGATGCGCTGCGTTCCCAGTAATCTCGCACAAATCATCCCGCAACTGTGCTCGGACAGGCTAAAACCCGGCCCTGACGCTAATAAAGTGTCCACATTTTCGAATCGCACGTTTGCGCCATCCGCTCCTGCGCTTACGAGTTCAAGCCAATCCATGGACGTTCGATACGTCATTGTAGCGCCGGCGCTTTCGCCATTCGCGCCGCTTACGCCTCGCACGCGGCTCGACACACGATTACCTTCTGGTCCTAGTAACTGCGTCAAGCCCAATTCTTCGACAGCTTTAGAGTGGAAAATCACATCAGCACCACCGGCGCCACTATCAATCATGAAAATATTGGGCTTGGTTTGATGTTCTATGTTTGCGCCAGAAAACGTTGCGCTAATGTGCGGAACGTTGGACACCAAACGTAATTCCTGCCACGCCCAATTTTCGTCAATATTATCCACTTGATCTGCAGCATATAAATCTACACATGTTCCTCCTTCAGAGACGCTCAGAATTGCATTCTTGAACGCATCGAAACCGATTATGCCAGCGATGGGCTTTCTCGCGCCAGACACGATGCCATCCAATCCCATTTCCATGAATACTGGGCGTTGTAACGTGAGCGGTCCAAGCTTTAAATCATCCCCGCGTCTGAACTGGCAAGGCACACGTCCGGATACTCCAGATACGTGCACTTCACCGAACGCTCGCAAGCCTAAGCGCTGCGCCGCGCGAGGAGTGACGACGAGCCCGCTCGCACCCGTGTCTAAAATAAACGGCCCCACATTTTTACCATTAATTATCGGCTCCACCAACACGTGCGACGAAGACGCGCGCACGGTGGGAACTTCAGAACTCACGGTCGTGTCCACCGTCACCGTACGCGGTTTTTTATTCGGTTTGTCGAAAATTCCCCATCCCTCTTTACTCCGCCCGCTCGCGACGCCCGTGACGTAAAATTCCTGCACCCCTCCATTCGTGCCGAACAATTGCGTCTTCGCCGCGTACGCCGCCCCGGTGGCATCTCGACGCCAATCATCAAATACCCACACGTCCTCGTCTCCGCACACCGCCACCGCGAGCTTCGCCGGCAGCGACGTCTGCGCGTCCAACGTCAACGTAGCCGTCACCCGTCCCCGCTTCAACTTCATCTTCAACTCCACCCCTCCCGCGTTCTCGCCAAGAAACTCCAAATCTAAATACTCCTCCACGCATGCGTGCTCGCACCAATACCCCGTGCGCGTCCAAGCGCTCAGCGTTAACGCCTCCGCGTCATCCAGCTCCAAACGTTGCGCGTACCCGCTAAAATCCTCCTCCCAACACTCTCCTTTCGTGCCCCTCGCGCGCCCGCTCACGTAGCACAGCTCGGCGTTCATCGTCTCCTCCACGAACGCCTCATCGCGATAGCGCACGTACCAATTCGCGGGCAAGCCGAGGTGCGTGCCCGTGCCCCACAGCGCGCCCGACTCGGCGCGCTGCGCCGCCTCTCTAGCGCGCTCGAGCGTGACATCCAGCGACGTCCACGGCGACGCCGCGCGCGCCTCCGCCGTGGCGCGCGCGCACACGACGCGCGGGCGATGCCTTGCGTCGCGTCGCGCGCGGCGCACCGGCAGAGGCGCGCGATGCGCGCGCGTGGCGAGCATCGAGGTGCGAGCGTGCGCCGGACAGTGACGACAGATTACGACGCGACCGCGACGTGACGAGCATCGCGACTCGGCTCGACGACGGTGACGGCGACGACGACGACGGCGGCGACGACGCGTCGTGTGGTATGACGGAGGACGACGCGGCGGTGAACCGCGGCGACGGCGAGGCGATGACGTTGGATGCTGGCGCGCAGGCGGCGGAGCAAAAACCACACGCTTCGACGGCGCGCGTCGATGAGGGCGCGTCGTTCGCGCGCGCGCGCGAGGTTATGACGCGAATGTTAGGGCTGGATTCGGACGACGACACCGAGCTCGGCGGGTGCGGGGTTGACGGCGTCGGCGACGCGGATGAGGCGAACGCGTCGGTGAAGATTGAAGCGCGCGACGAGGAGAACGCGACCGCGACGACGAATGACGACGGCGATGAGGGCGACGAGGGCGCGCTGACGCAGCGACACGTTGTTGAGCGTCGGTTGAAGCGCGCGCGCGAGCTTCGGGCGTTGTATAGAGATCAGTATTGGAGGTTGTTGGAGGAGCTGCGCGCGAAGCATCGGCGATTCGCGCTGAAACACGGGCACGATGGCTCTCGAGACGCGGGCGCGGCGGTGAACGACGCGCGAGAGCGCGCGGGGTACGCGCGCGTATGTGCCGTGGAAGAGTGCGAGCGTTGTCCGATGGCGTTGACGAGTCATTGTTTCAAACACATCGCGCTCAACGACGCGCAAGTGCTGTACCGCTAAAAAGGACATTTTGTGTAGCTCTGTGTCAACGACAGATTTGACTGTATTTTTATCTTCTATGCCTACTACGCGCGTGCTATCGTTGTACATCTAATACTACTGTCATCACTCGTCCCGCTCACGTCCGGGCGAGGCGACGTTAGCGAGTTCTTCATCCGACTCGCGTCGCGGCGCCGTCCCGGCGCGCTTGAGTTGCTTTGCTACGTCTGGTCCATCCCTTGACGTCGTGAGCACGTATACCCCGCACAGGATCGTCACAAATCCCGCGAACGAGGCAATCACATCGCGCGTACTTTGTCGCATGTAATCTTCATACATGACGCTGCTCGCTGTGAGCGTGAGCGTCGTAAAGCACACGTAGTACACGGGCGTCACGATTGCCGTGTTGAACCGGTCGAGCGCCTTGTTTAAATAATTCATCTGCGTCATCACGCAAATCACCACACACAACACGCACACCCATGTTTCGACGTAGAACAACTGATTATTTCCATGAAATGTCATCTTCAGCGCCAAGCCTAGTGTTTTACACGACACCACGGATAATGAACCCATCAACGAACAAATCATAATCGGCACCAACAAGTACGTGTTCCCGTGTTTCGGTGCAACCTCAATCGCCAGCCACGTCGCGCTCCCGACGGCGACTAACGAGTACAGCACAAACAATGGCTTCATCGCCAGCGCCGCGAGCGCTTGAACACCAACCGCGGGAGCTTCTTCCGGCGCGTGGAGCACGATTTCCACGCTCCCGGCGACGCACAGCGCGCACCCGACCCATCCACTCATCGTCAAGCGTTCGCGTAATATGTAATGCGCCAGCACCGCAGATATGATAATCGACAACGCCCCTAACGGCGTCACTATCGTCGCCGGCGCGTATGCGTACGCGGCAAAATTACACACCTCGCCGCTCGCCATAGCCGCCACGCCAATCCACCACAGCGGTTCGCTCAGGTACCCGTACCCACCCGCAGACGCACGCACGCTCCCCACATTCGCCGCAGCCGCCTGCAACCCTTTCTTCTTCACGATGAACGACGTACCGATGGCGAGCGCGCTCGACACCGCGAGAGCTATACCGATTTGCGAATCCTTCACACTGGATGACCAAATCATCGTGCGCGCGAACGCGTCGTCCGCACCCATGGCGTCGCGCGCGCGCGTCGGTCGCACCACCGCCCACGACGGGGACAAAGCCCACGCTCGCACTCGCGCACGTCTCGCTCGACTCGCGCGCGATCGCCGACGACGACGCGCGACGCGTCGACGACTGCCGAAAAAACGCGACGTCACGTCCTCACGTCCGCGCCATTCCCCGCCGCGCGCGTCGCCGCACGAGCCGCCATGTCGCTCGCGCACGCGCACACCGCATCCATCGCGCGCGCGTCGTCGTCGTCCGCGCCGCGCGCACCGCGCGTGTCACGCCTAGGCGCGCGCAGACGCGCCGATGCGCCCACAGCGCGCGCGACGACGTCACCCGACACCGACGCTCGCGACGGCGCCGCGGGCGCGAACATCGTCATCCTCGGCGGCGGGTTCGGTGGGCTGTACACGGCGTTGAAGCTCGACGCCCTGGAGTGGCGCGCGGGGGCGCCGAGGCCGACGATTACGATCGTCGACCGCGCGGATAGGTTTGTGTTCAAGCCGCTGCTGTACGAGCTCGTGAACGAGACGTTGGCGTCGTGGGAGGTTGCGCCGACGTTTGCGGAGTTGTTAGCGCCGACGAATGTGAAGTTTGTGAAGGGTGATGTGGTTGGGTTTGAGCCGGAGAATGCGAGGGTGGCGAGGGATGGGACACCGTGCAGTACGGATGGAGGGACGTGCGCGTTGAGAGACGGCGGAACGGTGCCGTACGATTATTTGGTGTTGGCGCTCGGAACATCGACAAGTGATGGTGGGGTGATTGGTGCGAAAGAGAATGCGATTGCGTTGAATACGGCGGAGGATGCTGAGCGCATGGCGAAAGTTTTAGGAGATTTGGAGCGCGATGGGAAGAGCCCGCGCGTCGCCGTCATCGGCGGCGGTTTATCCGGAGTGGAATTGTCGGCAGTCATCGCCGAGCGTCTCGCGGGAAAATCCGCGGGTGGAATCGTGGATATGATTACGCCGAGTGGTCGGGTGATGGCGGGCGCCCCGCCTGGGCAGCGCGAGGCGGCGATGAAGGTTTTAGACAAGGCGAACGTAAACGTCGTCGGCGGCAGAGTGACGCGTTTGGACAGAGTTGAAGCCGCCGACGACGCCGGCGCGCCGTCAGTGGCGACGAAAGTCACCATGAACGACGCCAACGGTGAAGAAAGTAAGCAAATGTACGATCTCGTGTGCTGGACCGTGGGCCAACGCGCCGAAACGCCGAGCGATTGGCCGTTATCCATGACGGCGACGCGCAAGGTGAAGACGGATGCCACGCTTCGCGTCAACGGTCACTCGCGCGTCTATGCCGTTGGCGATGCCTCGTCCAGCGCCGCGGATTTGATGGACACCAACTTCGACGTGTTACCATCCACCGCACAAGTAGCGTTCCAACAAGCCGACTATGCAGCGTGGAACGTATGGGCGTCCATCAACGGGCGCTCGGCGCTTCCGTTTCGCTACCAACACATCGGCGACATGATGGTTCTCGGCGCCCTCGACGCGGCCGTCGCGCTTCCCGTCGGCGATATCACCATCGATGGTCCCGCTGCCGCAGCCTTACGCCGCGTCGCGTACCTCTACCGCATGCCCACGAATGAACATCGCATCAAAGTCGCGCAACGATGGCTCGAAGATGGCGTCGAAGACTTCGCGCGAGACCCCGCCGCGTTCCTCGCGCGCCTTCCCAATCCCTTTGCGACGTTTCCGTAGCGCCCGCGCTCGTCAACAATTATTCGTTGAATTACAAAGATGTACAAAAATTACGGCACACTGCTGCTATTACTTGGCGCGCGTCAACGTATCAAGTATTAAGAGATGTTTTCCAAAACGAGCAAGAGCAAGAGCGTCCTCGTCAGCGTCGTGAACGCGTCCGCGGCCTCGCCCACACGAACGTCCCGCCCCTCGCCCTTCGCCCGCCTCACTTCTTCACCGGCACATTCGAGCTCGAATGCTCATTCACGCTGTCTCTCGGCATGCCTCGACCTTCGTCCACGGACTTGCGGCCGATGAATGCCGACAAATCGTGTCGAGAATCTGCCGACGGCGCGCGCTGGAGCTCCTTCAAGTACCCCGGGAGCTCGACTTCGGGCTTGGCGTTCTTGTGGCGGTGGAAAATATCGAACGACGGGCGTTTGTTCGCGGTGTTTGGCATGGTTCAAGCGTCGTCGTCGGTGTCGTGGTCGCACGCGCGTGGGTGATTGTGAGGATGCGACGCGAAAGGTCGTTGCCTCGTCAGCATCTGCGTCTGGCTGGGCGCGGGTCTCGCGTCCGTCGCGTGCGGGTCTATATCTATCTATAACAACGGCGTAAAAGGTCGTCTATGCTATGTTAATCTATGAAGTACGCGTTGACTCAGAGTTTGCTCGATAAAGCGACGACCCAATCGACGATGGATGGTTTGCGCGCGTAGTCTGGGCACCGCATGACGGTGAAGGCGAGCGCGCGGTGACGCGTGGCGCGCGTTGAGCGGTCTGGCGCCTCGAGCACGGCGCGTTGGATGATGTCTCTGACTGGTGTGATGAGTGGGAAGTCCACGAGCGTGATGAGCTGGAACAGAAGGCGGCGTAAGGGCTCCACAGGTGGGTCGCGGCGGTCCGTCGCGGCGCCGGATGACGAGGCGTCGGGCGAGACGTCCATGCGTTGGACTTTCGCGGCGATTTCTTGAGCGATGACGACGCCAAGGTCGTTGCCAGCATCACCAAGTTTGGTGACGATACCTACGGCGGCGATGAATGGCTCGATAGGCGTCATCGCTGGGTAAGCATCGAGCGCCGCGCGTAGGTACCGAGGAAAAAGGGAGACGTGCAAGTCTGGGCGCGCGTGGAAAATTCCGACGTACGCCACATGTGCAGCCTTTACCACGTGCTTGAGTTCGTGCGTGCAACACGCATGTACGAATGGTACGACGGCGTAGACGATGCGTTCTGACGATAGCTTTGACGTGATGAATGGTAGAAATCTCAGCGTGAGATGTATTCTCGCGCTCAAGACGCCATCCGAGCGCCAGAATTCGTTTGATATGTCGTCCGGCAGCATGCTCAGAAACACTACACTCGTGGGGGAGTCCAGCTGTGGTTCCGGTGAACTGAGCGCCGACGCCACTGCACCTAGCATCTGTGCGTACTCCATGGTGGTGGTTCTGGCGAATTCCATGCGTGTCAGCACGTGCACGGCTTCGATGACACGCGCGCGCACTCGACCTTGAGTAGCGTTTTTAAGCGCAAGCAGCGCGAACTCGTATACACTCGAACGTGCATTTATCAACGTCATCTCGTCTAATGCCTTGGCCCATTCGCTCGACTCGATATCGCGTGCCGTGTCGTACATGTACGACGCGAGCGTAACCAGCGCGCCGCTCAGGCCTAACCCGTCATCTTTCGATACGACGTTTGCAATGAACGGGGCATTAATGAACACTGGAGACGTAATTAAATCGCGCAATATACGCGATGCGTCGGGCGGTGACGCTCCTCGCGCACGTGAATGTAAAAGTACACCATGAACGAGTGAAAAGACACGACACGCCGCTTGCGCTACTATGCCAGTCACCAATCGTAATGTACCATCGACTTCGTCGACATCCAAGCACGTCGTCATCGCCACTACGAACGCAAATGCACGCGCCTCCGCGGCAACGTCTCTGCGCCCGCTGCTCGTCGTCCACGACACAACATCTCTCGATTGCTCGCCAAACGCTTCAACGCACGCCTCGCGAAGCTCCGCATCTTGTAGTACCACGCTCGCCTTGTACATCGCGCCGACAACGTACGCATGAGCGACGCGACAGTGTCGCACACTGCCGCGTACGACATCGCGCGCTACGAGGCGAGATACAGCACCAGATATGACTGCATGTTCTAAAACAAGCTTCAGTGCGCCTCCGGCGAAGACGCTTCGCCTCACGGCCGCGTACTCGGCCCCCTCGTCAAACGTTTCCCAAGCCTCAAGCAAGGCACCAAACGCGCTCATTCCACCTTCTTGAGCACCAACAAGAGCGTACGCGCACGCGTATGCGTACTCCAACGCCGATTGAGGGCTCTCAAACGCTCCTCGATGTCCAAACGCCGCGCTCGAGCTGGCCACAAACGCAAACGCGTCCGACGTCCCAATCGCCCCTAACGCCAGCACTTGCGCCGTCAGCGCCGTGGGCATGCGTCGAGACATCTCCGCATCGCCCTCGTACGCGATGACGCGAAGGAGATCGATCACGCACCGCCCAGCGACGTTGAGCGCGTACGCGTCCGCGCTTAGCTCAGTCGCTCGAACGGCCGACGCGACAATCGCTCCTGCGCTCGCCGCGAGCCCATGCGCGTCAGCGACGACGGCGATGTCTCGATCGCGTATTGTATCCCTCGCGAGCGCGCACGCGTCCAAGGCGAGTTCGAGTGCGCGCTTCGAATGCGAAAGCGCGGGTGCAAAACGTCCTCGAGCGAGCGCTTCAACCGCCCGAGTGGCATTTGGAACGTCTCGAGACGCGAGCGCGATGGACGCGTCTCGCAGACATCGCTCGAGGTCGATGTCTTCACTCGCATCGCGCGGGAGCACGGCGCCAGGGAGGAGCTCGAGGCGCATGCCGCGCGCGCGGGCGTCTGAGGAGGCGAGCAGAGTTGGTTAAAAATGTAGCCCCGCGTTACGCCGGTTACATTTTTTAGGTGCGCGCGATTTATACGTGATGGTAATACATATGCACGGTGTTTTCGCTATTAGCACTACGGATTTTGCGCCTGCGTGCGCACTGCGTGCGCGCGAGCGACGAGCGCGGCGACGCGTTGCGTATCGGCGAGTCTGTCGCGGCCAAAAATCCACGGATGCGCAATCATATTTCGCGCGAGCATGCGACCGGCGGGATCTTTGTTCAATCCCAACTCGACGAAATTTGCAAACTCTTCCGATACGTCGAGTTCGGGCTTGAGTTTTGGTACGGGCTCTTTGACGACGATGTCGAGCAAGTCCCAAAAGCTAAATCGACGACTGACGTCTGGAGGATTATACGGAAATCTTCCGAGCGCGCACTCGACGATGGCGAGCGCGAAACTCCACACATCTGCGCTGTACTCGTATGATTCACCCTGGATGCGTTCGGGGGACATATACGTCACCGTACCGACCCACGAATGACACTTACTCGCGTCCATGAGTTGGCCGCTAACGCCGAAATCGCTCAACTTGGCCAGGCCGCTTGTATTCAGTAACACATTGCTCGGTTTGATATCGCGATGGACGACTTTGACGACGCTATGCAAGTAGTGCAATCCGTCGACTAACATTCCCGTCACCGCTGCTAAATCTTCCTCCTGCCAACGTCCAAGCGCTTGGGTGGCGTCGCTCAACGTGCCGCCATCCATGTATTCCATGAGAATGCTAATTGATCCTTGATCAAAGTACGCCCCTCGGCTACGAACGATGTACGCACATGACGACGTGTGTAACGTCCTAAGCTCGGTGATGATTCGTTTTCGCGCCTCGCTATCTTTCGCAAACGACAGTTGTATATTTTTCACCGCCAGCGCCTCGCGCGTTTGCTTGTGCCTCGCCAAACGCACGACACCTCCCGATCCAGTGCCGACGACGTCGACGAAATCCAAGTCATCTACGCCCAAAATAAACTCATCGTCCCCGAGGCTGTTTAAATTCGGCGCACTCACACTCGCGCTCGCACTCGCTCCGCCTCGTCGCTCCGCCTCCGACGCCTCCAAAGCCTGCAAATCCAACGACGACACCCCTAACCCGCGCTTGGAAATACGAAATTCATCCGCAGTAAACGTTCCGCTGAGTGTTCTTCGCGCGCACGAAACGATTCCAGGCGTCAGTCGCGCACGTACGACCACAATAAACACACGCGCGAGACACACACACACACACTCTTTCAAACACTCGCGACGCGCGACGATACGCACACGTCCTCCCTCGACCGCGACGCGGTGCCGTCGAACGCACACGATGCGTCGCGCTCGACGCCACCGCCGCCGTCGTCGCCGTCGTCGTCATCGGGCGGGATGTCAATCGTAAACTTGCTCCCGCGCCTCGCGTGCATCGCTGCGGCACAGTCTGACGCGCCGCGGTGCGCGCTCAGGCGTCGCCGTGGACGCGCTCTCGCCCGCGATGGTGGACGCGCGCGAGATGGCGTCGTCGTCGTCGCCGTCGTCGACAGTGAACGCGACCACGTTCGAGCGCGACGGGAGCGGCGACGGCAAGGCGCTCGATGCGAAGCACCGCGCCGTGGTGAAGATTCAAACCTCCATACGGCGGTACATCCGACGCAAGCGTGCAGCGCGCGCGCCGATGGATCCCACGGAGGTGGTGATGGATGAAGTTCGCGGCAAGACGTTGAAGTGCGCGCTGCTCGCGTTGGCGTGGTTTAGCTTTAGCACTGGGCTGGCGTTGTTCAACAAGCAAGTGTTTGGGCAAAAGCGGGGTGGGTTCCCGGCGCCGTTGTTCCTGACGTCGATGCAGTTTGCGTTTCAGTTTGTGTTTGCGAAGATTGCGATTGGCGCGGGGGTGATTGAGAGCGCTGAGCGGGAGCATGGGCGTCGGGAGGAGGTGCCATACGACGTGTATTGGCGAGCCCTGGCGCCGGTGGGCGCGACGATGGGACTAGACATCGCTTTGAGTAATTTATCATTGGTGTTCATCTCGGTATCGTTTTATACCGTGGTGAAGACGAGTTCTATTATTTTTACCTTGTTGCTGGCGTTTTGGTTTCGGTTTGAGCGACCGAGTTGGTACTTGTTCGCCGTCGTGGCGGTGGTGAGCGTCGGTCAAATCATGTCCGTAGAGGGTGAGTCTAGCTTTAATGTGTCGGGTTTCTTTATCTGTCTCACGGCGGCGTTCATGAGCGGTTTACGTTGGACGCTTTCGCAGCGCGTGATGCATCGAAATCCGGATAATCCAGGAGACAGCGCGCCAGGGATTAAAGAGTCGCACATTTTAGAGCACCCGGTGGTCTTCGTGTATCAAGTCATGCCAGTGATGTGTGGCGTAGTGTTTGTGTTTTCGTGCATCAAGGAGCGGTGGTGGATTTCAATACCGCGTTCGGATTGGCTGAATGGCCCTATAGATTTGTTGATTGATATCGTCGTCGTCGGGTGCGGGGCGACCATGGCGTTTTTGCTCACGTTGAGCGAATTTGAGTTGCTACGAGAAACCTCGGCGTTGACCATCATGATGATTGGCGTCGTGAAAGACATCGTAGCCATCATTCTAAGTATGGTTGTTTTCGGTGACAAGTTTGGAATAGACAACGTCTTGGGTCTCTCTCTATGTCTTGTGGGAGTCGTCGGATACAACAAGTACAAAATCGAAGCGATGAAAATCCGGGCGTTGACGCAACAAAACCGTCGAAATCGACACGATGACGTCGTGCCGCTCATGGATGTCAACGCGTATGCCTAGTAGACATGCTTAGATCGTACCATAGATAGATCATAGATAGACAGAGAGATTAAATATTTATAAGACGTCGACGCTTGCCTTCATCTCTTCAACACCGCCTCAACTTCCTTCAACAACGCTACAGCCGATACGTACTCTGCGCTCGCTTTAACTAGACCATCTTGCGCAAAATGTTCGCTCGTCGCCGCTAATTTGTAGGCATCCTCTAATCGCGTCGCGTTGTCCTGCACCATCATCTCGCTCTCCTTTAAAACGTTTTCCTGCGCGGGACAAACAGCTCAAATCGTCAGTGCTCACTCTTTCAAGGCGCGTTTGCGCGTGAACCTCCAACTGTGAGTGAGAGCTTCGCGTGTCCGTTACTATTCGCGCCGGCGCTCGCACGCGTACCTGTTGCGCGACGTCGTAGCGCTCTGCGTTGGCCTCGCGCATGGATGCAACTTTGCGTTGACCAGCGACGACTTCATCGGCATACATAGCGCGTTCCTTGAACAGTCGACGCAAAGAGCCGGTCTTAATTCGAATGCTATTTATCGCCTCATCGCTACTCATTGTTTGCGTCCGTGTGTCGATCACGTCAACGAGCGTGGCGTGCTTTGAGGGTGCCAGACGGTTGACTCTGGGCTACGTGCCGTGAGTTATTCACGATGATGTTCGTTTATTTTCGTCGCTATGAATGCATATGAAATACTAATCGCTAGTGTGTTACTTATTCATCGTTCTCATCTTCGTCCCCGTCGTCGTCGTTGTCGTCGTCCCCGTCGTCGTCGTCGTCGTCCTCCTCCTCCTCGTCGCTGTCGTCCTCGTCGTCCCCGGTGTGAATTTCAGGAAGCTCGCCGTCGGAATCGTCTGAGAGCTCTACGGCGACTTTTGAT
>Ga0181595_10001252_pt1 | contig 27799 bp, 19 predicted proteins | sample 041ome_7_FD_145604 | JGI IMG/M metagenome (GOLD analysis project Ga0181595, IMG submission 145604) | Coastal salt marsh microbial communities from the Groves Creek Marsh, Skidaway Island, Georgia - 041401AS metaG (spades assembly) | ecosystem: Environmental > Aquatic > Marine > Intertidal zone...
GCTGCCACATTGATAACTGCACAATCGATAGCCTACAGAGACTGAAGCAGCTTGTTGCATCAGCAGGAGGAAAACTTCGCCTTCATGTCGATCTACCGGATGGTTCAAATCACGGTTTTAAGCTGTGACCCTAGAACTTTCACATGTGAAAGTTAATACTAAATTTAGTTTAACTACCAGTCACATATAAGTCTGACACGGAAAGCTAGCCCCTAAAAGGGTGCACTCTGATTTATGTGAACACCCAGAATTTCACACGTCGAGCTCTGTTTTGTGTTCATAGTGGCTTCTTTATGAGCACCAAATTACACGCAAAATACGTAAATCCTTAATAAATCCAACTGTTGTGTGCTAAAGGCATTCGGTTTAACAAATCACGGCGCTCTCGCCAATCAGGCAGTAATCTATCCATGTGCGCCTTAAATTGCTCATTATGATTACGCTCTAGCAGATGCACCAATTCATGTACCAATATGTACTCTAGACATTCGGGAGGCTTTTTCGCGAGCTCTAAATTTAGCCAAATGCGCTTTGCCTTAATATTGCAGCTACCCCATTTGGTTTTCATCTTTTTGACTCCCCAATCGACAGCTGTAACGCCGATCTTGTCCTCCCAAACAGGCAATAACTCAGCGATTCGCGCTTTAAGTGCATCTCGATAATATGAGTTCATTACCAGCGCCTTGTTCTCAAGCGTTGTTGCGGGATTGACATATAAATGCAATCGACCACGACCTAGCTTGATTTCATGCTTTCCGGAACGCTCAATAAGATTCAGACGATAACGCCTGCCCCACAGGTAATGACATTCACCGCTAACCATTTCTCGATCAGATTGGCGAGGTTGTTTGGCAAAATCACTCTGCTGTTTCTTGATCCAAGGAATGCGACTGATCACTGCCATACGGATTGCGGTTTCTGTCATAGATTCCGGAGCAGAAACGCGCACACGCCCATCAGGTGGCAACACGCTGATATGGAGGTTTTTAATTGCCTTACGATTTAACTGGATCGTAATAGAACCAACTTCTATTTTAGGCATTAATGGTACTCTTTTTGCGCTTTTGCCAATTTCATTACACTCTGAATATCAACCTCATAACCATCCGTTTCTTCTCTCACAGCATTGGCAATTTCTCGCTCCTTGAAACGATCCCCTACCCAGTCCGCTTTTTTGGTATAACGAATGGCACTATCTATTTTGGTAGCCAGTAGTTCATCTTGACCAAAATTATCGTAAAACGCACGTTTGGGATTAGAGTCCATCGATGGCGGATAGTTAGCCGCTGTCTGCTCTGGACGTACAACCTTACGAGATAGCTCGAGGATTTTTTCCAGATACTCTTGATATTCAATGGCTTTTTGGCGACGAAGCTCAATCAGCTCATCCAGTAACACCGACATTTGCTCGTAATACTTAGGGTTAACCGGGTTTTCATCGACGATGGTTTTACGCACGTTATTCTCGATTGTTTCTGCCATGGCTTCTTGGTTCTTACGAATACTTTTGGGTAAAACCTCCAAGGCATCAGCACCTTTTTCAACGATAAGCTCAATAAGCCCAAGCTCTTCAAAATCCATCAGTACTTCGCTGTCATCCGCACGAATATACATATCTAACAAATGGCGCATCGCAGGCTCAAAGCGTTTCATTTCTACCAAATCGCCACTGGCCAGTTTTACTTCGTCACGGACTTTTTCAAAATGAGCAACTTCTGTTCTTATCAAGTCTACATCTTGCGCAGAATAGCCTGCATCAGGCATTTCATTGGCGACATTGGCAAACGCACGCAGTAGTTTGGCAACGTTCTGATAAAGCGTTAAACGCAGCGCTTCTTTTTCAGTCAATTTATCTTGATTAAATCCAGACTCACCACAAAAATAATGAATGTAGTCTTCCGTATTGCGTGGCGCTTTTACTGGCTCACACAAGGCGCGCACCATTTCCAGCGCATTATCCAAATCGAGCTTGGCTTGCTCTAAACGATCTTTCAGCAGCCCTGCAACATCTTCCTTGTCATAACCATCAAATGCGCCTTGAGTGTAATCAGAAATCGCTTTATCCAACGAGCGGAACAAATCCTTGTAGTCGATGATATACCCGTATTCTTTATCATCGCCATCCAAACGGTTCACGCGGCAAATGGCCTGAAACAGATTGTGATCAGCCATCTGTTTGTCGATATACAAATAGGTAGCCGAAGGGGCGTCAAAGCCAGTAAGCAGCTTATCGACAACGATCAGTAAGCGCATTTGACCTGGGTCATCAATAAATTGCTTTTTAACTTTTTTTTCAAACTCTTCAACCCGGTTTGCAGCCTTGTCTTCCGTTTGCTCGAAGTAATCCGCAAGCATTTTGCGGTAAATATCGTATTTAAAGAGCTTTTCCGTTAAACCCTCACCCGTTTCTTCCCCTTTAATGCTTGCAGCAGTCGGCTGAAAACTGGTGACAATAGCCACCTTACCGGCTAAATCTGTTTGGCTGAACATTTCATAAGCTTTACAAGCTTGATAAACACTAGAGCAGACCAACATGGCATTGCCGTAGCCATCCATCAGGCGTGGCTTAGTGTCCATATCCAGCAAGATATCGTTCACAATTTGCTGCAAACGCGATTTACTGGACAGCACCTTTTGCATGGTGCCCCATTTCTGTTTCAACTGGGTTTTCGCTAATCGTGATAAGCCGCGTGTTTTGGCCTCAAACCATTCATCAACCTTTTTCTGCGAAGTGACATTTTGGTCAATGTCTCGTGCTTCATAGCGCAAGTCGAGCACCACCCCATCGGCCACAGCTTCATCAAACTTATAGGTGTGAATGTAAGGGCCAAATACCTCAACCGATTTTTTCTTGTCTTTCTTCATCAAGGGCGTGCCAGTGAAGCCGACAAACATAGCTTCTGGCAGGATTGATTTCATCGCCTCGTGCAACTTGCCCGATTGAGTACGGTGACACTCATCCACAAAAACAAACACATCACCTTTGGCTTTAAAGTCCGATGGTAGGGATTTCTTTAACTCGGCAATAAACTCATCCGTCGCGGTATCGTTTTCCGAATCAGACCGCCGACCAAATTTATGGACTAAAGAGCAAACCAACCAGGGGTTGGGCTGATTGAGTGTCGCCACCAAATCGGCACCGCTTTTGGTGCGATAAATATCTTCCTCAACACCGGTGAATACTTTTTCAATCTGCTCATCCAGCTCTGTACGATCGGTCACAATCAATACACGTGCGTCTTTGACATTCTCACGTATCCATTTGGCCAGCCATACCATAGTGAGGCTTTTGCCAGAACCTTGCGTATGCCAAATAATGCCGCCTTCACGCCTTGTGATATGGCGTTTTGCCGCTTCAATACCAAAGAACTGATTGTGACGACAGGTCTTTTTAATACCCGCATCGAAAACAATAAAATCATGGATAATTTGTAGCAAGCGCGCTTTGTTACACACGCGGCTCAGGTGGAAATCGAGTTTGTGCTCATAAGGATTGGTAAGGTCTTCCTTCCACTCAAGGTAGTGCTTTTCAGGCGTTTCAATGGTGCCGTAACGCAAGCCTTGGGTGTCGTTACCCGCCATCACTAATTGCATGGTGGTAAAGAAGTTGCGGATGAAGTCTTTCTTTTGGTTATCGAGATTCTGCCGAATACCTTCTGAAACCGACACCGACGAGCGCTTTAATTCGATAACGCCCAGCGCAATGCCGTTCACATAGAGCACAATGTCTGGGCGTTTTTTGTTTTCGCCTTTAATCGAGACCTCTTCAGCAATGGCAAAATCGTTCGCCTGTGGATTCTTCCAGTCAATCAACCATACCGTCTCATTAAGATGGCCAGCGCCTTCTTTGTCTTTCACGCCGTAGCGCAGCAGGCGGTAAACCTCTTTGTTGGCGTAATAGAGCTTTTTACCTTCGCCCAGCGCTGCTGCCGTATCCAATTGGCGAATAGCACGATTGATCAACGCCTCGCTGACACCGCGTTTATTTAGCCAATCAACCAGGATATCCACTTCAATATTTTTATTATTAGCGCGATCCTGCCAATCGCCTAAATAGCGATAACCTAAGTCAGTTTGAAAAAACTGAACGATACGATTTTGGGTAGCGCGCTCACGCTGACCTACGTTACTCATCCTAACCTCTAATCAATTCGAAGCTTGTTCCTCTTGACAGCCAAGCAACGATCAAGCAAATTTTACCCTTTAAAATCAATCTTTTATTACTAATTTAATTGACTTCAACACCACTCAATCAAGCAGCGGTCAAGCAAAAATTCATTTTCTTCGCCTAGCGATATAACACCGTTTTTAAATGATCATCGGTTAATTCAAACTCTGGCTCTTTACCCGTGAGCGCTTTGGTTAGCGGAACAATTTTTGTTCTCACACCCATTCCTCGATAATCGACATAGCCATAATCACGCAAAACTTCCATGACGATGGTATTCCTTGGTGACCGCTGACCTGCCTTCATTTTTTCAACTGTCATTGAATTTGGCAAAGCACCAGGGCTAATCACTTCAAGGCGATTCGAGTATCCTGACACTTCAATCTCAACAAACCGAGTCCAATCGCGGTGAGCCAGTGAGTTAATCAATGCCTCCCTTACGGCTTCAAGGGGATAAAACCACTTTGTTTCCCGTCTCAGCCCTGCATCTACCTCACCAGACTCCTCAGATATAAAGGGTGTCATCGCTTCCATAAAGCGCTCAATAACGCCGCCATCGACCAGGCGTTTATCACCATTATCGAGATCCCAGCGACCAACCATTGGGCCATCTATAATGTCATCCAGCGCTGCTTGGTATTCCTTATCATCGCCAGTAAATGCCATCACTCTTAATCCAGCTTGCTTTAAGTAACGGCGCGGGCTTTTGCCAAACAGCACCAGTCCTGCAATGGTGCAGCAAATGTTACCTGCCGCCTCCGTTAAAAACCCAAGCCCGAGAAGCCTTGCCTGCCATTCTTCAGGAGACTTCGGTACATCTGGATCACGCAAGATATCCCGAACATAATTCATCAGCCGCGCATCATCCAGACAACTGATATCTGTACGAGGAACGGGCATGACTTCAGTGTGTAACATGCCACCCAATTCAAACAGCCTCATTTGCTGCTCTCTGGTCGCCAGTCTGGACGTTGTGCCTACACGAATGTAGATTTCTTCTTTCCCGCTGTGACGAACGACATAAGGCTTTGAGATACCAATAGGGAAGCTCACAACTGCCACGGTTTTGTCATCGTCTAACTTTACCTCTTCATAAAAAGGCAAAATCATAGGATGGATTTTGTTCTGAAAAACATTCATCACCCATTCTTCGAGATCGCCCCTTTGAATACCGCTGATTACCCCATCGTCTTCTACGCCAAGCAGTATTCTTCCGCCTTGGAAGTTGGCCATAGCCACCACTTCTTTTGCCAGTTGTTCAGGGCGAATATCGTCCCGCTTAAACTCCACGCCTGAGTTTTCACCATTGGCAATAATTTCTAATAATTCTGTCTTTAACATGCGTTTCTCCCAAGGGGCACAAGTGCTCAATTAAAACCGTATTTCTCACGGCGCTGATTGAACGCACTTTTACCACCTTCCAAAATATCGGCTGCCAGCTCTTGAACTTTGGGTACATCAATAGCCCCTTGCTGCTCTGACAAAATCATCCCTTTACTATCTTCAACACTCAACACACCGATCCATTCTGCATCACCGAATACGGGGATATTGGCATTATGTGTGGCAAACAGAAATTGGCGGCTTAGTTTTGCTCTGCGAAGCTCTGCGACAATACGTTCGGCAATAAATGCGTTATCCAAATTGTCTTCCGGTTGATCCAAAATCAAAGGGTCTTGATTGTCCAAAAGCAACAAATGCAAAACAGCGGTACACTGCTGCCCCGTCGATAAGTCATCAATAGGGCGAAATACTGCCTCTCGCTCGCCATGGGTCACATTCAGTTCAATGGCCATCGTATCGGGCAGTTGCAACTCTTCCAGCTCTAAGAGCTTTACTTCTGGCAAACGGGTTAAGGCGGTAATAACCGTACCTGTGACGCCAAAGTTCTGGGCTAATTCTGTTTCTCCCTGGCGAATGGTGGCAGCGAGATTACTGGGTGAAAAGTCGCCATCCAGCACCCAAGCCAAGCGCTTAGGCCCTACGCCCTCTAAACTGCATTCGCTAAGAAAATCAACAAACGCTTGGCGGTTCCCTTCCGGCTGCAAGGTAAGCCGAACCTTTTGTTCCAGCTTGCGCGTTAAGCGTTTCACTGATTTCAAAATACTGGTCGCTCTGGCGCTCGTATACTGATCCAACTCCAACAACAGCTTTTTGCGCTGGCCGTACAACTCGTCAATTTGCGCTTGGCGATGTTGTAACGTGGTTTGCTTGGGTCTGATCTGCTCAATTTGCTTCAGCAGCGTCTGATACTCTGCGCCAATTTGCCGTCCCGTTTTACCTTGGCTTGCCGGAATATCTTTAAAGGCTTTTTCTAAATTCTGCTCTTCAGTCTGCTGTTTTTCCAACAACGCTTGCTTAAGCGGTGCCAGCTGTGTATCCGCATTCAAAGCAAGCTGTTCCAGTTGCACTAGCGTTTGCTGTACACCTGCTTTTAAGGCGTCCAACACCAAGCGCTGCTGCCTAAATGAATCAGCATGCGGCAAGCCATCCAATGCGCTATCACTTAAAAAAACCGTATCGGGCAAGCTGTCTTTAAGGGCTTCAATGGCGTCTTTTACGCGAGTCACATCTTCATCGACACGCGCTTTTAACTGCTTTTCTTTTTCCAGCTTAGGAATAATTTTCAGCTTTTCTTCAATCCCTAAGGCTTGATACTGCTTAGCCTGATCCAATAGCTTAGGCAGGCGCTCTACCTCGGCTTCAACATCGTCTTTCTGGCTCAGTGCACGCTTGATGGATTCTCGATTTTCTTTCAGTTTTGCCAGCACCTTGGCAATATCGGCATCAAATTGCTCGTGTTCCCCTTCCAAAAAGCGCTCTATGAGCTGATTACGACTATGTTCATCGCGGGTCATTTCATAGATTTCATTTTGCCCGTAAAGCTCAATGCCCGGCAGCAGATCAGTGGGGTGGTAAGGTGAAACATTGCCTTGTTCATCCACCACCACAGGTTGATTACCATATTTTCGACTCACCGTGAATTTACGACCATGCAGCACGGCTGAGCGCAGCGTAATTTCAACCATCCCCCGCTCTTTGCCAAGGTTAGTATCAATCACACTCTTATGCTGTTTTAACGCGTTTTGCGTTTTAGGCTCTAACGCGAATGCGTAGCGAATACACTCCAACAAGGTTGATTTTCCCGTACCACGTCCACCAATAACGGCGTTAAGATGGTCAGACAACTCAATATCAACGCCGTCCAGATAGCCGCCAACAAAGCGAATACGTTCGATGGCAGAGGCATAGTTTTCCGGCTTATCGGAATTTAAACGAACCCTTGAGCCAGCATCCAAAAAAGCCTGTTTAAACGAGGCAAAACAAGGTTTGGTCATCTTGATTAAACAGGAAGCACCTGCTTCTTTTATTTTTTCAGGTGCCTCAACATCAGCTGCGTTAATCGCGGCCATCTCCCGTTCACGTTTATAGTTAGCGTCTTTGTTCAGGAAAACTTTTCGGTAAAAATCATTTTCAACGCCACGCAAATCTTCTATCGAACCCGGTATCTGCGCCGCTAGAAGACCTTGGTGTTGCCATACATGATTCATCTGACCAATTTTGAGCAAACCATTGTCATTGGTACAGTGTGCCGCGAAGATAAAGCCACCTTGCTGATTCACTTCATCAATCAACTGCTCTGCACTTAACCTCGAAGGGCGAACACCGTCCTGAGGATCCAATAGCCGCAAACTACCCAGAATTCGCTCAAGCTCTTGCGCCGATTTGCTTTCATCAAACAAACAGACAAAATGTATTTTCTCGCTTGAAGCAATCTCAAAGCCGGGAAAAACCACGATACCATGTTGATTAAACAAGGTTCGAATCGAGTCAACACCATCTACCGAGCCATGGTCAGCCAAACCGATAATCTCAATGCCCGCCTCCAGTGCAGCATTTAACAACCGCTGGTTATAGTCAGATTCAGACAGACTCTGTTGTTGGCCACGGTATTGAATATAACCCGCTGGATTAACCTGCAACGCACATTTAAAAAAGCGAGCTTTTTTATAACTTTGCTGTTGGTCAGCCATGTTGTGACTCCTTATTTAGCGGTTGCAGCAAGCGTGTCTTACCCGTCAGCAGCTCCTGCATCATGCCTTGTTTGATTTGGCGGGTTTTGCCAAGGCGTTGTTCCAGCGCCTGAATCTCTTCGTCCATATCGGACAGAATGGTGGCGATGGCGGTTTGTTCTTCTATACAAGGTGCTGAAAATTCAAAATTAACAAAATCCTTTTGATACAAGTGGGTAATAGTCGAGCCTGCGGTAATTCTGTTAATGAAATCGTCAAAAACTCTGGATGTAAGTACGTAGAACAAAAAGCGTTGCATCAAATTATTGTTTTTAGGCCTAACAACGAAAACACCACTATTCAACGTGGCAGGCCGACTGAGTGCAGTGACATAACCAACTTTACCAATAGTTCCATCCTTGGTTATTAATACATCATCATTTCTAAGCTGAATATTTTGATCTTGTTTATAACGCCATTCGCTTACATAGAAACATCTTTCCCATTTCACGGCACCCGAATCAAAATCAGTACCAGTTACTAGATAGATATCTCCTGTTGTTTGGTATTCTTTGGTCGTTAACGCTTGCCAACCAATACGAGCTTTTAAAACCGTATCGCGACCAATTGATATACGTTCCCAATCCTCCGGGATTTCCCCTAACTCACTTGGTTTGGTGCCTTTTGGCTTGCCATCTTCACGCAAAGCAAACTGCGGCAGGCGGGTGCGGCCGGTGAGCAGTTGTTGCATGGTGGCGGTTTTGATGGCCTGTTTTTTGGCGATCAGTTCTTCCAGCTCGCTGACTAGCGCATCAACATCGGATAGCGCATTGGCGATGGCGGTTTGTTCTTTTTCATTAGGGAATGGAACAGCGATATTCTTTATCAAATCTGTATTGAGGTTAGGCTGCCCATTTCCTGTTGCGACCTGATCGTGTAGCTTCTTGGTCTGCGTGTTGAAGTAATAGACAAGAAACTCTCGGACTCCCATCTTTTGGTTAATAATTGCCGCAACACCATCGTTTGCGCAACATTTAATGCCAAGAATTTTTGCAACACCAAGGGTAGCACCGCTATTTGAAATTATTAGCGTGCCTTTCTCTAAAGTTCTACTTTGTAATGAACCAAGCTCAGTTAATTTTGAAATTGTTTCTGTAACATAAATCTCAGATGCAGGGATATTTGTAAGCGATGCTACCGTCAACCAAGGAATAAAATCCCCATTGAAGAACCTAGAATCTCCTGCCGGCCTTGGAGAGCCACCTCGAACTATGTCACCTATTTCACCGAGAGTAACGCATTTCCAATCCTCTGGAATCAACCCTACATCTGTCTGTTTATATCCAATAGGTATTGGATTCGAAGCCGCTTCGGCTAGGTATTTTGCACTGACTTCCGCTACTCCGCTCATAACACCCACTCCAGCCCCATGGCTTTTAAGTGACCTGCCACTTTATCACTCAGGTTTTCTACTGATTGGGTAAGGGCAGGCAATGGCTCGCTATAACGCTCTTCCAACTCTTTCACACGATTGGCCAGCTGCTGGGTAATGCGCTCGATTTCGGCGACAATATGGCTTTCAAGCGTTGCCAACCATTTGTCGTCCACAATCAGGGATTTAATCTCATCAATGCTGAGTTTGGGGTATTGCTTAAATACCGCTAAATCGAGCGCATCTTGCGCTTCTTTTAGGGCTTTTTTGGCATCGGCCTCGGCATCAAACAGTTTTTTGGCTTGTTTGAGTGCGGCTTTTTCATCCGGGTCGATGGATAGTTTTAAACGCGCCGTAACCGTGGCTTTGGTGACTTTGTCTTTATCGTTTAGCGCATCGTTTAGTAAGCCGTCTTCACCGCTGTTTTCCTCAAGGAAAGTTTCAAGCGCTTGGCTGGCGCTATCCAGCGCACTTTGCAGGCGATCCACTTGCGCTTGTACTTCGGCAAAAAAGCGCGCGACAATTAACGCCGGTGGAATGAGTTCGGCTTTGTATTTGGCTTTGCCAATCACTAAATCGGGTGCCTCTTTGAGCTTTTCACCTTTTTTAACGGCTAGCTCGCGCAGCACTTTGCCTGCTTGCCAGCCGTCTTGCACTAGCACATATACATCGTCTTGCATTGACTCTGCCCAGTAATCCATCAGGATCTGGTAGATGTCGTATTTGCTGAGTAACGCCACGTTCGCGTAGCTATGCAATAAACTTTCACTGATTTCAAAAATAAGCGATTTGGGTTGATCGCCGATAGCGATTTCTCCTAACGCGATAGCTTCACTCCATGCATGAAAATGCTGCAAGCTTTCCGTCGCGAAAGTTTTAAACTCCGCATGATTCAGAATGGTACCTTTTACCTCGGAGGCTTTGACCAAGGCCTCACTATAGCCCTCACGCGCGGGCTTGAACAAAGTCGCTCGAATACTCGGGAAGATTTGCCAGTATCTCTCTAAGGCATCGATGTCTCGGTTTGGAATACCGCCTTGCAGATGAGCGCTTAAATCGTGCAAATCCTCCGGATCACTGGAGTCGATATAACGCGGAATATTCAGGTTGTAGTCGTTACCGGCGATTTCACTGAGCGGCACCATGCGCGAGTAGCGCGGCAGTTCTAGCTGCTTGGTAAATACATCGACGATTTTATGAATATCTTGGCTGCGCAGGCGGTTTTTGTTGCCGTCTTTCATGAAGCCTTTGCTGGCATCGACCATAAAAATCCCCTTCCTTGCCTGCGCGTGCTCTTTATCAATCACGATAATGCAAGCAGGAATGCCGGTGCCGTAAAACAGGTTCGCAGGTAAGCCAATAATGCCTTTGATGTAACCTTGCTTGATGAGGTTTTCACGAATACGTGCTTCGGCATTACCACGGAACAAAACGCCGTGAGGCAGAATGACCGCGCCTTTACCCGTGCTTTTTAGGCTTTTAATGATGTGCAGTAAAAAGGTGTAGTCGCCATTTTTCTCTGGTGGAATGCCCCAACTGAATCGGCCAAATTCATCGTCATTAGGATTGATGCCACTGGTCCAGTTTTTGTTGGAAAACGGCGGATTGGCCACGGCGAAATCAAAAGTCTTAAGTTGGCCGTTTGCTTCTTTCCATTGCGGGTCAGCAATGGTGTTGCCTTTCCAGATTTTGGCGGTGGCGTTGTTGTGCAGGATCATGTTCATACGCGCCAAGGCACTGGTGGCGTTGTCCATCTCCTGGCCAAAAATACTCAACCCACGGGGCGCTTCATCACTGGCTTTTAGCAATAGCGAGCCCGAGCCGCAGGTTGGGTCGTAGACGGTGGCATCTTGCGGAGTATTGCTATCAATACCAATCACTTTAGAAAGGATACGTGACACTTCCGACGGTGTATAAAACTGGCCTTTGGATTTACCGGATTCGGTTGCAAAGTGGCGCATCAAGTATTCGTAAGCATCACCCAACAAGTCATCGCCATCTGCACGGTTGGCAGAGAGATCTAGCCCTTCAAAGATACCAATCAGCTTAGACAGGCGGTCAATCATCTCTTTGCCTTTGCCAAGCTTGTCTTCATCGTTGAAGTCGGCAACATCGATGACGCCTTTGAGGTCATTTTCTTCGGCCAGCGCGCTGATGATTTTATTGATTTTATCGCCGATCTCTTTGTCGCCTTTCAGGGCAACCATATCGTCAAAGCTGGCACCTTGTGGCACTACAATCATGCCGTAAGGGTCACCTTTGTATTTGTCAGAGACATACTTCATAAACAGCATGGTCAGCACATAATCTTTGTACTGGCTTGCATCCATACCTCCACGCAGCTCATCGCAGCTGGCCCAAAGGGAGGAGTAAAGTTCAGTTTTCTTAATGGCCATGGTTATTCCTTGCAGTGCCGAGCAACAGCCCAACACGATTAAATTTGAGTCGTTATAGTTTGGTGGTATCAAGCCCGGCCGCTTTTAATCGCTGTGTCAGGTTACGCATTTTGCTAAATTCGGTACCGAAGCTACTTCGCAAGCCGACTCCTTCACAGAACTCTTTCGCTGTAATGTTCTTCAACTCGTCAGCATACTTGATCATTTGCAAGTGGAGCTCAGCGGTGTACTGGTTACGAGGTGCATCTAACAAGGCTTGTTTGATGTGTACGTAAATTTCGCATTCGTTCATTTTTTAGCCTATGGAATTGTGACTGCTATATAATTTAGCTAAATTATATAGCAAGTCATAGAATAGCAATTCCTTTTTACATCATGCCTTTAGATCCTCCCGGATGGCGGTATCGCTTTATCAAACAGCCGGAGAATCTGCGCGGTTTCAGTATTCGAGGGCAGCTCCCCTCCTTGTGACGGGACCTTATCAACACTAGCCATCTGCATGCCCTTCTGCCGCACATGGAAGGCGATTTGCTGCCAGCGGCGTAACCATTGAGCTTCTTTTCTCTTGTAGGCTTCTAGTTCCGCTTTGAGGCGATCCACCTCTACCTGAAGCTCTTCCGCCTCTTTCGTTGCCTGCGCTTTGGTTTTCACTAAGCCACCCGACAATGCTTGTTTGGCATTGTCATAAGCGGCTTTAATTTCAGATTTGGCTTGGAGTGACTGACGACTAAAGCCAAAACGTTCTTCTAGAACAGCCCAGGTGAGTTTTGCTCCAAGCTCGCCAAGTGCCCAGCGATCCAAATCAGCTACGATTGTATTGATGTCACTATCGGACATGCGCCTGAAGCGCTTAACCATGCTCTACCTCGTTTAAATATTGTTCGGGATCAAATTGCTCCACCCCGTTATCAGCCAGTTGCACAGCCAGCGTTTTGAGTTTTTTATCGTTATGAGCTATCCAATCAGCGCTCTTTTTGGGCTTGTTACTACTTAACTGTTTCTCAGCATTTTTTCGGGCCAATGCGGTAAGGGCATATTGGCGCTTCTGCTCGTCCAGCCTACCCTTATCATCCTTGACCCACACGTAGTCTTTACAATCTGCCGAACATTGTAAATGGCGCTCGCAGGGTGTTTGAGAAAAGTTGTGGACGCAGATACCTGTCCCGACATCATGCACAGCCTGAATGCGTGCTTTAAGAATGGCATCCTGTACTTCTACCGGAACTACTTTGAGTTGCTCAGCCAATAGACCACCGACCAAGCCTTTTTTGATATCTTCGCGGAGCATCAGTGCACGTTTTTCGCGGGATGTATGCTGATAGGCTTTGGTGTCCCTGGGATTGGTTCGCCCAAACCATTCAGTTTGCAGAAGATCACTTAACCCACCTTCATCAAGTAAAGTATTGAGCGTGTGGCGGAAGTGGTGACTGGTAAAATCTACCTCGATACTATTGCAAGCGTATTCAGCAGCAAGAGCAGGAAAATAACGGAGAAATGTGGTGAACATAGACTGGCTACAGCTTGTAGCTAACCAGTGAGCATAGCTTCCAGTTGAAAGTCCCAATGAGCGAATAAATAAAAGATCTTTCAGATAGTATTCTTTACCAAATTGATCAATATGGAATGCTCGTAGTAGTTTTTCAGAAAAGTCTCTAAAACAATACGCTTTGACAGCGTCCTTATTTGTGTAGCAAATAGGGTTATTAGGCTTTTTACCTTGTTTGGTCACTCGCTCATGGTCCTGCCAAACAAGACCAATCTTTCGAATCCATCCAGTAGAACAAATGGTATTGCTGCTTATCCCCATTTTTAACAGGTCATCAATGTATAACTTTCTTTTCTCTGGAATTTTATTCAAAAAACGAATATCGGGGCCGCGAGAACGATGCATTTCCTCTGCGGTAATTCTCACCGAATCTGTTGCCACGCGTACCTCATCAAGTACATCTTTAACTATTGTTACGACCTCTGACGGCAAGTAGAGTTTTCTTTTAGGTGTAAATAGATCACCGAGACTAGCCTTTCGAGGGAAATATTCTATGAAGGCTTTTTGGTCTTCGTCTAACGTAACTTCTTGAAGCGGAAGTAATGAAATCTCACTAAAGCGGCGGCCAGTACAAGCAAGCAGAGTCAATATCAGGACATACAATCTGTATTTATGTTCTTTTGGAACCGTCAAATAGAGCTCACCGATAACCCGAAACACGGTAGGATCAACAAACTTCTCGGATTTGGTCTCCAGAACGTCAGGATCATCCAGCCTTTTATGATTCAGGCCTCCAGTATTCACTGGGCGCACCATCTTCGAATATTTGTATTGTAACATCACCCTGCACAAACCATTAGCATCACAGTGTGCAGCGAACTCTGCAACATGCTTGTGAAGGTTGTAGGCAGTGGTGTCACTGTAGTGTTTTGAAATTAATCCACACGCATCGTCTAGCGCTTCTGGCGTGAGTTTGGCCAGTTCCTGCCCCAGTTGGTTAGCTGCAAATGAGATATACCCAACAGCGGTAATGAAGTTACGCTGATTGGGTGTTGATTGATGTTTTCTGTGGAATCGAAGAATCAGTAATGCCTTGGCAACCTCCTCCCAGTCATGACGTAGAGGTTCTGAGCCAAGTTTAGGGGGAAGCGTAAAAGCAAACGACGCAGTTTTAGCGTTTTTACCCGTAAGCTTGACTAGGCGGCCAGCATTCACTTGCCACACAGGATTACCCCAAAAAACCGACTCAAACCCTTCTAGCTTCATTAGCTTAGCTTTATCGACCAAAGCCTGGGTATTTGCCTTTCTATCGCGCTCAAGACGATCAATGAAGGGGATAACCTTGGCCTTCCGATTGGAGCGACCATCAGACATTCTGGCCCCCTTCTTCACAAAGCTGAGCTACCTGTGCGACCGCAGCGATTACCTCATCAAGCTGTATACCCAATCGCGCATTCTCGTATTTTTTTAAACGCTCTTCACGGCCTGCCAGCAAACATTCCAAGACATGCTCATGAGCAGCATGACGATAAGGCTGAAATTTAGGGCACAAATAACATGAATAAGGAGGATCAAGGTGGCAGACACTAGACTCCCCACACACACCAATATCAGACTGATCATCCGGATTTTCCTCATCGACAAACGTCAGGTACTTGTCATCTCGCTCACCATTGATAGCGTCTTCATTACTATCAATAAGCTTACCTTTGAAGAAATTGAGGTACTTCGAGAATCCTTTTGCCATAGACTTATCGAGATGCTCAACAACTGCTCCCGCAACATCAAAATATACCCCTACATGCTGGGTATCCGTATGATCTAATATCCTGGCTAGCTCACGCCTGCTGATACCCTCTGTCGCCAGGCCTGTTGCCAAGGTGTATCGTAACCTCCTTGGTGTGACATACATTAATTCACCAGTAAGAGGGGAAATTATGTTATGACGTTTTGTAAAGGCTGTAATTAAACGAGATATATCCGCGCTTGTCATATTGAAAATATTCTCTGAATCTAGAGAAAGCATGGCAACGCGGTTACCGTTTGTTTTTATTAGAAGAGGTCGATTCTCTGGGGTAGAGAAGTCTGTACCTTTAAAGCTAAGAAGCACGAAGTTATTTTGCTCGACAAGATTTTCTAGAATTCTTCCGAAATGGGGATCTAAATATTCATCCATCAGGTCATCGCGAGGATTAACAAACCTCTTCTTAATACGCGGCATCCGAATTATATAACAAGGGTCTTCGTTCGATGGATCAAGCTTAACGAGATCCCCCTCCCTCAGATATGTCAGGTTTGCGGGGTTTCGGCCGAAAGCTAATGACAAAGCCATCACAGCCTTTTGCTGGAGATGCTCAAACTCTAGGCTCTTGTCCTCTTTTAGCGCAGCAATCAAAAGAGGGAGCTCTAGGGATTTATGTAATGGCCCCATATCGGGGTCGGACATCCTAACGGCCTCACCCTTTGGACCTCCAGGTATAACCATTGCTTCAAGTTCAGCGGCATACGCATCTGAAAATGTACTATCTGAAATGTTGTCAGCACACCAAATATACCACCGAATTGGCATATACATTGTCCAAAGCTTGTGCCGAGAGCGTTGAATATTGATAGAGTTTTCAAATAAATCAATAAGATGCTCTTTAGCACTTTCCGGTTGATTATCTTTCCGCCAATCCCTAAGAACTAGCCTCCATACATCACGAAAAACTTTGTATCCAGCGGATGTTGAAGTACGTCTAACTTGGTCAGACACATAGTGCTTCAACGCATTTCTCAGCTGTAAATTTGAGACTTTGCCAAAATCGAGTGTTGAGTGTTCACGAATCACTATGGGGAGCAACCATTTATCGCCTGATATATCAATTGTTTTCCCCTCTCGAGTAACCAGGATCTGCATCTCAGACCAAGGCTGTTCTACAGCTTGTGTTTTCGATAATTTCGCGTTCACTTTGACTACCTCTCGGACATCATATCTGCCTGATACCGCCTCAATGACTTAACCGCTTGCTCCTCCACTTCTTGGGCAATATAAATGTCTTGTGAATCTAAACTACTATCGCCACGCAGAAAGGCCAGCGCTTCTCGTCTGCGCTGCTCATCCATTCCTGAAGCTCTAAGAACCCTCTCAAGCCGGGATGAGAATGTGTGTCTAAGAGACTTGGCCGTTAAGTTTTCAGGAAGACGGTCAGCATATTGTGTTCGCAATAACTGAAAAAACTGTGTAATTGAGGATTGTGACAAGGGCGCCCCCTCATCACTCAAGATTAAATAGTCTGACTCATGGTTACTTTTGCTTTCAAGCACGTCACGCCAGGTAACAATGTACTCATTTAATGCAAAAGCAAACTGCCGACTCTCAATCGGAATAAGTCTACCATTACGCTTGATTTGAGGCCTCGGCCGCCTCACATCCATTGAGTCTGCTGGTCTACGCTCAATCTTTATCGCCGAAATCGCACCAACTTGAACATCTTCTACCCTAAGGCTAAGCAGTTCACCTGGCCTTAGACCACAAAATAACATTAACCCTACAGACACATAGTTTCTAAACTTTACAGCAGGATCTCGTCCAAATCCTTGCTTAGCATCGGGATGCAACACGGCAAGCAGGAAGTCAACCTCTACCTCATTTAGCCCCTTACGAAGGCTTTTCTTCATTGGTGTGGCAGACATAAAGCTGCCTTCCAACATTTTTAGAAAGAATGACTTTCGCTCTCTCAAACGTTCATAGTCTAGGGAAGACAAAGGCAACTGGCTTATCAATACGTCCATACACCAACTGATAAATTGTCTAATAGTCGTTAACCGTTGATTAAAGGTATTAGGCGCTACTAAATTTATACGTCCATTGGCCTGATCAATTCTTAACGCTTCGACCAAGCCACCTTTTAATTCTGCTTCGTTGAATGAATTCTGAGCCAGCAATTTCGCAGATAGGTCATAATTCGATTTATCCAGCCAGCGATAGAGCACTGATAGCTCTCTCAAATTCCGAACCAATGTATTTGTACTGAGGGAGCGTCTGGCAAGAATAAACTCATTAGGTAAGACAACTGGCATACCAGAATCATCCAGCATCATTGGTATCTGTTCGCCCGTTTCGTGTGTGACTAACTCTATTTTCATTGCACCACCCTTGTTGACAAAATAAGAGTAGCTACAAACTTTTATCTTCACAACTTTTAAAGTTATACGATTTTATAAAAACACAAAGTCACATAAAACGAAAAAGCCCTTCAAATGTTTACACACTTAAAGGGCTTAATTTTTCATTTTTATTCTGTAAAACCAATTAGTTAATTAGACTAATTTAAGAATTAGTTTAACAGTAATTACTTTATGTCATTCAAAAAGGGGCTATTGCACTTAGTAGAATGTAAAGACAAATATATAGATAAATCAATATATTAACTAAATCCACCTTCTTTTTCCTTAAAAATGTAAAGACGTATCACGAAGATCAAAACGACTTTACATTTACCCATAAAGAGTACGACATAGCTTACTGATTTTATCTTTTTAGAGTGCTTTAATTGAAGCTTTTTACTTTTTTACGACACAACATAACAAAGCAAATATCTAAGATTTAAAATCGGTAACCTCTAAAACCTTCTGAAAAAGCATAGTTTATTTTACCCAATTGTCACTCCGATAACGAGCTATTCGCGCAAAAAGTCGGCTCAACCGCCACCTCAGCACCTGAAATATCCGGATGATATTTTACGTAGCAGCCCGTTAGCCCGGAGTTATATTTCACGCCGCACAGGTAGCTTAAAACCTTTACACAATACTCATCTAGGGGAAGAAAAACTTGGATCACCATCCGCCCACGAGATTGCTTCGAGCAAATACGTTGATAGATTTTGCTCCACGAGACAGAGCTACATAAAGGTTTTTTGAGTTCAAGGCTCCTGCATCCAAGATAATTGAGTGATCACATTCAAGCCCTTTGAGTAGCAACGTTGAACCTATTGCACGATGAGGTATTCGCTTATCGCCAGTGTGCCTTATACGTTCACGTACTTTGGCCGCTGCATCAGAAATACTTTGTTCCGGTGAATGAATCGCTATAGAAATCGCTTCTTTGAGTACATGAAATGCTGATTTTCTATAAATTCTCACGCCTTCTTTAAGCTCCAACTGCTGAAATACATTGAGTATGTTTACCCGTGTTGGGTCTTGAGCGAGGCAGCTTAGATGATACTCTACAGGCGTTGGCGGAGTACGATTTCTCCCTGTAATTATAGAATTAAGTCTCTGTAAAGTTTGCGGAATTTCAACATTTGTCATCATGTTTGCTGCAGTATTTAGTACAACTTCAACCAGATTTAGTCCATTAGCGTTATCAAACGCAGCTGCAGATGTGATTATGTCTCTGAATTCTACAGGTTCAACAACATCTAAATTGGTCGTTAGTTTTGCAAACTCGTGTCTAACTTTAGGGCTCGTCGAATCCCCCAAAATAAGTAATGACTCACCAGGATGGCTTTGGAGCAAAGTATAATGAATGCTTTGCTGACTCTGTAAATCTGCTCGACCATTACCAGTTAGTTGATAGCTGAATACATGCGCAGGACAAGACTTGAGGTCAATTTTATGCCCTTGGCAAAGCAATTGCCGACAATGAAGTATCCATTCCCCCAGCGCTGGAGCACCCGCATTATTCCAACGCCATGGCGTATTTAACGTCTGAATCGTTGGAAAGTATACTTCAACCTCCCTCGTCCAATCTGGCATCGGGCCACCGAAATTAAATATACACTGCATCGGATCTCCGAAGACGACTGTTGGCAGTGTTAAGGAAAGTGCCTTGACTAACTGATGCTGGATGAGGTCACAATCTTGGTACTCATCAACAAGCAACCTTGTATACGATGCGCGGATAATGTCGCTAATTTGGCCTGAATTAATAAGGTTTACAGCTTTTTGCCTAAGCTCAGGATAATAAGCTTTTCCATTTTCTGGCCTTGAAATAATAGGGCATAACGCAGGAAAGTAGTTTGCTAAGCGGAGCGCCCAGCCATCGATTGTTGTCACCACATAATTTTTCGCAGGCACTGATAGGCGTCTGAGCTTTTGTTTGAGAGAGGCAACACCAGCCGTTGTATGGGTCAAAACTAAGTATGGTTTGCTTTGGGATACTCTGAGCGTCTCAGATATTAAATGAGTTTTACCGCAGCCGGCTGGAGCAATGACCAATCCAAGATCAGCCTCTAGTACTGTTTGAACCGTCACCTCGGATCACCATTTTGAACGGACCATTGGTATAAATTAACGATGACGGCCTTAAATTCATTAGAAAAATCCTGATAACGTGGGAATAAAATCTGCCGTGCAAGCTGCTCCGCTTTTGCTATGTTCTTAAACCACTTGTACTTACCAGCCGCCGCTGCTAAAGGTTGTCTTACTGCATCAGCAGTTTGCTCTATACACATTTGGAGGCTGAGCTGGTTGCCTGAGACATTTTGAATATGCTGAACCACTTCTTGTTCGCTATTAAGCGCGACAACCAACTGAAGCATACTGGGGATTACATTTAATGGACACCATCTGAAAATAGCTCCTTCAGTGGACAGCCCATGGCCCCACTCAAATATAAATACACCTTTCGCACGACACTGTTCTATTTGCAATTGATGCGCTGCAGTAGTTATATCTGAGTCTTTGACTACTGCGGTGGGATAACCGAGGCTAGCAAATACTTCGGCACGTTTGAAAAAACTATCTCCGCCTCCGTCAGCACAAAATATTCCACGATCATGGAAGCCAGGGACTGCGATATCATGATAATAAAGATCCAACCCTCGTATGAGACCGACTTCAGTACTGCCTTCACCGACAATTACCGCTTTGCAAAAAAATGCTTCAGCGCATGCTCTTAATGTCGCCTGTTCGAGATCTGAACCTGAAAGGCTAAATACAGAATGAGAATCTGGAGATGGTGCCTCGTCAGGGAGTACCTTAAGCTTTCTTAATACATGAAGCTGACACGCTTGAAGTTCCCTCAACACATAGGGTGAATGAGTAGTAATGAAAACCTGCCGTACAGGGTTCGCATCTTTTGAACCGAGTTCGTTTAATAGACGAGTAATTCGGTAAGGTTCAAGTCCATACTCCGCTTCATCGACGATTATTACCTTTGATTTACTTGCTGCCTTCTGGAGGCCACTTATCAGCAACCGGGATGAACCGGTCCCCAACTGGCGTAAAGGCGTGTTGTCTGTGTTGTGTAGGCTGATAGCACCATTTGTTAATGTAACGCCATTAACATCAAGGAGTGCTTTTAATTCTCCCACTGGAACACCCAGAGAGTTTGCTATAGCTTTAACTTGGCCCAATACTCCCGCTAATTCGGGGAGTTCCTGTGCAGCGAAGTCTTCACGAGTTTGACGACTGAGTTGCGCAAGTATTGAAGATACCTCAAAGGTTTCCTCAGACAATTTATTGAGTATTGAGCGACTTCCCCAAGCCAAATGATGACTCGCTGTTGTGCCCAATCGGGTTGGGGCTAATAGTTCTCTGTGCTTCCATTGCAAACGTCTTTCTATCCCAGATTCAGCTGCTCGCTCAGAAAACAACAACCAATCAGGTTCCAAATCTTTACTAACTATCAGCTGAATTGTCAGAACTACTTCATCATTTTGACCCGGTTCGTCATTAATTTTCCCGCGAGCCGCATCAAATCCTCGGAAGAAATATCCGTAAGCTTCCAGATTTTTCAGATCTTCATCCAATGCCCCTATCGTAGCTGTTATTTTTATAGGGGTATTTGTATTCATTAGATGAAAATCTGCGTCACTAAAGGGATAAGAGCGTCGAGCTCCAAGTACAAGGTCAATTGCATCTAATAGTGACGACTTACCGGAATCACCAGGTCCAATTAAGCAGTTAAGCCCCGGTTTCGGATACCACTCCGCATTGTGAATTGAACGAAAATTTTCAACTTTAATGTGCCTAATCAGAGCCATATTTGAGCAACTTTTCTGTACCAACTATCTGCACTATATGAGAATTCAAAAGCTGACACTACATATTTTGATTCGATGTTAACGAGTAGAGTCCTAAACAATGGAAGTGGTGGAAGCTTTCACTTGTCGATGGCTTTTCTATCACTCTCAACTGCACGCTCAAACCAGTTTGGTAAAGATGCTTCAGGTACGTTGACTATTTGCTCGGGTACGTCTTGCCAGAACACTGCTATCGCGTCGGAAAATTCCCGGATATGCTCATCACTCACCTTTAACGCTGTGTGGTCGAGATGATTTACATCGGAGAACATATCATCAAAGTTTTGCAATGGATTAAACAGATATTCTGGATTACGTTGCTTTAGTTCATTGAGTGAACTGCCGTCACCATGTTTAAATACATTGACCACCAAACGACATGCATTCAACTTCGGAAAATAGCTTTCATTTTTAAAATTCCATCCAAGGCAGGCGAAGAGCTCTGCGAGTTTTCCAACGTCGACTGACCATATCTTTGACAGTACATTTTCACCGCGATACCAACGTCTTATTTCATCATGAGTCCATTGCCGGAATTGCTTTTCCCATTCATGATAAATACCAGCAACCACGCTAAGGCGCGTCCGTTCATGAATATCGACAAGTAACTGGTAAAACTCAATTTGTATGTTATTGGCGCGCTCACATAAGTCTGCTGGGTCATGTCTATCGGGATCGAAATGACGTGATTGAGCCTCTAACCACTCCTCCGAAGCTTCAAGAGCATCCTCTTGAATATTGTCGAACTGCGAAAATAATCGAACGCGGGCTTGTTCGACATAAAATTTGTGACGGCGTAATATTGATTGCCGAAATGGTTGCCACATCTCAAACAGAGTGAGTTTTTTCCCTTTTAAATCTCTAAATACCATACTCGACCTTCTGGCGCTCTGAAAACTAGCGACGTTTTTTAGATAAATAGTATTCTAAAGATTCATCTGAAATGATGTTTTTCACTTTCCCTTCAATTATTACAAAACGTCATCTCAATTTACCGCCAGTTGCACTTTCACGTAACCACCAATTTCAGTAATCATCCAGTTACTTGAGCGACTGCTAAGAGCGAAAAGCAGAGATTCAGCACCTCAACACAATCCGCATGCGAATGACCGCTTTTACCGCAAAACCGGACATGAAGCCCGGTTTATTTAAAACGAAATTATCGGTCTATAGGGCTAATTGTCCCTGATGAATGTTGACCGATGACATGTGTATATATTTGAGTTGTCTTCAAATCCGTATGCCCTAACAGCTCTTGAACTGTACGAATGTCTGTTCCCGCTTTTAAAAGCTGCGTTGCGAAAGAGTGCCTGAATGTGTGTGCGGTAACGTGTTTCTGAACACATGACCGTATAACAGCGCTCCTTAATTTCTTTGTTAGGGACGTCCAATGCAAGTGATGGCGGCAAACATATCCATCCACTGGATGCTTTGTTGATTATCGAGTGTGTTACTGAGACTTCTCAGTAACACCTGATGATAAGGAGGCTAAACCAAGATAAGACATTGATATTAATAATATTACCCCGTTTTGGGGTGGAGACATTACTGAGAAGTCTCAGTAATGTCGTAAATTAAATGTAAATTAAGTCCTTAACTAGCTTCTTAAGTTATTGATCTTCAGTAAACTCATAGGTATAAATTTGTTTTGCCTTTCGGATGTTACTGAGAGGTCTACATAATAACTGTTATGGCTATTGAGGAAGTTTTGTGTCGTTAGTAGATTTTTTGAGAGAGCTAGATGAAGAGGTTCAAGCTGTAAACTCATCTGATTTTGAAGTTGAGATTATAGAAACTAACTTCGTTCCATCATTCTCAGACACCAACATAACTTATGATAATCTCGATACGCAAAAGAAGAAGTGTAAACGCCTTGAAAGCTGTGTTTTATACGTCGATATTCGAGGATCAGCAAAAATTAGCGCTGAGAGAAAACCTAAAACTCTAGCTAAGATTTATTCCAGTTTCGTAAGAACAATGCTTGCATGTGCTCGTTATTACGGAGGTCACGTTAGGAATATTATTGGCGACAGGGTAATGGTTGTATTTGATAAGCAAGACTGCTTTACAAAAGCTGTAGATACAGCAATTCTGATGAATAGCGTTTGTAAGCACATTCTGAATAATAGAATTAAATCATTTGAGTTTAGTGCTGGAATAGGCATTGATTACGGCAAGATGCTCATAACTAAGTCTGGTGCCATTAGGCAAGGTGACGAAAAGGAGTTTTACCGCAGCCTAGTATGGCTTGGAAAACCAGCCAATACAGCGTCACGACTTACAGATCTCGCAAATAAAACTGAAAACTATTCAATTCCTGCAATTCATCAAGGTAATTATTATCCAAATTTAAAGGACTGGCATTGGCAATCTAAGCCCTATGAACAGTTTATTGATGACCTTGAAGAAACAAGTTCAAGAATGCTAAGGCATAAAAATGAATATTTTTATACCTTCTTTAAAACCACTATCTCGTATAGTGAATCTTATAGTCCAATATTAATGACTAAAGCTGTTTATGATGGTTATAAGTCAGCTAATCCAAATGCGGATTCCATAAAGAATGGGTGGTTCTCAAAGAAATCCATTAACGTAAGGGATTATAGTGGTGATATTTACGGTGGTGATGTGATTAAAACTGCGGTGGAATATATTTAGCTATGAACAAAGAAAGAATAGGCGTGCTTGAAAGTACATTAAAACAAACGGTTGATTGGCTAAAGTTCGCAGAAGCCAAAAATGGAGCTTTAGTCGCCGTTGGGTGTGCAGCAATTTTTGGAGTGCTTAGGCTTTATCCATCCTTCTCAATAGAAAGTGTCTTAGCTACATTGTATTTAGCGTCATTCACCATATTTGTTGCTGCTGCGATAGTTATATCACTTACTTCTTTTATACCAAGGGTAGTCCCACCTTTTTGGATAAAAATGCCAAATAAAGAAGAAGGAGATAACCCCCTGTTTTTTGGCCATGCTTGCAAGTACAGCAAAAGAACATACCTTGAGTTATTTAATCGATATAGTGAGCTGGACTCGCATAAAGAATGCAAATTAGAATTGGCTTTTTGTGATCAAATTGTAAATAACTCTAAGATATCGTTTATTAAGTACCGGGTGTTTAGTGCTGCTGTATTTTTGTTCTTAGCAGGCGTGCTGACCCCTCTAGGAGCGCTTGTTTTGTATTGGGTGCGAGAATGAGCCATAACAAAGCGCTGCTACGGAAAATTTACTCGCGGGCGCTCCTAAATTTCCGCAAAGCGCAGCGTTAGATGTAATTAACCGGAAAGTTGCGCACGAATAATTTTTTTCTTCAAGACTGCAATTTTAAGAGAAAAAGACATATACTCCCTTCGAATCATATTGGAGGCGGATCATGAAAAGCTGGTTATTTCTTACTATTTCGATTCTTGGAGAGGTAGTTGCAACATCTGCATTAAAGTCCAGTGAAGGTTTTACGAAGCTCGTACCATCTTTCATCGTAATTGTTGGCTATGGAATTGCATTTTATTTCCTTTCATTGGTCTTGAAGTCTATTCCTGTAGGGGTGGCCTATGCAGTTTGGTCTGGCCTTGGCGTAGTATTAGTCACTGCTGTTGCATGGGGGCTTTACGGGCAAAAGATTGATGCATGGGGTTTCGTGGGTATTAGTTTAATAGTTTGCGGTGTATTGGTTTTAAATTTGCTTTCTAAGGCAAGCGTTCATTAAGTGGCACTGGCATCTAACAATCGGCAGCAGGCGGACAGCCTACACTACGCGGTTTTGTGTTACTCGCTGCGCTCAAACATTAACACAAAACCGCTCCGTTACGGCTGCCGCTGTGCCGGGCGTTCTGCTAACACCTAAAAGCGGACTTTACAGCCTTAAAGTTGGAATGTCTGCAATTGGCACAAAGCCGAGATTCGACGAAGTGGTACTTTCCATGAAAGTGGTGGTGCGATTAATTTACAACACGTGGTAAGGACAGGTTGCAATGAGGTGGTAAATTAAATGCAATTATTCAATTATCTGTCGATACTCGAAATCACGTCCTGCCTTCACGCCCAACCGCCTTTCCCACCATCTGGTTTCACACAGCATTCTGGCCGCTTTCTCTCTAAGCATTTTGGCATTAGTAGAGTCTGCTGTCAGCGAACATTGAGGAGGTTCGATCCCTTGATCCAGACAGTATTTTAAAGCAGCCGCGAGGCCATTTTTTAGTATTAATTCAGAGCAATGCTTTGCGTGTATTTCTGCATGATCTTGTTCTTGAGCTATTAGGTTTTTTAATTGCGACAACTCCTGCGCCTCCTACAGTTTTACAATAATTAGTTTTCTTAAATAACCGCTCGAAAGGTAGACGAATTTGGTTAACTAGTTAAAATAGTTTGATTCATCCTTTGTATAGTAGGTAATCCTCTGATTCCCAATAACTTAGCAAGCATTATTAATACTCTTTCTCCTGAACGAGTAAAGAGTTATAAAACTTATTTTGGTTTAGCCTCAAACAACGAAGCTTACGGACTATATTTATGGAATGACCAGTTATCTGCTGCTTTTTTTAAACTAGTAAGTATTCTCGAAGTCAGCTACAGGAATGCGCTTCATCGAGAGCTGTCACGTAATTACTTTAACTATCACCACCCTTCAAATGGCACACCTTTCGATAATGATTGGTACGAGCAACTGATATCTAGTGGTTTAATTTCCAGCAAGCCTACTATCAAACAAATAAGGGACGTAACTCATATCCAAAGTAAAGGGATCCTCATACCTAGAAAGAAGATACCACAACCAGGTGATGTAATTGCATCACAAACATTTGGATTTTGGATAAAGTTGTTAGAGTGCAACCCTAAAATTGATTGGAAGAACATACTTTTTTATGCTCTTAAAGACCATTTTAGCAATAATGCAACTTACTGGAATCAGAACGCTATCGATGATTTATTAATACGACTCCAAGAAGTAAATCACCTCAGAAATCGAATTGCACATCATGAACCTATTTGGAAATTTAAAGCTAAAAATCATCACAAAACCGGAGTGCCAATATACCAAGCTGCAACGTCGCCTTCAGACAGCATTTCGAAAATGGTCACTCTTAATGATCGATTAGTAAGATTTTTGGGATGGATATCAGAAGATAGACAAAAAGATTATTTGCGTTCACATTACAAGAGACAATTTGACTGGTTAGTCCGCCAAGAGGCAATAGATGTTTATAAAAATCTTAAACAGTTCCAAAATTTGCCTTTGGCATCAGTTAAGAGACAGCTAAACAGTCTTGTTAAAACTCAATGTTCGTTGGAGTTTATCCACAAAGGGAGCATCGCAACCTTGATTGTTGGACCAGTTTAAACCTTGCATTAATAACATTTATGTTGTTAAATAGTATTATTGCTAGTTGGATAAAAGATCTGATAATAAACTTCTCGTCAGATGCTCCAACCAAGCGCCAATGAAGCCACTCTGCGGAGTGGCTTCGCCCTTTCTGAGTTTTAATATTTTAAAGCCTTGTTTAGAGTCATTCTACTCACACCAAAATGCTGTGCTACTTCTGTCTTCGTTATTTTAGGATCCGACAACATCGCCGCTGCTTTTTGAATATCGGAAGAACTCATAGAAGGTTTACGTCCTCCTTTACGCCCTCTCGCTCTGGCGGCCGCCAAACCGGCCAGTGTGCGTTCGCGGATCAAGTTGTGTTCAAATTCTGCCAAAGCGCCAAATATGTGGAACACTAACTTCCCGCCGGCGGTGGTGGTGTCAATCGCCTCGGTAATAGAGCGAAAACCGACCTGCTTTGCTTCAAGCTCAGTAATGAGCTCGACCAGATCTTTAAGTGAACGTGCCAGACGGTCGAGTTTCCAAACCACCAGCACATCACTTTTACGAAGCATCCGCAAGCAGTTTTGCAATTCGGGCCGCTCTCGTTGCTTACCGGTAATCTTCTCGCTGAAAATTTCCTCACAGCCGGCCGTTCTTAAAGCATCGTTCTGGAGATCAAGTGATTGGTCTTGAGTACTCACCCGGGCATAACCAACAATCATCGTTCACCTCCAACAACCGATCCACCATTTGGATTCTAGCTCAAATGCATAGAAAAGGTACCTAACCTTTACATAGATTTCTTTACAGAATTTATTTACACGTTTTGAGGTTGAATTGAGTTGATTTGAGAGTCGGCTTGGAGCGCAGGCTGTGTAAAAACTAGGTTTTCGCAGTATCTCGTCATTCTTCCAGTCAGATACGTAACAATAGCTCTGAAGTTAGTCTCATATGCTGTGATTTTCATAAAGGCAGTGCAGAGGTTTTTTAAGTC
>Ga0181595_10001255_pt1 | contig 27756 bp, 27 predicted proteins | sample 041ome_7_FD_145604 | JGI IMG/M metagenome (GOLD analysis project Ga0181595, IMG submission 145604) | Coastal salt marsh microbial communities from the Groves Creek Marsh, Skidaway Island, Georgia - 041401AS metaG (spades assembly) | ecosystem: Environmental > Aquatic > Marine > Intertidal zone...
ACTTTGACAAACAAGGACTTATAAGACTCTCATGACCTCAACTTCTCGAACCGCCCGGTGCGGACCCGCATGCCGGGTGGTGTGGCAGGGGTAGATCAGATAATATGATCTCCCCTATGCCGATTATGGTGTTTAGCAATTTTATACCTAATTGCTGCCAAGAGCTCCGCCATCAATCCGCTGGCATTTTAAGCAAACAGGCGTCCAGATCGCTTTTTTTCGTAGTTTTTGGTTGCACAAATTCCGTAAATCAGTAAGATATGCGTCCGCGGTGGGGGTCATTAGCTCAGCTGGTAGAGCAGCGGACTTTTAATCCGTTGGTCGATGGTTCGAATCCATCATGACCCACCAACATCGCGCAAACAAGTAAATTCGAAGTGGGTCATTAGCTCAGCTGGTAGAGCAGCGGACTTTTAATCCGTTGGTCGATGGTTCGAATCCATCATGACCCACCACTTCGCATTATCCTGTTTGGGTCATTAGCTCAGCTGGTAGAGCAGCGGACTTTTAATCCGTTGGTCGATGGTTCGAATCCATCATGACCCACCACTTCTCGTGTTATCCTGTTTGGGTCATTAGCTCAGCTGGTAGAGCAGCGGACTTTTAATCCGTTGGTCGATGGTTCGAATCCATCATGACCCACCAAACAGCCTGACACTGTCTTTTTCTGATTGTCCCTTATATAATACGCGCCCTTGTTAGCCTACAGAGTAAGCCTAATGGAGCAGCCGTTGTATTTTTCTGAGCAGGACTTCCGTTTCCCGAAAAAGCCTGTGCCATTATCTGACGATCAAAAGCAGGCCTACAAGGCGCGCATTAAAGCACTGCTTGCCGCTAAAGATGCCGTGTTGGTCGCTCACTACTACACCGATCCGGAAATCCAGGCCCTGGCTGAAGAAACCGGTGGCTGTGTGTCTGACTCACTGGAAATGGCCCGTTTTGGGAATCAGCATCCGGCAAAAACCCTGTTGGTAGCCGGCGTAAAATTTATGGGCGAAACGGCGAAAATCTTAACGCCGGAAAAAACCGTGATTATGCCCACGCTGGAAGCCACCTGTTCGCTTGATTTGGGTTGCCCCGCCGCAGAGTTCTCTGCATTCTGTGATCAGCATCCAGACCGTGTGGTTGTCGTTTATGCCAATACCTCTGCAGCAGTAAAAGCCCGTGCTGACTGGGTGGTCACCTCATCTATTGCACTTGATGTCGTGGACTATCTGGATAGCCAGGGTAAGAAGATCCTGTGGGGCCCCGATAAGCATCTGGGTGCCTACGTGCAGAAGAAAACCGGCGCCGATATGCTGCTGTGGAACGGCGCCTGTATCGTGCACGACGAGTTTAAAGCGAATGCGCTGCGTGAGCTGAAAAAACAACACCCGGAAGCTGCCGTACTGGTGCATCCGGAATCGCCGGATAGCGTAGTGGAGCTGGCTGATGCCGTTGGCTCCACCAGCCAACTGATTAAAGCGGCGCAAACCTTACCAAACCAACATTTTATCGTTGCGACTGACCGCGGTATCTTTTATAAGATGCAGCAGTTAATGCCAGAGAAAAGCTTTGTCGAAGCGCCCACTGGTGGTAACGGTGCAACCTGTCGTAGCTGCGCCCATTGCCCCTGGATGGCGATGAATGGCTTAAAAGCCATTGAAGAAGCGCTGTTAAGTCCAAGCGGCCATGAGATCTTTGTTGACGCCGCCTTACGCGAGCGGGCGCTGTTACCGTTAAACCGGATGCTGAATTTCGCCAAAGAGCAAAAGGTACAGGTAAAGGGCAACGCCTGAGTTGTGATTGCTTAAAATAGCGGCAACAACAGCGACCAACGCATTTAACCCTTGCACCGCCGCTGCTTTTTCCCTAGTATAGCGGCGCTTGCAGTGCAAGCCCCGGAGAGATGGCTGAGTGGCTGAAGGCGCACGCCTGGAAAGTGTGTTTAGGTTAACCCCTAACGAGGGTTCGAATCCCTCTCTCTCCGCCAGATAAATGAATAAGGCCCACGCCCAAAGCGTGGGCCTTATTCATTTATGCGGACGAGACTGAGGATTTACCTCAAACCATCCCCAACTTCCGATTATTTTTCTCTACGTACATCGAGCGATCACTGGCGCTGATAATGTCATCAAGATCGTCTGGCAGCGATTCGAAAATGGCACAACCGACACTGGCTGAAACTGTCCGCTCGGTATTACCGAGGTTAAAGGTAACACAGCTCATTGCCTGTTTTAGCTCAGTATGTTTTTTGTAAACCTCGGCAATATGTTTAAAACTGGCGATTGCGATAAATTCATCACCGCCCAGTCGGCCGTAGACATCATGTTGTCGCATATTTTTAGTCAAACAGGCCGCAATTTGTTGTAGCGCCATATCACCAACATTATGGCCGTAGTTATCATTAATCGATTTGAAATCATCTGCATCTATATAAAAAGCGGCATACAGCATCTGGTCGTCCGGGTCAGACGCAGCAAGCGTTGCCAGTTTCGAGTTCAAACCTCTTCTATTTGCAATACCACATAAAGGGTCCAGATTAGCCGCTTGTTCAGCAATGTCTTTTTCCTGAGTAATCCGACTAACCCGTTGTGCCAACGCCAGCGCCAGAATAATAGATTCAATTGCCAGAGCGAACACAAAGCCATAGCGCTGTATAAAGGGGCTATAGTTGAGCAACACCACACGAAACAACAGACTGAACAGCACTATCGATAACGCAATACAAATTAAACCTGCCTCACGGGTTCCCCGATAAGCTTGCACCAAGGATACGATAAACACCATCGTTACAATCAGCAAAGTACCGTAGCCCATAATGGCGCCAAGCCAAAACAGCGGCAGACTTTCCGCAAAGAGTGCCCGCAGAATTGCGCAGCCACACACCAGCAACGAAAAGCCAATAACAGCGTAATTTAAGTAGGGGAAATCTTGTTTGATATATAAAAAATTCGAAAAAAACCAGCTGGCACTCAGCACAGTGAAGCCAATACTCAAGATATAAGCGAATTTGTGCAGCTCGGCGATATCTTCACTGAAGAAGATGAACAGCTGGCCTTCCTGCAGTACTAAAAAAGCGGTCAGACAGGCAATATAAAAACCATATAACTTTAAGGCCGGCGCTTTAATTCTCCAGCCGACTACAAAAGACAGTAACATCAACGTAAAGCCTAAGCCATAAAAGCCGCCCATAATCAGACTATGCTGTTGGCTAGCCGTGAGAAAATCTTGCTGATACTGCCATTTAAAGCGGGGAGTGTATGCGTGTTCAGCTTCGAGTTTTAGGGTCGCCTTGAAAAGCCCCTGTGGCAACGCATAGGCGATTTGTCCTGCGGTAATAGTCAAACCGACTTCACTGCCAAGGTCCAGCTGATGGCTGATTAAACCGGGTCTTTGAAAAGTCAGCACGCCATCTTTTGCTAAATCACATTGCAATAAGAAAGCGTTTTGTCCTTTATAAAGCGGCACCAGAGTATTTTTGCCTGATTGCAGTTGCCAGTGCTCAATGCCGGTTGCCAGATTTCGGGTCAACTGACAACCGGCATCGGCAAATACCTTCGCAGAAAAGGTACCGGCGAGGAGTAACAATAACGTAATCTGCAGTATCCTTTGCAACAACTGTTTATCCTTACAATACGCGCTAAAAGATTCTGGCTTTAGCTTAACAGATTTTGTTTCTTATTTAGCCACTAAACAGTAAAATCTTAATTAATTTATGAGCATTGATACCCGGTAACATCTTTTAAAAGCCCAATATGACTGAACTGCCTTACTTGCAAGGTTATCCGGATAACATTCGCCAACAGGTGCAACACTTGCTGGCGACAGGTAAACTGGCGGCAACGCTGGCCGCTCGCTACCCGAAAAATAGCCATACTATTCAAACCGATAAAGCACTTTACGATTACACCCAACAATTAAAGCGGCAATATATGAAAAGCAGCGAGCCGATTAGCAAGGCGGTGTTTGATCCGAAAAATCATATTATTAATAATGCGTTAGGCACCCACACCCAAATCAGCCGGGTGCAGGGTGGTAAATTAAAAAGTAAGAACGAAATCCGTATTGCCAGTCAGTTAAAGCAACTGCCGTTGCCACTGCTGCGAATGGTCGTAGTGCATGAATTAGCACATTTGCGGGAAAAGGAGCATAGCAAAGCCTTTTATCAGCTTTGTCAGTATATGGAGCCGGCTTATCATCAGCTGGAATTTGATTTAAGGCTGTTTCTGACCTGTCAGGATCTGCAAGCCTGATTATTTCCACACCGCTGCATTGCTGCCCATCCGTGCTATTGCTAAAATTTGCACCAGAATTAGCCCGGTAGCATGGTGTTACTGTGGTGATTCAGTAATCGGGGGGCCGATGCGTCGATTTATGTTGTTCTGTTGTGCCGTACTGGCACTTCCAGCCTTAGCCAGACCCGCCGGTAGCGTCTTTAGCAGTGATTTTGAACAAAACAGTCTTAGTCAGTGGCGGATGCTTGGTGATTGTCATCTCACATCAGAGCAGCCGCGCACCGGGCAAGGCGCGTTGCGTTGTGCCAGCGGCAATCATACACTATTTAGCCGTGATGCCTTGGGCGAGCAAGGTTTGCTGGAGCTTTGGGTGTTGCCGGAGTCAGAACTTACCAGTTACCGTATTCAGGTACTGGTGTCAGATCGCAGCACACTGGATAGTGCCTGGCAGCCGGTCGCGGTGATTGAACATCAAAGTGGCAGCAGTGGCTACAAAGCGCACCGGGTATCGGTTGACGATCCGGGGCGTAAGTTTTTACGCCTCGATATTGAAGCGCAGCATGGCTTTGTGCAGCTGGACGATCTGCAAATAGAACGTATCTTGCTGGCCACCGCTCTGACGAAAAATGAACAGCGCATTATTAGCGGCATTCTGGATAAACTGCGTCGCGATCAAAATATCGAATTACAGGCCGAGTCTTTTCGCAGCTTAGGCAGCAACTACGCGGCACAGCTTGAAGTACAGCGTCAATATCTGGAATATGCTAATGCACTGCATTCCGGCATTTCACTGGTATTGGCCAGCTCTGAACGCAATAAGATGTCGAACCCGATGGCTTATGCCAGCTTTCGCAACATTATTAGCGATACCAAAAGGGTGACATCAAAAATCCAGCAAGCCCGCTTAAACTCGATGATTAAACCTTTCGGTGATCTGGTAACTGCCAGCTTAAATGTGGTCAGTGCCGGCACTTATTCGGCTTTTGCTGAACCGTTCAAATCTTTTCTGGCTGCCAGCTTTGATCGCTCCAATTATCAGAATGCCGGTTTAAGCCGTGCCGATCGCAAATTCGCCGAAGAGCAGGGCCTAAAAATTTATCAGGACGCAGAGCGTTTTTTAACCGAGCTGGAGCGCGAACTGCAGCAAGTCAGTCAACTGGACAATGAGCTGAGCAATATTCAGCGTACGATTGAAAGCTTCAGGCGTGATTTGGAAAAACACCTGCGGGATACCTTACTGCATGCCAATATCGCCAGCTCGAAGGAGAATATCAGCCGGGTACTCAGTAAAGATGAAAAAGTCCGGCAAAGTATGAGTGCGGCGGTTTCCGGCAATATCAGTCTGAAAGCCGGTTCTTATCTGAATGATGGCAATAATACCGAGCTGATCCGCTTTGTACTGAAAACCTCAGAGTTGCTTGACTCAATGCAGAGTTATAAAGACGGTTTTAACCAGATCACCTCGCAAATGCTCACTTATTACGAGCGTTTTGACCGTTCAGTGGCACCAGAGCAAAACCCCTTTACCGACAAAGCGGATCGCGAAGCCTGGGAAAACCATGCCAAAAAAGCCCGTGAATATCTGAAGCAATCACGCGAGTCGTTTAACAAAGCTTACCTGTAAGCAATACTCGGGCAAAGCTGCAGCCAACGACTATACTAAAGCTGACGCCAGCCTTGGCGTCAGGTCATTTTCTCTGCTGCGAGGAAAATGCGATGAGCTCATACTTTGCCGAAAGTGAATGGGGCAGGGTCCGCGCTCAGGCCAAGTTACAGTGGGACAGGATCAGCTATGCTGAGCTCGAGCAAGCCCGGGGCAATCCAGATTATCTCGCTGAATTAGTGCAAGAGCGTTATCAACTGGATGAAGACGATGCCCGTCAATGGGTTCAGGAGTTTTTTGACAGTATCTGAAGCCAAAACAAGCCCGGTAGCCGTAATGACTACCGGGCTTTCCCGCTTTTAAGGTGGCCCTCTGCGCTGCATCCGTTATAATAAGCGCACTTTTTTGTCAGTTCGAGGGCCTTATGTTTAAAGCATCTGTTGCGATGTTGCTGTTAGCGGGCGGTTTGACGTGCAGTTTGGTAGTGCAGGCTGCCGAGCCCCTGACGTTGGAACGTACTATGAAAACCATGGGGTTTGCGTTTAAACAGGCCTCGGAAGCTGCCAATCCGGCAGCAGCTTTACCACATTTAGAAAAACTGCACCGTTTAACGCATGACGCGAAACGCGCACCTATGCCAACGGATAAAGCAGAAGTGTTTCAGGAAGGTCTTGATAAAGTGCTGGCGGAGCTAACCCTGGCGAAGCAAGCAGCCGCGGCAGACGATGCGGTAAAACTGCAGCAGCATTTAGCGGCTGTCGAGCAACTGAAAAAACGTTACCATAAAGAGCGGCGCTTTAGTTTCTGGCAGTTGATTTTCGGTAAAGTGTAAAAGCGTATTTGCTGTTCAGCGCACGCTCAGCCGCCGCCTCCTAAGCTTAGCTTACTATGCAGCGAAGGAGCTTTAGTGATGAAAGCGAAACAAACTAAGCAACCCCATGCCGAGCGTTATTATTATCAGCCGCATACGGTGGATTTAAGCAAGCAGGAGCGGCGGGCGTTAAGCCTGGTATGGTCTGAGCCGGATGAGCCGGAAGTCACAGCCATTGATGGCGATACCGAGCATTGCGCGGTGTTGGGGTATAATTAGGTTATACTTGGGTTGTAACACAGATGGCTGCCCGGCGCAGAAGCCGCCGGGCAAGGCTGGTGTAGATATTACGCCAAGCCGACATAGACGTTCTGCACGTCGTCATCATTGTCGATAGCGTCCAAAAAGGCTTCGACTTCGGCGCGGGCTGCGTCATCAAGACTGACCGGGTTGTTGGCGCGGTAAACCAGTTTCGCCGAATGCACTTCATAGCCAAAATCTGGCAGCGCCTTGGCAACAGCGTCTAAATCGGTACTTTCGGTTAGGAAAATCACTTCACCGTCTTCGCCTTGCTCAAAATCCTGAGCGCCGGCTTCAATCGCTGCCAGCTCTAGATCGGCGTCGGCGGAAGTGGGTACGGCTTCAATCTGTCCCAGATGTTTAAAATCCCAGGATACCGAACCTGAACTACCTAACTGGCCTTTACGAAACAGGATCCGCATACTTTGGGCGCTGCGGTTTTTGTTATCCGTTAAGCACTCGACAATCACCGGTACCTGATGTGGCGCAAAGCCCTCATAAACTACGGTTTCGTAGTTAACCGGGCCATCCAGCAAGCCGGCGCCCTTTTTAATCGCCCGCTCCAGGGTATCTTTCGGCATCGAGGCTTTTTTCGCAGCCTCAACTGCGGCCCGTAATTTGGCGTTCATGCTGGGATCTGCACCATTGCGCGCGGCAACCATAATTTCTTTGGCAAGTTTGGTAAAGATCCGGCCTCTGGCATTGGCCGCATCCATTTTATGCTTGGTTTTCCACTGGGCACCCATAATGCATTCCTGTTAAGCTAAAGAGAAAATTTCGGTCGGCTAGTCTAGCGAATTGCAGCTACTGGCCGCAACCGCTGCCCGGATTTTTTTAATCCGTTAGCGCACGCTTTGCGTAACTGCTGCCTGTACTGGTGCTTAAGAAATGGAACCTGCAATGAATTTACAACATATCCGGGCAGTGGCTTTTGATTTAGATGGCACCCTGGTCGACTCAAAGCTGGATTTTCGTGCTATCTGTCGTGATATTGGCTGGCCTGAGGGCACGCCCTTACTGGAGCGGCTTTCGCAGCTTGGTGACTGTGTCGAAGCGCAGCGGGCGGCAGACATTATTTATCAGCATGAGATGCGCGGTGCTGAGCAGGCGAGTTGGATGCCCGGCGCCGCCGACTGCTTGCAGCAGTTACTGGCACAGCAGATACCGCTGGCCATTTTAACCCGCAATATGCGCGCAGCCACCCGCCTGACGCTACAGCGACTGCAAATACCGATTTCGCTGGTATTAACCCGCGAGGATTGTGCCGCCAAACCCGATCCGGCTGGCTTGTATAGTATCTCGTCCAGCCTGAATATTAGTTGCCAGCAGCTATTATATGTCGGGGACTATGTGTTTGATTTGCAGACTGCAGCGAATGCCGGTGCCTGGTCCTGCTTGTATCTTAATGAAACAAATCAGCATTTTAAGCCGCTGGCAAACTACCATATCGGGCATTTTGCGGAGTTAGCCCGCGCCTTTGCCTGAGCGATATTTGTGCAACGGTTGTCAGGTACCCCCTTTTGGCACTATAGTGGTTGTATAAGAACAACCTATAATAAAGGTGCAAGGTGCTGACGCGTTTAAGGAACAATTTTTATCTGGCAATGATTAGCCTGGTCGGCCTGATTATCACGCTATTTGTTACGCCTTATGGCATTTATCGCTTATTAAGTGGCAACCTGGTAGTGGGCATTGCTGATCTGCTGATTGTGTTGTCGTCTATTATTGCGGTGATTTACGCCTGGCGAACTGACGATACAGTACGGCCAGGGAAGTTTTTAGCCGTTGCCTTCTGTATTGGCGCCTTGATTGTCTGTTTTAATCTGGGTACCAATGGTGTGTTCTGGATTTACCCGTTGCTGGTTTTTATCTTTTTTCTGGTATCGCCGCTGACGGCAGTGGTGTTGTCGATGCTGATGTTGGGCATCTTGATTGTTACCGACCTAGTGGTGCCGGGCATGATTTTCCAAAGCCACTATCAATTACTGGCATTTGCGGTTACGGCCTTTATTTCCAGCTTTTTCGCCTATGTATTTGCTTATCGGACACAACTACAACGCAGCGAGCTAAAACAACTGGCCAGCATCGACAGCCTGACCGGTGCTGGCAATCGCCATACTTTAAATGCGGAGTTAGAGTTGGCGATGCAACTTAATCAGCGGTTGCAGACTAACTTTGGCGTTATTTTGTTTGATTTAGACCATTTTAAGCAGATTAATGACAACTATGGTCACCGTACCGGCGATGAAATTCTGGTGCAACTGGTGCCGCTGATCAGCAGTGTGTTGCGACAGAGTGACCGGGTATTTCGCTATGGTGGTGAAGAGTTTCTCGTGCTGCTACGTGATATCAATGCGGCCGATTTGCCGCAGTTAGCGGAGAAAATCCGGCTGAATGTTGAACGCCGTTTACTCTTACCTGATGCTAAGCCCGTTACCTTGTCAGCCGGAGTTGCCATGCTGCAGCCTGATGAAGACTGGGAGCAGTGGCTACACCGCGCCGATATGGCCTTGTATCAGGCTAAAAACAATGGTCGCAACCAGGTGGTTGCCGCCTGAAAGGAGACAAACAGGCCCACCATGCAATAGCAGGCCTTATCGCTAAATGCCTACAGCGGGCAACCTGCTTGTGGTTTTAATATCGGCATCAGCAAGGGGGCCATACCGTTCAGTACCTGTAATGGCAGTGCAGAGGTAAAGAAATAATCCTCCGCCGCATTACCCGGCAAATAAACCGAAATCACCCCAAAATGCCGATCACCGAGATAAAACGCGAAGGTCGCAGTACGGTTTAACGCCCTGGACGTCACTGTTTGCCCGCGGCTATTTACCGTGCTGATCCTGTTGTCTCCGGTACCGGTCTTACCACCTATCAGTGCAATATCCGGCGCCAACGGTTGGCTAAAATTCGCCTGCAAGCGCCGGCCGGTGCCCTGTTGTACCACTCCTGCCAGACTTTCCCGTAATACTTGAGCAACTTCAGGGAGCATCACCCGCTCTTGCTGCAGTTCGGTGCGGGCAACTTGCACCTCGTACGGCGTATCAGCAGCAAAATGTAAGCCTTCAATCCGGAACATCGGCAGGCGGCGGCCGCCGTTTTGAATAATGCCCATTAATTCCGCCAGCGCCGCAGGGCGGTCACCAGAACTACCCAGTGCCGTTGCCAAAGATGGCACTAAATATTCAAACGGGTAACCCAGCCGCTGCCAGCGCTGGTGAATATCCCAAAAGGCCTCAATTTCCAGCATGGTGCGAATACGGTTATCCCTGGCACTGCGCGACTGAGTGCGGAACAGCCATGAATAGGCTTGCTGGCGAACATCGGCGGTTAAACTGATCGCTTCGGCCAGTGTTGGGTTAGGTTGTTGCTGCAAGTATCCCAGTAGCCAAAGTTCCAGTGGGTGGCTGCGCGCCAAATACGCTTGATCCGGCAAGCTAAATTCACTCGGGGCATATTTGCGGTACAGTTGCCGCCACTGTGCCGGCGTTTGCGGGTTATCGGCAAAGCGCTGCTGCATAAAGCGGGTAAACTCGGCCTCGCTAACCTCAGGGTAAATAAACCGATAACCGGCACTTAACCGATCTGGCGTTTGGCGCAGGCCATTTAAAAATACTTCCAAGCGCTGCTCAGCTGTTAAACGATGGTATTTACGCCAGAACCGCTGCAGGAAGCTCACACCTTCTTTATCAGCAAAACGGCGCAAATACTGGTCGCGGCGTGGGTCATTATCATTTTTTAACAGCTGATAGCTGCTGCTCTCACCATGATAAATACTATAGTTAACAATTTCCTGGGTCAGACGGACAAACGGCAGGTTAATAGACTCATACAGTGCCTGGCGCATAGTCGGCACCATCCGATCTTCTTCACGGCGGAAGTTACTAAAAGTATGCAGGCCGCCGCCGGTAAAAAAGCTGTGGCGGGGATCGGCTGAGAACTCACGATCCATAGCGGCATTTAACATCGTCAGTAAACTGACCCCTGGGTTAGCAATCAGGTAATTAATGGCCCATTGTGACAAATTATCCTGGGGCGCAATCTCCAGTAATGCCAGCGCCGATGGCGGTTGCTCGGCATATGTTTGGTGCAGTTCAGCCACTAACTCCAGATAGGTTACCAACATCCGTAGTTTTGCCGTCGAGCCCAACTCCAGCTTACTGCCTTCGTTTAAATCAAAAGGTTGCTCGGCATGGTTATCAGTTTGTACCCGAAGCTTATTACCGGTGGGGGTACTCTCATATAGCGTAAAGCTGTACTTTACACCACGAATCTGATCTTCGCGCAGCAAACGCGGGCCGATAATACCGGCTTTTTCGGCTGCAGCGGGCTGCTCCAGTTGTTGCAAATAGCTTTTGATCTGTTGCTGCAACGGCAGATCCAGGGTGGTTTGCACTGTTAAATCCAACCGATCGGTCTGATACAGCGTCCGCTCCAGTAAGGCCGCAACCCGGTTGCGTACCAACAACGCGGTTTTATCCAGCTGCGGCCGGGCAGGGCTAGTCGGAGTTTGAAAGGTTAATTTTACCGCGCTGGCCTGTTCCAGCCAGGCCTGACTGATAATATTGGCCTGACGTAGTAAGCGTAAATGGCTATCAACCAACTGCCCCAGCTCGTCGCGTCCCTGCAGTAGATAATAACTGGGACGGCGCTGGGCAATTATCAGTGCCATAACCTGACGCAAGGCGATACCATGTGCAGCGGTGCCAGGACTACTGTCTTGCAGCAGGCGGTTGACCCGCTGTGGATCGGCACCGAACCAGGCATGCAGACCATCTGCCATACCATGGACTTCGCCGGCTTGCGGTGTGGCCGCCAGCGGCACGGTATTAATATAGTCCAGTGCAATTTGTTTCCGGCGTTCCATGGTTTCCCGTGCTGGTTGATAAGCGCGGACACTGGCAGAAACCATCTGTTGCAGCTTATCCAACACATCGGCGGTAAAACCTTGTTCAGAGTGTCGGTACTTTTCGATTTGGGTGGCCAGGGTGCTACCACCGGCGGCGGCCGCTTCACGCCCAACGGCTTTTTGGGTTTGGGCTAAAACAGCGGCGCCAAGGCGCGACCAGTCTACTGCCGGGTTAACATAGGCGCTTGGTTGAAATAAATCGCGGTTTTCAACATAAAGCAAAGCCCGCAACAGCAAAGGCGCAACCTGATCAAACTGCGAAAACTGAAATTCCGGCTTTTGAAAACTAAATAACGGTTGCTGCCGGCAATCAAATACCTGCAGTCCCCATTGGTTCTTTTCGGCATAGGGCGGATAAAAACCCAGCTCGGTATAGCGTTGTAGGGCTGGTGAGAACCGGCTTTGCCGGGTAATCGAAAAACCCTGTTCATTTAAGGTTGTCAACCAGGCGGGCAGCTGACTGTAGCCTGCCCGTAAATCAAAAGGGCCGCCCTGCGGATAAACCGGTGCCGCCTCTTCCGGTGCCGGGCCGGCCTCGGTGCTGAATGTCAGTTGCTGCGCCAGATAGTGCCATACTCTGGCTTGCAACACACTGCTACGCATTTCCTGATAGATTAACCCTGCCAGCAGCACCAGCAACAGTAACCATAACAGCCACTTTAATGGCCGCCAGTTAATCGGTTGTCTCGGCCCCCGGCCTGGCGCTTGCGCTGCGCCGTTTTGTGGTTCACGAGTGTTCTCGAAACGCCGCCGGCTTAATACCGGTGGGGCATCCAGTGGTGCGTCGCCAAGGCGTGGTTCAACCCTTTGTTGATCTGACATAGTAAAACTTACTGCACTTCCTGTGAATTTAGCTGTTTAGCGCGGGCTAGGCGCTGCGGATCGGCTGTCACTTGCCAGCCTTGTAAATTATCAATAATCAGTTGACTGAGTGCTTTGATATGCTCGGGGCGATCATTTAGCGCACTGATATATTCATAGCGCTTACCACCGGCATGTTCAAAGTATTCCTTATTTTCTTCGCCAATTTCTTCGATGGTCTCCAGACAATCGGCGGAGAATCCCGGGCAAAATACCTGTACCGAACCGACACCCTGGCCCGGAAGTGCTTTTAGCGTTTCGTCGGTGTAGGGTTTAAGCCACTCTTCACGGCCAAAACGCGATTGAAAGGTGGTAAGGTACTGCTCGGGTGCTAAACCCAGGCCTTCAGCAATCAGCCGCGAGGTTTTATAGCATTCGCAGTGATAGGGATCGCCATTCAGTAAATAGCGCTTCGGGATGCCATGATAAGAAAATAGCAACTTATCGGCCTGACCATGCTGCTGCCAATGTGCCTTAATCCGCTCAACACAAGCCGCGATATAACCCGGATTATCATGATAATGACTGACAAAACGTAAGTCAGGCAGCCAGCGACGCTGCATAAAATCCCGCGCCAGTTCATCAAAGGTCGAACCAGAAGTCGAGGCGGAATACTGCGGATACAGTGGCAGCACAATCAGCTTGCGCACCCCTTGTTGCATCATCCGTTCCAGCACTGACTGAAAACTGGGGTTACCATAGCGCATAGCAAAATCGACCACCAGATCAGTGTAACCCTGAGCAGCCAGTTCGGCAGCGACGGCTTTAGTTTGGCTTACCGTATGAAACAGTAACGGCGAGCCTTGTTCGGTAAACACTGTTTGATAGGCTTTAGCTGAGCGACGGGGCCGGATATTCAGGATGACACCGTTTAAAATAAACCACCACAGCAGCCGTGGCACTTCGACAACCCGGGGATCGGATAGAAACTGCTTTAAATAGCGTTTTAATGCTTTTGGGCTAGCCTCATCGGGTGTACCGAGGTTAGTTAACAGTACGCCAATCTTATCGGCGCGACCATGACTGAAATCTTTGCTATTAATAAATCCCATACGGCGCTGTGCTCCTGATTATACTAAAGCCGGCATTACGGCGAAGGAGCCCCGTTAGATCGCCCGGCTTTATAGTGATCTTAGCAGTTTCAGCTGCGTAAACCTATGACTGGAACAGAATATTTAGCATCACTGGTCAGACCGCACTCCGGTACCGGTACGAGGTCTAACCTGTTAAGGTGTAACTGACATCAGGGAGAACTAAATGCGTAGAATCCTCGTTTTTCTGTTGGCGGTGCTACTGGCTGCCAGCGCCGGCTCGGTGATCCAAAGCCTGGTGAATTTGCAGGCGATTGCTGCTCTAACCGGCCCTATTGCTACTGCCGAGCAGTTGAGCACCCTCTGGTTTGATTTACGCCATTTTATGCCAGTACTGGCGGCCATATTCCTGCCGATTATGCTACTAAGCTTAGTGCTAAGCCGCATTGTTCTGAAACGCGCAACGCTGGGAACGGTGCCAGCCGTATTTGTTATTACGGCACTGAGTACCTGGGCAGCGTTACTGATAATTAATCAGCTGGCGCCAATGCCAACCTTAATCGCGTTAAATCGTACTCTGGCCGGTACTTTGTTATTGCTTAGTTGCTGTGCGCTGGGTGCCGTCTTTTATCATTATTTTAGTCGTAGCAGGAGCGTCGCATGAGCCTGAGCCGAACCCTATTATTTACGCTGGCGTTAAGTTTGCCGCAGGTTGCGCTGGCTACGTCATCGCTGCCTTCCTCATTGCCGCCTTCCGGGCCTAAAGTTCAGATCCTGACTGAGAGTTTAGAATATCCCTGGTCACTCAGTTTTTTGCCTTCCGGCGGCTTTTTACTGACCGAGCGCAGCGGGCAGTTGGTGACATTAGGCAGTGATGGTCAGGTGTTGCAAAAACTCGATGTCAATTTACCGGAATTTTATGCCGCTGCGCAGGGTGGTTTGCTGGAAGTGTTACTGGCCGATAATTTCGCACAAAGTGGTCGTTTATTTTTAAGCTATGTCTGCGGCACGGCTAATGCCAACAGTGTTTGTCTGGCCAGTGCCAGCTGGCAGGATAATCAGCTGACTGATGTCAAAAAAATTTTTCGGGCAACTCCGGATCGGCGTGGTGCCGCACACTATGGCGGTCGGATGGTTCAGCTGCCAGATCAAAGTCTGGTGCTGACCTTAGGCGATGGCTTTGATTATCGCGAACAAGCCCAGAATAAAGCCAATCACTTGGGGAAAATCGTCCGTTTGAAGCAGGATGGCAGCGTGCCAGCCGATAACCCCCTTGTTGGGCAAGCTGCAGTAGCCACCGAAATTTTTACGCTCGGGCATCGAAATGTGCAGGGTATTATCTATGATGCAGCAACCGGTAAATTGTGGAGTCACGAACATGGCCCCAAAGGTGGCGATGAGCTGAACCTGCTACAAGCCGGTGTTAATTACGGCTGGCAGGTGGCGACCACCGGTATTGATTACACCGGGGCCCGGATTTCTCCCTTTACCCGCTTTACTGGAATGGCTGAGCCGGTACATCAGTGGTCACCTTCGATTGCCCCAGCCGGGATGACGCTGTATCGCGGCGAGGCTTTCCCGCAGTATCATGGCAATATCTTTATTACGGCTTTAGCCGGAAAAGCCTTGCACCGGTTGGTGCTGGATGGCAATAAGGTTGTGCAGGAAGAGCGATTGCTTACGAGTTTAGATAGCCGTTTGCGTGATGTTCGTACCGGCCCGGACGGCCTGATCTATATCCTGACCGACGGCCCGGCCGGCAAGTTACTGCGCCTAACCCCGCAATAACTTATCCACAGCACTCCCATTTTTTCCGCAAAATCTGGGGCTGACCAGTTTATCCACAGGTCTCCCTTTTTTCTGGGAAAATCAGGGTATGACCAGTTAGTGCTGATGGCCGCCTTCACCATGGGCGTGGCCGTGAGCGATTTCTTCTGCAGTCGCCTCACGTACGCTCAGCACTTCGAGTGCGAAGGTTAGGGTTTTGCCGGCCAGTGGGTGATTGGTATCAACATCCGCCTTAAACATGCCTACTTTGACGATAGTCACTTGACGCTCGCCCTGATCAGTGTTCACCCAGGCCACCATGCCTGGTTTCCATTTTTTAGCTCCCTGCAAATGTTTGACCTGCACGCTCTGAATTGCATCGTCACGACGCTCACCATAGGCATCAACTGGTGCCAGCGTAATTTCGAAGGTATCGCCGGCAGTTTTACCTTCCAGCGCCGCTTCTAATTTTGTCAACATCTGATTATGACCATGCAGATAGAGCAGGGGCGCCGCTTTGCGCGAGCTTTCCAGCTCGCCAGAGGCATCGCTTAGGGTGTAGTGGAATTGCACAACGGCATTGTTGGTAATTTGCATAATAAAACGTCTTTAGCTGATAAAAGTGGCGCCATTATATGATATCTACCCGCAGATAACAGCTATGGCAGTGATTCAGGCAGCAAAGTAAACTGGTATGACCGGTACCGGACCTGTGGATAAACAGGTCCGGTACCGGAGTTGTGTGGATAAGTAGTGCTGATAGAGTGGTGCGGATAAAATCAGGTGGCGGCTTTCATCTTGCTGACAAAGTCGCGCAGCTTAGTGAGCAGTAACTCAGGCTCATGCTGATGTTGTTCAATCAGCTTCACGATGGCAGAGCCACTGATGGCGCCGGCGGCACCATTGTTGATGGCATCTTTTACCTGCTCGGGCGCGGAGATCCCAAAACCCAGCAGGGGTGGTGCCGGATTATAAGCACGAATGCGGGCGATCAGCTCCGAGGTTGGCATTGCGGCCTTGTTTTCGGCACCGGTCACGCCGGCGCGACTTAACAGATAAGTATAGCCGCGGCCATAAGAGGCGATAGCGCGTAAGTCATCATCATCGACATTTGGTGGCACGATATAAATCGGCGCGATGTTTTGTGCCATCGCGGCCTGGCGGAACAGCTTACTCTCATGCAGCGGCACGTCGGCAATCAGTACCGAGTCGACGCCGGCAGCCGCCGCTTGCTCGTAAAACTTAGTAATGCCTTTAGCCATTACCAGGTTTGAATACAGTAATAAACCAATAGGTACTGCCGGGGCATAGGCGCGGATTTTTTCAATCAGCTCAAAGCTGACTGCCGGCGTGACGCCAGCGGCCAGCGCCCGGATATTGGCATTTTGAATCGTTGGGCCGTCAGCAATAGGATCAGAAAACGGAATACCCAGCTCCAGCGCATCGGCGCCGCCATCGACCAGGGCTTTTAAAATTTCAAACGACAGCTCAGGGTTCGGATCACCAAGGGTCACGAAGGGCACAAAGGCACCGCGGCCTTCGTTATTAAGCCGCTGAAACATCTGTTGATAACGCTGCATCTTATACTCCTCCCTGCTGCGCCGATAACACGCTATGCACGTGCGCCAAATCTTTATCACCGCGGCCAGATAAATTCACCAGTAACACCATTGGCTCGGTTGCTTCAGCTGCAATTTTTAACGCCTGGGCTACCGCGTGCGAGCTTTCCAGCGCCGGAATAATGCCTTCGGCTTTGGCCAGATGTTGGAACGCCGCCAAAGCTTCATCATCATTAATCGCCACATACTGCGCTCGACCACTTTGCTGCAGATAGGTATGTTGTGGCCCGACCGCGGGGTAGTCTAAACCGGCCGAAATCGAGTACGACTCTTCAATCTGACCATCACTGGTTTGCATAATGGCAGTATAGGCACCGTGCAAAATACCATAGCTGCCGGTACTTAACGCCGCGCCATGCTGATGGGTATTAATACCCAGTCCACCGGGTTCGACGCCAATCAGTTTGACGCCGGCTTCAGCAATAAAGTCAGCGAAAATGCCAATGGCATTAGAGCCGCCACCGACACAGGCAATCACCGCATCCGGTAGTTTGCCCTCGGCTTTTAAGATCTGTTGCTTGGCTTCTTCACCAATCATCCGTTGGAAGTCACGCACAATAGTGGGGAACGGATGTGGACCTGCTGCGGTACCCAGCATATAGTGGGTGGTTTCATAGGTAGCTGACCAGTCGCGCATCGCTTCGTTTACGGCATCCTTTAGCGTACCGGAGCCTGCCGTCACCGGAATCACGGTTGCGCCCATCAGCTTCATCCGAAACACGTTCGGCTGCTGGCGTTCAATATCTTTAGCACCCATATAGATGCGGCATTTTAAGCCCAACAGCGCACAGGCCAGCGCTGTGGCCACACCGTGCTGGCCGGCACCGGTTTCAGCGATCACTTCTTTTTTACCCATGCGTTTGGTGAGCAGCGCCTGACCTAACACCTGGTTAGTCTTATGCGCGCCGCCATGCAGCAGGTCTTCACGCTTTAAGTAAATTTTAACCAGCGGGTTAGGGGATAAGTTACGGGTTAGCGTCAGCGGCGTTGGCCGGCCGGCATATTCGGTTAGCAATTGCTGAAATTCGGCTAAAAAGGCCGGGTCCTGCTGTGCTTCGACAAAGGCCGCTTCCAGTTGCTTTAACGCCGGTACCAGCAATTGTGGCACGAACATGCCGCCATATTCGCCGAAATAGGGGTTTAGTTTTAACTCACTCATCAGTTTTGCTCACCCTTAGTATTGGTTTTGCTCTGAAAATCGAAATGACGGATGGCGCTAAAGGCCGCCGCCAGTTTAGTGTGATCTTTAATGCCCGGCGCACTCTCTAATCCGGAGTTTAAATCCAGCCCCGCCACCGGTAAGGCGAGCGCCTGCGCCACGTTATCCGGCTTAAGGCCGCCGGCTAACATAATAGGTTGTGCGCTGTTAAGCGCTGACAGTAGCGACCAGTCAAAACTCAGGCCACTGCCGCCATGCTGGCTGGCATGAAAACTATCCAGCAAGATCCGATCGGCCTGTGGGCTAAAATCCGGTAGTTGCTGTTGCACCCGATAGGCTTGCCAGATCTGACAACCGGCAGGTAATAACGGCCGCAGGGCAGCAAGGTAAGCGTCATCCTCTTCGCCATGCAGCTGCACGGCCGCCAGCTGTAGCGCCTTAGCCAGCCCGGCCACTTCAGCTAGTGGGCTATTGACAAAAACGCCAACAAAGCGAAGTTTAGCCGCTTGCACCAATTGTTGTGCCTGCTCTGGTGAGACATAACGCGGCGATGTTTGGGCGAAAATCAAACCGCCATAATAAGCCCCGGCGTTGGCCACCGCTTTAACATCTTCCATCCGGGTTAAACCACAGACTTTATGCTCGCCGATAATCAGCCGCTGACAGGCAGCTGCCAGATCGGCTTCAGCCATCAGTGAGCTGCCAACTAAAAAGGCATCAGCGACCTGCAGTAGCTCTCGTACCTGCTGATTACGATAAATGCCGGACTCCGATACCACAGTGCGATCAGCTGGGATCAGCTGCCGCATGCGAAAGCTGGTGTTTAAGTCTGTACTCAGATCGCGCAGGTTGCGGTTATTGATGCCAATTAATTTGGCGCCAAGCTCCACCGCCTGTAAGGTTTCTTCTTCGTTACTGACTTCGGTTAGTACCGTCATGTTTAGCTCGGCGGCAATAGCCGCTAACAGCTGATACTGCTGGGGCGATAAAATCGACAGCATTAACAGTACCGCATCGGCACCGGCAGCCCGCCCGGCGTAGATCTGGTAGGGATCAATGATAAAGTCTTTATGCAGCAGCGGCTTGTCAGATAAAGCGCGCATCTGCTCCAGATACTGATAACTGCCCTGAAAAAACTCGCTGTCGGTCAGCACCGAGATGCAGTCGGCGTATTGGTTGTACACCTGACTAATAGCGCTAAGATCAAAATCCGGCCGGATTAAGCCTTTTGACGGCGAGGCCTTTTTACACTCCAGAATAAAACGGGCGCCAGGCTGCTGCAAAGCGGCCAGAAAATCGCGGCTGGTCGGGCTGACACTGGCGATGAAGTGCTCCAACGGCCTCTCGTCAGCCATAGCTGAGACTTCTGTTAACTTATGGCTGACGATTTTCGCCAGTACCCCGGTAATGGTTTTATTGTGTAATACCAGTTCAGCCACGGCTTAACTCCTGCATTTTTTCCAAGGTCGCCATCGCCTTACCACTGGCCAGTTGTTCTAACACGGCACGGGTATTCACTTTCAGATCCTGGCCTAAACCGGCAATTTTTAGCATCGCCGCCACATTTACGGCTACTGCCTGATTATGCGCCTCTTCGCCACGGCCTTGCAAAACGGCCAGCGTCGCTGCCGCATTTTGCTCCGGCTCGCCACCTGCTAAGGCACTAAGAGGAGTAATATTGAGGCCAAAATCTTCCGGCGTCAGCGTAAATTCGCGCAGGGCACCGTCTTTTAGCTCACAGACATAAGTATTGCCATGCAGCGCGACTTCGTCACAGCCGCTACCGTGCACCACCCAGGCGCGCTCAGTACCCAGTTGCTGTAAGGCCTCGGTCATCACCCGGCACAGTGCCGGATCGTAGACGCCAAGTAGCTGAAAAGCAGGTCGCGCCGGGTTAATTAAAGGCCCGAGCAAATTAAAAATAGTTCTGCTTTTCAACGCATTGCGTACCGGCATCGCATGCTTAATGCCGCTGTGATACAAGGGGGCAAATAAGAAGGTACATTGCGACTCGGCCAGCATGCTGGCTGCCTGCTCAGGGCTTTGCTGAATATTCAGCCCCAGATGCTCCAGTAAGTCAGCAGAGCCCGAACGTGATGACACACTGCGGTTGCCATGTTTTACCACCGGCAATCCCATACTGGCCGCAACGATGGCGGCAGTGCTGGAGATATTAATGGTATTGCTGCCATCACCGCCGGTACCACAGCAGTCGATGCTCGGTTTGGTCGTAGCCGGGAATGGCGCCGCGGCTTGTAGTAATGCACTGGCTGCACCGGTAATTTCGGCGCTGCTCTCACCACGTACTTTCAACGCCGCTAACATGGCGGTTAAATGCAGTGGATCGACCTGACCGGTTACCACAGCACTAAAAAACTGCTCGGCTTGCTGGCGGCTAAGTGCTTTACCGGTCAGTGCTTGTTGCACCAGCGGTAAAACCCCGACCTCTGTGTTGTTAAGATCTGTCATGCTCTTAACTCCTTAATAAATATTCGATACTTTGCTTAAGCAGCGGCTTGCCCAGCGTAGTTAAAATCGACTCGGGGTGAAATTGAAAACCCAGCATCCGCTCAGTCTCGTTAATCACCGCCATCGGAATATGTCGCTCATTGGCAATTTGTGTAAGCTGCTCTGGCAGTGTCGTTGCCATTAGCGAGTGATAACGCGCCACCGGGAACGGGCGTGGTAAACCGCTAAACACTGGATGCTCTGCCAGACTAATCGCCGAGGTTTTACCGTGTACGGTTTCACCGGCACGGCCGACCACACCGCCATAATGTTCAACGATGGCCTGATGCCCGAGGCAAATCCCCAGCACCGGATACACCCCGGCGCAGCGCTTTAATAACGCCGGCATTGAGCCAGCATCGGCTGGCGCCCCCGGGCCGGGTGATAACACCAGCAGCACAGGGCCGCTTTCCTGCTGCATTTTTTCAAAAATATAATCGGCCGGAACGGTGTTACGGTACAGCTTCAAGCTTACGCCCAGCTGCGCAAATTCATCCACCAGGTTGTAAGTAAAAGAATCGATATTATCCAGCAGATACACTGTGCAATTAAGGTTCTGGCTCATTTTAATACCCCGCCGCCTGAATAGCGTTAATTACTGCTTGCGCTTTGTTGCGTGTCTCTTCTGCTTCGAGCTTCGCCACTGAGTCAAACACCACCCCGGCACCGGCCTGAATATAGGCCATGCCATTGGCGACATAGGCCGAGCGGATCACAATGCAGCTGTCAAAATCACCATTACCGGCCAGATAACCGACGGCACCGCCGTAAGAGCCACGTTTTTTTCCCTCGACACCGCGAATCAGTTCAGCCGCCTTAACCTTGGGCGCACCTACCAGAGTACCCATATTCATACAGGCCTGATACGCATGTAATGCATCGAGCTCCGGTTTTAGCTGGCCCACCACCCGGGATACCAGGTGCATTACGTAGGAATAACGGTCGACTTTTAGTAATTCTTTGACGTAGCGGCTGCCGGGCGTGCTGATGCGCGCCACATCATTGCGGGCTAAATCCACCAGCATTAAGTGCTCGGCTTTTTCTTTTTCATCTTGCCTAAGCTCCAACTCAATGCGGCTATCCAGATCGCGGTCAATACTGCCATCGGCGGCAAAACCGCGGCGGCGGGTGCCGGCGATGGGGTAAATCTCCACTTCGCGGCTGGCTGCATTAAACTTTAGCGCTGACTCCGGTGAGGCGCCGAACAGGCAAAACTTAGGGTCTTGCAGATAAAACATATAGGGGCTGGGGTTCAGCTGTTTTAACTTGGCGTAAGCCTGCAGCGGCTTAGGGCAGGGCAGCGAGAAACAGCGCGACGGTACCACCTGAAAGATATCGCCGGCGACAATATGTTGCTTTAGCGTTTCGACCTGGGCTTCAAAATCGGCATCGCTAATATCAACCGCAATCTCTTTGCTGCTGGCGGCTTGCCCCACAGCCAATGGCTGGCTATGTAGTAGCTGTTGTTTTAACTGCTCCAGCCGTTTACCAATGGCAAAGCAGTTAGCAGGCGCCGCTTCGCCGCAAAATACATTGCCCACTAAGCGGCTTTGCTGCGCTTTATGGTCAATGACCAGTGCAGTTTCGGCCAGATAAAACAGATAATCCGGGCACTGATTTTCTTTTACCGGCACCTCGGGCAACTGCTCAATATTGGCCACCATATCATAGCCAATCACGCCGCCTAAAAAGATAGCAAAGGGTTCATCACCCTGGCTGCGCAATTGCTGCTGTATTAAACGTAGCGCACTAAATGGATTAGGTTGGGTTAAACGGCTGACTTCATCTAACAGCGGATCGGGTAGTGCAAACTCGGCGACTAACACTGCTTCAGTGGTCTGACCGGTACCGGAGACGTGTGGATAAGTGAGGGTGGCGATGGGGCTAAGCAGGTCGGCTAAAAAGGGCAGCAGGGTAAGGCCGTTGCTGCTTAGCGCCGTAATACTCACCTGCTGACCGTTACACTCAATACGCAGTGCGGCGTCGATCAGCATCAGGCTGTTGACACTGTTTTTGCTGTCAATCTCGGCTGATTCCAGCAGCAGTGAGCAGCGGTCGGCCTGACACAGGCTGGCATAAGCCGCTAAAGCGTCGCGCTGATAGGGCACAGGTAGCGCAATACTGGCTACTTCGCCCGCGGTGTCTGTGATATGGCTGAAAATCATCTTAATAATTTTCCTTAATTTTTAGTTGGTTAACCTGATGCTATTAGTTTATTGCCGGTTAACCCCAAAACTGCGCCCAAAAAAAAGCCCGTTTCGGGGGAAACGGGCCTGGGTTTCTAAAGCGAATACAACGCCTACACACGCCCGTTGGGAATGTGCCACCACCAGTTAATCAGTGAAAACGTTGTTAGAAATTGCATTGGCTTTAACTACCTTATTCTTTAATGCCTACATAAAACCGCGAATCGGGCTTGGCGTCAAGCCCTTCATCATAAAAACAAGAAAGAAAAACGTATAAAAGTCTGGACGGCTCTATTGGTTGGCAGCGTGTTGTTGCTGCAACTGCTCAATTTTCTGCCAAAGCTCCTCACTTTCTGCCGTGAGATCAGCAAATAAACGCATATCGCCATTGCGCTGGGCATGCATCGCTTGCTCCAATTTTTGATCGTACGCTTTGCGTAATTTTTTTACCGGATCGGATTTTAACCAGCCAAACATTATCGTTGCTCCACTTATTTCGCTGGTACTACTTACGGCAACATGCTGAAAAAGGTTCACTGTCCTTGAATGGCCTGTTTGTGCGACAATAGTCCCCTGAATAGGGGACTGCATGAAAATCGATTTACATAGCCACACTAACCACTCAGACGGCCTGTTGCCGGTTGCTGAGCTGTTGGCGCGGGCGATCAGCTGTAATCTGGATGTGCTGGCCATCACCGACCATGATACGGTGAGTGCCTTGCCACAAGCTGCGACTTGGCTGACAGAAACTCAGGCACCGCTAACGCTGATTAACGGCGTGGAAATTTCTACCGCCTGGCATGAGTTTGAAATTCATATTGTCGGTTTAAATATCAAGCCGGACTGCCCACAGTTCCTGGCGCGGTTGGCGTCACAGCAGCAGCGACGGTTGGAGCGGGCGCAGGAAATGGCTCGCCGGCTGGAAAAAGCACAGATTCCCGGCGCCCTCGAGGCCGTTTTGGCAGAGGTTGGCGACGGCGCCATTACCCGTAGCCATTTTGCGCGTTTTTTGGTGAAAACCGGCCGTGCCGATTCTATGAATGCGGTATTCAAAAAGTACCTGGCACGCGGTAAAACCGGCTATGTACCCAATAATTGGGTCGATTTGGCCAGTGCTGTGCAATGGATCCATGATGCCGGCGGCCAGGCTGTGCTGGCGCACCCGTTAAAATACAACCTGAACGGCCGCTATTTAAAACGGCTGGTCACTGATTTTGCTGCGGCTGGCGGCGATGCAATGGAAATTATCTCCCCGCAGCAAACGCCGGTACAGCGCCGCGACCTGTGGACACTTTGCCTGCAACATCAGCTAACTGCCTCTGTCGGCTCGGATTTTCATCAGCCAACAACTTGGAATGAGCTGGGAAAGCATCTATATTTACCAGACGATGTCACACCGGTTTGGGCGAACTGGGGCTTAGTCCCGAAAAGACTAACCCAGGAGTCTGAAGCCACAGTGGTCTTAGCCGCTGTACCAACTACCAGCATGGATACGCCAAGATGAGCCAGTTTTTTCATATTCACCCGGAAAATCCGCAGCAGCGCTTACTGAAACAAGCGGTGCAAATTATCCAAAAAGGCGGTGTGGTGATTTTCCCCACTGATAGCGGTTATGCGCTGGGCTGCCATGTCGGCGATAAAAACGCCATGGACCGCATTATGCAAATCCGTCAGGTTAGCGGCGAACACCACTTTACACTGATGTGTCGCGATCTGTCGGAGTTGTCGGTTTACGCCAAAGTTGAAAACACCGCCTTTCGACTGATTAAAAATAATACCCCCGGTGCTTACACCTTTATTCTGCGCGGTACCAAAGAAGTGCCTCGTCGGCTGTTAAATGAAAAGAAAAAGACCATCGGCCTGCGTATTCCGGAAAATAAAATCGCGCTGGCGCTATTGGAAGAGCTGGCCGAGCCTTTATTGACCACCAGTTTGATTTTACCCGGTCAGGAATTTGCCGAAAGCGATCCGGATGAGATGCGGCATCAATTAGAGCGGCAGGTTGATTTGATTTTGCATGGCGGCATTATCGGTGAGGACCCAACCACAGTGGTCGACTTATCGGAAGACGCACCGCAGATTATTCGTCAGGGCCGTGGCGATAGCCGGCCGTTTGAATAAGTAACGAGTTAAGATGGCTGAGCAGCTACCGCCGTTAACGATACAGCAGCCGTTACCGCTGGCCTTTGTCCGCGGTGAGGCGGTGCTGGAACGGCCGGAAGACTTGTATATTCCGCCGGATGCGCTTGAAGTTCTGCTCGATACCTTTGAAGGCCCACTGGATTTCCTGCTGTATTTAATTCGCAAACACAAGTTTGATTTGGTCGATTTACCGGTAAACGAAATTACCCTGCAATATATGGAATATATTGAGCTGATGCAGGAGCTGAATTTCGAGCTGGCGGCCGAATATCTGGTAATGGCCGCTATGCTGGCGGAAATTAAATCACGCTTGTTGCTGCCGAAAATCACCAGTCTGGAAGACGATGAGCACGACCCTCGCGCCGAACTAATGCGCCGCTTACAGGAATATGAAATCTTTAAACAGGCAGCGTCCGAACTGGATGCCTTACCGCGCGATGAGCGCGACTATTTTACTGCCCAGGCCAGCCTGGCTGATAATTTCAGCCCGTTATTGATTTTACCGGATGTGGATTTTACTGAGCTGATCAGCGCCTTAAATGACATAGTCAAGCGCAGCAAGGCGCTGGCGCATCACCATATTCAGCGTGAACATCTGTCGACCCGCGAGCGGATGAGCCGTATTCTGGATTTATTGCAGCAGCGGCAGGGTTATCTGGAGTTTGCTGAGTGCTTTGACTTAACTGAAGGCCGGGAAGGCGTGGTGGTGACCTTTTTAGCGATCCTGGAGCTAACCAAAGAAAAGCTGGTAGAGCTGATCCAGGTGGCGCCTTATGCACAAATTTATGTCAAACTGGCGCTAAGTGAGGCATAATGGCGCAGAAAATTAACGATATTCAATTACTGCAACTTGTCGAAGCCGCGATCTTTGCTGCCGAAAAGCCCCTTAGCCGCGCCGAATTGCAAGCCACCGTGCTGGAGGGCTTTAACGTCAGCGCGAAACGGCTGCTACAATGTCTGAAACAACTGCAGGACGATTACAGTGCCCGTGGCATCCAGTTGCTGGAAACGGCCAGTGGCTACCGGTTTCAAACCCGACCTGAATTAAGTGAACCGCTGGCCAGACTCTGGCCCGAGCGTTCACCGCGTTATTCGCGTGCGGTGCTGGAAACGCTCGCCTTAATTGCTTATCGCCAGCCCATTACCCGTGGCGAAATTGAGCAGATTCGTGGCGTATCGGTTAGTAGCCAGATTATGCGCACATTGACCGAGCGCGGCTGGGTTAAGGTGGTCGGCCACAAAGAAGTACCGGGTCGGCCCGGGCTTTATGCCACTACTGAGGCCTTTTTAGATTACTTTGGCTTACGCCATTTAGACCAATTACCGCCATTAGCCGAGTTTGCAGCCTTGCAGCCGGCAGAAGCGGAATTATTAACCACCGTCGGGATGACAGGAGAGCTCCACTAATGAGTGAAAAATTACAGAAAGTTTTGGCCCGTGCCGGCATCGGTTCGCGCCGCGAAATGGAAGACTATATCAGCCGTGGCCGCGTGACCGTGGATGGTAAACCGGCTAGCCTGGGCGATCGGGTTACCCCGAACCAAGCGATCCGCGTTGATGGTCATCCGGTACAGGTGGCGAGCGAAGAGCAGCAAGTCTGTCGGGTACTGGCTTATCATAAGCCCGAGGGCGAGATTTGTTCGCGTACCGATCCGGAAGGACGGCCCACGGTGTTCTCACGCTTACCCAATATCAAGGGCGCACGTTGGATCGCCATCGGCCGGTTGGATATCAATACCTCAGGTTTGCTGCTGTTCACCACTGACGGCGAGCTGGCTAACCGCCTGATGCACCCTAAATTTGAAGTAGAACGCGAATACGCGGTGCGGGTTTTCGGTGAGATTAACGATGCCATGATCCAGCGTCTGCGCACCGGGGTGGAACTGGAAGACGGTAAAGCTAACTTTAAACGTATTAAAGCGCTGCCGGGCGAGGGGATTAACCGCTGGTTCCATGTCGTACTTACCGAGGGGCGTAACCGTGAGGTACGCCGGATGTGGGAATCTCAGGGCGCGGTCGTAAGCCGGCTGATCCGGGTACGCTATGGTGATCTGTTGTTGCCTAAGCACTTACCTGCCGGGGGTTATACCGAATATCCGCTGGCTGAAGTCAACTATCTGCGTAACCTGGTCGGGTTAAAAGACGAAGTGGCATCGCTGGTAAAACCGGAAGATCGCACCGAGCGGCGTCGCCGCCTGGCCAGCATGAAGCGTGCCGTGCGTAAGCATCAAATTGCCGAAAAAACGCCCGCTAAAAAAACTGAACCCGGCGCAAAACCCAACCGGGCAGAGCCGGCCAAAAAGCCGACTGCAACTAAAGATCAGGCCGGTAAAGGCCAGAGCAAACAGCGGCAACCTACCGGCAAAACCCCAACCCGTGAAGGCAGAAACTAATTATCCACAGCACTCCGGTACCGGTCTGACCAGTTTATCCACAGGTCTATATGAACGCCTCCTTTGTAAGGGGTTTTAACGTGTGCTGAGTTTGGATGGGCTGCGGTTCTATATCCGGTCTTATTAATGCGGGGCGCGCCCCCGCTGACCCTAATGATTTCCGCGACTTTAGTCCTTATTCTCCGGTCGGTATTTAAACCCTTCGTGTGGCCAGGCTGCTAAAGTATGGTCTTACCAATTTCATTACACGTCA
>Ga0181595_10001266_pt1 | contig 27609 bp, 16 predicted proteins | sample 041ome_7_FD_145604 | JGI IMG/M metagenome (GOLD analysis project Ga0181595, IMG submission 145604) | Coastal salt marsh microbial communities from the Groves Creek Marsh, Skidaway Island, Georgia - 041401AS metaG (spades assembly) | ecosystem: Environmental > Aquatic > Marine > Intertidal zone...
AGCAGGCCTTGGTTGAAAACGGAAAACGGCGTTTCCAGCTGCGGCGGGCGGCTGGTCAAAAGGATCATCTCGCGCTTGCCGGGCAGCGTCACCAGCGGACGCGTGCCATTGGCGAAGGGTAGGGTGAGCGTTCCACCCGAAGACTTGCCCACCGCGCCCAGCAGGGCCGCGCCTGCACCTGCCACGAAAAACCTCCGGTCGATGCCGCTCATCTCCGCTCCCCGATCCATGGCGCCAGCGCCTATCGCCGCGCCATCGTGTCTCTATGTCCACCGTTAGTCAGAAACCTGTGATCACGCAAGAAAGGCAGCATATTGGGTCCGCCAGGCCGCCACTTCTGCTGCAAGCTCGGGTGGTGGCTCATCGCCCGACAGAACCAGCTTTGCCACATCGGCTTCGGGGTGCATCAGCATCTTGCGCTTGCCGTCGCTGAACCAGACCGCCACCGGCCGATCGCAAATGGCGTCGAGCACCCGTGCCGCCATGCCGCTGGCGATCGCATCGCTGCCGGGCAATGCCAGCACGGTGAGGGCAATGGCTTCGAATGGATGGCGCGCCTCGCGGTGAAAGCTGACCGAAACGAGCAGGCCCGAGCGATCGGGGCGTGCTTCATCGGGCAAGGCGGCGAGCCTGCGCCAGGCGCAGAACCAGGTCCGGCAGATCGTCGGTCGCACCGCATGAATGCTGCACCCGTTGGCGGTCAGCTGCGGGCAGGGCGTGCCGGCAGGCTTTGCCAGGTCGGGCGTGTCGACCTTGAGCGTCACGCAGCAGGCAGTGCAGCCACCGCATTCGCGGTTTGCCAGCACCGGGCCCAGCAACAGGGTCTCAAGATCCGTGGGGTCCGCCATATGCAAAGCTGTGACGGTCGGCGGGGATGATTGCAAGCGGCCCGGCGATCAGCGCCAGTTTATCCACTCGCCATAGGGATGGCAGGTCGCGAGGAACTGCTGTTCGCCGCTCGGCCAGCACGTCAGCGACAGCCGCACCTCGCTGCGATCGGGCGTCCATTCGAGGCTGACCCACGCTAGCGGCTTACGCTCGGTCGCGAACTGGCCCGACTGCACGATGATCTCCGCGAGGCGTGCGCGCTGCGGCTCGGGAAGATATTGGCGGAACATCGAATGGAAGACGACACGGCATGTGTCGGCCGATTGCGGTGCCGCCAGCTTCTGCGCGATCCAGTCGAGAGCCTCGGCTTCGTCGATCTGGGGCGGATGTGCGCGGGCGATATGGAGCGCATGCTCGAGCCGCGCGATGCGGTGGTGCTGGTCCGCCCAGATGAACGCCAGCAGCCTTTCGCAGCTATCCGCATCGCGGGCGTTGAGCGGGTGCAGATCGGCCCCGCTGGCCGACAGGATGCTGACCGGCGCGGCGACCGGTTGCGGGCCGCGCCACTCGGGGGCGATTTGCAGCGCCGACGCAGGGTCGCCCGCCTTCACTCCGCCCAGATCAAAACCATAACGGCCAAGATTGAGGTTGAGGCCGCAACTGGTCCCCAATTCGAGCAATTCGAACGGCAGGCCATAACGGTCTGCGGCCACCATCAGCGCTGCCATGAGGGCGGCGGAGCGGCCGACTTCGTTGGTCTGGGTCGGATCGCGCAGCCATTGCAGAATGAATGCGTCGGAATGCGCCAGTCCAATCGCCAGGGCGCGATCGAAATCGGCATGTTCGCCCCGGTACAATGCGCTGAGCTCGGGGACGGTGCCGCGCCGGGCCACAGCGTGGAGCGCGCCGTTCAGCCGCATGGCGAGCGCCGCTGCGGCGCGGTCGCCCGGCCAGGTCGCGATGACCGCTTCGGTCATCGGGGCATGGGAAAGCTGGCGTTCGGCGGCCTCGAGCACGCGGGCGACGAAGTCCGACCCTAGGCTCCGGCAGACGGCAGCCTGACGCGACAGCTCTGCATGTACGGGTGCCAGTGCCAAGGGCGCGATAGGTGTTATCGGAGATGCCTTGGCCCGCGGCGGGTGCGTCGTTCCGGCGATATTCTCTTTGGAAATGAGTGCAGACATGATTCTCGCCAACGAACAAGTCGGCAAACACTCCCGACCCCCGTCCAACTGGCTAGGTAATCAGCGTAAACAAGTGGTTAACAAAGTCGGGATGGCGCGTCACGACTTGACCTGTTCGGCATAATGCGAATCGTTGATTGGCTGGTCGAGGCCCGGCGAATCGGAGCGCGGTCAGCAGGGCAAGGGCATCGAGACCGATAAGGCGGCGCCAAATTGCCCATTCTTGCTAATTTTGCAATCATGATCGCAATAATTGCAAATATCGAAAAATCAACACGTTATATTTTATGCAAAGGTTCGCATACAAACATTGCGGGGCGAGCGATCAGAGGGTCAGTATCGGGCGAACCGTTGGATTTGAGCCACTTTCCCCCCATTTCTGGGCTATGTTTCAAGCTTAAAAAGAGGGAAAGGGCAAGTATTCGCTGAGCGCAGTGCGTTTAACTTTGCTTTAAGCATGCAAACCTAACCGCTGGCCCATCCAATAGTTTTGGGGGGCTCAAAGTGAAATCTCTTACTACTGCAATCTATAGCTGTGCATCGACTGTCGCGATCGTTGCTGCGTTTGCAGCGCCGGTGGCGGCGCAGGAAGACAAGCCGCAAACTGCCTGGGAGGCAAGCCGCACGGTCGATGAAGGCGATGTCGTTACCACTGGCGTGGCGCGCGGCCGCGACCGTCTGAACAGCGCGACGTCGACCAGCGCGATCAAGGAGAACGACATCGTTCGCCTGGCGCCGCGGTCGCTGGCCGAGCTTTTCCGCAACATTCCGGGAATCCGCGTCGAGGCTGCTGCCGGTGAGGCGCAGAACAACTATACCGTCCGCGGGCTGCCGATGGTCAATGGTGCCAGCAAGTACATCCAGATCCAGGAAGATGGCCTTCCGGTGATGGAATTCGGCGATCTGATGCGCCTGACGCCCGATATCTTCGTCCGCGCCGATTTCAATGTCGGCCAGGTCGAATCGATCCGCGGCGGATCGGCCTCGACCTTCGCCTCGAACGCGCCGGGCGGCGTCATCAACCTCATCTCGAAGACCGGAGAGGTCGAAGGCGGATCGGTGATGGCGACGGTGGGTGTCGACTTCGAAAGCTATCGCACCGATTTCGACTATGGCGGCCAGCTGGGTGATGGCTGGCGCTTCCATGTCGGCGGCTTCTACCGCGAGGGCGAAGGAATCCGTGAAACCGGTTTCAACGCCGCGCGCGGCGGTCAGGTGAAGTTCAACGTCACCAAGCAGTTCGATGGCGGCTATATCCGCGTTTATGGCAAGCTGCTCGACGACCGCGTACCGACCTTTACCGGCACCCCGCTGCTGGTGACCGGCACCAATGTCGATCCTTCGTTCCGCGATCCTGCCGGGGTCAGCAGCCGCACCGATTCGTTGCTTTCGCCGACGCTGCCGGTCGTGCTGACGCTCGGCTCGTCGGGTCAGGTCCGTCGCCGCAATTTCACCAACGGTGTCGAAGCGAATGCCAAGACGCTCGGCTTCGAGGCGCAGTTCAGCCTGGGTGACTGGACCGTCACCAACCGCTTCCGTTACGCCGATCAATCGACGCGCAACACCACGCTTGTCGTCTCTTCGGCAGCGCCGGCTGCGCAGTTTGCCTCGCGCTTTGGCGGCGCTGGCGGAGCGTTCCGCTATGCATCCGGACCGCGTGCCGGGCAGCCGTTCAGCGCTGCGGGCGGCAATGGCCTGGTCGCCCTGTCGTTCTTCTCCGACAATGACGCGCCCGATGTGAGCAACATGACCAACGATCTGCGAATCAGCCGGGTCTGGCCCGTCGCCGGTGGCGATCTGACGACCACCGCAGGCCTGTATCGTTCGAACCAGAAGTTCATCTCCGAAATCGGCTTTGCCACGTTCTTCCAGGACGTTGTGGGGGGAGGCCAGGCGGTGCCGCTCGACCTCGTCACTGCGGCAGGCGCTCTGGTCACCGATGGCGGCTATCGCAATTTCGGTGGCCCGGGCGCTGCGGGCAACATCCGCGACAATGCCGTGACCTATCAGACCACTGCACCCTTTGCCTCGGTCAACTTTGCCAAGGGCAAGATCGCCATCGGTGCCTCGGTGCGCTGGGATAACAGCCGGGCGCGGGGCAATGCGATGAACGACAGCGGTGTCCGCACCTTCGACATGAACGGCAACGGCGTCATTTCGGCACCCGAGCGCCTGGTGTCTTTCGTCCCTGTTGGCGTGACCCAGCCGGTCCGTTACAGCCACGACTATCTGTCTTATTCGGTCAGCGTGAACTATCGCATCGCCGAGCCCTTTGCGATGTTTGCCCGTTACAGCCTGGGTGGCCGCGCGGCTGCGGACAAGATCCTGTTTACCTCGGCAATCAGCCCGACCACGGGCGCGTTGTTGAACCCGGCGGCAGGCGATGACAGCGTGCGTCAGGCGGAGATCGGGCTGAAATACCGCAAGGATGGCCTGGTCCTCAATCTGACGGGCTTCCACGCCAAGACCGACGATACCAACTCGCAGATCCTGACCAATCCCGCCACGGGCCAGCTCGAGCTGCTCTCGGTCACGCGCGGCTACGAGGCCTATGGTCTCGAATTCGAGGGCGGTTTCCGCCGCGGTCCGTTCAGCATCACGGCGCACGCGACCTATACCGAAGCGGAAATCAAGAGCGCCGAGAATCCGGCCCTGGTGGGCAACATCCCGCGCAACCAGCCCAAGCTGCTGTTCGGGGTTACGCCGCAATTCGACACCGACCTGTTCACTGTCGGTGCCAACATCATCGGGGTGACCGACAGCTTCAGCCAGGACGTCAACCAGCTGCGCATGCCGGGCTACACCACGGTTGGCCTGTTCGCTCAGGTCCGTCCGATGGAGCGGCTGGAGCTCAGCATCAACGCCAACAACGTGCTGAACGAGCGCGCGATCACCGGAATTTCTGAAGGAGCGATCCCGGCATCCGGCGTGGTGATGGCGCGGCCGCTTTTCGGCCGTTCGATCTCCGCATCGGCGCGCTTCTTCTTCTGATCGGTGCGCTGACGGCTCGTCCCTTGTCTGCTGGCAAGTCGCCAGCGGCAGGGGGCAGCCGGCGACAAGTTTGTGGCGCTCGCGGGGCTGTTAAGCGTCGCGGGCGCCGCGCTGTGTCAGGCGCGCAAGGGGCTCGCGGAAACCCCTGATTTTCGGGCGTTTCGCGTCAGACAACATTTCCCGGCAACTTGGTCAATCGGCGTTAACCACGCTTTAATTGGAATCAAATAGGCCGGTTGGGAAAGTGTTTTACAGCAGGGGCAATTCATGAATTTCTTCAAATATCACGGTTCGACTTGCACGGCCGCCGTCGCCATCGCGATGGTCGCCATGGCCACGCCGGCCCTGGCCCAGGAAGACAAGCCGATGACGGCCTGGGAGGCGAGCCGCACCGTCGATGAAGGCGATATGGTCACTACCGGCGTGGCACGTGGCCGTGACCGTCTGAACAGCGCGACCTCGACCAGCGCGATCAAGGAAAACGACATCATCTCCATCGCGCCGCGATCGCTGGCCGAACTGTTCCGCAACATTCCCGGCATCCGCGTCAACGCTGCGACGGGCGAGGGCGGAAACAGCTATACCGTGCGCGGCCTGCCGCTCGTCAACGATGGCGCCAAGTACATCCAGCTGCAGGAAGACGGCCTGCCGGTCCTCGAATTCGGTGACCTGCTCACCCTCACGCCGGACATCTTCATCCGCGCCGACCTCAATGTCGCGCAGGTGGAATCGATCCGTGGCGGATCGGCATCGACCTTCGCCTCGAATGCTCCGGGTGGCGTGATCAACCTGATCTCCAAGACCGGAGAGGTCGAAGGCGGATCGGTGATGGGCACGGTCGGCATCGATTTCGAAAGCTATCGCACCGATTTCGATTATGGCGCGCGTCTCGGCGATGGCTGGCGCTTCCATGTCGGCGGTTTCTATCGCGAAGGTGAAGGTCCGCGCGAAACCGGCATGAACTCGATGCGCGGCGGCCAGGTCAAGTTCAACATCACCAAGCAGTTCGATGGCGGCTATATCCGGGTCTATGCCAAGCTGCTCGACGATCGGGCACCCAGCTTCATCAACACGCCGCTGCGCGTCACCGGCACCAATGCCGATCCGTCCTATTCGGACGTTCCCGGTCTCGACACCCGCACCGACTCGCTGGTCTCGCCGTTGTTGCCCAACTCGCTGCGTCTGGGCACCTCGGGCACGCCGACGCGCCAGACCCTGGCAGAAGGCACGCACTCCAAGTCCAAGTCGCTGGGCTTCGATGCGCAGTTCAGCCTGGGCGAATGGTCGGTCACCAACCGCTTCCGCTATGCCGACCAGTCGCTGCGCAGCCTGATCCTGTTCCCCTCGGCAGCAGCACCGGCGGCAGCATTTGCCACCCGTTTCGCCGGCCCGGGTGCGACCGCCACCTATGCGGCGGGTCCGCGCGCCGGCCAGCCCTTCGACCCGTCGGGCAACGGCCTGCTCAACGTCTCGTTCATCGTCGACTCCGATGTTCCCGATGTCAGCAACATGACCAACGACCTGCGCGTCAGCCGGGTGTGGAATGTCGGCGGCGGTGATCTGACCACGACGGCGGGCCTGTACCGTTCGAGCCAGGAATATGTCTCGGAAATCGGCTTCACCACCTTCCTGCAGGACATTGTGGGCGGCGGTCGGTCGGTCGCGGTCAACCTGCGCACCGCCACCGGCATCCCCGTCACCGACGGCGGCATCCTGGTCTATGGCAGCGCAGGTGGCGCCGGCAATTCGAAGAACACCGATCTCACCTATCAGGTGACCGCGCCGTTCGGTTCGTTCAACTTCGCCAAGGGCAAGATTGCCATCGGCGGTTCGATCCGCTGGGACAATGTCCGCGTCCGCGGCAACATCATCAACGATACCGGAACGCGTCCGTTCGACATGAACGGCAATGGCGTGATTTCCGTGCCGGAAAGCCGCGTTGCGTTCATCCCCAACAACGTGACCTTCCCGGTCAACTACAACCATGATTATGTCTCGTACTCGCTGAGCACCAACTATCGCGTGTCCGAGCCGTTCTCGATCTTCGCGCGCTACAGCCGCGGCGGTCGCGCAGGGGCGGACAAGATCCTGTTCACGCCGGCGGTCAGCACCGTGACGGGCGCGCTCGTCAACAGCGTTGCGGGACATGACGTGCTGCGCCAGGCAGAATTGGGCCTGAAATACCGCAAGGACGGCATCTTCCTCAACCTGACCGGCTTCTATGCGCTGACCGACGAGACCAACTCGCAGCTGCGCACGAATGCCACGACCGGTCTGGCTGAACTCGCCACGGTCGCGCGTTCGTACAAGGCCTATGGTCTGGAGTTCGAGGGCGGCATCCGCCGCGGTCCGTTCAGCGTTACGGCGCACGCCACCTATACCGAGGCGGAGATCGATGCTGCAGAAACCCCGACGATCGTCGGTAACATTCCGCGCGGTCAGCCCAAGCTGCTCTACGGAATCCGTCCGCAATTCGACAGCGACATGTTCTCGGTCGGATTCAACGTGATCGGACAGACCGGCAGCTTCGCGCAGGACGTCAACCTGCTCCGTCTGCCTGCCTTCACCACGGTAGGCGCGTTTGCCCAGTTCCGTCCGATGGAGCGGCTGGAATTCAGCGTGAACGCCAGCAACCTGTTGAACGAGCGCGCGATTACCGGCGTGTCCGAAGGCGCCATTCCGGCAGCGGGGGTCGTGATGGGACGCACCATGTACGGCCGCACCGTGTCGGCATCTGCAAGGTTCTTCTTCTGATGCGCGGCCTGCCTCGGGACATCGCACCAGCCGCATTCCGGCTGTTCCGGCGCCCCGGGGCGGGCGCCCATACCACCTGGACCACAAAGGCTTGATCATGCTGAACAAACTGAACATTCCACGGAAGCTCAGCCTGTCCTTCCTGATGATCTGCAGCTCGGCTGCGCTGATGATGATCGTCTTCGCCGTCAATCTGTGGATGATCCAGTCATCGACGGAGCAGAACAATCATTCGCAGCTCATCTACGGCAAGGTCCAGGTGCTTGAGACCTCGCTGCTCCGCCAGAACAGCCAGTTTCGCGGCTATCTGGTGACGGGCGACGAGAGCTATCTGAAATCCTATTACGAGGGCCGCGACGAGTATGACGCCGCCGCCAAGGAACTGGAAACGCTGATCGTCAACCCGGCGCATCTGAAGCTGCTGGAAGAGGCGCGCAGCGAAACGCTGGCCTGGCGCAAGAACTGGGGCGACAAGCTGATCAAGTGGACCCAGCAGGGCCGCGGCGAGGCTGCGGTCGAAGCGGTGCGCAACGCCGGCAAGGCCGTGCTGGTGAGCAAGGCGGTGCTGCCGCTACGCGACATTCGCGACGCCGAGCTGGCTTCGATCGAGCGGAACTCCGCGCGGCAGGATTCGGCGCTGACCTCGGCAACTGTCGCGCTGGTCATCGGCGGTATCGCGCTGATCGGTATCGCTATCGGTCTTGCGGTTGCGCTGAGCCGCGCCATCGCGCTGCCGATCACCCGTCTTACCGACGCCATGGCGAGCCTGGCGGCGGGCAAGAACGCCATCGATGTCGACGTGAACCGTTCGGACGAACTGGGCGATATGGCCCGTGCCGTCGTGGTGTTCCGCGATGCCGCCGTCGCCAAGGCGCGCGCCGACCAGGATCAGGCCAATGTCGTCACCGCGCTCGGCAAGGGGCTGGAGGCGCTCGCTTCGGGCGACATGACCTATCAGATCACCGAGCCTTTTGCGGCCAATTATGACGGTCTGCGCATGACCTTCAACCGCACGGTCGAGGGGCTGGAAACCAGCCTGTCGAGCGTCGCCAGCTCGGCGCAGAGCGTGCACAACGGCGCCGGCGAAATCCGTGCGGCGTCCGAGGATCTGTCGCAGCGCACCGAGCAGCAGGCGGCCAGCCTCGAAGGTGCGGCCAGCGCGATGGACAAGGTGACCGGCATGGTCAGCGAGTCCGCCAGCAGCGCCAAGACGGCACGGATCGAGATCGACACCGTGCACAAGGATGCCAATGAAGGCGGCCAGGTCGTCGACAAGGCGGTGAGCGCGATGGATGCGATCGAGCGCAGTTCGCAGGAGATCGGCCAGATCATCAACGTCATCGACAGCATCGCTTTCCAGACCAATCTGCTGGCGCTCAATGCCGGGGTCGAGGCTGCGCGTGCGGGTGAATCGGGCAAGGGCTTTGCGGTCGTCGCCAACGAGGTTCGCAGCCTCGCCCAGCGCTCCGCCGATGCCGCCAAGGACATCAAGGCGCTGATCACCGCCTCGAGCGAGCAGGTGCAGGAAGGCGTTAGCCTGGTCGCGGAGACCGGCAAGATGTTCGACCGCATCATGGGCCGTATCGGCGATGTGAGCCGCATGGTCGCAGAAATTGCCGAAGGCGCGGAAACCCAGTCGTCGAACCTGCGCAGCGTCAACACGTCGGTCGGCGACATGGACAAGATGACGCAGCAGAACGCCGCGATGGTGGAGGAAACCACCGCAGCTGCGCGTACGCTGGCATCGGAAGCCGACGAGCTCGCCTCGCTGGTCGGCCGCTTCCGCCTGAAGACCACGCACGGCCGTGCGGCGGCGCCGGCAAGCTCGGGTGGCTTCAGCCGCCCGGTCGCCAAGCCGCGCCCGATTCCGCGCACGAGCGGCAATCTGGCGCTCAGCCCTGCGGTCGATGACGACGACTGGAGCGAGTTCTGACGAACCGCTGATATGCGCATGAAACGGGAGGAGGGGCCGGGCTTGCAAAAGTCCGGCCCCTTTTTTTGCGTAGGCATATCAATCCGTGACGCCGGTAAGTGGCTTGACCAATGATCATGACCACAGTGCCTAGTCTGCAACATCGGGTGGCTACGAGCGGGTGAAACCGCGCCGAGATCGGTCCTATCACAGCGACCTGATTCCGGAGGAAACGCCTGATCGATCCTGATCGATCGAGCCAGGATGGGGTGGCGCGGTTCAGGCGGTCCCAATAGCGAGCATGGCACAAATGCGGGCAAAAAAGTCCTGTCCCGGCTCTTCACTCAACCGGTGTGGTGCAGCAATCCATCAAGTGGATTGATGGGATTCGATGCAACATTTGGATTTGCATGGCCTGGCCAGCTATGCAAATTGGCAATACCAATGAAAAACAGGGAGGATTTCTGATGTCTGCAGCAAGGCCGTTTTGCATCCACGCATCGCGCGCCGCCATCGCTCTCATGTCCGTGGCGATTGCCTTTTCCTCGAGCAGCTACGCGCAGGACGCCGACGCGACCGAAGAAGCGAGCAGCGATGACAATGTCATCATCGTCAGCGCGCAGAAACGCGATCAGAATATCCTTGATGTGCCGGCGGCCATTTCCGCTGTCGGGCAGGACGTTCTTCAGGCGGCCCAGGTCGACCGGTTTACTGAATTGACCGCGATCTCTCCGTCATTGACCATCACCACCAGTGGCAATCGCAACCAGAACCCGATCTTCCTGCGCGGCATCGGCACGTTCAGCTTTTCGACCGCTGCCGAACCTGCCGTGCTGGTGATGATCGATGACGTTCCGCTGCTCCTCCCCGGACAGGCGCTCAGCAACTTTGCGGATGTTGCGCGGATCGAGGTGCTGCGCGGTCCGCAGGGCACCCTGTTCGGCAAGAGTGCATCGGCCGGCGTGATCAGCATCGTCTCGCAGGCGCCAGCGAATGAACTGACCGGCTTTGTCGAGGCCTCGCTCACCGATGATGAGGAGTTCCGTGTCCAAGGCGTCATCTCGGGGCCGGTTGATGAAAATGGCGGCTTCCGTATTTCCAGCTTTTATAACAATTTCGACGGCTTTCTGCGCAACACCTTTACCGGCAACATGATCGGGCAGGAGGAATCCTGGGGGCTTCGCGGTCGGTTCGATTACGAGGTCGGCCGGGCCCAGATTCAGCTCACCGCCGATTACAGTGAATTCTTCGACAATGGTGGCGACAATACCTTTCGTCAGGTTACCCGGACGCGCGCCGATGGAACACCGGCGAACCGCCAGCTGGACCTTACCGGCATCACGCCTGGTCCGACCAATCGCAGGCTTCGCATCAACGACGAGGCGGTCAACGATTCCAAGCAGTTGCTTCTGTCGAGCCGGTTCAGCCTCGATCTCGACTTTGCCACGCTCACCTCGATAACCAGCTATCAGTCCTGGAAATATCGGGCGCAGAATGACCAGGATCTTCAGCCGATCCGGGACAGTTTCCAGGATTCCGTCTACGATACCCGCACTGTCACGCAGGAGCTGCGGTTGACCTCGCCGACCGATGGCGACTTCGACTATATTCTGGGGGTCTATATTGCGGATGGTGATACCGACAGGAGCTTTGTCCGCCTTGCCCCGAATACCCCGCCGCTGCGTCAGAATTGGGATTCCAACGCGTCTGTCCGCAACTATGCTGCCTTTGCCCAGCTGGGATATGATATCTCGCCCAAGACTTTGGTGTCGCTGGGCGCGCGCCTGAACTACGAGAAGATTGATGTCTTCTTCCAGGACAATCGGACGGCGATACCAGGCATCTTCCGGGGATCGGATTCGGACACGGCCTTTACCGGAAAGCTGTCGCTCCAGCACTTTTTCGACAGCGGGATCATGGCCTTCGCTTCGGTCGCGACCGGATACAAGGGGCAGGCCTATGACATTTCTTCGGGCTTCAACCAGCGCCGTGCCGACAATCCGATCCGGTCGGAAAGCAGCGTCGCCTATGAAATCGGCCTCAAGGGCGATGCGCTTGACGGCAAGGCGCAGTTTCAGCTGGTTGGCTTCTGGGTCGATTACGATGATTTCCAGGCGCAGGGCATCAACAACGAGCTGATCGTTCCGCAGTTCGAGCTGGTCAATGTCGGCAAGCTGCGCACCCGGGGTATCGAGCTGGAAAGCTCGATCCGGCCGACCGATGGCCTCACCGTCTTTGCCTCGGGCGCCTATGTCGATGCGCAGATCAAGGAATTTTCCGGCGCGAACTGCTATTTTGGCCAGACGGTGGCACAAGGATGCGTCCGCAATCCGGCAAGCGGCCTGTTCTCGCAGGACCTGGCGGGCAAGCAGCTCAACAATTCGCCCGACTTCAAGTTCAATGTCGGCCTGATCTACGAAAAGCCGATTTTCGGGGATGTCGAGCTGGTGCTCAACGGCAATTACACCTGGCAGAGCGGTGTCAATTTCGACATCGGCAACAATCCGCGGACGAAGCAGCCGGCTTATGGTCTCGCCAATGCCTCAATCGGTCTGCAGGGCGATGACAAGAACTGGCAGGTCAGCCTGTTCGTCAATAATCTGTTCGATCAGGATTACGTGACGCAGATCATCGACGATACCTCGACGCGCGTCGATCCATTCATCCTGCTGCAGCAGATCCCGCGCAACGCCAGCCGTTTCTTCGGCATCCGCGCCCGCTTCGGCTTCTGATCGGCCAGAGGAAAAGGGCCGCCAACCGTTGAACGGCTGGCGGCCCTCTCTGTCTATTGGCGCAGTTGCTGGCTGAGATATTCCAGATCCGTAGCCGCCGCTTGCCAGGTCGCAGTGAACATCCCATTCGCGCCGAACAGCGCCTCGGCAATGCCTTCCCTGCCATGCGTCTGCCACAGCGCCGCCAAAGCGTGTGCCTGCGGATCGTCCACCGCGCGTCGATCGCCGCGCACATGGCATATCCAGGCTGCGAGCGCCTGCAACGTGGCCGGGCTCGAACGTCCCGCCGCCTGATTGATCGCCAGCGGCTCGAGCCAGCGCTGAGGAATCTTCTGCGAGCCATCCATCGCGATCTGCATCAGCCTGTGCTGGAGCGCGCTGTTGGCGAAACGGTCTAGCAGGCTGCCCGCATAGGCGACCGTGTCGATGCCGCTCGCCGGTTCGAGCGTCGCGGCTGCTTCTTCGCGCATGATCGTCTCGATCACCGGGCGGATCGCCGGATCGGCGACGGCCTGGTGGACGAATTCATGCCCCGCATCGAGCCCCAGATAGGCGAGCGCGGAATGCGCGCCGTTGAGCATGCGCAGCTTCGCCGCCTCGTAGGGCCGCACGTCTGCAACCAGCTGCGCGCCGACTGCCTCCCAGCGCGGGCGCGGGCCGGCGAAATCGTCCTCGATCACCCATTGGGTGAACGGCTCGGTGATGATCGCGCCCTCGTCCTCGAGACCGATCTCTCCGGCGACCCAGGCGCGGTCCTCCATCGTCATCGCGGGCACGATCCGGTCGATCATCGTCGCGGGGCAGCGGCAATGTGCGTTGAACCAGTCGGCCAGCGTTGGATCGGTCGCCTCGAGATAGGCGCGCATCAACAGCCTGAGCTGGCGGCCGTTGTCGGCGAGATTGTCGCAGCTGAGCAGCGTCAACCCCGGAAGGCCCGCTGCCTTGCGCCGGGCAAGACCTGCGGCGACAAAGCCGTAGATCGTGCGCGGCACGCCTCCGGACAGATCGGATGCCAGCGCCGCATTTTCCGTATCGAGCGACCCGTCGGCGCGGCGGACATAGCCTTTCTCGGTCACGGTGAAGCTGACGATATGCGTGTCCCGGCTCGCGATCGCGGCGATGACGTCATTCGGCGCTTCGGGTGCGACGATGACCCGGGCGACCGAGCCGATCAGCCGCATCGTCACCGCATCGGATGACCGCTCGACCAGTGTGTAAAGCCCGTCCTGCGGGTTGAGCTGCGCTGCCACATCGCCCGAGCGCAGCGACACGCCGATGATGCGCCAGTCGCGATCGCCTGCCGCCATCGCCGCATCGGTATAGGCGGCCTGGTGCGCGCGGTGGAACGCGCCGATGCCGAAATGGACGATGCCGCATTTCTGCGCCGCCGGGTCATAGCCGGGGCGCTCGACACTCGCGGCGAGCTGTGCCGCCGTCTCGCGGCCCAGCCTCACAGCTTGTAGGCCTTTTTGGCGAGATTGTAGCTGAGCTCCTGGGCCAGCTCCGCCGCCTCCCATTCCTCGATGCGGTGCTCCGCGACCAGCTGCGCCAGGAAGCCGCAATCGATCCGCCGCGCGAGATCGTGCCGCGCCGGGATCGAGAGGAACGCGCGGGTATCGTCGTTGAAACCGACAGTGTTGTAGAAGCCGGCGGTCTCGGTCATCGCATGGCGGAAACGGCGCATGCCTTCGGGGCTGTCGTGGAACCACCAGGCCGGGCCCAGCTTGAGCGCCGGATAATGGCCCGCCAGCGGTGCCAGCTCGCGTGCATAGACCGAATCGTCGAGCGTGAAGAGAATGATGGTCAGGTCCGGATTGTTGCCGTGCCGCGCCAGCAGCGGGCGCAGCGCGTTCACGTAATCGGTGCGGCTGGGCATGTCCGCCCCCTTGTCGCGCCCGAAGCGCGCGAACACCGCCGGATTGTGGTTGCGGAAGGCGCCGGGATGGATCTGCATCACGAGGCCATCCTCGGCGCTCATCGTCGCCATTTCGGTGAGCATCTGCGCGCGGAACAGCTCGGCTTCGCCCGGGGTCACATCCGGGCGGATCACGCGAGCAAACAGCGCCTCGGCCTCGTCGCGCGGCAGGTCCGCCGTCTGTGCGGTCGGGTGGCCGTGGTCGGTCGAGGTCGCGCCATGCTGTGCGAAGAACGCGCGGCGCTTGCGGTGCGCGGCGAGATAGCCCGACCAGCTGAACACGTCCTCGCCGGTCAGTTCGCCGAAGCGTGCCAGATTGTCCGCAAAGCCCTCGAACTCGGGATCGACCACCGGGTCGGGACGATAGGCAGTGAGTACTCGGCCCTGCCAACCGCTCGCTGCAATGGCCTGGTGATGCTCGAGCGTGTCGATCGGCGACTCGGTCGTCGTGATGACCTCGATCCGGTACCGCTCGAACAGTGCGCGCGGGCGAAAGGCCGGGGCGGCGAGCTGTCCGGTAATATGGTCGTAATAGTGATCCGCCGTTTCGGCATCGAGCTGGACATCCAGGCCGAAGGCCTCGGCAAACACCCAGTCGAGCCACATGCGTGAAGGCGTGCCGCGGAACAGGTGATAGTGGCTGGCAAGGATGCGCCATGCCTCGCGCGGATCGACTGCAGGGGCATCGGGTTTAGACACCGGTGTCAGCCCAAGAGACTCCAAAGCGATCCCCTGGCTGTAAAGCATGCGGAAGACATAATGGTCGGGCTGCAGCAGCAGCGCGGTCGCGTTCTCGAACGGCGCGTCGCTGGCGAACCAGGCCGGGTCGGTATGGCCGTGCGGGCTGATGATCGGCAGATCGCGCACGCTTTCGTAAAGCCGCCGGGTGATGCTGCGGACATCGGGATCGACCGGAAAGAGGCGGTCGGGGTGAAGCTGTAACGGTCGTTGTGTCATGTCAGAGTTGCGCTGCCCTTGCATAGCGTTCGCGGGTCGAGGCGACATTGCGCCGCGCGGCCTCAATAGCCTCTTCCTCGGTCGCGAACAGCAGGTGATTGATAACGGCGGACATATGGCCGCGCATTGCCGCCCGCGCCGCTGCCGGATCGCGCGCGCGCAGGGCGTCCAGCACTGCCTTGTGCTCCTCGACCACCGGCTGGACATTGGCGGTGCGTGCCTTTTCGAGCAGCAGCGCGCAATTGGGCGAGGTCGAACGCAACCGCCACATTTCCTCGATCTGGTTGCGGATCACCGCATTGCGCGTCGCGGTGGCGATCAGCATGTGAAAGGCCTGGTCGGCATGCGTGCTGCCGCCGGGCATAAGGTTCTCGCGCTCGATCTCGGCGACCAGGCGTTCGAGCTCGTCCAGTTCGTCTTCGCGAATGTGCACCGCGGCAAGCGCCGCCGCTTCGCCCTCGATCAGCAGCCGCGCCTCCATCAGCTCGAATGCGGTCACGGTAAAGCCCGGTGCGTCGGTTTCGCCCGGCAGCTTGCGCACATAGGCGCCCGAACCGATGCGCACTTCGATCAGCCCCTGGACTTCGAGCGCGATCATTGCTTCCCGAACAGCGGGACGCGAGACATTGTACTGGACCGAAAGCTCGCGCTCGGCGGGCAGTCGGTCACCCACGGCATAGCGGCCCGCGACCAGATCGGAAAAGAGATCCTTGGCCAGCTTCTGGTAGAGCCGCTCGGGCGGCGGCACCGCCTCGATCGCGGGGGCGTTCTTCCTGGGTCGCGCCATGTGCAGCAGCTCCTGATGAAAGGCCTGACCAATTGGATGCAATCGGCCACGGAATTCCCATGCCACAGCCGCCAAGCCCACGACAAGGCCTAAAGCATGGTCCGGCGCTCGCATCATCTCCCCCGATAGGCAGCGTTTCGGCGCGATATACGCCGGGGTCGGGCCGGTTTCAGACACATTCTGGAAAATAGGTATTACCAATTTTGTTGCATTTGATGCGTCGGGCGTTACCAATGGCGGCAGACGAGTTTCAGCAGGGAGAGGCGTATCTCATGAAGATACAATCGGCCAAAGTGATTGTGACGTGTCCCGGACGCAATTTCGTGACGCTCAAGATCGAGACCGATCAGGGCGTGTACGGCATCGGCGATGCGACGCTGAACGGGCGAGAGCTTTCCGTCGTCTCCTATCTCGAGGATCATGTCATCCCCTGTCTGATCGGCATGGACCCGCAGCGGATCGAGGATATCTGGCAATATCTCTATCGCGGTGCCTATTGGCGGCGCGGCCCGGTGACGATGCGCGCGATCGCGGCGGTCGACATGGCGTTGTGGGACATCAAGGCCAAGATGGCGGGCATGCCGCTTTACCAGCTGCTCGGCGGACGCAGCCGCGACGGAGTGCTGGTCTATGGCCATGCCAATGGCAGCGACATTGCCGAGACGGTCGAGGCGGTCGGCCATTATATCGACATGGGCTACAAGGCGATCCGCGCGCAGACCGGCGTTCCCGGTATCAAGGACGCCTATGGGGTAGGCCGCGGCAAGCTCTATTACGAGCCGGCGGATGCCAGCCTGCCCTCTGTCACCGGCTGGGACACGCGCAAGGCGCTGAACTATGTGCCGAAGCTGTTCGAGGAGCTGCGCAAGACCTATGGTTTCGACCAACATCTGCTGCACGATGGGCATCATCGTTACACCCCGCAGGAAGCGGCGAATCTCGGTAAGATGCTCGAGCCCTATCAGCTGTTCTGGCTCGAGGATTGCACTCCCGCGGAGAACCAAGAGGCGTTCCGGCTGGTGCGCCAGCACACGGTCACCCCGCTGGCGGTGGGCGAGATCTTCAACACCATCTGGGATTGCAAGGACCTGATCCAGAACCAGTTGATCGACTATATCCGCGCCACCGTCGTGGGGGCAGGGGGGCTCACGCATCTGCGCCGGATTGCAGATCTCGCCAGCTTGTACCAGGTGCGCACCGGCTGCCACGGGGCGACCGACCTGTCGCCGGTCACCATGGGCTGCGCACTGCATTTCGACAGCTGGGTGCCCAATTTCGGCATCCAGGAATATATGCGGCACACCGAAGCCACTGACGCCGTCTTCCCGCACGATTACCGGTTCGAGGCGGGATTGATGTATTGCGGCGAGACGCCTGGCCATGGCGTCGACATCGATGAGGCGCTGGCGGCGAAATATCCCTACAAGCCCGCCTATCTGCCCGTTGCGCGGCTCGAGGACGGGACGATGTGGAACTGGTGAGCGCTGCTACTCACGCTGCTGAAGGCACTTTCTGACCGGAGTCCTTCAGCAGCGTCCACAGCACCACGGCCGCGACCAGATCGAGCCCGGCGAGCGCGGCGAACAGCGGATCATAGCCGAACGTGTCCGCGCTCTGCCCGATCAGCAGCGTGAACAGCATGCCGCCGATCCAGGCCGATGTCCCCGCCATGCCGCTCGCGGTGCCGACGGTCTTCTTGTCGAACACATCGGCGCACAGGGTGATCAGCGCGCCATTGAGCATCTGGTGCGCAAAGCCGCCGATGCAGAACAGCGCAATGGCCATGCCGGGCGAGGTCGCAAGCCCGATGCAGGCCGGGCCGGCCATGCACAGCGCGCCGATCGTCATCGTGATCTTGCGGCTGGCGATCAGCCCCGTCCCGCGCTTCATCAGCCAGCCGGGCAGCACCCCTGCGGCCAGACTGCCGAAATCGGCCGCGAGAAAGGGCAGCCAGGCCCAGAGCGCGATCGCCTTGAGATCGAGATTCCACGCCGAGACCAGATAGAGCGGGATGAAAAAATTGAACGTCTGCCACGCCGGTTCGGACAGGAAACGCGGTGTCGCGATCGCCCAGAACGAACGGCTGCGCAGCACGTCGCGCTTGGTCGCCGGCTTGGCGGCGACATCCTCGGCGCCCCCCGCCTCGATCAGGTCGCGCTCCCGTTGCGAGAGCCGGGGATGCTCGGCTGGATCGCGATAGCCGAACCACCACAGCCCTGCCCAGACCAGGCTGAGCACCCCGGTGACGACGAACGCCGCCTCCCAGTTCCAGGCGAGAATGCAGAAGGCGACCAAAGGCGGCGCGATCATGTTGCCCACGCTGGTGCCCATCTGGAACAGGCTGGTGGCGAGCGAGCGTTCGCGCGGCGGGAACCAGGTCGCGACGGTCTTGGCCCCGGCTGGGATCGCCGCCGCCTCAGTCGCGCCAAGCAATGTGCGGAAAAAGGCCAGGCTGGCCCATCCGGTGGCAAAGGCGTGCGCCATGTTCGAAAGTGCCCAGCCGATCGCGAACAGGAAAAAGCCGAGCCGCGTGCCCAGCGCATCGAGCACCGTGCCTGCGACGGTCTGCATCACCGTATAGCTCGCCTGAAACGCGAGCACGACCCAGCTATATTGCTCGGTCGTCATCGCGAATTCGGTCTTCAGCGTGGGGGCGGCGACCGAGAGCGTCGAGCGCGCGAGATAGTTCAGGATCGTCCCCAGGGTCACCAGACCGATGATCCACCAGCGCAAGCGCCCGGTCCGAATTGCGTTCATCGGTCTGCCTTCACGGAAAAAGGGACCGGGCGCATGGCCCGGCCAAGGGGAGTAGAAACTGCCTCTCAGCGCGCCGGGATTACCGAGATGGCCGAGACCACCGCACCGCTGTCGCCACCGTTGAAATCGAGCTTCAGCCCGCCGCGCGATGCCAGGTCGAAGCTGCGCGTTACCGCCTTGAGCGATCCGCCAGCAGCCTTGGCAGGGTTGAAGCCGGTCAGCACGGGCTTGCCATTGGCGAGCACGGTGATGCTGCGCGCAGCCGCCTTGGCGGTATCGGCTTCGGGTTCGAACATGTGCAAGGTCACCGTCCAGCGGCCGTCGGGCAGTGGCAGGTCGTAACTGAACGCGCCCTGGCGATAGGAGGCGTAAAGCTCGGGGTCGCCGGTCCCGGTGACGTTGCTGGGTGCGACCCTGGTGCGGCCTGCCATGCGCAATTCGGATGCCTGGCCGCCGGTGAAGAAATTGTCCGACCCGAAGCGGAGCCCAGCCGACGTCGTCAGGCCGGTGAGATGCCCGGCACGCACATGCAGTCCCTTCGTGCCATCGGGCGCGGTCCAGCTGACGCTGTCGGTCAGCACCTTGCCGTCGCGCTCGGCCGAGGCGGCGACCTGATTATTCCCTGCGCGCAACCGCACGCCGGGCCAGACGCAGATGCGATCGGGGCAGTCCACCGTGCCGATGGCCTGGCCGTTCACCGTCAGGCTGGCGCGCGGCGCGTTGCTATAGGCGCGCACATCGACCACCGGATAGGCGCGGTCGATGTAACGCCTGCCGGTCAGATACAGCACCGGCTCGTCGGACCATTGCGCCTTGTAGAAGTAGAAGGCGTCCTTGCGCGTCTTGCGGTCATGGCTGACCAGGCCCTTGTCGTTGAGGTCATAGGCCTCGCCTTCCTCCCGCGCGGTCGAGGCGAAGTCGAACATGTTCCAGATCCAGCTTGCCGAGAGGAACGGGGCCTTTTGCAGGGCCTTCCAGTTTTCCTCGTGCACCCAGGCCTGAAACTCCTCGGGATGCGGGCGGCCATTGGCGTTGACCGGTCCGCCCAATGGATTGTCGGTATGCTGGGTGAAGGCCCCGCCTGCGCCATATTCGGTGACGGTCATCGCCCGGCCCGGATAGCGCGCGTGCAAGGCGTCGAGCGCGCGCGACAGATCCTGCGGCTGGCCGTAATACCAGCCGAAATAGCGGTTGAGCCCGACCACATCGGTCACATCGTTCAGCACCTGCGCGCCCGGACGCGACAGGGGCGATGGTATGCCCTCGCAGCAATCGGCATAGAGCGTCGGGCGGCTCGGATCTTCGCGCTTCGCCAGCGCATTCAGTTCGACCAGCATGTCGCGCGACTTGGCGGGCGCACCCTTGCCGCCCTTCATCAGTGCCATGATCGCCGCGCCGATATCGATCTCGTTGCCCACCGACCACAGCATGATCGAGGGATGGTTGTAATTCTGCCGGATCAGCTCGGTGAGCTGCGCGCGCGCATTGGCGACGAGCTCGGGGGCGGGCAGCGATTCGTCGAAGGCAGACTGGTGGACGAAAGGCAGTTCGGCCTTCACCACCACCATACCGCTCTGATCGGCAAGGTCGCTCCATTCCTGGGCGTGCTGGTAATGCGCGTGGCGCACGGTGTTGACGCCCATTTCGGCCATGATCGCCATGTCGGTGGCATGATCCTCCGGGCTCAGTGCCCAGCCTTTGCCTTGCCAGTCCTGATGCCGCGAAGCGCCGTGCAGCCGCATCGGCTTGTCGTTGAGGATGAAGCCCTTGTCGGCATCCCAGGCGAAGCTGCGCACACCAAGCGGTTCGGTGACGCTGTCGATCACGCGGGCACCCTCGCGAAGCTCGACCGTGACCGAATAGAGATAGGGGTCGGCGCGGCCCTGCCACAGCCTTGGATTGGTGAGGACGAGCGACGTGGTCAATTCGTGCGTCTCGCCTGCGCCAAGCTGCCGGGCGGGCACGGTCGCGTTGGCGACAGTCCGGCCATCGGCATCGGCGATGTGCGCGACCACGGCGAGCTTGCGCGGCTTGGCCCCGGAATTGCGCAGTCGGGTCAGCACGGAAACTTCGGCTCGTTCGGCAGTGACCGAGGGCGTCGAGACATAGATGCCGGGTCCGCCATGATCCATCAGGTCGATCGAAGCGGCATTGGTCTCGATCAGCGACACGCCGCGGTACAGCCCGCCATGGATGAAGAAGTCGCCGCCCAGCGGGATGACATGCTCGGTAGTGCTGCCTGGCTCGGGCTTGCTGTTGTCCGCGCGCACGACGATGATGTTGGGTAGACCCGGCTTGAGAAAATCCGTGATATCGAACCGGAAGCGCGAGAACGCGCCCTTGTGCTGGCCGACATGCTGGCCATTGACCCAGAGATCCGCGATTGCCCCGACGCCGTCAAACTGCAGGATCGCGCGCTTGCCCTTGGCAGGCACAGGCTTGTCTAGCCGCAGCCGATACCAGCCGGTGCCTTGACGCACGTCCGTGCTCTCGGCGCGCTGGGCAGTGTAATTGCCCATGCGGTTCCAGCTGTGCGGAAGGCTCACGGGCTGCCACTCACGGTCATCGAAGTCCGCGCCGGTCACGCCATCTGGTGCCTCGCCGAACAGGAAGCGCCAGCCATCACTGAGCGGCGTCACCGATCGGGCGGTACTCGCAGCCGCGCGAACAGGATGGGGCATGGCGCCAGTAGGGGCTGAGCCTTGTGCGAGGGAAGGGGCGGGCATGCACATTGCCGCCATACCCAGTGCTGCGCCAGCCACGCGATGCATCGCGCACGCTCGCATGCGGTGTTCCCTAGTCATAGCACCACTCCCTGATTATTGGTTAGACCAAATACGATCGCTGCGAAGGTGTCAACCTGAAAAGCGGATGCGCAGGCGATCGTAGCCATGCGATAGTGCTGGCAGCCGCGAACCCGTTCAATACACAGGATTATCAAAGCGAAGCGCCGAATTAGCCGATTGTGCGGTATGTGCTCATGGTCGTCGCGTGCAGCAAGCCGGCGATATTGCTGCCAGTGGTGAGCCCCTGTTGGCTTCAGAATTGGTCAGGTCACATCAGCCGCCAGGCATTGAATTCCTGTTCGTCCTGACGGTGACGCTGTCCGGTCTGGAACAGAAAGTTCGCAACATCCGGCTGGGTCGTGCGGCGACCAGCATCGTGCAGCGCAATGCCGCCAAAGGCGCGCGACCGGGAAGGCGGGAACCCGCCAATTGTGAAGCAATCGTATAGTGGCGCGGCCCCCGAGCCCGTAGTCGGGAAGGCCTGTCTGCTTGTGAAGCTTGGGAAGGTTTGGTGGACGCACTAGGGCTCGAACCTAGGACCCGCTGATTAAGAGCGGCAATCAGCGGGTCCTAGGTAAATCCACGACATCTTACAATCATTGATTTTCAATTATATAGGTGTCAAAGTGTCTCAGTGAATATCGGGGTATTTCGGGTCAAATGTTACCTAAGGTAACACCCCAGAAGGTACACCAAGGAGACACTGATGGCTTCAAAACCGATCGGTCTAACTGACGCAAAGATACGAGGGCTGAAAGCGCCTTCTGAAGGCCAGGTCGAGATCAAAGATGCGATTGTCCCCGGGCTGCGTCTCAGGGTCGGGGCGTCTGGCGTCCGAACGTTCCTATTGCGTAAGCGGGTTGCTGGCGTCGTTCGAAATATCACAATCGGCAGGTATTCCGACCGGTTCGGTCTGGTCGATGCACGGAAGAAGGCGCGGGTTGTGCTTTCCGATATCGAAGCGGGCGGAGACCCTTATCAGCACTTGCCGAAGCCGACGCGAGGAGCTGCGGCAGGCACATTGCGCGGCATGTGGCCGGACTATAGGGCCGCCAAAGCCGACCGCAGGTCAATTGCGGAGATAGAGCGGGTTTTCAACCGACACATCCTCCCGAAATTCGGCGATAGGATGCCCGAGACGATTACTCGTGCCGAGATCACTAGGTTCATAGACAGCATTGCTGCAGAAACGCCCGTCATGGCGCGGGGAGTTCTCGGCCAGTTTTCGTCCTTTTACGGGTGGGCGCTGCCCCGCCTCGAGCGATTACAATTCAATCCTTGCAGAGACGCTGGACGTCCGCCTCCTCCAAAGGCGCGTGACCGAGTTCTTGAATTAAGGGAAGTCGGTTTGCTGTGGAACATTTTAGACGAGGAAGGCCCTCCGTTCGGACCGGCCATCAAACTGCTGCTGTTGACAGGGCAACGCCGAAACGAGGTGTTCAGCGCTGATCGGTCAGAGTTCGATTTCGAGACCAGGCTCTGGACCATACCGGCAAGCCGATCGAAAAACGGGGTCGCGCATCTCGTGCCACTATCGGAGCCAGTAGTCGAACTGCTGAAAGGTATTTGGACGCTCAGTGACAACGATAAGCTGCTCGCCTCAAGGGGGGATACCCAAACTGGTCCGAGCGGATTCAGCAAAACAATGGCGCGACTGCGCCGGGCGATGGAAACACAGATTGGAAGGGAGGTAGCGCACTGGACCTTGCACGATCTGAGACGAACAGTTGCAACTGGTCTTCAGAGGCTTGGCGTTCGTTTGGAGGTTACAGAAGCCGTGCTCAATCACATCTCTGGATCGAGGGCAGGCATCGTAGGCGTTTATCAGCGCCACAATTACTTCGAGGAAAAGAGGGTGGCGCTCGAAGCCTGGAGCGAAGAGGTGGCCAAACTGGGAGCTTGCTACCCCCTTGATCCTGCATTCCCGCCGGTCAGACTGCGTCGAAGCTCGGATACTATGGTGTCCTTGGGGAAGGCGAGGGGTGCTGGCGCCAGGCGAGCCGCTGCTGTGTCAGCGGCGAAATGTGAGACCAATGAATGAAGACAGATAGGATGGTCGCCTTCGTGCTCCAATGTGTGTCGCTAACACCTTTAGCCAAGTTGCCTCAGCCGGTGGGCCGGAGTCTGAATGGCGGAGTCGGGAGTGACTGCGAAAGACAGCGGCCAGGCGATATAATGCTCTCCAGCGGCAGCTATCGACCAGACCCGGCCGTTCCGTTGTGGTTCTAAGTGCGTCAGCTTACGCCAACATCGGTCATCCCGAGAACATTGAAGCCTCCGGCCGCAGACGCGGACGAAGCCCCCATTCCGAGGCTAGAACCCGATCCTTAAAACCTGCCGTACGTTCACCTCTCTTGGGGGTTTAAATCGGCCCTATGCGGACAAACCGCTTTCGTATGTGCTCTTCACCAACGGTACCGGCAGACTCATTGCGCGAACCGCTATCGGGCCCAGATCACCTTGAACTCTGCGCCAAGCCCGTTGCAACTACGCCAAGCGCTGGCGAGCAAGGTGCTCAGTTGATCGAGACGCAGCCGGTTTACGCCAGTCTTGGCGGCCTCTGCTTTAGTCCGTGCAGCTTCCGTCACATGCGGCTGTACCACGACGACGCGCCGGACATAGTCGTCGCCGAGGTTTTCGATTGCTTCCACGAGCGCATCTTTCCCAACCGGCTCGCCGTCCTTCCACCAGTAATTCGTTGCGCGCACCGCTTGCGAAAGGCCTTTGGCGAGCGCCTGTTTATCGAGCCACTGGAGGTTCTTTATCGCCTGACCGGTGACGACTTCGTAAGCCGCGACTGACAGTTTACGGCCGGTAGTGTCGCTCTTTGCCCCCTTCACATGGATGAGCGACAGAATTGGTTTTGCGCCGCTGACATCGAGATGGATGAAGTCCGCCTTTTCGTTCGCGCCATCGTCGCATGCGAGCCATCCCCTGTGCGTGTTCTGGACCCAGCAGAACAGGCTCTTTTCATTGCCGATGTTTTTGAGATCACGCGGTTTTTCCTGTTTTACGGCATAGCCGCTAAAATCCTCCGCCTCGAAATGCGGGAAGGCAATCCGGGGCATTCTTAGGGCAAATACCTGCCGATCGGACACACTGTGCCCGCTGTCATAGCGGGTGTTTACGCCGACGCCGCGCCCGAGCAGCGTTTTGATGCGATTGAAGGCATCATCGTCGACACCGGCCGGCTTCGGATCGGAGACCTTGAACTTCACCTTGCCGTCGCGCGTGACGCGGACCTCGAGGCTCAGCGCCCCGATGGCGCTGCCGTTCATCTCGACGCTTACGGACAGATTCGAGCCATCAGCGGCTTCAACGACAAGATTGGAAGCGATCACAAGCGCGGCATCGGCATTGACCGTATCCGCATCTTCGTCGCCATCGTCGAGCATGTCGGGCGGCAGGATCGACAGATCATATCCGCCCTTAACCTTTGCAGGGTCGAGCGCCAGCACCGGAGTCGCGAGAAAGCGGAATGGCTCGGCAGTCTCTTGCTTAGCGGCAGCGACAGCATTGATGAGCAGCGCCGCCGAAGCGGCGAACCCTTCAATCGAATTTGCCTTGGCGAGCCAGACCCGCGAGGCCTTGGGTGATACGCCCACGGTGACTTCCAGCGCGGCGTTGCGCGAACGCGCCGCCGACCAGTAGAAGCTCTGGTCATCAAAGGGGTCGAGCGAATAGTCCAGATCCTGTCCGGCAAGGATCTTGGCATCGGCCTTCGTCGCACTTCTCCGGTGAACGCCCGACAGCCACAAGGTCCGCGCCTGACCATTCTCCAGAAACGCCGCGGCCATTGTTGAACGGGATATCGGGGAGAGCCAGGTTAGGGGTGCGTCCGCGTCGACGTCCCCGATCAATGCTGCGCGCAGCGGCCCTTTGATCTTGGGATCGCTGATATGGAGCGCCAGATGGCCCTTGCGCACAAGCGCAATAACGAGATGGTGCTGGACATCTACGAACTCCGCGGCGCTAGTCCAGGCAGGCCTGAGCGTGCGCTTGTACCACATCGCCTGCAAGCGGACGCCGGCGTGCTGCAGTTCGGGCAATCGTGTGAAATTTGATGTGGCCGGCTGCTCCTCAGCTACGCAGATCGCCTCGATATCGGCAAGACAGCGCCCGAGTTGGTTGGCGTCAGGGGTTTCCACCGCCTTGGCGAGCGTAAGGGAAACGAATGGAGTGAGGGCAGCGTGAAAACCGGCGGCACCGCCATCATCCTGCCCTCTACTGATTGCGTCAGCCATCTCCTGCTCCCCTGCTAGGCATGAATGCGTATCCAACCGAGACTGCTTCCACCGCGCGAGTGGAGGTGATCTGCTGCACGCGGTCAGACCCCGTCATGCCTGGCGGCGAAACCCTGACGCCGTACAGGCCTCGGCCGAATGAGGCGAAGACGCGGATCATGGTTCCACCTCATAGTCGGCCGGAATATTAGGTGCCCATTGGCCGAGCTGCTCGTTTCGCTCGGCGACCGAGCCATGGAGTCGAGCACCGTTCGGAAGACGCCGTCGCTCGAAGAGAGGGAGACTGATGCCGAACAGCGAGGGGCGCGACGAGCCTTCGGGCTTTCGGCGCGGAACGAATTCCAAGATACACCAGGCGGAGGTCATGCTATCGTGAGCACTGCCGAGCGCGTTCGGCGCGACATATTTGCCTCCCTCTTTGGAGCCCATCACAATCGCGTTGACGCTCTGCTGTCGGATACGCAGACCGCAGAGTTTCGCGCGGCCGATCATCCACAGCAGCGGCACTTTGCCTAGGGCGCTGTCGACCTCTGGATAACCTCCGCCGACGTCGCCATGTCCGCCGGCGAACCAGACCTCGCTCACGTCCTGAGGCCGGGGTGCGGCATTGTTGAAGGGGTTGCCCCAGTAATCCTGACCGGCTGGCCAAAGCTGCGGCCGGAACATCGTTCGCTTTTCATCGATGGCGACGGCATGGGACACCGATTGGACGCTGGTATTGCGGCTGGTGAACGCGTGCGACTTGAGCCGCGGGCCGTTTCGTCCGCTCTCGATCACCGATCCTACGGTGTCGAACAAGCCGAGCATCCGGATCGGCGGCCGGTCCGGATTGAGAATGCGTTCGTAGAGGCGGACCTCAGCAAAGGCCTTCTGCTTCTCATCCTCCCCGACCGACTTGTAGGCCCGATACACATAGTCGAGCAGGTTGAGATTGCGCGGCTCGATCAAGCCGACAGCATGAATGAACCCAGCCAGCACCCGCGCAGAATACGCGCCGCGGCTGAAGCCGAAGATGAAGATCTGGTCGCGTTCGACCGGGTCTTCATCCTTGCGCTTGCCGTTGTCGTAATTCTCAACGAGGAAGCGATAGGCCTCCTTCACGTTCTGATCGAGCCCCCATCCCGTGGAGAGGCCCCAGACCTCATGCGCCTTGCGCCAGAAGCGCGACCAAGACCCTTCCGCGCCGAACGTTCCAACGCCCGGATCATAATAGACAAGCTGCGCGGCGTCCTTCGCCAGAACGCCATACAGGCGAAGAATGTTGGTGCGGTCGCGCTCGATTTCGTTCGATGTTCCGTCCAGCAGGATGACGATGTTCTTCGGCATGCCCACCCCCCATTTCTGCTCTTCTAAACCGGTCTTACCTTTACATACCGCCCAATGACTTCAATCGCCAGAAGTGGAATGGTAGGTCTCGGAAGGCGCGAAAGCGGACGTTGTGACCGAGGTCAGGAGCAGCTGTCTCAAGGTCCGAGAATGACCTGTCGGAACACGGCACTCAACTTGGAGCTACGATCCTCAGTCAGAAAGCGGTGTTTTTGAATCAGGCTGGAGTTTCCGAGATGAGCATAGCGAACAGTACGATCGAGTTGACAGCCGATGCTTCTAACCACGCTGGGTCGGTTTACGATTGCATCTAGCGGCTAGATTCAGCATTGTTTCGGTCGTGTCCGTCAACGTGGTGTAAATTCGGTTGTGGCCAGCGGGCTGCATTTTCAGGCGGCCTTTGGTGTAATCTGTAGCGGCTGAGCCTCCTCGATGG